>Ga0123332_1003786_pt1 | contig 13633 bp, 7 predicted proteins | sample BioC12SIPDNA_4_FD_89958 | JGI IMG/M metagenome (GOLD analysis project Ga0123332, IMG submission 89958) | Anaerobic biogas reactor microbial communites from Washington, USA - Biogas_R2_A C12 SIP DNA | ecosystem: Engineered > Bioreactor > Anaerobic > Unclassified | place: Washington, USA...
GCAGCGGCCGCCTCCCCCTGGTCGAGCGCCGGGTCGTCGCGCCCGAGCACCAGGAGCACCCGCCTACCATCGAGGCGACCGCGCGGCGGCTCCGTCAACGCCAGGCCCGGGCGCAGCAGGGCCGCGGCGGCGTAGGCGTTCGGGTGGCGCGCCAGGCTCGCCAGCGCCAGGTCGGCGCCGCCCTCGTGGCCGACCAGCACCACGGGCGCGTCCACCAGCTCGTAGAGGTCTGCGGCCTGGCGGGCGAAGGCGGCCAGCTCGTCGGCGGCCAGGCCCAGCTCGGCCAGGTCGGCCTCGCCGGCGGCGGAGCGCGCTACGAACCCGGGCCGGCCCCCGTCGTCGAGGTGGCCGCGCAGCGAGAGGAGGTGGGCATGGGAGGCAGCTTGGCGGGCTAGCGGCAGCAGCGTGGTCTCGTCGCCGCCAGATCCGTGCAGCAGGAGCAGCGTGGCTGCCCCGGCGCCCGGCACGAACCGGTGCGTCCAGCCGAGGTTCCGCTTCGGCGGCCGCGGCTCGCCCGGCAGGGCGAACGTCGGCAGCACCGTCTCGAGCTCCGCGCGCCGCGCCTCCAGGTCAGGCGGCAGCACCAGGGACCGGCCCAGCTCGGCGGCCGGCTCGTCGACGACGAAGCCCGGCCCGTCGCTCGCCACCTCCACGATCGCACCGGCCGGCTCCCGGAAGTACGCTGAGCGGAAGTAGCCGTGCTCGCGCAGCGGGCTGACGGCCAGCAGCCGCTTGCGGGCGTACTCCCTGAGGCGGTCGGGGAAGACGTCCATGTCGCCGCGGAACGCGACGTGGTGGAGGGTCCCGACGCCGCCCGCAGCCGGCCAGAAGCCCGAGGCGTCGCGAACGTACGCCACGGCGCCCACCTCGGCTTCGGCGCGGTAGGCGTGCACGGCGCCGCTGACGTCCTGCGCCTCGAAGCCGAGCAGCTCGGTGAGCACCTCGCCGGTGGCCGCCGGCTGGTCCGACCAGAACGTCACGTGGTGTAGGCCCCGCACGGACGCGTCCGGGGGCACGCCGGCGCGCTCCTCGTCGGCGGCGGGCGGCGGCGCGTCGTCGCTGCCGACGAGCACGAGCGGCAGGCCGTCGGGGTCCTCCAACGTCAGCGTCGTCTGGCCGCCCTTGCCGGCCGGGCCGCCGAACCGCATGCCCCGCGAGAGCAGCCGCTCGTACCAGAACCCGATCGCGTCACGCGGGACCGTGAGGCCCACCTCGGTCGCCTGCCCCACGCCGCGCCGGCCGGCGGCCGTGTCGGGCCAGGCGAAGAACGTCAGGACCGTGCCGGGGCGCCCGTCGCCCGGCGCGTAGAAGAGGTGGAGGGTCGATGGGTCCTGGTGGTTGACCGTGCGCTTCACGAGCCGCAGGCCCAGCAGGCCGAGGTAGAAATCGACGTTCGCCTGCACGTCGCCGGTTATCCCCGTCACGTGGTGGAGCCCGCGCGTACCCATGGTGGTGCCATGATGCGGCCCAAGCGGGTGAGAGGCGGGCTGATAGGCTGCTGGGACGTGACCAGGACGCTGAACAAGGCCAACCGCCTCAAGGAGCTGGAGAAGCTCCTCGCGCTGAAGCCCTACCGGGTCGTCGAGCTGGCCGAGCGCTTCGGGGTCACGCGCCGCACGATCGAGCGCGACCTGGATGACCTCCGCGAGGTCGTCGAGGTCGTGGCGGAGGGCTCCACCTACCGGATCCCGGCGCCTACCAGCGCCCTGAACGAGGTCGAGGCGCTGGCCGTCCACAGCGCCACGCGCCTGCTCGTCCACACCGGCATCGGGGAGCCCCACTACCGCAACGCCCTGCGCAAGCTGGCCGCGCAGCTGCCGGAGCCGGCGCGCTCGGCCCTGGCGAGCAGCGTCGACCGCCTGCCCAGCACCAAGCACGACCGCACCCTCGACCTCGTGGCGCAGGCCTGGTTCAACCGGCGCGTGCTGCGCTGCGAGTACCGCTCGGCGCGCGGCAGCCAGCACCACCCGCACGAGTACGAGATCCTCTACTACGAGCTCAACCGTCGCAACCTGCAGCCGTACGTCGTCGCGCGCGAGCGCCTCTACTTCGACCGCATCGGCGTCTTCCGCCTCTCCCGGATGCGCAACGCCCGGCTCCTGCGCGAAACGTACGCGATCCCCGCCGACTTCGACCCGGTCGCGTACCTGGAGAGCGCCTGGGGCGTGACGGTCGTGGGCGAGCCCGTCGAGGTGGTGCTGCGGGTCGACCCCTCGGTGGCGTCGTGGTTCCTCGAGCAGCAGGAGGTCGACCGCAACGTCGAGGTCGCCTCCGAGGCCGACGACGGCTCCCTCGAGGTGGTGCTGCGCGGTCGCCTGGCGAAGGACGGCGACGCGCACGAGCTCCTGGCGTTCATCCTGAGCTGGGGCTCGAAGGTCGAGGCCATCGCCCCCGCCGCGATAAGGGAGCGGGTGGCGGCCGAGGCCGCCGCGGCCCTCCAGCGCTACGCCTAGGCGGTGGGGAGAGGTTCGACGCTAGCCGTCGCAGGCCGCGGGTAGCCTCGCCTCGACGGGGGTCGAAGTTGAGGTTCATCCACACCGCTGACTGGCATCTCGGCAAGCGTCTCCACGACCACTCGCTCCACGACGTGCAACGGGAGCTGCTCACGGCGTTCGTCGCGCTCGTCGCCGACGCCGCTCCGGACGCGGTCGTGGTGGCCGGTGACGTCTTCGACACGCAGGTCCCCTCGCTCGGTGCGCTGGAGCTGTGGGATCAGGTGGTGGAGGCCGTCGTGGGCGAGCACGGCGTGCCGATGGTGGTGATCCCGGGCAACCACGACCACCCCGGACGCCTCGCCGTGCACCGCGGCCTCGCGCGCCGCGCCGGCCTGCACCACCGCAGCGCCCTCGCGGACAGCCGGCGCCCCGTCACCGTCGCCGGCGTCGACGTCTACGGCGTGCCGTTCCACAAGCCGGTGCACGTCGCCGCCGCCTCGCGGGAGGAGGGTCTCGCCGACGCCGACCGCCGGCGAGACCGAGCCGCCGCCGCCGACCGCCGGAGAGGCGGAGCCGCCGGCGCCGACCATCGCGACGAGGGCCGCCTCGACGCCAGCCTCCGCGACGAGGCACCCGCCCTCGGCGACTTCGACTACGCCGGCGCCATGCGCCGCGTGCTGGCCCGGATCGACCGCGACACGGGCCGCCCGGCCGTGCTCGTCGCTCACGCGTACGTCGCGGGTGCGGGGGAGGAGCCCGACGGGGAGGACGCGATCATGGTCGGCGGGGCCGGCGCCGTGCCAGCGGCGCTGTTCGACGGCTTCGCGTACGTCGCCCTCGGTCACCTCCACGGCGCGCGCCGGCTCGGCAGCGGCGGCGAGGTGCGCTACTCCGGCTCGCTCTACCCCTACTCCTTCGCCGAGGCCACCGCCTCCGACCTCTGCGGTCCGCCGCGCCCGGACGGCTCCGAGCGCAAGGGCGTGTACGTCGTCGAGGTCCTCCCCGACGGGCGCGTCGGCTGCGAGGCCGTGCCCCTCGAGCCGGGCCGGTGGGTGCAGGTCGTCGAGGGGCTCACGTTCGCCGAGGTCCTGAGGCGCGCCGCGAACCTGCCCGCGCGCGACCGCGACCACTACACCCTGGTGAGGATCGTCGACGACGGGCCCGTCGAGAACGCGATCGCCCGGCTCCGCGAAGCGCTGCCCAACGCCGTGCTGGAGCAGCCCGCCGTGAGCGTCGGCGACGCCGCCCTCCGACTCCAGGGCGACTACCGGCGCGTGACGACGGAGGACGCGCTGAGGCAGTTCTACCGGCAGGTCTACGACGCCGACATGACGCCGCTCGAGGAGGAGCTCCTGCGCGAGGTCGTCGCCGAGACCGCCGGCGAGGGGGTGCCCGCGTGAGGCCCTCGCGCCTGCGGCTCGAGAACTTCGGCCCCTTCGTGGGGACGCACGAGGTCGACTTCGAGCGCCTGGGCGCCCACGGCCTGTTCCTGATCCACGGCCCTACCGGGGCGGGCAAGAGCTCCGTACTGGACGCGCTGTGCTTCGCGCTCTACGGCGAGTCGACCGGCGACGAGCGTCGGGGCAAGGACGTCGTCTCGACGCTGGCCCCGCACGCCCCCACGCGGGTGACGCTCGAGTTCGAGCACCGCGGCGGGCGCTACCGCGTCGTGCGCAGCCCCGCCCAGACGCGTCCCAAGCGGAGGGGCAGCGGGCTGAAGACGTACCAGGAGGAGGCGCGCCTCGAGGACCTCACCGGTGGCCGGGTACTGGCCGACGGGGTCCGGGCGGTCTCGGCCCAGGTCGCGGAGCTCCTTCGCTGCGACGCCCGCCAGTTCCGGCAGACGGTCGTGCTCCCGCAGGGCGAGTTCAGGAGGGTCGTGACCGACCACGCGTCGCGGCACCGCGTGCTCGCGAACGTCTTCGCCACCGAGCGGTTCCGGCGCCTCGCCGACGCCCTGAGGGAGAAGCGCAACGCCCTCGAGAGCCGGAGCAGGGAGAGCGAGGCCAGGCGCAGGGAGCTGCTGGCGGGCGTCGGGGTCAACGACAGGCAGGCGGCCGACGTTCACCTCGCCGACCTGAGGGCCGACGAGGCGCGGCGCGGCGCCGAGCGGGAGGCCAAGGAGGCGGCGAAGGCGGCGGCCGAGAGGGCGCTCACGGCCGCCGAGGCCGTCAGGGACGACTTCGCGCGGTACGACGAGGCCGCTAGGCGCGCCGCCGAGCTCGAGCGGCGCGAGGCCGAGACGCGCGTGGAGGAGGTCACGCTGGAGCGGGCGCGGCGGGCCGCCGGACTGGCCGACGCCCGGCGCATCCTGGAGGAAGCGGAACGGGCCCTGACGGAGGCGCGCCGGGAGGCCGCGGCGGCCGAGGCGGCCGCCGTGCGCGCCGCGGGGGAGAGCGAGGCCGCCGCCGTCGACGCCCGGGAGCTGGAGGAGCTGCGGCCCGAGCTGGAGCGCCGCGAGAGGCGAAGGCTCCGGCTCGAGCTCCTGGAGCCGAAGGTGGAGGGCGCCGCCGCGCGGCGCTACGAGCTCGTCCGCGAGCGGGCCGGGCTGGCCGCGGCACGGGAGCGGCTCGAGGCCGCGCGGCGGGAGGCCGCTCGTCTGACAGCACGCGCCGAGGCCGTCGGCGCCGAGCGGGCGGAGCTCCAGGCGCTCGTCGACCAGGAGGCGGAGGCCAGGCTGGCCCACGAGGAGGCGAAGCGGCTCGCGAGGGACGCGCGGCGCCACGCCGACCTGCGCGCCGAGGCGGCGCGGTTGGACCGCCAGGTGGCCGAGCTCGCCGCGCGGCACGACGCCCTCGAGCGGGTCGTCGAGGCCGTCACGCGCCACGCGCCCGGGCTGCTGGCGCCGAGCCTGGCGGCCGGCGAGCCCTGCCCCGTCTGCGGGGGCACCGAGCACCCGGCGCCCGCCCCCGCCGCGGACGCAGGCGCGCTGAACCGGGTCTTCGAGGCCTTCGGCGCGGACGCTGCCGCGATGGCCCGGCTCATGCACGCCCGCGACGAGGCCTCGCGGGGAGCCCGGGAGGTCGCGCAGGCCCACGGCTGGCTCACGGAGGGTCCTGGCGAAGCCGCCGGCTCCGCCGTGGCGGCGGCGGAGGCGTGGGTAGGGCGCGTCGCCCACGCCAGGACGAGGGCGGCGGCGCTCGACCGAGAAGCGGCCGAGCTCGTCGCGAGGCTCGCGAGCGCGCGGGACGAGGTCACGGCCGCCGAGGCCGGCGAGAGGCGCCGCAGCGAGACCGTGGTGAGGCTCGCGGCGGAGCTCGAGGGCGCGCTGCAGGACCTCCCCGCCGAGCATCGCGAGCCGGAGGCGTTCGCCGCTGCGCTGGCGGCCGCGCGGCGCGAGCACGACGAGCTCGGCGCGCGGTTCGCGGCCGCGGCGCGGCGCGTGGACGACGCGCGCCAGGCCGCCGCCAAGGCGAGCGAGCGGCTGGAGCGGGCGCGGGCGGACGCGCGCCGCGCGGCGGAGAGGGCCGAGGTCGAGCGGGTCGGCTTCTGGGAGCGCCTGGCCGCCGCCGGCTTCGCCGACCTCGCGGACCTCCACGCCGCGGCGCTGCCCGAGCGCGAGCTCGACGCGCGCGAGGCCGCGGTGAAGGCCTTCCGCGACGAGCGCGAGAGGCTGAGGGGGGAGCTGAGGTCGCTGGCGGGCAAGCTCGCGGGGCAGGAGAGGCCCGACGTCGCGGCCCTCGAGCGGGCGCTGGAGGCGGCGAGGGCCGAGGCGTCGGCGGCGGAGGCGGCCTGGCTGGCGGCGAAGCAGGCGGCCGCGCGGGTCGAGGAGAGGCTGGCGGAGCACGACAGTCTCGCCGCGCGGGACGCCGAGCTCGCGGGCCGCAGGCTGGCAGCCAGGCGGCTGGCCGACCTCGCGGCCGGCCAGGTGACGGGAGCTGTCAGGATGGACCTGGAGACGTTCGTGCTGCGCTCGATCTTCCAGCGGGTCCTGGCCGAGGGCAACCATCACCTCAGGCACATGACCGGCGGACGGTACCGGCTCGCGCTCGGCGAGCACAGGGGCAAGCGCGAGGAGGGCTTGGAGCTCGACGTGATCGACTCGTTCAGCGGCGGCGCCGCGCGGCCGGCGCACACGCTCTCGGGCGGGGAGGGGTTCCTCGCGAGCCTCGCCCTCGCGCTCGGCCTCGCCGAGGTCGCCCAGCGCGAGAGCGGGGCGGCGGAGCACGGCGCGCTGTTCGTGGACGAGGGCTTCGGCTCGCTCGACCCGCGCGCTCTGGAGGACGCCGTCGCGATCCTGCGCGGCCTACCCGAGGCCCACCGGATGGTGGGCGTGATCAGCCACGTCGACGAGCTCAAGAAGCGGGTGCCCGTGCAGCTCCTGGTCCACGCCGGCGCGCGCGGCAGCCGCCTCGAGGTGAGGATGAACGCGTGAGCGGCCAGGCAGACAGGTTCGGTGGCGGGGAGCGCGGTGTCGTGGGGCCGCCAGGACGCGTCGTGGGCGCCGCGGACCCCGCCCGGGCCGTCCCCCGAGCCGCCGCCGGCGCCGGCAGCGAGCCGGTCCTGGCCGGCGACGGCACCGCCCGCACCGTGGTCCTCGCCGCCGACCCGCTCGCCGTCGCGCGCGGGGTCCTGGCCGGCCGGCTCCTCCTGACCCCCAACGCCCGCGCCGCCAGCGCCGTGCGCGGCGCCAGGGCGGCCAGCCGCGGCCTCCACGACCTGGCCGTGCGTGAGGTCAGGCGTCTCGGCCTGCGGCCGGCGCGGCCGCTGTCGCGGCTGTCCGCCCTCCGCGCCGCCGTGGAGGAGGTCCTCGCTCCCGCCGACGTGAAGGGCACGGCGCGCCGGCTTGAGCCCGTGGTCGCCGAGCTCCTCCGGGTCGGCGTCGCGTCGCGGCCGGGCGCCATGGAGGCGCTGGCGGCCGCCGACGGCGTGGGCCGGCGCAGCCTCGAGGCGGCCCGCGTCGCGCTGGCCTACTCGCGGCACCTCGCGGACCGAGGCGCGGTCGACCCGGCTGAGGTCCTGTGGCGCGCCGCGGACGCGGGCCCGCGGGCCGACCGGGTCCTCCTCACCGGCTACGCCCGGCTCGGGGCGGGCGAGGTGGCGTTCCTCGACGCCGCGGCGGGGCCGGGGTCGGTGGCCGTGCTCCCGCGTGGCTTCGCGGCCAGCGCCGACGCCGCTTCGGCCCTCGCGGCCGCGGGCTGGGACGTCGTCGAGGACCCGAGGACCGGCGCGGCGCCGGGACCGCGCCTGGCGGCGCTCTTCACGGCGGCCGTGGGTGGCCACGAACCGGGCGAGGTCGCCGACGGCTCCACCTCGGAACCGCGCTTCACCGCCCACCGCCTCCCGAGCGAGGAGGAAGAGGTCCGCTGGGCGCTGGCGCAGGTGAAGGGCCTCCTCGACGCCGGGACGCGGCCGGAGCGGGTCGTCCTCGTGGCGCGCGCGGAGCGGGCCTACGGACCGCTGGTGCAGGCGGTCGGCGCCGAGTTCGGCGTGCCCGTGCGGCTCGCGTACGGCCTGGGCCTGCGCGACACCCGCCTCGGCGAGGCGGTCGCGGGCCTCGTGACCGTCGTGCGCGAGGGGCTGCCGTTCGAGGCGACGGCGAGGCTGCTGCTCCACCCGCTCGCGCGCGCCCTCACCGAGGAGGCGTGGGCGGCGGCCCGCGCGAGCCACCCCGCGGGGGCGGAGGAGTGGGAGGCCGTCGGCGTGGCCGTGGCGCCCCTGCTCGCGTGGCCCCGGGAGGGGACGCGCGAGGAGTACGACGCCAGGCTCGCGGCCGCCCTGCAGGGGCTGGGTATCGAGCGGCTCGGCGCGGACCGCGACACGCGGGCGCGGGCGAGGCTCCTCAAGGCGCTCGCCGAGTCGCGGGCCGCCGGCGACGCCGCCCGCGAGCGCCTGACCCTCGGCGCCTACCTGGCCGTCCTCGAGGACGCGCTCGACGCGACGGCCGTGCCGGCCGACCCGCCCCGGGCGGGCAGCGTCGAGCTCCACACGCCGCTGGCCGTGTTCGGCGCCCGCTACGACCACGTCTTCGTGCTGGGCATGGCCGAGGGGGTGTTCCCCGAGGCGGTCGTCGACGACCCCGTGATCGGGTTCCACGAGCGGCGCGCCGCGGCCCGGGCCGGGCTGGCGCTGGAGGACGCGGCGGGCGCCGCCGAGCGCGAGGAGCTCTCGTTCCTCGCCGTCCTGCACGCCGTGGGCGCGAGCCTCACGCTGACGTACCCCGAGACCCTCGCCGGCACCGAGCGCCTGCCCAGCCCCTTCCTCGCCGCCCTGGGCGCGGGCCGCCCCCCGTCGGTCGGCCCGCGCGAGCCCGTCGGTCCCCTCGAGGGCCTCATCGCCGCGCTGCCGCGCTCCGACGCGCCCGCGCGGGCGGCCTGGGAGGTGGAGCTGCGCCGGGAGGGCGCGGCGCCGCCCGACGCCCACGACGGCGTCGTGGGGCTGCCGGTGCGGGCGGACGGTCCCTTCAGCGCCTCGCAGCTCACGTCCTTCGGCCAGTGCGCGTTCAAGTGGTTCGCCCAGTACGGCCTGCGGCTCGCGGAGCCCGCCGAGGCCGAGGTGGACGTGAGCCCGCCGACCGCCGGCTCGATCTTCCACCACGCGCTCAGGCTCGCCGTCGACCGCGCTAGGGGCGAGGTCGACGCCGCCGGCGCGACGCCGGACGACGACCCGTTCCGCGCGGCGGTCCTCAGGCACCTCCCGTGGGCGTACGACGAGGCGCACGAGCGCCTCGAGGCCGACGAGGGCAGGCGGGTGCGCTCGCGGACCTGGCCGCTGCAGCGGCGCGAGAACCTCCTCACGCTGGCGCGCCTGGTGCGGTCGGAGGACTTCATCGCCCCCGGCGCGCGCGTCGAGCACCTCGAGCGCGAGTTCACGGCGACGTGGCGCGGTTTGACGGTCAGGGGCAGGGTCGACCGCATCGACGTCGTGCCGCTGGGAGGGGCGGAGAGGGTCGTGCTCACCGACTACAAGCTCGGGTCCTCGGCGCCCCGCGGCGCGAAGGCGGCGAACGGGAGTCTCACGCTCGACGTCCAGCTCCCCCTCTACGTCGAGGCGGCGGCGCCCGTGCTGTGCCCCGGCGTGCCGGTCGGGGCGGCGCGCTACCTCTCCGTGCGAAGCGCCAAGGTCAGCAAGGCGGTGGAGCCCGGGAGCCTCGACGACGCCGCCCTCGACGGGCTCGTCGCCCGGTTCCTGGCGGCCCTGGCGAAGGGCGAGTTCCCGGTCGACCCCGACGACGCCCAGGAGGCCTGCGGCTACTGCCCGTTCGACGTCGCCTGCCGGCGGGGCCCCCGCCTCTCCCGCAAGGGCCGGGCGCCCGGCGACGCGCCGGAGGGGGAGGCGGCGGCGTGAGCCGGTCGACCCTCGCGACGCCGGCGGGGGCCGCGCCGGTGGACGAGCTCACCCCCGAGCAGCGCCGCGCCGCCTCCGCGCCCGGCTCCGTCGCCGTGGTCGCCGGCGCGGGCACGGGCAAGACGAAGATGCTCGCCCACCGCTACCTGCACCACCTGGAGTCGGGGCTCTCCCCGCTCGAGGTCGTGGCCGTGACGTTCACCGAGAAGGCGGCGGCGGAGCTCCGCAGCCGCATCCGCGCGCTGGTCAGGAGCGAGCGCCCACGGGACCGCCTAACGCTCGTCGAGCTCGAGGCCGCCCAGATAAGCACCGTCCACGCGCTCGCGGCGCGCGTCTGCCGCGACCACCCCGAGGAGGCGGAGGTCGCCCCCGACTTCGGCGTGCTCGACGAGGTCGAGGGAGTCCTGTGGCGGGAGGAGCGGCTCGAGGAGGCGATCGCCTCGCTGCCTCAGGAGGTCGTGGACGCCGTCCCCGTGTACCTGCTGCGCGGCGTGTTGAGGGCCCTGGTCGAGGACCCCCTGACGGCGGAGCCCGCCCTGTCGCGGGGCCCGGACGACTGGCGCGCGCTGCTCTCCGAGGCCCACGAGGCGGCCTACGCCCGCATCGCCGCGGCGCCCGAGTGGCGCGGGTGGCGGGAGACCCTGCTGGCGCACGTCGGCGCCGACGGCGACAGGGCCGAGGAGCACAGGCGGGCGTGCCTGGAGGCGCTCGAGGCGCTGGAGGCGCGCGAGCCGGCGCGCGCGCTGGCGCTGGCGAAGACGGTGAAGCTCAACGCCGGCAGCCAGCGGAACTGGGAGCCTGGTGCGCTGGGTGCGGTGAAGGACGCGATGCGCGCCGTGCGCGACGCGATCGTGGACGAGTGCGAGAAGGGGGCGCTGGCGGCGGCCTGGGGCCCCGCCGACGAGGCGTTCGCGGCGCTCCTGCCGCACCTCAGGGCGGCCTACGCGCACGTGGCGCGGCGCTTCGAGCAGGCGCGGCGCGACGAGCGGGTGCTCGGCTTCGCCGACCTCGAGCTCCACGCGCTGCGGGCGCTCGACCACGAGCACGTGCGCGAGCACTACCGCAGGCGCTGGAAGGCCGTGCTCGTCGACGAGTTCCAGGACACGAACCCGGTCCAGGAGAGGATCCTCGGCCACCTGATGGGCAGCGCAGCCTTCACCGTCGTCGGCGACGAGAAGCAGGCGATCTTCGGGTTCCGCGGCGCCGACGTCGCCGTGTTCCGCCGCTTCCGCCGGCGGATCGAGGCCGAGGGCGGCGCGACGGTCGTGCTGACGCGCACGTTCCGCGCCCACGCGGGCCTGACCCGGGCGCAGGAGCCGGTCTTCGCCGCCCTCCTCGGCGACCTCCACCAGCCGCTCGCCGCGGCCAGGGACGCGCCGACCGACGGACCGTTCCTCGCCTACCGCGCCTGCGTCGGGCGCGGCGTCAGCGGCGTGAGGCGGCTGAACGAGGCCCACCTCGTCGCCGGCATCGTCCGGGACCTGGTCGCGGCGGGTACGCCGGTCACCGACCCCGGTACCGGCGCCGAGCGCCCCCTCCGCTACGGCGACGTCGCGGTCCTCGCCCGGGGCAACGCGCCGTTCGAGACGTTCGCGGCGGTGCTGCCCTCGCTCGGGGTGCCGGCCGTGGAGGTCGCGGGCGGCGACCTCCTGGGCACGCGCGAGGCGAAGGACGGCATCGCGTGCCTGCGCTTCCTCGCCGACCGCTCCGACGACGTCGCCCTGGCGGCGCTGCTCCGCTCACCGTTCTTCGCCGTCGACGACCCCACGCTCCTCGCCGTGACGAGCGGCCTGCCGGGCGACGCGGCGTGGTGGTCGCGCCTGGAGGCCGCCGACGACCTGCCCGCCGGCCTCGCCTCGGCCCGGGACGTGATCGCGGGCGTGCTCGCGCGGCGCTGGGACGACGTGCCCAGCCGGCTCCTGCAGGCGCTCGACGAGGCGACCGGCTACTCGGCGGTCGTGGCGAACCTGCCGGGCGGCAGGCGGCGCCTGGCCGACTGGCGAGCGTTCCTCGGCCTGGTGAGGCGGCTCGAGGGCTGGCACCGCGACGCCTTCGCCGTGCAGCGGCAGCTGAGGCGGCTGCAGGCGGCAGGCGTCCAGCTCCCACGCCCCACGCTGCAGGCCGGCGACGCCGTGACGCTGACGACGATCCACCGCAGCAAGGGCCTCGAGTGGCCGGTGGTCGTCGTCGCCGACCTGAGCTACCAGGGCGCGAGGGACGACGCCGCGTTCGCCCTCGACGCCGAGCGCGGGCTGGGCGTGCGGCTCACCTCCGACGACGGCGAGCCCCTCGATCCCGTGGTGCTGCGGCTGCTGACGCGGGCGCGGAGGCAGGCCGCCGAGGACGAGACGCGCCGGCTGCTCTACGTGGCGCTCACGCGGGCGCGCGAGCGGCTCTACCTGACTACGAGCGAGCGCGGGAAGGGGAACCTCGCGCTGCTCGAGCCGGCGCTGGAGGCCGCCGGCGTGGCGTGTCACGAGGTCGAGCTGGACCCGGGCCTGGCGTTCCCCGACCCGCCCCGGCCGACGCCGGGAGAGCACGGCCTGGTCGCGGGCGCCTGAGCGCGCCCGGCGGCGCGCTTGCCGCGCGAGTTGCGTGCATATACACTCTCGGCGTGGCCACACCCGAACGGATCCTCGCTACCCGTGGCTGCCTGTGCTTGGGAGCCCGCAGGACCGCCAGGCTCCTGACGCGGCACTACGACGAGCACCTGCGGCCCACGGGCCTGCGGGCCACGCAGTTCTCGATCCTCGCGGCGCTCGCCAACACCGGCGGCGCGACGATGACGCGGCTCGCCGACCTCCTCGGCCTCGAGCGCACCACGCTCACGCGCAGCGCCGGGCTGCTCGAGGAGAAGGGCTGGGTCACGTCGACCGCGACCGGCGACGCGCGCGAGCGGCAGCTCGCGCTCACCGCCGCCGGCGAGGCGCAGCTCGAGCGCTCGCTGCCCGCCTGGGAGGCCGCGCAGGCGGCCGCCCCCGCGCTGCTTTCTGGCACCATGGGCCTGCCGAGCGGGCCCCGAGGAGGAGAGCATGAGGACCGTCATCCCGTACCTGAACTTCCGTAGCGAGACGGCCGAGGCGATGCGCTTCTACGGCTCCGTGTTCGGGGCCCAGCCGGAGGTGATCCGGTTCCGGGACTTCGGCGACCACGGCGCTGGCCTGCCCGAGGGCGAGAAGGACCTCGTCATGCACGCCTACCTGCCCCTGGGGGGCGGCAAGGCCCTGATGGCGTCCGACGTGCCCGAGTCGATGGGGTTCCCGTTCCACGCGGGGAACAACGTCCACATCATGCTCGACGCCGAGGACGCCGCCGAGGCCAGGCGCCTCTACGAGCGCCTCGCGGAGGGCGGCGAGGTCCACATGGAGCTGGCCGAGGTCGACTGGGCAGAGCTCTACGCGAACCTCAAGGACCGCTACGGCGTCCACTGGATGATCAACTACACCGGGAACAAGGCGCAGGCTCAGTAGGACCCGGGGTCGTCGTAGGTGAAGCCGCCGACCGGGTCGTAGCTCTCGCAGCCCGCCGCCGCCCAGCAGCTCTGGGCGTCGAACGTGTCCGACCAGCTCGAGCCGCCGACGTAGGCCGACGTGCAGTCCTCGAACGTCGTGCACTGGCCGCCGCCTCCGCCGCCGCGCCCCGAGCCGGCCCACTGGGCCACGTTCTGCTCGCCGAAGGCCAGCACGAGGACGCCCACCGCGAACTCCTGCTGCTCGGCTGCGGTGGCCGCGTGCCAGTTCGCCCGCACGCGCTCCCAGATCGCGCGCGCCTGCGACAGCACGACCTGGTCGGTCTGGTCCAACGAGGGGTAGTTCTGGGCCAGCGCGCGCAGCGCCTCGGCGCGGTCGGCGTCCGTGAAGGTGTAGGCGTAGCCCATCTGGGCCAGGACGAACTCCAGCGCCTCGATGAAC
>Ga0123332_1003789_pt1 | contig 13627 bp, 6 predicted proteins | sample BioC12SIPDNA_4_FD_89958 | JGI IMG/M metagenome (GOLD analysis project Ga0123332, IMG submission 89958) | Anaerobic biogas reactor microbial communites from Washington, USA - Biogas_R2_A C12 SIP DNA | ecosystem: Engineered > Bioreactor > Anaerobic > Unclassified | place: Washington, USA...
CGGTAGGAATCGACCTCGGCACGACATTCTCGGTTGTGGCTTGGGTGAACGACCAAGGCCGGACGGAGGTGCTTCGCAATACGGAGGGCGAGATCCTCACGCCCAGCATCGTGCTCTTCGAAGACGCCGAGGTGGTGGTCGGTAAAGATGCGCGCAACGCCCTGAGCGTGCATCCGGAACGGGTGGCCGACTTCGTCAAACGCGACATGGGGGCACCGGTTTATGGCCGGCCAATCCGCGGTGAATATCTCCCCCCCGAAGTAATTCAGGCCTGTGTGTTGCGGAAGCTGAAAACTTCCATCGCCAAGACACTCGGCGCCGAAACCCGTGTCGTCATTACCGTTCCTGCCTACTTCGACGAACCTCGCCGCAAGGCCACCGCCGACGCGGGTGAGATGGCCGGTCTGACGCTCCTGGATATCGTCAACGAGCCGACGGCCGCGGCGTTGGCCTTCGGGGAGACGCTCGGCTATCTCTCCCCCGATGGGGGCGCTACCGAGGAGATGACGATTCTCGTTTACGATCTCGGCGGTGGCACGTTCGACGCTACACTGCTGCGTCTTTCCCCCGGCGAGGTTCGGGCGTTGGCCACCGATGGCGACGTGCAACTCGGCGGCCACGACTGGGATCTGCGCTTGGCGCACCACGTCGCCGAAGAGTTCAAGCAACGCTTTGGCGCCGACCCGCGCGAAGACCTCGCGGCATTCAATCGTCTCTACAGTTCCGTACTCGATGCCAAGCACGCGTTGACAGCGCGAACCCGGGCTACGGTAAGGGTAGATTTCGCCGGCCACACGGCCGATATCCCCGTCACCCGCGAGATGTTTGAAGAGCTGACCGCCGACCTGCTGGAACGCACCGCTTACACCTCCCGGCAGATGATCACGGCGGCGGGCATGCAATGGAGCGACGTCTCGCGGGTGCTCCTGGTCGGCGGCGCGACGCGGATGCCGATGGTCCAGCGCATGCTGGTCGAAATGACCGGGATCATCCCCGACCACACAGTGAATCCCGACGAGGCCGTGGCACGCGGCGCCGCGCTCTACGCCCATTATCTGCTCGCCAAGCAAGGTGTCGACGCCCCGGGACCGACGTTTGAAGTCGTCAACGTCAACGCGCACAGTCTCGGTGTCGAAGGGATCGACCCGCAGACGTTTCGCAAGATCAACGTCGTGTTGATCCCCCGCAATTCCTCGCTGCCGACGAAAGTCACCGAGAAGTTTACGACGAAGGGGGAGAACCAGCGGTCGATCGCGGTGAAGGTGCTCGAGGGAGAAAGCGCGGTCCCGAGTGAGTGTACCCAGATCGGACGCACGTCGATCCGCGATCTTCCCGCGGGATTGCCGAAGGCCTGGCCGATCGAGGTGACCTTCGAATACGCGACCAACGGCCGGCTGAGCGTCCACGCGGCCGTGCCGGGCACCCATCGCGAGGTGAGCCTCGACCTGGAACGCGAATCGGGGATGTCGGGCGACAACGTGTCGCGGTGGCGTCAGGCGATGTCGAACTGGGGCGGGTTCGTCGATTTCCAGGCGATGCTCCAGGAAGTGTTGTTGGCGCCCGAGCCAGGCGACGCGTCCGTCGCGCCGGTGGCACAGCCCGAACCCTCGCAATCACCCGCCCCCATCGCCCCACTGCCACCGCCTCGGCCGACATCAGCCCCGTCAGCACGGGCCGACACGCCTCCGGCTCAGCCCTCGCCACGCCCGGTCTTTGTGCCTCAGCCGGAACCACACCGCGCGCTGACGCCGCCTGCTCCGATTGCTTCGCCGCCGCCGGGCATGTCCGCAACGAACGTGGAAATGACGCAGGACTTCTCGGCCCCGACGCCGCCCAGCAGCGAGTCGACCGGTTACTGGCCGCAATCACCCCAATCGCCGCCGCACGGCAACCAGGACTTCTCGGCAACCAGCCAGTATTCGCCCAATCCACCGCAAGCGGGCGGCGGGCGGGATTGGTCGAATGACACCTTTGCGGCGACCGGCCAGTACCAGCCCAGTCCGCCGCCGTCCTGGGTGGAAGACCATAATGCCCCAACCGGCCAATACCTGCCGAGCCCGCCGCCATCGGCTCCCGGTCAACCGTACGCTTCGGCCGCCCCACCTCCACCGGGGCCGTATTTCCCGCAGCCGATGCCGTTTCAATCGCAGCCTATGGCGATGGACCAGTATATGGCCGGGCCGGGGATGCCGCAGTCACCCTACCCTCCCAACTATCCGCAACCGGCTCCGCAGGATTTCCCAGGCTATCCACCGCCGGTCACTCTCGGGCATCAGCCACCAATCGGTTACCAGCAACCGCCGCGAGCTGACCGGGCGCCGAGTGGCTATCAGGAACCGTTCGGGGTAAACCGCGACTATAGTCAAACATCGCAGCCGCCGGGCGGAAGACTATCCAACCTGAAGATTCCGATGTGGTTGGTGACGGTCATCGGATATATTCTTTCGGCCGTGATCGGAATCACGGTCGGCTACCTGCTGATTTCCTGGCTCGTACCCGACAGCAACCTCAATCTGTTCCGCTAACTCCGTGGCCACCACCAAGAAAAACTCGGAAACGATTCCCGCCGTGGGGATTGACCTGGGAACGACCTATTCCGTCGTCTCCCGCCTCGACCACACCGGCAAGCCGGTAACCCTGGTCAACGCCGAGGGCGATCTTCTCACGCCTAGCGTCGTGCTGTTCGACGGCGACGACGTCATCGTGGGCCGCGAGGCATGGAAGGCGGTCGCGGGCGAAGCGGATCATGTCGCTTTGTGCTCCAAACGAGAGATCGGCCATCCGGTCTATCACAAGAATTTCCAGGGCAAGCAGTATCCGCCGGAAGTGATCGAGGGCTGGATCCTCAACAAGCTGCGGCGAGACACCGCCGCTCGCGTCGGTCCGCTGAGCAAGGTCGTGATTACCGTTCCGGCCTATTTCGACGAGGTGCGGCGCAAGGCCACGCAGGACGCGGGCTATATGGCCGGATTCGAGGTGATGGACATTCTCAATGAGCCGACGGCCGCCGCCATCGCCTTCGGTTACCACGAAGGCTACATGAATGCCGACGGACGGCCGGCGAAACCGCAGCGAATCCTGGTCTACGATCTCGGCGGCGGCACGTTTGACGTCACGGTGATGGAGATCCGCGGCGACCGCTACATCGCGCTGGCCACCGACGGAGACGTGCAGCTTGGCGGTTACGACTGGGATCTGCGGCTGGTCGATCTGGTGGCCGAAGCTTTCATTCGCGAGCATTACGCCGATCCTCGCGAAGATCCCCTCATCGTCGGCAAGCTGTGGCGGCAATGCGAGGACGCCAAGCGTACCCTTTCCACGCGCGGCAAGGCGTCGGTGGCCTGTGATTACCGCGGCTTCTCCAGCCTGGTGACGGTGACACAGGAGCAATTCGAGGAAGCCACCCAAGATCTGCTGGACCGCACTCGTTTCACCACCACCCAAACCCTCCACGCTGCCCGACTCGACTGGAAGCGGATCGACCGGGTTCTGCTGGTCGGCGGCTCTACCCGGATGCCGATGGTCCGCAACATGCTCCGGGAATTGTCAGGCAAGGAGCCCGACTCCACGGTCGCCGCCGACGAGGCGGTCGCCCACGGCGCCGCGCTGCACGCCGGATTGCTGCTGGCCAAGAGCCAGGGGGAACCGGCTACGTTCGCTATCCGAAATGTCAACTCGCACAGTCTCGGCGTGGTGGGGACCGATCCGCAGACCAGGCGGAAGCGCAACGGCATTCTCATTCCCCGCAACACGCCGCTGCCGGTCAGCGCCAAGCGAAGCTTTCGAACACAGAAGGCCAACCAACGTTCGATTCTGGTCCAGGTGGTCGAGGGCGAAAACCCGTCGCCCGACGACTGCACCATGATCGGCCGTTGTTCGGTGCGGCGCCTGCCGCCCAACCTTCCCAGCCGCTCGCGGGTCGACGTGGTATTCCAATACCAGACCAACGGCCGGCTCAAAGTCCGAGTAACCGTGCCGGACAGTGACGTGAAGGTGGAGACCGAGTTTCAGCGCGAGAATTCGCTGCCTAAAGAACACCTCGACGGCTGGCGGCGTCATATCAGCGGCGTAGAGCCGACCGACTACCGCTAGCCTCCACCAGGTTCCGCTTGCCGAGCGGCATCTGTCCGGCAAGGCGAGGTTCCGCTCGGCAAGCGGAACCTACTACCAAGCGCCGCCCGTCGATGTTCCCCGAACGGCGCGTGTTTCTCTGCCATTTTGACAGCCAACTGCATCAATATTCGCGATGCTCTACAGGTCGTCTACGGTGCGATACTCGCCCTAAATTGCCTTCTTCCGGTGACTTCCGTCAAGCCGCCTTCTGCCGTGCCGCGGCTTGGCACGATCATTGCTCTGGGATGATTACCGAATAAGCACGGCGCGAGACACACGGGCTTGCGACAAAACATATCAGGTTTGGTTCGAGAAGAAGGAGGGTAGAAAGATGCGTACCACGACACGTTGGCAACCTTTCAACGAATTATGGAGCGACATGCGTCGGATCCAGGACGAGATGAACCGCGTATTCGGACGGTCGCAGGGCAACGGCGAGCGATCCGGCGTTCATCCTCCCCTGGATCTCTGGCAGGACGATGCGAACCTTTACGTCGAGGCCGAACTGCCCGGCATGGATCTCAACGATCTGGAAATCTACGTCACCGGCGGCAATCAGCTTTCGATCAAGGGTGAGCGGAAGCCCCCGTTGGTCGAGCGCGGCCATTGGCATCGCCAGGAACGCGGCTACGGCGCGTTCGGCCGCACGGTCGAGTTGCCGCACGACGTCGACGATGACAAAGTCGAGGCCGAATTCCGCAATGGCGTCCTGACGATCACCTTGCCGAAGCGGGCCGAAACCAAACCGCGGAAGATCGCGGTGAAAAGCGACTGATCGCGTCGCAGCTAATGCCGGCAGAAAAACGAGGATGTGGAAAGGAGAATGAACCATGGCAGAATTAGTCAAACAGGAATCGCAGGGTGATGCCGCGACCGTCGAACGCACGCAGAGCGGCCCGACCTTCGTCCCCCGGTTCGATATTTTTGAAAGCGACGATGAACTGACTCTCTTCGGCGATATGCCGGGAGTCACAAGCGAAGATCTGGACGTTCGCTTCGAGAACAACCAGTTGATCGTGCATGGCAAAGTGGCCCCGCGTCACGCGCAGCTCGATTTTCTCTACGGAGAGTACGGAATCGGCGACTTCTACCGCGTTTTCAACATCGGTGAGTCGATCGACGCCGCGAAAATCTCCGCGGAACTCAGCAACGGCACGCTGACGCTCCACCTGCCGAAATCCGAGGCGGTCAAACCGCGAAAGATCGCGGTGAAAGCCGGGTAACGCCTAACGCGGCCTGCGGCCGCAACCCAACGTAGCCTGACTCTCTGAGTCGGGTCGTTCGGGTCTATCAATACTTCCCGACTCAGAGAGTCAGGCTACCACGATGCGCGCGCGGCGCGGAGAAGTTACCGACGAAGACTCTAACCGTTCACGGGGCGAGAAGGACAGCAGGGCGCCTGCTGTCCTTCATCGTTTTCATACTCGTACACTCAGCTTTTTCGCCAACCGTTCCAGCGCTTTGCTGTAATCGCCGCGCGGCAGATGGACGTGGATCAGGCTCATGCCGCGGGTGTCGGCCCAGGCGGAGGAAAGGGCCGCATCGAACTCGGTTTCGGTCCACACCTCGTAACCCGTGCCGCCGCCAAGTACCGCGGGCAATCGATGATAGCACCAGGGCTGGATCTCGTTGAAACGGTAATCGCCCGCGTGCAGCAACCGTTCGGTGCCGTATCCGCCGTTGTCGAGCACGATCACGATCGGGTTCAACCCGCGACGGACAATCGTCGATAGTTCCATGCCGGTCATTTGAAAGGCCCCGTCGCCGACCAGCGCCACGGCGCGGAGATCCGGCCGGGCCGTCATCGCTCCCAACACGGCCGGCACGGCATATCCCATCGACGTATAGTAGGCTGGGCTGATGAACTCCGTCCTCTGCCGCACAACCAGTTCCGTCGAAGCGAACAATGCATCGCCGACGTCGGCGATCACTACCGTCGACGAATCGAGCGCTTGGTTCAGCCGGGCAATCAACCGGCGGATCGTGATCGGAGCGTCGGGCTGGAGTTCAAAGGTGGCGTCCACCAGTGCCGGTCGCGGCGGCAAATCTCGAACCGCGACTTTCAATTCCGCCCGCACCAGTCCGTCCAGGAAATCCGACAGCAGCACGTGGTGATAATTGTGATGGCTGATCCGAAGCTGTTCGCTGGTGGCGTAGATGCAGCGGCCTGGATCAAGGTTGGCGGTATCGATGCCGAGATTCAGGTCGGTCATAAACGCCCCGAGAACGAGCAGGCAGTCGCTCTCCTCGACAAACTGCGTCACCTCTTCCCGGCCCATCGCCCCTTCGTAGATGCCGGCAAAGAGGGGGTGGGTTTCGCTGACGACGCTCTTGCCCAGCAAGGTCGTCGTGATCGCGATGCCGGCTCCTTCCGCCAGTTCCAAAAGCTGATCCTGCAACCCGAAGCGGTGCAATTCTACCCCCGCAAGAATCGCCGTCCGCCGACTGCTCGATATCCGCCGCGCCGCTTCTGCGACCGCCTCGGCCAATGCGCCGGCGTCGCTTTTCGATTCCGTACACTTGGGGCAGTACACGCCATCGGGAACAACGCCCACCATATCGCGAGGCAGTTCGAGGTAACCAGGCCGCCGGTAGCGGGCGACCGCGTCGAGCACCCGGTCGATCTCGCGAAACGCCGTGTCCGGATCGTTCAATTCCGCCGAGGCGGCGCACAGTCGCCGGAATACCTCGGCCTGCGTGCGGAAGTCGCGGACCTTGTGGTGCAGGAGCGGATTGTTGTACCGCTCACGCACGCCGGGCGCGCCGCTGATGACCACCACCGGCGACTTCTCCGCATAGGCCCCCGCCACGGAATTGCACAAGCTCAGACCGCCGACGCAATAGGTCACGCAGACCGCCCCCATCCCGTTGATCCGCGCGTAGGCGTCGGCGGCAAATCCGGCACAGTCTTCCCGCGTGCAACCCACCGCGTTGAGCGGCCCCCTCTCCAGCTTCGTATAGAACGAGAGGATGTAATCGCCCGGAATGCCGAACACGTCTCGCACGCCGTAGTCGCCGAGCCGCCGGAGCAAGTAGTCGCCGATGGAGATGCCCGTCACCGGCTTGCGAGCCACGTCGAGGGATGGCTGGGTCGGTGTTGCCTGGTTGATCTCCGTGCTCGACATGGCCGTCTCCTTGGAGTCTTTCACGGGTGTGGGACTGGGAAAAATCGGTTGGTGATTGAGACACCGGGGGTCGGGAAGGCCGCGAGCCGCTGAACCATTATTGCTGTTAATTAGGGGGTCGACAAGAATGCGAGAGAGGGGTGAGAGAAAGAAATGGAGCGAAGTAAAGGACAGAAAAGAAACAAAGAAGAAAAGATAAAGAAAGCGGTGACGAGTCACACGCACTCCAAAGTGGGCTGGTGAACAAGGTGTCTAGCTGGTGCGGCTCAGGCAGTTAGGTATCGGAAAGACCAGAGGCCGATCGGTTCTATGATTACCATGGCTCAGGCCGGAGACTCTTCGCACATCGTCGTTTCGACACTTGGCAGCCGCGTTTCACCTTCGAGGCAGCCGATGAATGCAGTATTCGATCCCCGCTTGATTGGCCGGCTGCGACGGACTTCCGAATTCGCCGGGGGGGTGACTGTTCTGCTTGGCGGGCTGGTGCTTGCGGGCTGGGCGCTGGATATCGAATGGCTCAAGTCCATCATGCATGGCAGTGTGGCAATGAATCCGGGTGGAACCGCCGTGGGGTTCATGCTGGCGGGGGGCGCGCTGTTGCTGCTCGAAGCGAATCGTTCGGCCCGCTGGATGGCTCCGCTGGGCCGAGGATTGGGCGCCGTCGTTGCGCTGCTGGCGGCAGTTCGGCTTGCCGGATATTTCTTCGGATTCGATGAGGGAACCGACCGGATGCTGTTCGCCCGGCAGCTCGCCGAATACGAAATCCCCAATCGCATGGCGCCGAATACGGCCCTGAATTTCCTGCTGATGGGTTTGGCCCTGCTGCTGCTGGATGTGCCGTCGCGGCGGGGACCGTGGCCGGCCGAATACCTCGCGCTGACCGGCGCGCTGGGGGCGCTGCTGGTAGTGATCGGCTACGCCTACGGCGCGTCGGAGGCGATTGGAGTCAGTTCGTTTATCCCCATGGCCTTGAACACCGCTGTCGGCTTCCTCACCCTGGGGCTGGGGGTGCTGTTCGCCAGGCCGGACCGCGGCTTGATGGCCGCCTTTAACTGCGACAGCCCCGGCGGGGCGATGGCGCGCCGCATTCTGCCGGCGGCGATCCTGATTCCCGCCGTTTTGGGCTGGTTGCGCTGGCAGGGGCAACGGCTGGGCATGTACGACCAGGTTCTCGGGCTGTCGCTCTTCACGCTGTCGAATACCGTCATCTTCATTCTCTTCATCTGGTGGAACGCCACATCGCTGAACCGCAGCGAGGCAAAACGCCGAGAGGCCGAGGCCGATCTCGCCCGTGCCAAAGAAGCGGCGGAATCGGCCAACCGCGCCAAGAGCGAATTCCTGGCAAACATGAGCCACGAGATCCGCACGCCGATGAACGGCATCATCGGACTGACCGAACTTACCCTGGAGACCCGGCTGTTAAGCGATCAGCGGGAATACCTGGAAATGGTGCAGACCTCGGCGGATCATTTGATGACGGTCATCAACGACATTCTCGACTTCTCCAAGATCGAAGCTGGGCGGTTGGATCTCGAACCGGTCCCATTCCCGCTCCGTGAGCAACTCGATGAGACGATCACTTCCCTGGCCCTGCGCGCCCACGAGAAGGGACTCGAACTGATCAGCCACGTGTTGGCCGAGGTTCCCGACGGGCTGGTCGGCGATGCCGTTCGGCTGCGGCAGGTGCTCGTGAATCTGTTGAGCAACGCGATCAAGTTTACGGAAGAGGGCGAAGTGGTTCTCCGAGTCAGCCTCGACTCGCAAACCGCCGATCGCGCCGTGCTTCGATTCTCCGTACGGGATACGGGCATCGGTATTCCCCGGTCGAAACAGCATCTGTTGTTTCGGGCGTTCTCCCAAGTCGATGCCTCCAACACGCGAAAGTACGGCGGCACCGGACTCGGGCTGGCGATCTCGGCTCGGCTGGTGCAGATGATGGGCGGACAAATCGGTATGGAGAGCGACGAGGGAAAAGGCAGCACGTTTCAGTTTACGGCGACGTTCGGTGTGTCCTCGGACCGGGCCCCAACGCCGCCGCGCGAGGCATCGATGCTGGCGGGAAGGGCCGTGCTCGTCGTCGACGACAATGCCACCAACCGGCGAATTCTCCAGGAGCGGCTGACCCAGTGGGGCATGAAACCAACGGTCGTCGAAGGTGGGTCTCAGGCGCTTGCTGCTATGGAGGAGGCGAGAAAGGCCGCGGAGCCGTTTTCCATCGTGCTTTTGGACAGCATGATGCCCGAGATGGATGGATTCACACTCGCCGAGCGGATTAAGCAAAACGCCGACCTCGCCGGCGCCACGTTGATGATGCTCTCGTCGGGCGATCGCCGGGAAGACGCCGCTCGCTGCCGGGAACTCGGGGTGGCCGCCTACCTGGTCAAGCCGATCCGCCACAACGATCTGCTTCGCATGCTCGCGTCCGTGGTTGGATCTGCCGAAAACGACTCGGACTTGCCGCAGGCGCCGCAGAGATTCGAGGCCTGCCCGCAACCGCTGCGAGTGCTGCTGGCGGAAGACAATGCCGTCAACCAGAAACTGGCTGTGCGATTGCTGGAAAAGCGGGGGCATCGCTTGGTGCTGGTCGACAACGGAGCAGAGGCGGTCGCGGCTTTTCAGAGAGAGGCGTTTGATATCGTGCTGATGGACGTGCAGATGCCGCTGATGGACGGCTTCGCGGCGACCAGGGCGATTCGCGAAACCGAACAGGGCACGGACCGCCATGTCCGGATTGTCGCCATGACCGCCTATGCGATGAAAGGCGACCGCGAGCGATGCCTGGAGGTGGGCATGGACGATTACGTGTCGAAGCCGCTTCGGCCGGAGGAACTGTTCCGAGCCGTCGAGAGCACGCCGCGCGTTGCAGGAAATGTCGAGCCGAGCGGGCATTCCAACGGAGAGGGCATTTGGTCGTTATCGCAGGCCATGCAAGTAACGGCGGGCGACGTCGGTCTCTTTCGGGAGTTGCTCGATGTGTTTCTCCAGGATCGCCCGCAACTGATGGACACGATCCACGCCGCCCTCGACAGCGGCGACGCCGCCAAACTCCACATCACCGCGCACGCCCTCAAGGGCGCCCTCTCCGCCGTTGGCGCCGTCGCGGCGCGGCAGTCGGCGTATCGCTTGGAATCGCTGGGGGCGAAAGCCAATCTTGAGGACGCCCGCGCAGAACTCGTCACATTGCAAGAGGAGATGGACAGGCTCCTCCCCTACCTCATCAACCCGAATCTGCCGGTCGCGGAGTGAAGTGTGCGAGTGACCCCTCGCACCAGGCAATGCTTGCTATTCAGCCCGTTTCGATCTACAATCGGCGTCAAGACAAGCGGCTTACTGAACATTCCCGCCAACCTGTCCTCCCTGGAGCTTCTCGCCGTGATTACTTTGCCACGAATTCACCCCCTCTTCGGTCGAAACGCCGCGACGTGTTTCTCCTTCGTCGCCGTTTGGTGCTTCGGCGTTGTCGGCGCGACCGTGTGCGCTGCCGCGGCAGAACCCGCCGGTAAACTGAGCGGGCTTCTGCACAACGAAGACTGCACCAACTTTTTCTACTTTCAGGATTTCCCGCCGGGCAAGGCCGGCGAAATCGCCGACCGCTACGTCGACGTGCTGGCCGAGGCAGGCGTGACCGTGCTTTTCTGCAATACCAACGCGCGGCGAACGAACTATCGCAGCGACGTCTGGGAGGCATTCTGGGACGGCTACGACGCGGACGGCCCGGACGACCAACCCTTTCTGACGAGCATACCGAAAGGGCAGGTCAAGACGTACCGCAAGCTCATCGGCAACATGCTCGCCGTGCATCAGCAGGGGATCGACTATCCCGCCCGCATCGCCGCCCACTGCCGGCGCCGTGGCATCTCGCCCTGGATTTCGCTGCGGATGAACGACGTACACTACAATGACGACCTCGACCATCCCTTCCACGGCGCGCTGTGGCGGAAGCCCGAATGGTTCCGTAAAGGCCATCCCGGCTACTACGCCCGCGCGCTGGACTATGCGCATCAGGAAGTCCGCGATCACTATAAGGCGTTGATCGCCGAAACGCTCGCTCGCTACGACATCGACGGACTGGAACTCGACTTCCTCCGCGAGCCGTATCTGTTCAGTAAGGGCGAAGAAGGCAAGGGGCGGGGGATCCTCACGCAATGGTTGACCGAGATCCGGCAACTGGTTGACACCGCAGCCGCGCGCCGCGAACATGCGATCCGGATCGGCGTCCGTGTTCCGTCCGAGCCGGAAACCGCGCTGGCCCTGGGGCTGGACGTACCGGCCTGGGCAAAGGACGGGCTGGTCGACCTGGTGGTCGTCGCTCCCCGCTGGGCCACGCTGCAGTACGACCTCCCGTTGGATCAGTGGCGGCGGCGGTTGGGTGATCGCGTCACGCTGGCCGGCGGCCTGGAGGTTCGCTACGAACCCTACCCCGGATCGCCGGCGGTCCGCATGGTCGATTTCGATTTAGCGAGGGGCGCCGCGGTCTCCGTGCTCGGCGGCGGAGCGGATGTCGTTTATCTGTTCAATTACTTCCAGCACGGTCACCCCTCCTGGGCGCCGCCCGAGTACCAGCGCGTGCTGAAGAGCTTTTCATCTCTCGACGAACTGCTCAAGTCGCCTCGCCGCCACGCCGTGACCCACCGCGACGTCATCGCGCTGGGCGAGGCGTACCGGCCGCCGTTGCCCGCCACCGGCAGGCAAATCTCCTTCCGGCTCCCGTTGGGACCGGCGCCGCCGGCCGGTTGCAAAGCCGAGGCGACGATCGAGGTGGCCGGCGCCCAGAGCGATCCGGCTGTTTCCGTCAATCAGGCGGCGGCGGTGCGTCGCGGCGCTGAAAAGCTCGATAGCGGAAGTCGATTGTTGACGTACGAGATCCCCGTCGAAGCATTGGCCGGCAAGAACGATGATACGATCGCCATCTCAGCCGCGGAGGGCGGGGAGATTAAGATACTGAGAGTGGAGGTGCGGATTGAACCGGGTGAGGCAAAAAAGTGACCGTCGGTCCTGAAGAACCTTGCATGATCGCTGAAACAGAACAACGGTTTACTTCGACGAAAGGTTGATCACGCCGTCCCAGTTCGGCGGCGGTACGCGATTATGTTGCGCGATGTAGACCGTGAGGAAGTCAGTCACCTGATCCTCGGTCGGCGTGAGGTGCAACAATTCATAGGCTTCCGCCCAGCGCCCCGCGACAAACGCGTCCAACGCGCGTTCGCAGTAGTCGAGGTGCTCGTCCGTCAAGAGCGGGTATTCCGAGACGGGAGGCAACAGCTCGCTGACCTCCAGCGGCGTGTCCAGCCCGTACGGTCGAACGACTGCCAGGCGGCGAACGCGGGCGGTTTCGCGAGGAACGCCGCGGCGGACGGCAACGGCCGTCGGCTCGTCCAGCAGGATCGGCGCCCGCAGGATCTTGGTCATTCCCTCCAAACGCGAGGCCAGATTCACCACCGGACCGAAGACCGTCACTTTCACCTGATCAACCGTGCCGATCTTGCCGGCCACGGCCCTGCCGGTGGCGATGCCGATGCCGACGTGAAATCCCGCCAGGTGGCTTTCCGAATCCAGCGCAGCCGCCTCGAACTGCCGACGGATCCCGAGCGCGGCCCGGCAGGTTCGCTCGACGTACTCGGGCTGCGCCAGCGGCCAACCCCAGAAACCCATCGCCGCATCGCCCTGGAAATCCCCGATCACTCCCCCGTGGTCGAGTATACACCGCGTCATTACGCCCAACGCCTTACTCACCCGATTGAGCAGCTCCAGCAAGTCGTCGGCGTGGCGCTCACTCGCCATCGAAAAGCCGCGGAGATCGCAGAAGAGCACGGAGACGTCGGCCTCGCGCGGGGCGAGAACGACGTCCGGGTCTTCGTACGAAAGCCGCTCCAGAACGACCGGCGAGAGGAACTGGCTCCAGACCGCCCGTTGCCGCTGAAGAACGCGCATCTGCCGTAGCGAACCGATCGAACCAGCCACCAGCTCCGCGAATTTCATGTCCTCGCGCAGGTCGGTCGGATCGGACGAGCCCGCCAAGGCGGGCAGTTCCACGTGAAAACGACCGGCGACGTAGAGAATCCATCGACCGCGGTCCGTGGCCGCCTCGGCGTCCGGAACCGGCGTGCAGAAGGCCCAGTCGACGTTGCCGCGGGCGGTAAACGGCTGCGTCGCGGGGGGGCTCGAACCGCGCCAGACGTGCAGCACACCTTGCCCCTGCCGCAACGATTCCTCCAGCAGACGCCCGCTGGGCTGGAAATCGCGGTCGGTCACCAGCCGCTGATCCCAATGCAACACGTCGTAACGGCAGCGAGTCCCCGCGGCCCGGTCCGCAACGCTTTCCATGGCTACGATTGCCGCGGTGTCCGCACGAGGAATGCCAGCCAGCAACATGCTCGCCAGGCGAATGC
>Ga0123332_1003796_pt1 | contig 13611 bp, 10 predicted proteins | sample BioC12SIPDNA_4_FD_89958 | JGI IMG/M metagenome (GOLD analysis project Ga0123332, IMG submission 89958) | Anaerobic biogas reactor microbial communites from Washington, USA - Biogas_R2_A C12 SIP DNA | ecosystem: Engineered > Bioreactor > Anaerobic > Unclassified | place: Washington, USA...
CGATCCTGGCCATGTCTGATGATCTGGCAGCACAGCTGCGGCGGGATGGCACCGTGGCTCAGACGGTACGCCTAAAGCTGCGCAGCCGTGACTTTACCACCTATACCCGGCAAGTCCGGTTGGAGCACCCTACCGATGTGGCTGATGAGATCTGCTCAGCCGCCACCGCTCTGCTGGAGGAGAACTGGGATCGCCGCTCGCTCCGTTTGGTGGGAGTGGGTGTCACCGACCTCCTCGGCCATGGCGGGATCCAGCTCTCGATGTTTGATGAGGGCGTACAGCGCCAACGGCGGCTGAGCCAGGCGCTGGATGGCATCCGGGCGCGATACGGCCACGAGGCGATCACGCGAGCGTCGCTGGCGGGCAATCACTCAGGTGGTGAAGATGATCTTGAGGACGAGCCCTGATGGACGTGCACAGTCTCGCCTCGCGCCGTTTGTGGCTCCCCGGCCCTGACCTATAATCCGCTCAGCTGTGCATTCCTGGTTATTGTGTGGAGATTGCCATGAAGCCGTATACCAGCGTTCTAAAGCGCTTTGCAACACCCTACGGATGGGCAAACAGGCTCCTCCGCATCGATCTTTTTGCCGGCCGCATCTCTGCCGAACCTCTCGACCACTACCTGCCCGACTATATCGGTGGCCGGGGCCTGGCCGTGAGGCTGGCATGGGACAGCTTTACCGAGCCGGTGGATCCTTTTGATGCACGCAGCCCGCTCATCATCATGACCGGCGCTCTGACGGGAACGCGTTCCCCCTACTCTGGCAGAACATCCATCAGCGGTTTCAGCCCACAGGCCTTTCCATACAACTGGTATACTCGCGCGAATATCGGCCATCACTGGGGTGGTGAGCTCAAGCGTGCGGGATATGACGGGATCGTGATCACCGGCGCAGCGGAGGCGCCGGTCCAGGTCATCATCCGAGATGACGAGGTTACGGTTTCTCCGGCGACTGACCTCTGGGGGCTGGACACCTACGATACACAGGAGGCGTTGCGCGCCCAGCTCAGTAGCGACGTTCGCGCGTTGTGTATCGGGCCCGCCGGCGAGCGACTCTCTCGGATCGCAACGATCCACACCGGGACCTCCTCTACGGCCGGCCAGGGCGGCTTTGGCGCCGTCATGGGATCCAAGCAACTCAAGGCCATATCTGTCTTGGGCTCCGGAGACGTTCCGGTCGCTGAGCCTGAGCTTCTCGATGGCCTGCTCAAGGCAGTGGGACGGGAGATCCGGGCCTACCGCTCCATCCCCAACCTCTCCGAGCGAAACAAGGCGATGGCCTGTGACCGGGGCGGGCGCGTGCGCCCCTATGCCTGCACCGAAGGATGCCCCACGCCCTGTAACCTTTACTATGCGGATATGCCCGGCGTGGCGTATCCGGACCGGCGTTGGGAAGGGCATTGGGCCTGTGTGGCGAACATCTTTCGGGGGATGTCCGAGGGTGGGCCGGTCTCCTATGATGGGCTGTTTGACTGGCAGATGGGCACCTATGCGGGGCTCGAGCTAAATGTGCTTAGCAATCGGTACGGGCTGAACCTGTGGGACCTCATCATGAGCATGGTGCCCTGGCTGGAGCGTAGCCAGCAGGCTGGTCTGATCTCGGAGGTGAACGGGCTGCCCATGGACTGGCAGAATCCACAATACTGGGCGCATCTCCTGCGAGCCATCGCCTATCGGGAGGGAATCGGCGATGCGTTGGCGGAGGGCGGCATGAGAGCGTCGCTGCGGCTCGGCCTCGGTATCGACCTGGCCAGGCGTTACTACAACTCCTGGGGCTTTGGTGGCCACTGGGATGGGCACGCCTGCTGGGGCAACTATCTGGTCTTTCCCTACTGGATCGTCTCCGCGCTGCAGTGGAGCACTGATACGCGAGATCCTTACAGCAGTAGCCACGGCTATGTACAGAACATCATGAGGTGGAGCCCCCTGGGGAACCATGCCGGTGAGCCGCCCATCACATGGGATCAGATAGCAGGCATCAGCGAAAGGGTCTACGGAACGTCTGACGCGCTGGACCCCCTCAGCGGTTACGCGGGCAAGGCTTTCGCGGCCTTTTATCACGACCGCCGATCCGTGATGAAGGACAGCCTCCCCTCCGATGATCAGGTCTTTCCACTGATCTATAGTGTGACGACGCCGGATCGCTACTTCCGTGCGCAGGCACCAGAGCCACTTGGAGAGATCGAGGGACCAAGCGTGGATCACCATCTGTTTCGTGCGGGTACTGGTGTGGACTGGGATGAGGCCGAGTTCGATCGGGCGGCGGAACGGATCTACACTCTAGAACGGGCTCTGTGCGTACGGCACTTTGGACGCGATCGCCGAATGGATGAGTCGAGCTACGAGAGCTATGACTATCTTGAGAACTGGCAGAACCCGCTGCTCGCTGAGCGGTATGCCCTGGATCGCGCCCGCTTCCAGCCGGTGACCGATGAATACTACAGGCTGCTCGGGTGGGACCAGGAAACTGGACACCCCACCCGTGAGCGGATGAACGCGCTGGGGCTTGGCGGCGAACATGAGGACATGGTGGCTTCAGGGGCGCGGAGTGTCGCTGAGGAGACTGCGCAGGCCGGGGCACTGAGCCATGAGTAGGCGCTTCATGGTGGCTCCTGCGGGTGCGAGGAGCCTGCTGCGCAGGGTGTTGACGGCGCTCCTGGTCACGCTCCTGATGGTGGGACTTGGCGGCTGCCGCCTGCCAGAGGCCTGGCCGTTGGCTCGCGTTTGGGCCACCGTGACGCCGACGATCATGCCGAGCCCAACGACCACGGCCACGCCAACAGCCACGTCGACGGCCACGCCAACGCCGACATCCACGCCCACGCAAACGCCGACGCCCAGTCCGACACCGCGCCCCCTGTCGGTCGAGTTGGTGCTGGAGCCTGCCGTCGTGAGTGAGGGCCATACCGCGTCTGTCCTGGTGCGCTCCAGCGAGCCCAGTGATGTGTTTGTCTCCATCGGAGATCTCGCGGTGCCGATGGTGGCTGTCGGCGATGGGCTCCACGCCGGGCTCTATGGCGTTGGCGCGCTGGCGGGCGAGGGCATCTTCCCGGTGTCGGTCACGGTGATGAGTCAGGATGGCCGCATTGCCAAGATCGGTGCTTCGCTCGTAACGCTGGCGGGCGACTTTGAGAGCGAAGCGCTGGTCTTTGAGCCGAGCACCGAGGCTTTGCTCGCCCCGGACGTCTCCCAGCCTGAAGCCGAGCGCGTGGCTGCCATCTTTGCGGATAGCGAGCTTGCGATGCTCTGGGCGCAACCTTTCCAGTGGCCCCGCGAGGATCGGCTGACCTCTCTGTTCGGTACGCGCCGCACATATGGTACGACGCTCGCGTCCTATCATGCCGGTCTGGATATCGCCGGCTTGGAGGGTGCGCCGGTGCTGGCGGCGGCTAGCGGTACTGTCGTCCTCGCGGAGCCGCTGCAGGTGCGTGGTAACGCCGTTATCATCGACCACGGCGCCGGCGTGATGAGCGGGTACTTTCACCTGAGCGCGATGCACGTGGCCACCGGAGATCGGGTGTCAGCCGGGCAGCTCATTGGTGACGTGGGTGCAACCGGCCTGGTGACTGGCTCTCACCTGCACTGGGAGATGCGCGTGAATGGTGTGGCGGTCGATCCCATCGAGTGGCTGGGTCGGGAGTTCCCGTGGCAGGTCGAGGCGGGCGATGGCGCCCTCCCTGCTCCCTGAGGATCGGAGGCAAGGTATCGTGGGCTACTATCTCGAGCGCCCTTTGGTGATGGCGCACCGCGGGGCCAAGGATGTGGCCCCGGAGAACACGCTGGCTGCTTTCCGTGCAGCCGTGGATCTGGGTGCGGACGCGATTGAGCTTGATGTCACCCGGTGTGCGACGGGCGATATCGTGGTGATCCACGACGACACCGTCGACCGCACCACGGGCGGCACGGGACGGGTGGATGCGATGCCGCTGGAGGCATTGCGCTCCCTGGATGCCGGCTCCTGGTTCGGCCCTGCCTATAGCGGCGAGCGCATTCCCCTGCTGAGTGAGGTGTTGGAGGCAGTCGGAGGGCGAATACGCCTGAACATCGAGATCAAGCTCCAGCGCCCCGGATCTCAGCCAATCGAAGCGGAGCTGGCGGCCATGCTGCGACAGCGAGGGCTGGTTGCCGATACAATCGTGTCCTCCTTTGTGCCCGGAGCGCTTTGGCGATTGCGTCGGGTAGCGCCCGATATTGCGAGGGCTCTGCTCTACTCGCGCGATATGCCCGTGGGTTTGCGCCATGCCTGGCCGCGCTTCTGGCTCTCGCCGCAGGCGCTGAATCCTCACTTTACGATTGTGGATGAGCGCTATATCCACCACGCCAGGCTAGCCGGATACCGCGTGAACGTCTGGACGGCGAACAAAGAGCCCGACATCGAGCGGATGATGTCGCTGGGCGTCGATGCCGTGATCACCGATCATGTCGGACGGGCGCGCGAGGTGTTGGAGCGACTGGGTCTATCCTGAAAAGCCAGGGGCCCGGGATCACAGGATCCCGGGCCCTTGTGAAACGAGCCACGCCTATTCCAGTGGAAACGCTCGGCAGAGAGCGCGCGTCTCTTGGCGAACGCTCTTGAGCGTCTCAGCGTCGTCGATGTGCTCGAGTACCGTTGCGATCCACCGGGCCACCTGCTTCATCTGGACCTCGCGGAATCCGCGCGTGGTGACTGCTGGCGAGCCCAGACGAATGCCGCTCGTTACCATGGCCGATTGCGTGTCAAAGGGAATCAGGTTCTTGTTGCAGGCGATGCCGGCGTCTTCCAGAGCCTGTTGGGCTGCCTTTCCCGTGTGCCCCAACCCGGCATACACGTCCACCATCATCAGGTGGTTGTCTGTCCCGCCCGAAACGAGTCGGAGACCGAGGCGCTGCAACTCGCTGGCCAGAGACTGTGCGTTATCAATGATGGCCTGCTGGTACGCCGAGAACTCGGGCTTGAGCGCCTCACCAAAGGCGACCGCCTTGGCCGCGATGATGTGTTCCAGCGGCCCCCCCTGTATCCCCGGGAATACCGCTCGATCGAGGGCCTTGGCGTGCTTCTTTTTGCACAAGATCAGGCCGCCACGAGGGCCACGCAGCGTCTTGTGAGTGGTCGTCGTCACGATGTCGGCATAGGGAATGGGGCTGGGATGCAACCCCGCAACGACGAGGCCAGCGATGTGAGCGATATCCGCCACCAGGTAGCATCCGGCCCGATCGGCGATCTCACGCAGTCGCGCAAAGTCGATCGTTCGGGAATAGGTGGACGCACCGGCCAGGAGCAGCTTGGGCTTGACTTCCAGTGCCTGGGCCTCTAGCGCATCATAATCGATGGTCTCGGTGTCCTGCCGGACGCCATAGTGCACAAAGTTGTACTGGATGCCCGAAAAGCTCAACTTGTGCCCGTGTGTCAGGTGACCGCCTTCGGCAAGGCTCATCGAGAGCACGGTGTCGCCGTGATCGAGCAGCGCCAAGTAGGCTGCTGCGTTGGCCTGTGATCCAGAGTGCGGCTGCACGTTGGCGTGTTCGGCCCCAAACATGGCCTTGGCCCGCTCGATGGCGAGGGCCTCGACCTCATCCACGAACTCACATCCGCCATAGTAGCGTCGCCCGGGATAGCCCTCAGCGTACTTGTTGGTGAGCACGCTTCCCTGGGCAGCCAGCACGGCTCGGCTGACATAGTTCTCCGAAGCGATCAGCTCGATGGTCTCCTGCTGTCTCTCGATCTCCGATCCTATCGCTGCCGCGGCCTCCGGATCGACTGTGGCCAGGAACGTCAGGCTCTCGGGGCCATAGGGGCTGATTGCGCAAGAAGCATCGCTCATTCGATCCTCGCCTCCCGTGTTGGTGGCCCTGCACTAGTCGCGAACTCTAGAGGTGGCTCTGTGCAGAGTATGGTGATCCCGTGTGGCGCGCGTCTCGACGGCGAGGTGGCCTTCAGTGGCTTGGGGCGTGCAGTAACGGGTAGACGCGCCGATTATATGGTCCTCGTGCGCAGGGTGCAAACGTTGGCAGCCCGGCGGGAGTGAGCGTACTGGTGCCGCCACCGGGCGAACCGCTCCTACGGTGATGATGCAGGCGTACCTGCGGGGAGAAGAGTGCCGAAAGACTCTAGAGGCGCACTCGCCTGCGGCCGAGCCAGAGCGTCAGCCCGGTGAGCACAACAAGGATAACTGCTAACGCCGCATACGCCAGCATCTTGGGGCTCCAGGAGATCCCCATGCCGAGTCGCTCCACGGGGGCATGCGCCTCGCTCGCTGTGTCGTCCTCCGAAGGCCGGGTTACCGAAGCTTCCTTCTGCATGGGCAGCGCCTCCCCGGCAACAACCGTTTCTGCGGACTCTGGTTCTGCCTGCAGGGCTAGGGCCGCGGAGCTCTCGCTCTCAGCCGTGCCGCCCCCTCCGCTCGGCGCTTCGTCCTCTTCCGGCTCGGCGGCGAGTAGCGCCGCGACCGGAGGCGGTTCGGCGTCTACTTCCTGTGCTTCCACGAGTGCCTCGGCCTCTCCGAGGGCTTCTACCTCCGCTTCCTCCTCGGCCTCGACGATCACGGCCGCGCTCTCAGCGTTCTCCCCCGCTGGACCGGCGTCTCGGGGCGCCTCTCGCATCATGGTCGCCCCCTCGGTATCGGCTGCCGGAGCCGGCTCCTCCAACAGCACCATCTCGTACGCGGGAGCCTCCGCGTTCTTGGCCAAGCCTGCCGTTTGCAGGGCGTCTCGGGAAAGCAGCACGGCCAGGAGCACCGTTACGGCCATGGCGCCGGCGCGGATACCCACGTATAGACCGTCCAGCCGCCGGGCTTGGTGCTGCCTCTGGATCGCTGTTTGCGGGATTCTGATGCTCCTCGGCCGAGAAGGAGCTTCCATCTGCCTCAACAGCTCCACCGTCGCCCGCATGGACTCGAGCTCTTGCCGGCAGCTCTCGCACTCCTGAAGGTGTCGCTCAAGGCGCGCTCTATCCTTGTTGGACAGCTCGCCATCGAGGTAGCACGACATCTGATGCTCCTGGCAATGTCGGGGCCATAGCCGGCGCAGGTAAGTCATTGGGTGGGTTTTCCTATGTGGGTGAATGTCATGCGAAATGCTCCAGGCTCAGTCTTTGGTATCCCCTACTCCTAGACGAAGCCTGCTTGGCAAAAGTTCCTCGCGCTCCAGCATAAAGTCCCTGAGCTTGGCACGGGCTCGGCTGAGTCGGGACTTGATCGTGCCCACCGATGCGTCCAGCGTCTCGGCGATCTCGTTGTACGATAGCCCTTCGATGTCCGCCAGGACGAGCACGGCCCTCTGATCCTTCGGCAGAGTGCGGAGACCTCGCCTGATGACGCCGTTCAGTTCGCTGCGCTCGGCGTATTCCTCGGGCTCTTCGTCCTCCGCCATCAGCATCGAGCTGTGCTCATCGTCCTCTACCAGATCATCGATGGGTGTGCTGGGGCGGCGCTGCTTGTAGCGCAGCTGGTCATAGCTGCAGTTCGTGGTGATCCTCAGGATCCAGCTCTTGAAGGATCCGCCCCGGTAGCGAGCCAGCCCCTCAAACGCGCGGATGAAGGCGTCCTGGGTGGCATCCATGGCGGCATCGCGGCTTCCCAGGATGTGATACGCAACAGAGAAGGCCGCATCCTGGTAGCTGGAGACGAGGTGTTCAAACGCGCGTATATCGCCGCGTTGCGCCGCGGCGATCGCGTCTTGCTCTGGTATGGTGGGTGTACGATGCATGGTCGCGTTCATATGAGCGACGAACCGGTTCCTCTCATCCGGACCACCGCCCCGTAAAAGGCGTGGCCGGCTATCACTTGACGTCAGATTCTCGTTGCCCTATACTTTACCCGCTTTTCAGGTTAGCCGAAGTGGCGGAACGGTATACGCGGTGGTCTCAAAAACCATTGGAGGTTGCTCCTTGTGGGTTCGAATCCCACCTTCGGCACTGATGATATGCGATGGAGGATCTGCTGGCAAGCAGGCGCCGAATCCAGATTGGCTGCGCGAGGGCCCCGTGGGTAGCGATATCCGCGGGGTGTGATCTGTGAAGAAAGCGTGCGACGTCTGGCTGCTGCTATACGACACGGGAAGGAGAGTACCATATGCCGCTCGTCACCAGTAAGGAAATGCTTGAGGCCGCTCTGGAGGGTCACTTTGCAGTTGGGGCGTTCAACGCGAACAACATGGAGCAGATACAGGGTATCATCGATGCCGCCGTCGAGGAGCGATCCCCGGTCATACTGCAGGTCAGCCAGGGGGCGATCAACTATGTTGGGCTGAGCCTCGCGACGGCCATGGTCAAGACCGCCGCGGAGGAGGCCACGGTTCCGGTGGTGCTGCACCTGGACCACGGCGCCAGCTTTGAGCAGAACGTCACCTGTCTGCGTGCGGGATTCACTTCGCTGATGTTCGATGGATCCAAGCTCGTTTACGACGAGAACGTGCGCATCACCCGCAAGATCGTCGAGATGTCCAGCGTGGTCGGTATCCCCGTAGAGGCCGAACTGGGCAAGGTGCTCCAATCGCGTGACAACGTGAGCGAGGCGGATGTTCGGGCGGCTATGACGGACCCGGACCAGGCGGCGGACTTTGTGGAGCGCACGGGCATCAGCTCCCTTGCGGTTGCCATCGGCTCCGTGCATGCGATGGAAGCCGCCGAGGCCGAGCTCGACATCGACAGGCTCAAGGCGATACGCGCCAAGGTGAACATCCCTCTGGTGCTGCATGGGTCTTCAGGCGTCAAGGAATCCAGCGAGGTCGAGGCTATCCAGTACGGCATCAGCAAGATCAACGTGGCTACCATGCTGAACCAGGCCTTCATTAAGGGCATTCTGGACGGCTATGCGGCGAACCCTGCCAACATCGACCCGCGCAAATGGCTCGCGCTCTCCCGCGATGGCGTCAAGGAGGTCGTGCGCCAGAAGATGCGGCTCTTTGGCTCCAGCGGAAAGGCTACGGCATCGGGCTTTGTGAGCCCAGCGACCAGCCACCGCAGCGCCGAGCTCGGGCATCTCGAGTAGTCTCCCACAGAAGAGAGCTCCGGTCGTGATCGACCGGAGCTCTTTCTTTTTGCCGTATCTTGGCGCGGCATGCTCGCTATCCTATACTGTGCATTGAGTTGCGCTGCATCCATGGCCGGAGGAGTGGCTTGATGATACGTCTGTTCCGCCGCGCGTTTGTTCTCTCGTCGATTCTGGCGCTCGCACTGGCGCTACGGTTGTCCTCGGCTCTGGCGGCGGAGCCGGTCGAGCTGACCGTGTATCATTCGCCCCTCTGTGCCAGCTGTCAGGAGTTCGAGCAGCGTCTACTTCCGGATCGGCAGGCGAACTATGGCGAGGCGCTCGTCGTACGGCACGTAGACATCTCTACCCCCGAAGGGCTTGCGGAACTGGAGCTCGCTGAAGCAGCTGCCGGCTCCTTCAATAATCCCTTACCCGTCCTGCAGCTCGACGATATCTTGCTGGCCGACGTCGATCAATCTGTATTGGCCGCTCAGCTGGACTCGGAACTTCTCGCCCGCCTGGGGCCGCCCAATCCGCTCACGGCGACGGATTCGCATCCGGCGACTGTGGAGCCGACATCGGCGGTCATCTGTTCGAGCGAATCGGCCTGCGTCACCGGTGCGCCGCTCCACGTCGCCGTGGTAAGCAAGCCGTACTGCGATGTGTGCGATCGCACCCGTTTGCTGCTTGGCGTGGTGGCGCAGGACTATCCGCGGATCGTGATCCATGAGTTCGATCAGGCCGAGGATGCAGAGATCCTTGAGGCGATCGGCCACGATTTGGGTCTCCCAACGGATCAGCGCCTGATCGCTCCTTCGTTGTATGTCGGGAGCCATGCTCTCGTTGGAGAGCAAGTCAACAGCGAGGCGCTCCGCGCCGTCCTGGACGAATACGTGGCCTCCGGCGCGCCCGCCTTCTGGGAGCAGATGGATACGTCGGCCGCTCAGGGGAGCATTCTCGCGCGCTTCCGTTCGCTCAGCGCACTGGGTGTGTTGCTGGCCGGGCTGATCGATGGAGTCAACCCCTGCGCCTTTGCGACGATTCTGTTCTTTGTCTCCTACCTGGCCGTGAGCCGGCGTGAACGTCGTGAGATGGTCTTGGTGGGACTGGCCTTTGCTCTGGGTGTATTCGTGACCTACTTCGCGGTCGGTCTTGGAGCCATGCGGTTGCTCTCTGTGGTTCAGGCCGTGCGAGGCGTAGGCGTGGTGCTCTACAGCTTGATGGCGCTCGCCTGTCTGGTTCTCGGCGTGCTGAGCTATCGCGACTACCTGCTGGCGCGCCAGGGCAACCTCGGAGACATGTCTCTTAACCTGCCGGCAGGCATCCGAGAGCGCATCCATCGGCAGATACGCGCTGGCCGCAAGTCATTCTGGGGCGCGGCCCTGCTTTCGGGCATCGTTGTATCTCTCCTGGAACTGGCCTGCACCGGCCAGGTGTACCTGCCCACGATCTCATATGTTCTCAGTATGCCGGAGATGCGTGCCTCGGCTCTGCTGCATCTCGCACTCTACAACCTGGCCTTTATCTTTCCCTTGTTGGTGGTGCTGGCACTCGCCGTCTACGGCGTCAGTGTCAAGCGGTTTCAGGATCTCTTTGTCCGCCACGCCGCCAAGACAAAGTTGGCCATGGCGGGTCTGTTTGTACTGCTTGGTGTGCTCCTCGCCATTCAGGTGCTGATGATATAGCCTCCCCTCTGGCTCCAGACCTGCATAGCAACGGTACCCGATAGGCAAAACGGGCCCGAAGAGGCTCTGGAGAGCAGCCTCTTCCGGCCCGCTGGTAGGCCAGAGCCGCAAGCGGTCAGGAGCTGGATCGGGCCGTTGCCGCCAAGTCCTGCCACTCTGTGTGGAACACCCCCTCCTGATCGGTTCGCCGGTAGGTGTGCGCTCCAAAGTAATCCCGTTGGGCCTGCGTGAGATTTGCGGGCAGCCGGCTTGTCCGGTAGGCGTCAAAGTACGCCAGTGATGCGCTCATCGCCAGGCACGGAATCCCCAGCTGAACCGCCGTGGTGATGACGCGGCGTAAGGCGTCCTGCCGCGAGAGGATGGCATCGCGGAAGTAGGGATCCAGCAACAGGTTCTGCAGCGTCGGGTTGCGCTCGTAGGCGGCGCTGATGTCATTGAGGAAGCGCGCCCGGATGATGCAGCCACCCCGCCACAACTTGGCCACCGTCGCCAGGTTGAGGTCATAGTCATACTCGTCGGAGGCCGCGCGAAGGAGCCCCATTCCCTGAGCATAGGAGCAGATCTTGGCGGCGAACAGCGCCTTCCGGACGTCATCGACGAGTGCTGCCCTATCGGCATCGAATCGCTTGCCGGGCCCCGGAAGGACGCTGCTGGCGGCGACCCGCTGGCCCTTGAGCGCGGAGATGATGCGGGATTCAACCGCTGCGTTGATCGTCTGTAGCGGCATGCCGACATCCATTGCGTCCTGGGAGGTCCACTTCCCGGTGCCCTTCTGCTGCGCCTCGTCCAGAACGAGATCCACCAGGGGCCGGCCTGTGGCCTCGTCGGTCACATAAAAGATGTCCCGGGTGATCTCGATCAGATAGGATTCGAGCTCTGCCTCGTTCCATCCGGCAAAGATCTCTCCGAGCTCGGTGGCCGATAGATCCAGTGCCCGGTGCATGATGTCGTAGGCTTCGGCGATCAGCTGCATGTCGCCGTACTCGATGCCGTTGTGGACCATCTTCACATAGTGGCCCGCACCCCGCGGGCCCAGGTGCGCGACGCAGGGCTCGCCTTCCGCTCTCGCCGCGATGGCCGTAAAGATGGGCTCCACCATCCGATAGGCATCCTCCTGCCCTCCCGGCATGATGGCCGGGCCATGCAGGGCTCCGTACTCGCCTCCGGAGACGCCGGTGCCGATGTAGTTGATGCCCACCTCGGCCAGGGTGTTGGCACGCCGCTCCGTATCCTTGTAGAAAGAGTTGCCGCCATCGATGATCAGGTCTCCCCTGTCAATGAGCGGCACGAGTTGCTGGATCACGTCATCCACGGCCTTGCCAGCCTGAACCATCAACATGATCTTGCGAGGGCTCGCTAGAGACTGGACGAGTTCTTCCAGGGTGTAGCAACCCTTGATGCGTTTGCCGCGAGCTTCGGCCGAAAGGAACTCCCGCGTGCGCTCGGCCGTGCGGTTGTACACGGCGATAGGGAAGCCGTTTCGCTCCATGTTCAACACCAGGTTCTGGCCCATGACGGCCAGTCCGACGAGTCCTACCGTGTACTCACCCATTTACTTCCTCCTGGTCTATCGATCTGCTGGAATGCTCGCCCGCCACCCGGTACAGGACTTCGCCGGCGCGGGGAACGAGCAGTATGCCCTCATCCTCCCGGTCGCTCCACTCGGACAAGCTCAGCGCGTTCGGATCCAGGTATCCCAGGTTGACCCGCTCGCACCGCTCCGGTGGGATGCGTGTCGCCAGGATCACATCGACTCGCGGTTTCTCCAATCCACCGGCGTATGTCCCCGCTCCCTTTACGAGCATGGCATGCGCCATCACAGCCCTTGGTACATGGGAGAAGCGTTCGCTGTGCGCCAGGTAGTAATCGCGAACATGATACCCGATCTGATCCAGGATGGCGCCATGGGTGTAGGATATCTCGTCAATGTGAGGCGCATGGATGATGACCCGGCCACCATCCGCGACGGCGGGCTCTACCTTGTACATCCCCTTTGCAGCCGTCCACAGGTCATCGTAGAGGGCTGGCATCACCGAAATGACCGCGTGGTAGGGTCGCTGAACCCATCGGATGTTGACGCGTTCAGAGAGCTCAGCCGCGGTGCCTTGTGAGAGAATGGGTGGCCCGTGGAACAGCCCCGCCAGCGCGTCGTGTTCGGCGACAACCATGCTAAAGCAGGAGACTTCGCAGGGCAACAGGGCCGCTGCGCGATCGATCAGCGCACGCACCGGTGTATCCTGTCGTCCGATCGTCCAGAGGTTGGTGAGGAGCGCGCCGAGCCAGTGGCTCAGGTCGATCACGTCGGGACCGCTGATGCCCGGGAACAGATACTTGTGCCCGCCCGAAAAGCCCATGATCTCATGCGGAAAGACCGGGCCACAGATGAGGATGTGATCATAGTTCTGAACGAGGGCGTTGATCTCGACACAGAGCTCCTCGCGCAGCCGGCCACCGGAGATCTCTGCGATCTCGTCGGCCGATAGGATGCCAAGCCGGGCCAGGCCCGAGAGATAGTCGTGATTGTAGATGCGGATTCCCTCATACCGCGTAACGCGCTCTTCAGCCGTGATGCCCAGGTGCCGATACAGGCGAGGCGCTTCCATAGGGGCGTGGGTGCCCAGCGCAATCAACACATCCATCTGGGCTGCAGTGACCATGAGGAGATCGGCCAGCGTTCGAAAGCAGAGCGCGATTGGCCCGCTCCGCGTGCCATCGGGAAGGATCAGCAGCACGCGTCTGCCCCGGAGGTTGGCCTGGTCCACTCCTTGAGAGAGGATGGCCTGAATCTCTTCGGTGGAGAGCCGCCGATCCGTGTATCCTCTACCTACCAGCATGAATGCTCCTGTCTATTGCCGTTGCGTCCCCCTGGTAGTCAGTCCCCCTGGTGGTCCGCAGCCGGGCGAACAGGCCTTTTGGCCTGGCCGCCTTCCTACGTGTCGTTCCGCCCCGGCCGCGCATAGGGGGTCAGGTGCCGTGC
>Ga0123332_1003803_pt1 | contig 13592 bp, 10 predicted proteins | sample BioC12SIPDNA_4_FD_89958 | JGI IMG/M metagenome (GOLD analysis project Ga0123332, IMG submission 89958) | Anaerobic biogas reactor microbial communites from Washington, USA - Biogas_R2_A C12 SIP DNA | ecosystem: Engineered > Bioreactor > Anaerobic > Unclassified | place: Washington, USA...
CAGGCCCCCTTCACCATTCCCGGCATAGTGTTCGTTCCCGACGGGAAAGCGATACGGGCCACAAAGCGAACAGAGGGGGTGGCAGGGACCGGATCGTCGGCGGGCTCGGCGTCCCCCAGGGTCTCAAGGGCCGCCTGTACGTAGCTGCGGATGTCTTGGGCTCGACGCCAGCGTGTCACCTCATGCTCGATAGCCGAGACCGATTCGGTCACCGGTCCTGTGCGTGGCGGCGCGATGGCTGGCTCACGCGCCCTCTACCTCCCGCGGGAACGCCAGGCACGTCAGCAGATTCCCCTTAGGATGCTTACTCAGTGCTTACTCGTGACGAAAAATAGGCCGCTATGCAGCAAGAAAATAAGGTTTCCTAAACCTCGTGTCGGGTGTTCGAGTCACCCCGGGGGCATACGCAGTTATCCCTGCATATGGCGGATAACCTGTGGTGCTACGCGCATACGCGGCGCTCCGGCGAAGAGAGACCCAGCTTGAATTCAGCAGCAGGCTGGCCTATAGTCAAGCACCCCCACTCGTGTCAATCTGGAGGTAGCCCCTTGTCTCGGGTGCCAAGGACGACCCCTCGCGGCTTCATCATCCCGGAGAGAATCTGCCGATGGGAGGGAGAGGGACGCGGTGGCTGATTCCTTGGCCGCGCCCCTTTGGGCAGGGAAGAGCACTGACTGGGAGGCCTGGGACGAACGCGTGGTCCGCGCGCCTCGCGGCGACATGCACCAATGCACGTGGTGGGCGGCTCCTCTGGCAGAGCACGGCATCGTCAGCCATCTCATCACCTACGGACCCACAGAGAATGAACTCTGGGGCGGGGCGCTCTTTCGCCAAATGCCCCTCCCTATCCCCGGTCTCTGCGTGCTTCAATGCCAACATGGACCTATTGCCCTCGCGGATCGTAATCACGACCTGGTTCCGCCCCTGGTCTTTCGTGACGCTGTTGCGCGGCTTGCCAAAGAGACCCGTGCAGCCGCGGTCAGCTTCACGGACGTGCCCGACCCGGCGACGCTTTCGACCCTGGCAACGCTCTTCGAGAGTAGGGTCCGGCGTATCCCCGACAGACGCCGCGCGGTTGTCGATCTGGCCGGCCGTTCCATGGTCGAGATACGTGAAAGCTATCGACGCCGGACGAGAAGAAGCATAAAGAAGGCTCTCGCGCACGGGATCCGAGTAGAGCGGTTGACGGCACCGGCCAGGCTGAAGGAGGCCTACGACGCTTGGCAGGCGACGGCGCTTCGTAAGGGCTTCCTGCATAGCCGGCCGTGGGCCAGCTTGGAACCGGTCGTGGTCGAGAGCATCAAGCGGGACCAGGGCGCGGTGCTGGGCGCCGTACGCGAGGGGCGAGTGGTGGCGTCTATCTGGGTCACCTTCATCGGTCGGGTGGCCGTGTACGTCTATGGTGGTTTCCACCTACATGCGGCTGCCAGCTCGCCTGGGCACATCCTCCACGACGTCGCTATGGAGGATGCGCACGCACGAGGTCTGGACATCTACGACATGGGTCTACTCAAGGCAGACGGCAGCCGCGGGCTCTCGGGCATAGACGACTTCAAGCTCAACTTCGGGGCGCGGGTTGAACCCTTGCCCGATAGACTCATCTGGGGTCGGGTGCCCTGCGCTTCCCACCTGCTTGGTTTGCCGGTGAGCAGTCGGCTTGACCGTCGTCTGCGCGAGCTCTGGGGGCGGCGCCTCCTCGCCCGCCAAGTGCGCCGGAGCGGGCGAAGGACGTGACATGACGTCTCACCGCCTTGCTCCCCGTCTGGCAGCGGCTCTCGCTGGGTACGTGTGGCCCCCGCGTCTGAACAAGCTGCGGTATATCATCCGGCGGGTGCTCCACCGCCGGAGCATCCTAGAGGTTGCGGAGTCTCCGCTGAACGGCCGCATCGTGGTGACGGAACTGGGCAAGGAGCGGCGCTTGGTATTCGGTGCCGATTCTCAAGGAGTGACACAGTCGGTCGCCTTCACCCGCGGTAGCTGGCGCGAACTGCAGCGGGAGTACTGGGGCCAGGCCCTAAGGCCTCCCTTTGGTCTTGCCGACCGTCCTCGGGTTCTCATTCTCGGCCTGGGTGGCGGCACCATGGTCCATCTCGCCCACCGTACGCTCAATCCCAAGTCGATCACGGTGGTGGAACTGGACCCGGAGGTGGTTAGACTCGCACGGTCTCATATGGGGTTGGACGCCATCCCCGGTCTCGACACGCGAATACAGGATGCGCGCGTGGCCATGAAGGAGCTTAGCGGTTCTTCATTCGATCTCGTCGTGGACGACGTCTTCTTCAAAGGCTTTCCCGGAGAGACAGACGACTTCGTGCGGGAGTACATCGCGGAACTGTCCGCCCTTCTCTCGCCCGATGGCACCGTGACGTTCGATCGCTGGTCCAGAACAAGGTCCGGTCACCACGAAGGCGCCGATACGGAGCGCCTCGTTCGGCTGCTCGAAGAGTGCTTCCTGCGCGTGGCGCTAACGAGGGTAGAGCAACGCTGGCATAATGAACTCATCTCAGCAAGCGGGTTGCGGAGGCCGATCGCGCCATCTTCCTAATGCCGGCCCGTGTCGTCTGACACCACCGTCCACGCCCTTGGACAGCTGTCAGGCAGTCGTCCTCAGGGGAGTGGAGGAGAGGAGATGGCGAAGCGGATAGCGACCATAGCCGGGGCGGTGTTGCTGGTCGCGGGCGTGGGCGTCGCCATCCTGCACTACGTCATGGAAGGCAGCCTCGCCGACAGCTACATCACCCTTGCCACCTTCGCGTTCATCAGCGGATACCTCCGCTCCGCGGGCGATGACCCAATCGGCGACGTATCTCAGCACGCCGCTTGCCTCTCCCGACGAGCGCGCCTAGTTGCCGGGGGAGGAGCCGGAACCTCCGCTCAACAACACCTAACGCAGCTCTCCCGCGGCGACCATGGCCTCCAACTCAGCCGCGGTGGGCACGGGATCCCGGCTCTTGTAGCCTCTGATGGTGACGACGGGTTAACCGGCGGCCAGGATGATCGGCACTGCCTCCGAAGCGCGATGGACTGCCACCAGGTACTTGGCGTCTCTCCGGCCCCTGGTCAGGGGATATCGTGGCCAAAGATGAGTGGGCCGGTGACACGCTGTACGCGCTTGCCCGACCGATGGGTGGTGAGCAGTCGGTCTACCGCTCCATCGACAAAGGGGACTCCTGGGAAGAACTCTGCACTGCATCCGGAGTTCGGTCACTGGTCTTAGGGCCCGGCGGCGTGTTGTACGGCGTCGGGGAGTGTGCGGTCCACACCTGGACACCAATGCTCGCCAGCCTGCCGACCGTCGACAACGAGGTAGCAGGCATCGATTGCGGTGAAGAGGCGACGTTGACACTGACGTCTGAGCGGGCTCCCTTGTAATAGCGGGAGATTCGGGTATCATCCCTGCTGGAGTCCTAAGAGTTCAACGCAGCATCTGAGGAACTTACAGAAGGACCCGCAGAGGAAACGCGGAGATAAACGACCGCCTAGTACGCGGAAGCGGGTGCGAAGTAAGGGGGCGCAGATGAAGATGCGGGTTCTCTTGGGGTTCTTTTTTTGTGCGCCGTCCACGCCCTTAGACAGCAGTCGGGCAGTCGTCCTCAAGGGACGGGAGTAGAGGAGATGGCGAAACGGATCGCGACGATAGCCGGGGCCTTGTTGCTGGCCGCGGGCGTGGGCGTCGCCATCCTGCACTACGTGATGGAAGGCAGCCTCACCGACAGCTACATCACTCTCGCCATAGCCGCTGTACTCCTCATCGTCGGATGGACGCTCTTCGATCGGGGCGCGGGCATCTCCCGTCACCGCGGGGAAGACGACGACAGTCGCGACCAGTGAGGCGCCATCAGTGACGTCGAGCGCCCGTTGGGGCGCGGCGGTTCGGGCGAGACGCCGCCGGCTGGGCCGCGCCGGTTCGCACGCGAAGCGCTGGGGCGGTTGGGCGAGGCGCTGCGACAGTTGGCTCCTCGCAGACCCTACCGCATGAAGTTGGTCTTCACCCAGGGCTCCCTCTCCGGGTAGGGCACCGTGTCCTTGGCCGCCTCGATGCATTTGAGCAGCCAGGCCATGTTGCGGCCCAGGGTCCTCATGATCTGCATGCCCTCCAGGTCCTGTCTCACCTCTTCGGGCGTGACCCCGTGCGTGGCGTTCCAGTACTGGGACGGGACGACGGGCATGCTGGAGATGGTGAAGTACTTGTTCACGCGGTCGAACGCGGCGCTGGCGCCGCCTCGGCGGCAGTTCACGACGGCCGCGGCGGGCTTGTACGCGTACCCTGCCGCTTTTCCGAAGAACAGGCGGTCGAGGAACGCGCAGAGGGCCCCGTTCACGCCGGCGTAATAGACGGGTGAGCCGATCACGATGCCGTCGGCCTTCTTCACCAAGTCGACACACTCGTTAACGGGATCGTCGTCGAACACGCAGTATCCCGTCTCGAAGCAGGTCCCGCAGCCGGTGCACCCCTGTATGGGTTCGGAGCCGATATGGAAGAAGCCGGTCTCGATGCCCTGCTCCTCGAGCTGGCCGGCCACCTCCGCGAGCGCGGTGTACGTGCAGCCCTTCTCGTGCGGGCTCCCGTTGATTAGAAGTACCTGCATGGTCTCATCCTTTCATCTGTTGGTCGGCCGTCTTACCTGCGCGCCTGGGCCCCACCATCGAGGCGGCGGTCCCGAGGGCGCACAGCGCGGTGAAGATCATGAACGTGATGCGTACGCTCGTCAGCACCTGTGGATAGTCGGACGGTTGGATGGCTTCCCGGCCCACCAGGACGGCCAGGACCAACGTCGCCAGTCCCATGCTCATGCTCATCCCAGCCTGGCGCAGAGTGGCCAGGGTGGCCGAGGCCACTCCCACGAACCGGGTCTCGACGCTGTTCATGATGGAGTGCGTGTTGGGTGTGGCGAAAAGCGCGATACCCGCCCCGAGCACGCATAGGACGACGATGATGAACCAGTACGGGGTGGTGGTGCTGAGAAAGCTGAAGGCGAGCAGAGAGAGCACGCATAACCCCATCCCGGCGGAGGCCAGGTACCGAGGCTCCAGCCTGTCGGTCAGCCGGCCGATGACCGGCGCGATGATCACCTGCACGAAAGCGCCCGTCACGATGATGAGGCCTGTCGTCTGCGGGTTCAGTCCCCTGTTGTACTGGAGGTAAAGGCTCATGAGAAAGGTCATGGCCGACGTCGCGCTGTAGTTGACGAAGGCCGCCACGTTGGAGTAGGCGAACACCCGGCTGCGGCGCAGCAGGTCGACGTTCAGCAGAGGGTCGGCGGCCCGGGTCTCCCACCAGAGGAACACGGCTAGGCCGACGACCCCGGCAACCACGAGGATGATGCCGGTGAGGTCGGGAAGCAGCGAGAAGCCCAAGAGCACGGCGGTCAACGACGCCCCGTAGATGAGCGAGCCCAGGATGTCGAAGCGCGCCCGCTTGGGCTCCCGCCAATCAAGGTGCCGCAGTCTCCATAGCGGCAGGGCCACGTTCACCAGTCCCACGGCGCCCACCACGAGGAAGAGGCTTCGCCAGCCGAGATTGTGGATGATGAGCCCGCCGAGTACCGGACCCAGGGTGACGCCCAGGTAGATGCCGGCGACGTTCAGCCCCAATGCTCTACCCCGGGACTCGGGCGGAAAGGCCAGGATAACGAGAGCAGTGGAGGTGGCCGAGCCGCTCGCCAGTCCCAGTCCGTGGACGGCCCGCAAGACGAGGAGCACGTTGGCCGACGGGGCGAAGGCGCAGGCGAAGGCGATCACCGTGAAGATGATCATGCTGGCGATGAAGACCCTCACGCGACCCTGGAGGTCGGCGATACGTCCCATAGGCAGCAGGGTCGCGCCGGCCACGAGGACGTACGAGAGCGAGATCCAGCCGAGAGTCACCGCCGACACCTGGAACTCCTCCTGTATCAACGGCAGGGCGATATTGATCGTCGACGACATGAAAGTGACCAGAAAGCCACCCAGAGTAGCGACGATCAGGACTGTGTTGCGCTCCGGGGTGAGGCGCTGAGGCTGGTGGGTCTGTGGCTCGCTCATCAGCTAAAGGCTATCAGCTAGGCGCCGGGTACGCTGCCGGGCCGGATGGTCTCCCGCCCGCCCGAACGGCTCGCCCGGCGCGCCGCCCCTACGTCTCGCGCACGTCGACGATGCGGGTCACGAGAGGCTCCAGGGTCTTGAGCAGATTCTCCCGCGCCACGTCGCGCACCTTGAACGTCACGGTGCCCTCGTCGACGCTCTCGGTGAAGGCTACGAAACAGCCGCCGATGTCGGCCACGGCGCCCGACAGCTTGGCTAGGCCGCCCTTGGTGAGCGGCATCTCGGCCGTGACCCGCACGCCTGCCTGCCGAGCTCCGAACACATCGACGAGCACGTTGAAAAGGTGTGACTCGGTGATGATGCCCACGAGTTCGCCGTCGCGCATGACAGGCAGCCCGCTGACCTTGGCCTCCGTCATGATCCGTCCGGCCTCTTCCACCGCGGTGTCCTCGGTCACGGTGATGACCTTGCGCGTCATGACTTCCGAGACCTTGATCTTCTCCAGGAGGTAGTCCACCTCCCAGATGCTGAGCGACGTCGCAGGCGAAGGTGAGGCGCGAAAGAGATCTGTGAGGGACACGATGCCCACCAGGGCGCCATCAACGCCGAGCACCGGCAACTGGCGGACCTTACTACCCTGCATCACCTTGAGCGCATCGGGCACGGAAGCATCAGGGGTCGTGGTGATGGGGTTCTTGGACATCCTCTTGCGAACAAGCATCTCAGCCTCCCCACTCGTTCATCGGACGGGCGTTCCCAGTGTACCGCAGGGCCGGAATGCAGATAACGGGAGCCGACCGCACGGGGGATGTTAGAGTGGAGGTGGTGGACATTAGAGAAAAAGCGCGCTATGAGCGGGCGTATCAGCGTCTGTTCCACCAGTCGTTCAAGCGCCTGACCAGACAGGGGTTGGACGAGCAGGCGGCGGGCCCGATCGCCCGGCAGGTGGCCGAGGAATCCCTCGAAAGGGGGAAGGCGCCGGTTCTCGGCTCCGAACGGGAGTTCGCCTGCGCAGTCGGGCAGGTATGCACCCGGCTCCGAGACGGCAGGAGCTACTACGACCTGATCGGTGAGATGCCGTACCTCGCGGCCGCCCGGATCGACCGGGTCGTGGCGGCCGGTGCGCATACGCAGCCTCCGGTCGACGAGGAGACCCTCCGCGCCGCCAAACACGCGACTCTGCTGGAGAGGCTCTCCGCGGCGTGCTCGCTGCTGCTGGCGGGGGTCGCCTTGGGGGCCTTTGGGCTCTGGTACGCCATCGCAGTGGGGCTCGTGGTCGTGGTGGCGACCGAGATCTACGTGCAGGCGTGGATGTCTCCCGGACTTCGCCGGTGGGCGGCTCGGATGCGGTTTCCCCTCGTCATCATGGCCGCGGCCGTCGTGGCGCTCCTCGCTCTTGGGTACCGCTGGATCGCCGACACGGACCCTTCCACCGCGCTCATATTCCTTGGCGCCATCTGTGTGATCGTGATCGCCGCCGTGATGCCTGGGTTCACGCTGGCTCAGATGGTGGCAAGAAGGGAGCGGGGGCGCAGGAAAGAACTTGAGCTTAAGCTTCTGCGGGAGTGGAGCGAGCGGCAACGCGAACCCGAGGAGTAGCGAGTGGTGCGGCGGCGGTCGAGCGGTCGATATGCTCCAGGCGGACTCGAGATCGAGGCAGGCGTTGCTGGCTGAGATCGACATCGCCACGCTTCTGGCGTGCCTGGTCGGCATAAGCATCTTCTTGTCCCTGGTGCTGCTGGCCCATTGGGCAACGCAGCGCACCTATCCGGGCTTCGGACTGTGGGTGGCCGGCGGGGCGGTCGCGGCTCCGGCCTATCTCTTCTCGGCTTTCAGTGACAGCCTGCCCGGCTTCCTTCCTCTGGTGGCCACTCCGGGCCTGATGATGCTCGCGACACAATTACGCCTCGAGAGTCTGAGACGGTTCTGGGGTGGGACGCGTTTCGACCACCGCACGCTGGCGCTCCCGGTGATCACATCGTGCCTTGCGGCGTACTTCGCGTACGACGCCGGCAGACCACACGTGGGATACGCCGTGGCGGCCGGACTACTGGCGCTGACCTCCTGGGCGGTGGCCGGTCTGAGCTTCACCCACCTGAGGAGGCGCACGAGCCCGCACTACCCGCCCTCTGCCGTTGTCTTCGCCTTCTTCGGGGCGCTGGTCCTGGCCTACGGGGTGTACTGGGGGCTGCGGTCGGAGGGGTCCCCGCTCACCGATCAAGGGATCGTCGATGTCGTCTTCCTTGGTCTGCTCATCTACCTGGAAGTCCTCTGGGCCATCATGCTGCTCGCCTCGCACGCCCGCCGCGCGTTGATGGATCTGGAGGTCGCCCAGGGGATCGCCGACCAGGGCAGGCGCCGGTTGTCCGACATCATCGCCCTCCTTCCGGACGCCATGGTCGCGATCGACGCCGACTATCGAGTGGTGGCCTGGAACAAAGCCGCCGAAGAGCTCACCGGTGTCTCAGCCGGACAGATCGTGGGCTTGCCCTGCGAGGAAGGCCTGCTGAAGGTCCTCGGGTGCCCAGACGAAGCCCTCCTGGGGGCGGTGTTGGACCCAACGAAGCCGGTGCCCGCGAGGTACCGGGATGTGTGCCGCGATGGGGATTGGCTTTCCGCGGAGTCTGACGCGGAGTTCCCGGCTCGGCCCGGGCATCCCGTCCACGTGTGGGTGACCGCCGGTCTGCTGCGCGATTCTAGCGGAGCGGTGACCGGGGCGATCGAGAGTATCCGGGACGTGAGCGAACGCGAGCGGACCGCGAGGGCTCTACGAGAGAGCGAAGAGAGATTCCGCTCGCTCTTCGAGCACATTATCGACGGCATCCTCATCCTCGCCTTCGACGGGACCATCGACGACGCCAACCCCGCGGCGTGCGCGATGCTGGGGATGACCAAGGAAGAGATCCGCACCGCCGGCCGCCAGAGGATCGTCTGTCACGACGGAGAGATGCCGGAGCACCCTGGAGAGTGGCCTACGGAGGCGAAGGGAGGCTTCGAGTGCATGTTCGTCCGCGGAGACGGCACCATCTTCCCGGCCGAGTGTGTGGCCCTGGACTGGCGAGATTCGAACGGCGCCGTGCACGGGTTCGTGGTGTTCCGCGACATCAGCGAGAGGGTCAGGGCGCAGCAGCTGCTGAAAGAGAGCGAAGCGCGGCTGCTTCAGGCCCAGGCGGTGTCTCACGTGGGCAACTGGGAGGTTGATCTGGTGGGACAGAGCCTCTGGCTCTCGACGGAGACCCTCCGTATCCACGGGGACGATGCCTCGAAGTCCTATCTCCCGCTCGAGCCGGACACCTTCTCCCGCCCGGCGGAGGACCCGGCCTTCTTGCACGCAGCCCTGGAGCGGGCGATGGCCGGCGAGTCCTTCGACATCGAGTATCGAATCAGACGCATCAACGATGGGGCGATCCGCACGGTCCACAACGTGGCGTACGTCGAGCGTGACGAAGCGGGCGTCCCGGTCAAGATCAGCGGCGTGGTACAGGACATCACCGACCTGAGGCAGGTCGAGGAAGCGCTGAGGCTCACGCAGTACTCGGTGGATCACGCGGGAGACCGCGTGTTCTGGCTCGATTCGGAGGGCAGTTTCGCGCGCGTGAGCGACTCGACCTGCGATCAGCTGGGCTATAGCCGGGAAGAGCTCCTGGGGATGAGGATCTACGACATCGACCCCACGATCGTGCCCGACGTTTGGGTGGAGAAATGGGAGATGGTGAAACAGGCAGGCTCGTCGGTTGTGGAGGGCATCCACCGCACCAAGGGCGGGAAGGAGATCCCGGTCGAGACGAGCGTCCACTTCATCGTCCACGACGGCAAGGAGTACCACTTCGTCTATACGCGGGACATCGCCGAGCAGAAGGAGAGGGAGGAGGCGCTTCGCCTGACCCAGTACTCGGTCGACCACGCCGGAGACCAGGTCTTCTGGATCAGCCCCGAGGGCCGGTTCCTCCAGGTGAGCGACTCGACCTGCCAGCAGCTGGGCTACTCACGAGAAGAGCTGCTGGGCATGAGCATCTACGATGTGGACGCGACCCTTTCACGGGATTGGCGTCACAACTGGGAGGCGGTCAAACACCGTGGATCCGACGTACACGAAGCTCTCCTCCGGACCAAGGATGGAGCGGAGATACCGGTGGAGGTGCGCTCCGATTACATCGAACACAACGGGCAGGAGTACAACCTCGTCTTCGCGCGGGACATCTCCGAGCGCAAGAAGATGGAGAGCGAGATGCTGGCGGCCGAGGACAGGATCCGGCAGACCCAGACCATGGAGGCGATAGGCCAGCTGGCCGGAGGCATCGCGCACGACTTCAACAACCTGCTCACCGCCATCATCGGGTACGGGAACCTGGTCCTGGCCAGCGGCGAGATCCGGGACGAGTCGGTGCGGACCGACGTGGAGGAGATCAGGACCGCGGCCGAGCGGGCCGGCTCACTGACGCGGCAGATCCTGGCTTTCGCCAGGAGGCAGGCCCTTCGACCGCAGGTGATATCGCTGAGCGCTCTGACGGCCGAACTCGAGCCGCGTATCCGGGAGAGTCTGGGCGAGGGTATCGAGGTGTCCGTCGTCTCCGAGGAAGACTGCCATGTCGACGTGGACCGGAACCAGTTCGAGCAGGTTCTCATGAGCATGGTCTCGAACGCGAAGGATGCCATGCCGGACGGAGGCCGGCTGACGCTGCAGGTGAGCAACATCACGCTGGACGAGGAGTACTGCCGCGCCTATCCGGACTCCCGGCCGGGCGAGTACGCGATGGTCTCCGTGTCCGACACCGGTGTGGGCATGACTGCGGAGACAATGGCCCACGTGTTCGAACCTTTCTTCACGACCAAACCGCCGGGAGTGGGCACGGGTCTCGGTCTTTCCATGGTCTACGGCATCGTGCGGCAGAGCGGCGGCTTCCTCAACGTCTACAGTGATCTGGGAGAGGGCACCACCTTCAAGGTATACCTGCCTCACGTGCAGCGGCCGTCCGGCGTCGTGGACAGTGAGGCGGACTCCGCGGGGTCCGTACGCGGGGACGAGACGGTCCTGGTGGTGGAAGACGAGGATCCGCTCCGCAGACTGATCGCCCGGGTGCTCAGGAATCTGGGCTATCAGGTGGTCGTCGCAGGCTCGGGGCCCGAGGCTCTCGAGATGCTGGAAGTCCTGGACCATCCCCCGGACCTGCTGCTGACCGACGTGATCCTGCCCGGCGGCCTCCAGGGCAACGAGCTTGCCGATCGGGCTCGAGAACAGCTTCCCCGGCTCGCCGTGCTCTACATGTCGGGCCACACCCGGGACGCCATCGTCCACTCCGGTAGGCTGGACGAGGGTGTGGAATTCCTCGCAAAGCCCTTCACGCCCGAATCGCTCGCCACGAAGGTCAGAGAGGTACTCACCCACCGGGGTGGGTAGCGTCGCTCCTGCGCCCGCGGTCGGGCTTGATGCTCACGCCCCCGGTCGAGGCTGATGCTCTACAATGTGCGGACAATCCCTACGGAGGTACAGGTGGCTCTTGAGACTGTGTTCAGCATGGATGCGTCCAGCATCAAGTTCGGGAAGGGCGCGACCAGTGAGGTCGGCTCCGACATGAAGGCCTTGGGGGCCAAGCGCGTGATGGTAGTGACCGACCCCAACCTGGTCACCTCTGAACCCGTCGCCATAGCCCTCGATTCCCTCAAGAAGGAAGGCATCGACACCGCCCTCTTCGACCGGGTGCGCGTCGAGCCCAACGATCTGTCGTTCAAGGAGGCCATAGCTTTCGCGGTGGAGGGCGGATTCGACGGATATGTGGCCGTCGGTGGCGGTTCGACCATGGACACGGCGAAAGCGGCCAACCTCTATGCTACCTACCCCGCCGATTTCCTCGACTACGTCAACGCGCCCATCGGCAAAGCGAAGCCGGTGCCGGGAGACCTCAAGCCCCTCATCGCCATCCCCACGACGGCCGGCACGGGGAGCGAGACAACGGGGGTGGCCATCTTCGACCTCTCCGAGATGCATGCCAAGACCGGCATCGCCCACAGGGCCCTGCGTCCGCGGCTGGGTATCGTCGACCCGGAGAACACCCGCACCCTGCCGAAGACGGCAGTGGCGTGCACGGCTCTGGACGTCTTCTCGCACGCCATCGAATCGCTGACGGCGCTTCCCTTCTATAAGCGGGAGGCGCCCGAGTCGCCGAAGATGCGCCCCGCCTATCAGGGAGCCAACCCCATCTCGAACATCTGGGCGGCGAGGGCTCTGGAGATCGGCTCGAAGTATATGATCCAGGCCGTCAACGATCCCGGAGACGAAGAGGCGCGGACGCAGATGATCCTTGCCTCCACCATCGCCGGGGTGGGGTTCGGCTCCGCCGGAGTCACGCTGCCTCACGGCATGTCCTACCCCATCTCCGGGCTGGTGCGCGACTACCGTCCCGACGGTTATCCACAGGATCACGCGCTCGTCCCCCACGGGATGGCGGTTATCCTGGGAGCGCCGGCCGCGTTTCGTTTCATGGCGCCCGGGAACCCGGACATGTTCTTGCGGGCAGCGGAACTGATCGGCGTCGACACTCGGGGGGCCGGGCCCGGTGATGCCGGGGAGATCGTGGCTCAGGCGGTCATCGGGATCATGCAGAAGGCGGGCATCCCCAACGGGCTGCGGGCCGTGGGCTATACACCCGACGACGTCGACGCACTGGTGGAAGGCGTGCTGCCGCAACAGCGGGTCACGAAGCTCTCGCCCCGCCCGGCGAAGGCCGAGGACTTCCGCCGGCTGTTCCTCGACTCGATGACCATCTGGTAGAGGCCCAGGAGATCCGATAGGCCCCTTCCCGCTGCGCACAAAAGCCTGTGCGACTCTTTCAGGGGACCTACCCGACCTCCAGGGGCCGTCTGGTTAGGGCTGGCCGTCAGGCGTCGTCCCGAGCCTCGGCGGCGGTGGCGTGGGCGGGCATCCGGCCTCGCACCAGCGAGGTCACCACACCTATGGCGCATAGTCCCGTCAGGATCGCGAAGGTAAGGCGCACCGCCGTCAGGAGGTTCGGATAGTCGGCCGGCTGTATGTCCTGTCGCCCGACGATGAGGGCCATGATCAGGGTCGCGACCGCGATGCTGAGCGCCATCCCCACCGATCGCACAGTCCCGATGCTGGCCGATGCGAAGCCGATGTATCGCCGCTCCACGCTACCCATGATGGAGTTCTGGTTCGGCCCTGAGAAGAACCCGTATCCGATCCCGAGGAGGGCCAGGGCGAGCGCGATGTACCAGTAGGGCGTGTCGGCGCCGACGAAGCTGAAGAGAAGCAGACTGGCCACCTGGAGGGCCATGCCGGCCGACGCGACCCAGCGGGGTTCGATGCGGTCGGACATACGGCCGCCGAACGGGGAGAGAAGGCACTGCAACGCCACCCCCACCACGAGCACGAGGCCGGCGGTCTGAGCGTTCAGGCCTTTGATGAACTGTAGATAGAGGCTCATCAGGAAGGTCACCGCCCAGACCGAGGAGTAGCTGAGCAGCGCCGTCAGATTGGAGAATGCGAAGACGCGGTTCTCGCGGAAGAGGCGCAGCACGATGAGGGGGCTCCGCGCCCGGGTCTGCCACCA
>Ga0123332_1003805_pt1 | contig 13591 bp, 16 predicted proteins | sample BioC12SIPDNA_4_FD_89958 | JGI IMG/M metagenome (GOLD analysis project Ga0123332, IMG submission 89958) | Anaerobic biogas reactor microbial communites from Washington, USA - Biogas_R2_A C12 SIP DNA | ecosystem: Engineered > Bioreactor > Anaerobic > Unclassified | place: Washington, USA...
CAGCACCAGCAACACGGCGACGGCGTACCAGATCGATTGTGCGTCCATGGTGGACTCCGGCGGCCGGACCGGGGCCGCGCTGCGGTCGATTGTGTCAGGCGGCTGCCACCTCCGCGAGCCTTGCCGCCAGGCTCCGCGGAGCGCACGCGAGAACGCCGCCGGGCGTGGCCGGCGGCGTTCTCAGGGGTGTCGTCGGAGCGGAGCCCGGTGCGCGGACGATCAGTACAGCCAGGCGCGGCCGTTCTGGACCCGCACGTACGACCCCTCGCGGATCCCGTCCAGGTTCGCCTGGTGGACGGTGGTCGTGCGACCGTCGTCCATGCGCACGTGGAGCGTGTACCCGCTGCGGTTGCCCTCGACCCGGTTCTGGATCGCGTTGCCGGCGACCGCGCCACCGGCGGCGCCCGCGGCGATGGCGACGTTGCGGCGACCTTCGCTGTCGGTATTGCGGCGCGCCAGCTCCTTGGCGGCGACTGCACCGACGATGCCGCCCAGCACCGGGCCGGCGACATTGGTGCCGCCGTCGGCGGAACCGGTTTCGATCGCCACCACCGTGCCGCAGTCGTAGCAGCGCGAACCGGACGGGACGGGCGTGGTGCCGTACCCCGACCCGTAGTTGGGCGAGGTGCTGGCGCAGCCGGCCAGCGCCAGGGCGGCCGCGGCGGCGATGCAGGTGGTGCGCATGCGGTTGTTCATCGGGGACTCCTCGCGTTCGTGTTCGGCGGCCGCCACGTGCGGCACGGCTCGGACACTAGGCGGGTCGCGGTGAACGCCGCGGCAACCGTGGCGGCCGCGCGCGGCGGCGCCGAGGCCGCCGTGCAGTCGCGGTTCAGCCGTGCGCAGGCGGCGTCAGCGGTAGTCCTGGTGGCATGCCTTGCAGGCTTCGCCCACCTTGGCTGCCGCCTGGCCGACGCCTTCGCAGCCGAGCGGGGGCGAGGCGAGCGCGGCATCGAGGGTGCCACGGAACTGCGCGGCGTGGCCGACGAAGCGCGCGTCGTCGCGCAGTTCCGGGAAGGCGCGTTCGAAGTCGTTGCCGAGGCTGCGCAGCGCCTGCAGGTGGGGCAGGGTGTCGGTGGGGCTGCAGCGGTTGGCCTCGGTGCTCGCGCGCAGCTGCGCGGTGTGCGCCGACAGCAGGTGCATGAGCGCCTCGGGGTAATGGTCGCGCCAGGTCTTGCGCCCTTCCAGGGTGCGCAGCAGCATCACCACGGCGACAATGCCCAGGACCAGCCCGAGCAGGAACACGAACAGGTAGCGGCCGGCGGCCGACGGCGGCTTGCGCGAGGGGCTGGACGGGGCGGGGGCGGGTCCGGGGCTGGGCGTGGTCGACATGGGGTCCTCCAAAGCGGGCGCGGCGACGATAGCATGCGCGCCGGCCGTTAGACTGGCCGGATGGATGCAAGCTGGAACGAGCGCTTCGCCGGGATCGACCGGCTCTACGGCAGCGGCGCGGTCGAGCGCCTGCGCGCCCGGCGGGTGGCGGTGGTCGGGCTGGGCGGCGTGGGGTCGTGGCTGGTCGAGGCGCTGGCGCGCAGCGCGGTCGGGCACCTGTCGCTGATCGATGCCGACGATCTGTGCCTGTCCAACACCAACCGCCAGCTGCCGGCGCTCGACGGCGGCTACGGCCGCAACAAGGCCGAGACCATGGCCGAGCGTTGCCGCGCGATCAGCCCGGCGATCTCGCTGGACGTGGTGCCGGCCTTCCTCACCCCCGGCAACCTGGGCGAGCTGCTCGACCGGCGCTTCGACCTGGTGCTCGACGCCTGCGACAGCTTCCGCAGCAAGGTCGAGCTCATCGCCTGGTGCCGGCGGCGCAAGCTCCCCGTGGTCACCGTCGGCGCCGCCGGCGGACGCACCGACCCGACCCTGGTACGGGTGCGCGACCTCTCGCGCACCGAGCACGACGCCCTGCTCGCGCTGATCCGCAAGAAGCTGCGTGCCGAGTTCAACTTCCCGAAGAGCCGCGACCGCTACTTCGGCGTGCCCGCGGTGTACTCGCTGGAGAACGTGAAGTACCCGCAGCCGGACGGATCGGTCTGCGGCATCCGTCCCCGGCTCGGGCCCGATGCCGCGCTCAAGCTGGACTGCGGCGCCGGCCTGGGCGCAGCCACGCACGTCACCGGCACGTTCGCGTTCGTGGCCGCGGGCAAGGCACTGGAGGTGCTGCTCAGGCCGCGCGCCGACTGAGCCGGGCGGGGCTCAGCGCGCGAGGCCGAACAGGCGCGCCGCGTTGGCGGCGGTCGCGCGCGCGACCTCCTCGCGCGGCTGGTCGCGCAGCGCCGCCACCGCGTCCAGGACCGCGGCCAGGCGCGCCGGCTCGTTGCGCTGGCCGCGGATGCCGGCGTCGGGCTGGTCGGGGGCGTCGGTTTCCAGCAGCAAGTGCTCCAGCGGCATGGTCGCCACCAGCCGGCGCAGACGCCGGGCGCGCTCGTAGGTCACCGGCCCGCCGATCCCGAGCATGAAATCCAGCTTCCACAGCTGTCGTGCCTGTTCCTCGCTGCCCGACCAGCTGTGGATCACGCCGCGCAGGCCGCCGATGCGCCGCAGGCTGGCGATCACCGCGTCCACCGCGCGCCGCGCGTGCACGATCACGGGCAGGTCGAACTCGCGCGCCAGGCGCAGCTGGCCTTCGAAGCAGACCTGCTGCGCGGCGGGGTCGAGGCCTTCGACGTAGTAATCCAGGCCGCATTCGCCCACCGCCACGGGCCGTTCGCGTTCGAGCCAGCCGCGCAGGTCCTGCAGGTGTTCCGGGCGATGCGAGGCCAGGTACATCGGGTGCAGGCCGTAGGCGGGATGCAGCCCGTCCGCCATCCGGCACACCTCGCGCAGCCTGGGCCATTGCACGGCCTCCACCGCCGGCACGACCTGCGTGCGCACGCCGGCCGCGCGCGCGCGATCGATGACCGCACCGCGGTCGGGATCGAACCCGGGGGCGTCGAGGTGGCAGTGGCTGTCGACCAGTTCCATCCGCGGCTCCGGCCCGGGTCAGCGTCGGTGGCGGGCCTGGCCGTCGATCGCGTCCGGCGGCGCCTTGCGCTGCTTCCAGTTCGCCAGCAGCAGCGTTCCCAACCCGAGCACGATCTCGTCGATGAAGGGCACCGGGTCGGGCCAGAGCACGCTGATGGCAAAGGCCAGCGCCGTGAGCTTGAACAGGGTGGGATAGCGCAGTCCGCGTGCCCAGCCGAGCAGGGGCAGCAGCAGGGGGTTGGCCATCACGTGCTCCGGGAATTCGGGATCCGGGTCACGCTAGCACGCGACGCGCGGCCGTGCGATTCATCGATCCGTCAGCTGGCCGGGAACTTTCCGGCTCTTGTTCAGCTTGGAAGTGATGGAATCTTGGCGAACGCACGAGGTGGGCATCCAGCCCGCAGGAGGAAACCCGTGAGCAAGAGCAATACCCTCGCAGTTGCGCTGGCTGCGCTGCTGGTCGGCGGCGTCGCCGTGGGTGCCTACCACAACAGCCGCGACCGGGCCCCCGAGGCCGGCTCCGTGCAGGAGGCGGCGGAAGAGACGGACAAGCTCGACTACGCCACGGTGGTCTCGGTGACCCCGGTCACGGAGAAGACCGAGCTGTACGCGACCGTGCTCGGCGCCGAGCCGGTGCACGAGACCACGACCTCGACCACGCCGCGCGAGGTGTGCCAGGACGTGGTGGTGCAGGAGCGCCTGCCCGAGCGCGACGGCAACGTCGGCGGCACCGTGGCCGGCGCCGTGGTCGGCGGCCTGGTCGGCAACCAGATTGGCGGCGGCAAGGGCCGCAAGCTGGCCACCGTGGCCGGCGCCGCGGCCGGCGGCGTGATCGGCAACCGCATCGACCGCAACCACGTTGGTGGCAAGGTGGTCGAGCGGGTCGAGCGCCAGTGCCACACGGTGCAGGATTCCTCGCAGTCCTCGCGCACCGTGGCCTGGAACGTCACCTACCGGAATCCGGACGGCACCACCGGCACCATGCGCACCGCCGACAAGCCCGGCGAGCGCATCGCGCTCGGCACCGAGGACCGGACCGTCGCCTACGACGTGACCTACCGCTACGACGGCGCCGAGCGCACCGTGCGCCTGGCCGAGGATCCGGGCGACCGCCTGCCGGTGCTCGACGGCCAGGTGCTGGCCAAGGTGGCCACGTCCGGCGGCCCGGAGACCACGCTCCAGTAAGTGGACGGAAGGCCTGTCCCGGTCCGCCGGGCGGCCTGTCAAGCGCGGACGCCGCGACCCCACGGGCCGCGGCGTTCGCTTTTCCGTCGCCGGCGACGTCAGTCCTCGGACTGCAGGCGCTTCATGTCGGCTTCGGCGGGTGTGCAGGACGGGGATAGGATCAGGGGTTGGCCGACCATCACGGGCGAGCGGGGGATGGTCCACGCGGTGCCGGAGATGAAGGCGAAGACCACGCTGAGAACGCTGGTGGTGCGGTGATCGCCCCTGTCACCCTGACCCGGTGCAGGCCGAGTGTATCGAACGCATTGGCGACGGCGCGCGTCGCTGTCGAACGTGGAGTAATGTGCGATGCCGGCCGGAGCCAGCGAATGGCGATATACATGGCCATCGAGACGCCAGCGGCAGCAGGATCGCATGTGGCACGTCGCGCTGGGATCGGAGGCGCTGGCGATCCGCACGGCCACGAACGAGAGTGCGACCGCGGCCTGGGTTGAGCGCCGCCTGTTGCCCGGCAAGCGCGAAGGTGCCGACCCCGATGATGCTGGCCTGACCAATGCTGGCTAGCTGCCATAGACCGAGCGTGCGCGGGACCTCCTGGCGCGTACGCAGCTGCTGGTGGAGCGTTTCGACGTTCCTTCGTGGTAATGGCGTTGGGGCGATGGACTTCACCGCGGGTCGTGCATCGTGTGACGGGTGTATAGTGCGACGCCGGCCGGACGCGAAGGGGGAACCAGCCGATGTTGCTGACGGAGAAGGAAGCCGAGCTGCTAGCGATCCTCAAGCGCGACTCGCGCAAGACGGTGTCGGCGCTGGCGAGGGAACTGGAACTGTCCCGGCCGACCGTTCAATCGATGCTCGAGAGGCTCGACGCGGTCGCAATCGAGAAGTACACGGTGAAACTCAAGTCGGAGTTCACCAATCGCTTCATCCGCGCCTTCGTGTTCATGGTCCGCGATCCCAAGTACTGGTCGAGGATCAAGTCGGCCATGCTCAGGATCCAGGAGGTGAAGTCGATCCATACGCTCACCGGCCAGTACGACGTGATCGTCGAACTCCATGTCGACGCGGGGAACTTCCAGCGAATGGAACAGATCCTTGACGAAATCGTCGCCATCGAGGGCGTGATCCGGACCAATACCGCGATGGTGCTGACCAGCATCACGCGCGAAGACGATTGACGACACGCAAGGGGCGCCGGGCTCGCCAGGGAGAGAGAGGCTGGCTGATGGGTCTGGACCCGTTCTACGCGGTTGGACGCGCATACTGGAGCCGACGTGGAGGTGCCGGCGGATCACATCGTAGTGTTGCCGGCGATATTGCTTCAATCGGCGAGACAGCAGAGGGGCGCCCTTGTCGGGCAGGCATGCCACCGTACACCGAACCGTCGCCGAAGCGATACGACGCGCAGCGACGGTGGTCACCGTACGACGACACGGTCGGGTTGGCGATGCCGTGCGCGGATTCGCCGCCTCGCGTCGAGCACGTTGGCGTACTTGCGGCCCTTGTGCGAGGGGATGTGCCGGCCGGTCCAGGTGGTGTCGGGACCGCCGTCGTTCCGGGTCAGCATGATGGTGGCCGGCCATTCGGGGGGGGGCGCCGCGGTGTCGCCGCCCATGTCGGCCTCGGAAAGCAGGCGTTGAGGGAACCGATGGCGCCGCCGGCAGGGCGTTCGATGGTGTCGCTGACCTGATGCAGAACTAGCCCACGCTCGCTTCAGCGCCGGCAGTGGCTCGGGCGTGAGCAGGAAGTCCAAGGTCGGTGGGCCGTTCCTGCTTGCCATCAAGGAAGGCGTCCCCGGACTCTTTCAGCGGCAAGGTCAAGTTTTTCCGTAGGGAGGAATTTTGTATGAAAATTGGCCGTCAGATTTGCGTAATTGGAAATTAATGGTCAAATTATTTAAAAGAATAGGGGGCTGACGGAGAAATTTGGAGGCGCCCCGCGCTGAGGTCGGCTATCATGTGCCGATCCCACGGAGGACACTTATGGCCCTGCATCCCCACGACCTGTACGACGTGCGATCCCTTCTCAGCGAGGAGGAGCGCGCGGTGCAGGACAGCGTTGCGCGCTTCACCGACGAGCGCGTGCTTCCGATCATCGGCGAGTGCTTCGACCAGGGCCGGTTCCCGGTCGAGCTGGTCCCGGAGATGGCGTCGCTCGGCCTGCTTGGCGCGACCCTGCCCGAGGAGTACGGCTGCGCCGGGCTCAATTCGGTGAGCTACGGCCTGATCTGCCAGGAACTCGAGCGCGGCGACAGCGGCCTGCGCAGCTTCGCCAGCGTGCAGTCCTCGCTGTGCATGTACCCGATCTACGCCTACGGTACCGAGGAACAGCGCCGGCGCTGGCTGCCGGACATGGCGGCGGGCAAGGTGATCGGCTGCTTCGGCCTGACCGAACCGCACGGAGGCTCCGACCCGGCCAACATGAAGACCCACGCCAGGAAGGACGGCGGCGACTGGGTGCTCAACGGCTCGAAGATGTGGATTACCAACGGCAACCTGGCCCACATCGCGATCGTCTGGGCGCAGACCGACGACGGCATCCAGGGGTTTGTCGTGGAGAAGGACTTCCCCGGGTTCAAGGCCCAGGAGGTCAGGCACAAGATGAGCCTGCGGGCGTCGGTGACCAGTGCGCTGTTCCTCGACGACGTGCGCGTGCCCGAGGCCAACCGCCTGCCCAACGTCAAGGGCCTCAAGGGGCCGCTCGGCTGCCTGACCCAGGCCCGCTACGGGATCACCTGGGGCCCGATCGGCGCGGCCATCGCCTGCCTGGACGAGGCGCTGGCCTACTCGAAGGAGCGGATCCTGTTCGGTCGTCCGGTCGCGGCGACCCAGAGCGCGCAGGTCAAGCTGGCCGACTGGGCCCGCCGCATCACCACCGCGCAGCTGCTGAGCCTGCAGCTGGGGCGGCTCAAGGACGCGGGGAAGATGCAGCCGACCCAGGTCTCGCTGGCCAAGTGGAACAACTGCCGGATGGCGATCGACGTCGCGCGCGAGGCGCGCGACCTGCTCGGCGGCGCCGGCATCACCACCGAGCACTGCCCGATCCGGCACGCGTTGAACATGGAGTCGGTGATCACCTACGAGGGCACCGAAACCGTGCACCAGCTGGTGGTGGGCCGCGAGCTCACCGGCATCAACGCGTTCTGAGCACGGCCGGCGTGCGGCCGCGCCCCGGCGGGCGCGGCGCACGCCGGATCGGCGCCGCGCCGCCGATCTCCGCCTACAGGGAGGCCCTGGCATGACACAGACGGATATCAGGCTCCAGACCGAGCGCCTGGTGGTGCGGCCGCCGTTGGCGGAGGACTTCGACCGCTTCGCGGAGCTTGTCGGCGACCCGGTGGCGGCGCGCTGGATCGGCGGCCAGCTGCCGCGCGCGTCGGCCTGGCGCAAGTTCCTGCAGCAGCCGGGCGCGTGGGCGGTGCAGGGCTTCGGGATGTTCTCCTTCATCGACCGGGCCACCGGCCGCTGGCTGGGCCAGGGCGGGCCCTGGCGGCCCGACGGCTGGCCGGGCAACGAGATCGGCTACATGCTGCATCCCGATGCCTGGGGCCAGGGCTACGCCACCGAGGGGCTGGCGGCCACCATCGACTGGGCGCTCGATCATCTGGGGTGGGACGAGTTCATCCACTGCATCGCGCCCGGCAACACCGCTTCGCAGAAGGTCGCGCAGCGCCTGGGTTCGCGCCTGCGCGGGTCGGGCCGCCTGCCGCCCCCGTTCCACGAGTCCGAGTGCGGGATCTGGGGGCAGACCCGCGAGCAGTGGCTGCGGCGCCGTGGAGCCGGGACATGATCGTGCATGGCGTGTCGTGGTCGGGGAATTGCCACCAGGTGCGCCTGCTACTCTCCCATCTCGGTCGCCAGCACCGCTGGAATGAGGTCGACCTGCTGGGCGGCGGCACCCGCACGCCGGAGTATCTGGCCAGAAATCCCAACGGCAAGGTGCCGATGCTCGAGCTCGACGACGGCCGGGTGCTGGTGGAGTCGAACGCGATCCTGCACTGGCTGGCCGACGGCACGCCGTTCCTGCCGTCCGATCCTTGGCAGCGCGCCCAGGCCCTGAGCTGTATGTTCTTCGAGCAGTACAGCCACGAGCCCTGCATCGCGGTGGCGCGTTTCATCTGCGGCTGGACGCCGCCCGACTCGCCGCGGCGGGCGGAACTGCCGCGGCTGCGCGAGCGCGGCCACCACGCGCTGGCGGTGATGGAGCGCCACCTGGGCGCGCAGCGCTGGTTTACCGGGGCGGAGTACGGCGTCGCCGACATCGCCCTTTTCGGCTACACCGCCGTCGCCGACGACGGCGGGTTCGACCTTTCGGGCTACCCGGCGGCCGGCGGTGCTGGACTGGCTGAAGCGGGTGCGGGAGACGCCTGGCTTCGTCGCCATGCCGCCACCGTCCGCACAGGCGCGCGCCTGGATCGCGCTGTCGAAACAGGCCGGCTGAGCGGCCCGCCACGGCGGGTGCCCGCCAACTGAAGAGATCCGCATGTTCGCTACCGTTCCCGATCCGATCCCCGCCCGCATGCGCGGCGTCAACCGCGCCGAGGTGTGCGACGTCAACTTCCAGGAATTCGTGCGTGGCTGGGAGGGCGCCGTCCGCACGCCGCCGGCCGAGGCCGACCCGGTCGTGCAGGGCAGCGCGCTGGACGCGCGCGGCTTCCGCGAACTGTTCGAATCGCAGCTGATCAGCCGCCACCTCGACCTGATGGCGCGGGTGTTGCGGGTCCAGAACAAGGTCTTCTACACCATCGGCTCCAGCGGCCACGAGGGCAACGCGATGGTGGCGCGGCTGACCCGCCACACCGACCCGGCGTTCCTGCACTACCGCAGCGGCGCGTTCATGGCCGAGCGTTTCCGCAAGCTGCCCGGGATGGACCCGGTGATGGATTCGGCGCTGTCCTTCGCCGCGTCGAAGGAAGACCCTGCCAGCGGTGGGCGGCACAAGGTGTGGGGCAGCAAGCCGCTGTGGGTGCTGCCGCAGACCTCGACCATCGCTTCGCACCTGCCCAAGGCGCTCGGCACGGCGATCGCCATCGAACAGGGGCGCCGCATCGGGCACGCGCTGCCGGTGCCCGACGACAGCATCGTGGTGTGCTCGTTCGGCGATGCGTCCAGCAACCACGCCACCGCGCAGACCGCGTTCAACGCCGCGGCCTGGACCGCGTACCAGAAACTGCCGGCGCCGGTGCTGTTCGTGTGCGAGGACAACGGCATCGGCATCTCGGTCAAGACCCCGGACGGCTGGGTGGCGCGTAACTTCGCCCATCGCCCTGACCTCGACTACTTCGCCGCCGACGGGCTCGACCTGGCCACCGGCTACGCTGACGTGCAGCGCGCCGTGGAACACTGCCGGCGCACCCGGCGCCCGACCTTCCTGCACCTGCGCACCACCCGGATCATGGGCCACGCCGGCACCGACTTCGAAATCGAGTGGCGCAGCCTGGCCGAGCTGTGCGCGGTGGAGGCCACCGACCCGCTGCTGCGCTCGGCCGCCATCGCGCTTGAATCGGGGCTGTACACGCGCGAGCAGCTGCTGGACCGGTACGAGGCGATCCGCGTGCGCTGCTTCGCCGCGGCCGAGGAGGCCGACCGGCGGCCCAAGCTCACCTCGCTCGCCGAGGTGGTGGCGCCGCTTGCGCCGTACACGCCCGACGCGGTGCGCGCCGAAGCCACGCGCGCGCCCGACCCGGCGGCGCGCGTGCAGGCGTTCGGCAGCGAGGCGAAGCTGCCCGAGCGGCTGGGCCGCAGGCACCTGGCGCTGCAGATCAATGCCGCGCTGCACGACCTCTTCGCCAAGTACCCCGAAGCGCTGCTGTTCGGCGAGGACGTGGCCCAGAAGGGCGGCGTGTACACCATCACCAAGGGCCTGTACCGCGCGTTCGGCCCGCGGCGCGTGTTCAACACCCTGCTCGATGAGACCATCATCCTCGGCCTCGCCCAGGGCTACGCCAACATGGGCCTGCTGCCGCTGCCCGAGATCCAGTACCTGGCCTACTTCCACAACGCCTGCGACCAGATCCGCGGCGAAGCGGCGAGCCTGCAGTTCTTCAGCAACGGCCAGTACCGCAACCCGATGGTGATGCGGATCGCCTCGCTCGGCTACCAGCGCGGCTTCGGCGGCCACTTCCACAACGACAACTCGATCACCGCGCTGCGCGACATCCCGGGCCTGGTGGTCGGGTGTCCGAGCCGCGGCGACGACGCGGCGACGATGCTGCGCACGCTGATGGCGCTGGCGAAGGTGGACGGGCGGGTGTGCGCGTTCCTCGAGCCGATCGCGCTGTACATGACCAAGGACCTGCACGAGCCCGGCGACGGCGGCTGGCTCACCGAATACCCCGCGCCCGACGTGGCGATGGAGCTGGGCGAGGAGCGCGTCTACGAGCCCGATGCCACCGACCTGGTGGTGTTCACGTTTGGCAACGGCGTGCCGATGAGCCTGCGCGCCGCGCGCACGATCCAGGCCCGCCACGGCTGGCGCGTGCGCGTGGTCGACCTGCGCTGGCTGGTGCCGCTCAACGAGGCGGCGATCGTGCGCCACGCGTCGGAATGCGCGCGCATCCTCGTCGTCGACGAGGGTCGCCGCAGCGCCGGGGTGGGCGAGGGCATCATCACCGCGATCGCGGAAGGCGGCTACCGCGCGCGGCCGTTCCGTCGTGTGGTCGGTGCCGATACCTATACCCCGCTGGCGGGGGCGGCGTTCCTGGTGATCCCGTCCGAGGACGACATCGTGGCCGCCGCCGACGCGCTGGCCGCCGACGGCGGCTGAGCGCGCCGGCGATCCGGGTCAGCGTGCCAGCCCGTCGAGCAGGGGCAGGGGCGTGCAGGCCACGCCCTGCACGTGGAACGGCCCGTCGCCGGCATCGAGCGGCATCACCGCCAGCGCCTGGTCGCCGGCCACGCTGACCACCTGCCCGAGCGCGCGCCCCGGCGCATCCACGGCGGCCACCGGGGCCACCGCCAGCGCCTGGTCGCCGGCCAGCCGCACCAGGCCGCGCTTGGCCTGGCCGAGGAAATGGGTGCGGGCCACGATCTCCTGGCCCGGGTAGCAGCCCTTGTGCACGCTGAAGGCCCGCAGCCGCTCCAGCGACAGCTGCTGCGGCGTCCACTGTTCCGCCTGGCCAGGCGCGAGCCGCGGCAGGCCGTGCGCGAGGTCCTCGCGCCGCCAGCGCGCCGCCTGCGCTTCGTCGGCCGGGACGGGCGAGGCCGCGATGCGCAGGGTTCGCGGGCCGCCGTCGCCGCCGAAGTCCAGTTCCAGGCCGCCACCGTCCACCGAACCCGAGGCTGCGGCGCCGCGGGCGGCCTCCGGCGCGGAGAACCGCCCGGCGAACGACCACCCGCCCTCGTGCGCGATCTCGACCCGGGTCCGGAACCGGAAGCGGGTGAGGGCGGCCACGAACGCGTCCGGGTCGGCGTCGGGCAGCAGCAACGCCAGGTCGCGCCCGTCCAGCGCCAGCAGCGCGAACAGCGCCACCAGCCGGCCCTTGGGCGTCAGCCAGCCGTTCCACTGCCAGCGGCCCGGCGCCAGGTCCGACAGGTCGCCCATGAACTGGGCCTGGGCGAACGCGGTCGCCTGCTCGCCGCGCAGCGTCACCGCCGACCAGCCGGGAAGCGCGAAACAGGTGGATCCGGAACCGCTTGTCTTGTCGGACATTGAACGGAGGCTTAAACTTGCGTGCGTGAAAGACGGTGACATCTTAGGCGATCAGCGTTCCGGACCGGTCACCGAGGGGAAGCCCCGGGACGCCGCGGATGCCGTGCCCGCCGACGATGCCGGCGCGCGGAAGCCGGTCGAATACGGCGGCCGCGACGGGCCGGATCCAACCCGGTACGGAGACTGGGAAAAGAACGGTCGCTGCATCGATTTCTGACCCCACCGCGGGCCCGCGCCTGGCCCGCAAGATCCAGCCACGCGGCTCGCGCCGCCAGCGAGGAGACCAGCCAGCAATGGCCAACCGCGAACGCCCACTGTCGCCCTTCATGCTCGGGCAGACGTACCGGTTCCAGCTCACGTCCTTCATGTCCATCCTCCACCGCATCACCGGGGTGGCGCTGGCGCTGGGCGGGATTTCCCTGGTGTGGTGGCTGATGTCGATCGCCATCGGCGGCGAGGCGTACGAGTTCGCCTCGCGCCAGTGGGCCTCGCCGCTCGGCATGGCCTTCCTGTTCGGCTTCACCCTGGCGCTGGTCTACCACCTGCTCAATGGCATCCGCCACCTGCTCTGGGACATGGGCTGGGGCTTCGAACTGCCGAAGGTGTACGCCAGCGGCTACGCGGTGTTCGTGCTCGGCGCGCTGGTCACCGCCCTGATCTGGTACTTCGGCATGAGGAGCGCAGCATGAGCGGCGGCCCCGAAACCTCGCGCGCGATCCCGTTCCGCACCCCGCTCAAGCGGGCGCGCGGGCTGGGCTCGGGCAAGTCCGGCACCACCCATTTCTGGCACCAGCGGGTGACCGCGGTGGTGCTGGCGCCGCTGGCGATCTGGTTCGTCGCGACCCTGGTGTCGCTGGTCGGTGCCGACCTGGAGACCGCGCGCGCGATCATCGCGCGGCCGTGGAACACCATCATCTTCGCCGTGTTCCTGGTGACGATGTTCTGGCACGCCAGGCTCGGCCTGCAGATCGTCATCGAGGACTACGTGCACCGGCGCTGGCTCGAGATCGCCGCGCACTTCCTCAACCACTTCCTCTGCGGGCTGGGCGCCGTCGCCTCGCTGTATGCGATCGCCCGCATCGCCTTTGCCTCGTGAGCCCGCGATGACGTCCGCCTATCCGATCACCGAACACAAGTACGACATGATCGTCGTGGGGGCCGGCGGCGCCGGCCTGCGCGCGACCTTCGGCCTCGCCCAGAAGGGCCTCAAGACCGCCTGCATCACCAAGGTCTTCCCGACCCGCTCGCACACCGTGGCGGCGCAGGGCGGCATCTCCGCCGCGCTGGGCAACATGGGCGAGGACGACTGGCGCTTCCACTTCTACGACACCATCAAGGGGTCCGACTGGCTGGGCGACCAGGACGCCATCCAGTACATGTGCCGCGAGGCGATCCCCGCGATCATCGAGCTCGAGCACCAGGGCGTGCCGTTCTCGCGCACCGCCGAGGGCAAGATCTACCAGCGCCCGTTCGGCGGCATGACCACCCACTACGGCAAGGGCACCGCGCAGCGCACCTGCGCCGCGGCCGACCGCACCGGCCACGCGATCCTGCACACGCTCTACCAGCAGTCGCTGGCGCACCAGGCCGAGTTCTTCATCGAGTACTTCGCGCTCGACCTGATCATGGACGAGGAAGGCGCCTGCGTCGGCGTGCTGGCCCTGGACATGAGCGAGGGCACGCTGCACCTGTTCCGCGGCCACGGCACCGTGCTGGCGACCGGCGGCTACGGCCGCGCGTACTTCAGCTGCACCTCGGCGCACACCTGCACCGGCGACGGCGGCGGCATGGC
>Ga0123332_1003806_pt1 | contig 13589 bp, 15 predicted proteins | sample BioC12SIPDNA_4_FD_89958 | JGI IMG/M metagenome (GOLD analysis project Ga0123332, IMG submission 89958) | Anaerobic biogas reactor microbial communites from Washington, USA - Biogas_R2_A C12 SIP DNA | ecosystem: Engineered > Bioreactor > Anaerobic > Unclassified | place: Washington, USA...
GGCGTGGTCGCCGTATCGGGCAACTCGACCATCCTGGCGGTGATCGGGCTGCTGGTGTTCCTCGCCGGGTTCGAGTACGCGTTCGTCTCGTCGCTCACGTTGGTGACCGAGGCCGCGCCCGAGGCGCGGGGGCGCACGATCGGGCTCAGCAACGCGTTCGGCACGCTCACCCGGGCCGGCTCGGTGGTGTTGACCGGCCAGCTCTACGAGGCGTACGGCATGGGCGGGTCGCTGGTGTGGATCGTGACCGCGGCCGGCCTCGCCGTGGGCTTGACGTGTATCAGCCCAACACGTCGTCCAAGAACGCGCTGATCAGCGCGGCGGTGGCCACGGCATCGGTGTTCACGCCGAAGTGGTGCGCCCCGGCGAGCATCGTGACGCGCCCGTCGGGCACGGCCTCGGCGATCGCGCGCATCGCCCGCCGGTGGTGATCGCGGCCGCGCTCGCCGTACACGGTGAGCACCGGCGCCTTGATCCGCTCCGGCGACCACGGCGCTTGGCGGGCGAGGTCGGCCAGCTCGGCCACCACCGCGACGCCTTCGGCCCGGCGCGCCTCTCGGGTGGACGGCGGCAGCTTCTCCCACCGTCGGTTGCCGATCATCCGGCGCAGGAACTGCTCGGCCGCATCGGCGGGGTCGCCACCCATCGACACCGCCAGGTTGCCCACCGAGTCGGCCGGCCACCAGTCGACCCACGACATCGGCGACTCGTACACCACCACCGCGCGCACCAGGTCCGGATGCCGATCGGCCAGGGCCAACACCACGTTGCCGCCGAAGCTGTGCCCGACCAGCACCGATGGACGGCCGTCGACGAGGCCCAGCAGGTCGTCGACGTGGGCATCGACGGTGAACGGGCCGTCGCTCGGGCGCGACCGGCCGTATCCGCGGCGGTCGTAGCGGATGACCTCCCACTCGTGGTCGAGTTGACGCGAGAGACGAAGCATGCCGGCCGAGCGATCCATCGCTCCGTGCACGAGCACCATCCGGCCCCGCCCCGGTGGGCGCTCCGGGCCGGCGGTGGCCGACCAGATCGGGGTCACTGGACCTGAACGATGCGCAACACGTCGGCGGCGGTGCCCTCCGCACGATCGGGCGATCCGGCCAGCACGATGACCGTGTCGCCACGGTGCACGAGCCCGCGCTGCACCGCCGTCTCGACCGCGTACCACACGATCTCGTCGGTGGTGGCGTACACCGCGGTGGGGACCGACTCGACCCCCCACGACAGCGCCAGCGCATTGACGGTGCGCTGGAGCGGCGACATGGCGATCAACCGGCATCCGGGGCGGAACCGCGCCATCGCCTTGGCGGTGCGCCCACTGTTCGTGCAGCACACGATCGCCGAGGCGCCGAGGTCTTCGGCGGCCTGCGAGGCGGCGTGCGTGAGCGAGGCCGTGATCCGGTCGTTCCAGGAGTCCCAATGCTCGCGCTGGATGCGCCCCAGACGGGTGGCCCAACTCCGGTACGAGGCCTCGGCCTCGGCCCGCTCGGCGATTCGCGCCATCGTCTCGACCACCAACGCCGGGTCGTGGCCGATCGCCGTCTCGGCCGACAGCATCACCGCGTCGGTGCCGTCGAACACGGCGTTGGCGACATCGGTGACCTCGGCCCGGGTGGGCACCGGGGCGGTGATCATCGACTCCAGCATCTGGGTGGCGGTGATCACCGGCAGGCCGTATTCCACGCACTTACGCACGATCATCTTCTGGAGGTGGGGGACATCCTCGAGCGGGCAGTCGATGCCCAGGTCGCCGCGCGCGACCATCAGCGCGTCGGCCGCCTCGATGATCTCGACCAGGTTCTCGAGCGCGGCCGAGGTCTCGATCTTGGCGACCAGTTCGGCGCGCTGGCCGACGACCTCGCGCACCTGGTTGATATCGGCGCCACTGCGCACGAACGACACGGCGATGAACTCGACCCCCGCGGACGCCACCGCCTCGGCCAGTTCGAGGTCCTGGGCGGTGGGCGTGGTGAGCCGCAGGCGCTCGGAGGGCAGGTGCGCCCCGGGCCGGCCCTGGGGGCGCCCACCGGTTTCGATCAGCGCCACCGCGGCCGTGTCGTCGACCGACTGCACGTTGAGGCTGATCGCGCCGTCGCCGAACATCACCCGATCGCCGACTTCGAGGTCGTCGAGCAGGGTCGGGTAGTCGATGAAGATGTCGGTGTGGGAACTGGCCGTGTTCCCCGGCCGCAGCCGCACGGTGTCGCCGGTGGCGAGCAGCGCGCCGCCATCGGGGAACTTGCCGCAGCGCACCTTGGGCCCCGGCAGGTCGGCCAATACGCCGATCGGGCGGCCTACCCGGCGGGCCGCCGCGCGCACCTCGGCCAGCCGCTGGAGGTGCCCGTCGACGGGGCCGTGGCTGAGGTTCAGGCGCACGACGTCGACGCCTGCCCGCAACAGCGCGTCGAGCGCCTCGGGCGAGTCGCTGGCCGGGCCGACCGTGGCGACGATCTTCGTGCGGCGAGTCATGCCCATCTGTCTACCGGATCGATACAGCGTGGCGAGGTAACCGCTCGGTGAGTTCGCCGTGTCGAGCGACACGGTTCTCTAGCCTGCACGTATGACCGCCGCACCCCTGGCCGACCTGCTCGCGTTCCTCGACGGCTCGCCTTCGCCGTACCACGCGGCGGCTTCGTCGGCCGCCCGCCTCCAGGCCGCCGGGTTCACCGAACTGGCCCTCGACGCGGCCTGGGATCCGGTGCCCGCCCAGGGGTACGTGATGCGCGGCGGGGCAATCGTCGCCTGGCACCTGCCCGCCAGCGCGACCGCTGCCACGCCGTTCCGACTGGCCGGGGCACACACCGACTCGCCGAACCTGCGGATCAAGCCGCGCCCCGACGCCGAGCGCTGCGGCTGGCACCAACTCAACGTCGAGGTGTACGGCGGAATCCTCAACAACTCGTGGCTCGACCGCGACCTCGGCATCGCCGGGCGCCTCACCGCGGCCGACGGTACGCACACCTTGGTACACGTCGGCCGGCCCCTCGCCCGCGTTCCGCAGTTGGCGATCCACCTCGACCGGGGTGTCAACGACGGGCTCACGCTGAACCCGCAGGATCATCTCCGGCCCGTGTGGGGCACGGTGGCGAGCGGCGGTGCCGGCGCCCCGTTCGGCGAGTGGATCGCGGCCGAGGCAGGCGCACCCGCCGCGCCGGTGTTCTGGGAGCTCGGCCTGTACGACGTGCAGCCGGCCGCGGTGCTCGGTGCCGACGCCTCGTTGATCGCCTCCGGGCGGCTCGACAACCAACTGTCGTGCTGGGCAGCGACCACCGCCCTGGCGGGCGCCGCGCCGGGCTCGGCGACGGCGATGATCGTGCTCAACGACCACGAAGAGGTCGGCTCGGCGTCGACCACCGGTGCCTCCGGGCCGTTGCTCGAACAGGTCCTGGAACGGCTCGTGCTGGCGCACGGTGGCGGCCGTCAGGAACTCCTGCAAGCGCTCGCCGGGTCGACCTGTGTGTCGGCCGACAACGCCCACGCGGTGCACCCCAACTACCCGGAGCGCCACGACCCCGATCACGGCCCGATCGTGAACCGCGGCCCGGCGATCAAGCTCAACAGCAACCAACGGTATGCCACCTCGGACGCGACCGCCGCCGTGTTCGCCCGGGCGTGCGCCGACGCAGGCGTGCCGCATCAGGTGTTCGTATCGCGCAACAACATGCCGTGCGGCTCGACGATCGGCCCGCTCACGGCTACCCGCTTGGGCATCGCCACAGTCGACGTGGGCGTGCCCCAGCTCAGCATGCACAGCGCCCGCGAGCTTGCCGGCGCGGCCGACCCGCAGTACCTCGCGGCAGCCCTCACCGCCTACTTCGCCGCCTGACGCACTTCACACAGGTCGGTGGACGGGGTCCCGGGGTTTCGACGGGACTCAACCGCCGGGACAGCCGGCGCAGACCTACGCCCGTGCTCGGCTCACCACCGGGACAGCCGGCGCCGACGCCGGCGGTTGAGCTTGTCGAAACCCCGGCGCCCGTGCTGCGACGTGCCGCTACTTCGCGGCGCGCTTGGCGGCCTTGCGGGCGCCGGCGGCGCGGGCGCCGGTCACGGCCTTGCGCTCGGCCGGCTGCTTGGCGCGCGCCCGCGGCGCGGCCGGCTTGACCTTCGAGCCGGCCTTGGCCGGGGCCGACTTCGGACGGGGCGCGGCCTGGGCAGCCGCCAGCCGCTCGGCCTTGAGCGCCGCAGCCGACGCCCGGGCAGCCTTCGCCAAGCTGGCACTCACACGGGCCAGGCCAGCCTCGAACAGCTCGGCCTTGGAGGCGCTCCGGCGGGGCGCCGCGCTGGCGGCGCCGCGGGCCCGCTTGGCGCCGACCTGGCCGGCGACCTCGCGGCGGTGCAGCCCGACGTACTTGTCGCGGGCACGCCGGATGCGGCCATGCAACTCGATCAGGGCGTCCTCGTCGAGCCCCTTCAGGCGCGCCGCCTGGGTCTCGGCGAGCAGTGCCTGCTCTTTCTCGTTGAGCGATGTCGGGGTGGCCTGGGCCATGAGGATCTCCTTCTGATCGGCGCCCACGGTAACCCCGCGACGCGCAGCACAACGGGTCTTACGACTCGTCGTCGTAGGACCATCCGACCTGCGTCATCGCCAGGTCGAACAGGCGTTGCAGTTCGGCGTGCAGCCGATCGGAGTGCTCGGCTACCGCCGACCGCGGCAGGCGCTTGCCGTCGGGGGCGACCGGCGGCGGGATCGGGGGGCCGATCTCGAGATGCACCTTGCGGGGGTGCACGAACCGGGCGTGGCGGGGCATCACCTTGGCCGATCCGCCGATGCCGACCGGCACGATCGGCACGCCGGCCTTGACGGCGATGTACACCGCTCCGTCGAACAGCGGCTGGATCGTGGGGCCGTCCTTGCGTTCGCCTTCCGGGAACAGCACCAACCCCTCGCCCGCTTCGAGCACAGCGATCGACCGGCGCATCGCCTCGCGGTCGGCGGCGCCGCGGTTGACCGGGAAGCCGCCGAGCGCCGAGAACACCCACCCGGCGTACCGGTTCTTCCACATCTCCTGCTTGCCCATGAAGCGCAGCCGGCGGCGCGTGACGCACCCGGCGATCGGCGTGTCGACGTAGCTGCGGTGCACCGGGGCGAGCACGAACGGGCCGGTCTTCGGGATGTGTTCCCGCCCGTTGATGGTCATGCGCGTGTACAAGCGGAACAGCGGGCACACGAGCAGCCAGCCCACGTTGTAGAACAGCCGGCTGACCCAACCGTCGCCGGCCATGAACGTGTCGATCTTGGCGCCCGCCGCGAACCGCTCAGGGCGGGCGTGCTGCTCGCCCGGGGACCCGTCGCTCACCGGGCGTCCCGTTCGTGCAGCAAACCGACGATGTGGTCGACCACGGCTTCGATCGACATGCCGGTGGTGTCGACGGTGACCGCATCGTCGAGTTCGGTGAGGGGGCTGTGGTCGCGGGTGGAGTCTCTGCGGTCGCGTTCGATGATCGCCGCTTCGACCTCGCCCACGTCGCCGCCGATCTCGGCCACCCGGCGCTCGGCGCGCACTCGCGGCGAGGCGGTGACGAACAGCTTCAGGGGGGCATCGGGGAACACCACCGAGCCGATGTCGCGGCCCTCCACGACGGCGCCGCCGCGCTCGGCCACCCACGCCCGCTGGCGGCGCACCAGCTCGGCGCGCACCGCCTGGTTGGCGGAGATCTGCGACACCGCCTCGGTGACCTCGCGGCTGCGAATGTGGACGGTGGCATCGATGCCGTCGACGTGCACCGTGCCGGTGTCGGGGTCGAGGTCGATCGTGACCTCGCCGACGATCGCGGCGACCCCACCAACGTCTCCTTCGGCGATGCCGCGGCGCTGCGCGGCGAACGTCATCGCCCGATACATGGCACCGGTGTCGAGGTAGCGCAGGCCGAGCCGCTCGGCGAGCGCTCGCCCCACGGTGCTCTTGCCGGCCCCGGCCGGCCCGTCGATGGCGATCACGAGGGGCTCCGCGGGCACGGGCCGCGAGAGTAGCGGCCCACCCCCGCGGTTTCACTCCCCGCCGTGTCAGCCGAGCAGGGTGGCCAGCCGATGCCGCGCTCTACGCTGCCGGCCATGCCGTCGACCACTCCCCCTGTCGTGCTCGTCCATGGTTGGGGAGGATCGTTCGCGGCGACCTGGCAGCGTTCTGGCTTCACCGCCCTCCTGGAAGACGCCGGCCGTGAGGTCGTGGGCGTCGATCTGCTCGGGCACGGCACGGCTCCCAAGCCGCACGACCCGGCGGCCTACTCGGCCCAGCCCGAGCACGTGGTCGCCCACCTGCCCGAAGCCCCGGTCGACGCGATCGGGTTCTCGATGGGCGCCCTCACGCTGCTGCGCGTGGCACTCGCCCACCCTGACCGATTCCACCGGTTGGTGCTGGCGGGCATCGGCCGCAACGTGTTCGAGCGCGACGAGGCGTCCAAGCAGGCGATCGTCGACGCGGTCCAGAGCGGGGCCGCCACCGGCGACACCGACGCCGACACGCAGGCCCGCCTGTTCGCTCAATACGCGGCCCAGGAGGGCAACGACCCCGAAGCACTGGTGGCGATGATGCAAGCACCGCCGGCGCCGCCGCTCGACGACGCCGACCTGGCGGTGATCACGTGCCCGGTGTTGATCGTGAACGGCGACCTCGACTTCGTGCTCCCGGCCGACCGGTTGGTGAACGCGCTGCCCAACGCCCGCGAGGTCACGATCAAGCGCACCGACCACTTCGCCACCCCCGAAGCCTTCGGGTTCTGGGACGCCGCGCTCGAGTTCCTGGGGGCTCAGATCTGAGCGACCTGCTAACCACCGACCCCGAGCGGGCAGCCGAGTGCCTACGCCGGGGCGGGCTGGTGGGCCTGCCGACCGAGACCGTGTACGGGTTGGCGGCCGATGCGAGCAACCCTGACGCGGTCGCGCGGATCTTCGCCGTCAAGGGCCGTCCGACCGGGCATCCCCTGATCGTGCACGGCGCCGACGTGGAGATGCTGGCGGAGTGGGTTGCTCTCGGGCCGGCGGCCGAGGCGTTTACCGCGCTGGCGACTGCCTGCTGGCCCGGGCCGCTCACGCTGATCGTGCCGCGCGGGCCGCGCGTGATCGACTCTGTCACCGGCGGACGGTCCACAGTCGGCGTGCGGGTGCCGGCTCACCCGGCGGCCACCGACGTACTGCTGCGGCTCGGACGTCCGGCCGCGGCGCCGTCGGCCAACCTGTTCGGTCAGGTCAGCCCGACCACCGCAGCGCATGTGCTCGCCGACCTCGGCGACCTGCTCGACCCGACGCGCGACGTAATCGTCGACGGCGGGCCCGCCGTCGTCGGTGTGGAATCGACGATCGTCGACCTCACGGTCGACCAGCCCCAGGTGCTGCGTGCCGGGGCGATCGACGCGGCCACGATCAGCCGCTTGCTCGACGCGCCGGTCGCCAGAGCCGGCGGCCCCAGCCGGGCTTCGGGAATGCTCGCCGCCCACTACGCCCCGCGCGCCGAGGTGCTGCTGGCTGACACGCCCGAATCAGCGGCTGGCATCGCCGGCCGCGAACGCGCCCGCGGGCGCCGGGTCGCCGTAGTCGACCGCACGGACGATCTGGTGGAGGCGGCGCGGCAGTTGTACGCCGATCTACGGGCGGCCGACGCCGACGGTCTCGACGCGGTCGTGGTGGTGCTCCCACCAGCCGAGGGCCTGGGCCACGCCCTGCGCGACCGCCTCACCAAAGCCGCCGCCGGCTCCCGCCGCTAACACGTGCCTGGCACCGCGCGTCCGCGGACGCGTGCTCTCCGGAAACCCTGTCATACCCCCGCAGTAGGCTGGGGCGCATCCAACCCCGCACCGACGCCCCAGCCTACTGCGGGGGTCGAACCCGCTCCCGCTGACGGTCGAGCGAACCCCGCAACCGCACTACCACCGCCCCCAGCAAGTCGGCAAACGCGTCCGCGGACGCGTCAACCAGCTCCGACCACCGATGCCGGGCGGCCCATGCACTCACCGCGAAACACCTGCGCAATCCATGCAGCGGCCCACGCCGAACCGTGCCCGCTGGCGTGTGCACCAAGGGCGTGCCAGGAGGCCGCGGGCCAGGCACGTCGCGTCAGAACGATCCGCCGCCGACCACCCCGAGGTCGCCATACCGGTCACGCAGGATGTCCTGGCAGGCAACATTTCGTGACCAGAACCGGAACTGGGCACGGATCTTTGCGAAAAACGCAACATTTGGTGCCCAGTTCGCCCACCGACCGCCTCCAGAGCCAGCAACCGCCCATCTCGACCGCCCGAACCCGGGCGAGATCAAGCTGCTGGGACTCCTGGCATGCCGGCGGGCCAGCGGGTTACTGCTGGGCGTTGAGGGCCGCGATGTAGAGGTCGCGGACGGTTTCGGGGTCGATGTCGGACTCGATGCTGACCGTGCTCGCCCCTGCGTCGGGTACCAGCGTGAGCCGGCACCACGCGGTCGGCTCGGCGAGCGCCGCCTCCAGCCGGTACGGCGGGTCGTCGTCGATCAACTCGCCGAGCTCGGCGGTGGCCACCAACAGCCACTCGAAGGCCTCGGCCGGCAGCGCCTCCACCACGAAGCTCGGGTGATCGACGTGCACCCGCTGCGGCCAGCGAACCGTGGCGGGTGCCGGCGTGGCCCGCAAGGCCGCGTCGGCGGCGGCGTTGATCGCCTGCATCGCGGCGGGATCACCGCCGGCGTCGGGGTGGACCTGCTTCGCCAGCCGCCGGCGGGCGGCGTGGATCTCGTCGGCCGATGCCCCGGGAGCCAGGCCGAGCAGCTCCCACGGGTTCACACGGGGACCAGTTCGGGGGCTACCGCCACCCGCTCGGCACCCGCCCGGTGCGTGTCGAGCAGCAGCCACGACGACCAGAACATCACCGCCGTGGCCCCGGCCACGTGGATGCCCACCAACAGCGCAGGCACGTCGTTGAAGTACTGGATGTAGCCGATCGCCCCCTGGAGGCAGGCGACGAAGATCCATGCCGACAGCGAGCTGCCCAGCGCCGTCCGATCGGCGCGGTCGGTGCGGATGCGCCACGCCAGCGCCAACGCCAACGCGACGGTCACGATGACCGCGCCACCGTGGATACGAGCCACCGTCGGGATCGCCAGGTCAAGCCGCTCGGCGTACTCGTCGCCGGCATGCGGCCCGGCCCCGGTGACCACCGTGCCCGTGACCACCGCCACCCACGTGGCGAGGAAGTGGGCCCGCGTCAGAAGTCGGGCGGAGGGGCTGACGACCAGCACCCGCGGGTGCCCGTCGGGCTCGCCGGCCCGGCGCACCAGGGCCACGCCGAGCGCGATCAGCGCCATCGACAACAGCATGTGGCCCTGCACCGTCATCGGGTGCAGGTCGACCTTCACGGAGATGCCGCCGAGCACGGCGTTGGCGACCACCCCGGCCACGATCAGCCAGGCCAGCACCGTCAGGTCGCGTCGCCGCGGGCTGCGCCAACGAGCCGCGAGCACGCACGCGATCACGGCCACCCCGACCACGCCGGTGAACAGCCGGTTGAGCTGCTCGATCGCGGTGTGCTTGCTCGACACGTCGACGAACGACGATTCCGAGCAGCGCGGCCAGTCGTCGCAACCGAGCCCGCTGCCGGTGAGCCGCACCGCTGCCCCGGTGACGATGATGACCGACAGCATGATCAACGACACGACCGCCACCTGACGGAACCGGGCGGGCGTGAGGCTGATGTTCATGCCCGGCCCAGGCTATGACGCCGACGGCGCCGTTACCCTGACGGCGTGACGACGCCCCCGCCGCCACCGCCAGCGACCAGCCCGAGCGGGCCACCGCCCGCCAGCGCCACGCCGGCGGGATGGTTCCCGGACCCGAACCGGCGCCACGAGCACCGCTACTTCAACGGCCAACGGTGGACCGCCGACGTCGCCGATCAGGGCCAGCGCTCGGTCGATCCGCTGGGCGCCGGGCCCACACCGGGCGACCCGGCCACGCCTCCCGCCGGCTCCTCGTCCGGCAACGGCAACGGCATCGCCACCGCGGCGCTGGTCACCGGCATCATCGGGGTGATCCTGGCGTGGATCCCGTTCCTCGTCGTGATCGGGTTCGTGCTCGCCGTGCTCGCTCTGGTGTTCGGCATCCAGGGTTCGCGGCGGCGACACGCCAGCGGGCGTGGCAAGGCCACGGCCGGCCTCGTGCTGGGCGGCGTCGGGGTGGCCCTGTCGATCGTCGGGGTCATCCTCACCGTGGTGGTGTGGCGCGAGGCGATCGCGTTCCTGGAACCTGCCGACCACGACATCGAGGTCACGGCGTGCACCGTCGACGGGGCCGTGGCCACCGCAACGGGCACGATCACGAACCTCGACGACGAGCGTGCCGAGTTCACGCTGTACGTCACGATCCGCCCCGATGCCGGGCGCACGGCCCACGCCCGGACGCGCGAGCTCGGGGTGCTGGCGCCCGGCGCCACCGTCGAGTGGAGCGCCGTCGACACCGTGGGGGCGAACGCCACCACCTGCACCGCGAGCGTCGACGTATACGGGCCGACCCCGTTCGGCATCGACATCGAGGAACCACCCCAATGACCATGACCATGCCCGAGCAAAATTCTCCCCACCAGCCCGACGAGACACCTCAGCGCAACATGCTGGTGCGGTTCGTCGTGATCACCTTCTTGGTGGCGATCGCCGTGTTCTGGACGTGGGCGTTGTTCTTCGCCTCCAAGGACGCCGTCAACAAGATCGACGACCGCGCCTGGGCCGAGCGGGCCGAGCGGATCTGTACCGCCGCCACCGAACGACGCGAAGCGCTCACCGACTTCACACGCATCGACGTGGAGCCAACCCCCGAGATGATCGCCCAACGAGCCGACGTGGTCGACCAGGCCACCGACATCCTCGAGCAAATGCTGAACGAGGTCGTCGCGGAGCCGCCCACCGACGCCAAGGGCCAGGCGATCGTTCCCGACTGGGAGGCCGACTACCGCACGCTGCTCGGCAACCGCCGCGACTACGCCGACCAGGTGCGCGAGGCCGGCAAGAACCTGCCGTTCTACGAAACCGCCGTCGACGGCATCCCGATCAGCGACAAGATCGCCGTGTTCGCCGGCGACAACGAGATGCCGGCGTGCGCGCCGCCGTCCGACCTGGCGGCGTAACGCACCAGTGCCGCAGTCGGCTACTTGAGCGACTTCACGACGCGTGCGGGCGCGCCGACCGCGATCGAGTAGTCGGGGATGTCGCCGGTGACCACCGAGTTGGCACCGATCACGCAGTGCTTGCCGATCGTGGCGCCCGGCAACACCACGGTGCCGTGCCCGATCCACGAGCCGTCACCGATCCGGACCGGGCGCTCGCCCTGGGTCTGGCGGCCGATCGGGGTGCTGAGGTCTTCGTAGCCGTGGTACTGGTCGGTGATGTACACGTAGTGCCCGGTGAACACGTCGTGGCCGATCTCGACCGACCAGTGGGCCACGATCCCGCTGCCGCGCCCGATCAGGCAACGGTCGCCAATCGTGATCACCGGGTCGGTGTACATCGGCTGCCCGGGCACCATGCCGACCGCCAGCGCCACGTGGTCGCCGATCAGCGTGCCCGCGCCGATGCGCGTGTAGCGCTCGTTGTACACGGCGCCGAGCGGGTACCGCAGCAGGCTGCCCTCGCCGAACGCGCCGAACCGGCGGGCGCGCGGGCTACCGGCGCCGACCGAGGCCAGGTCGACGACCCGGTCGGTGGTCCGGCGCACCAGTTCGCCGCCCCACCGGGTCGCCCATGCACGCATCGGGTGAAATTACCCGCAGCCCACTAGGTTCCGCCCGATGGACGTGCTGATCAGCCCGGACGCGATGCGGGCGTGGAGCGCGACCGCCCACGCGGCGGGCCACACGGTGGCGGTGGTGCCCACCATGGGCGCCCTGCATGCCGGCCACCTGGCGCTGATCGCGGCCGCGTCCGAGCGCGCCACACGCGTGGTGGTCACGATCTTCGTCAACCCGCTCCAGTTCAACCAGCCGACCGACTTCGACAAGTACCCGCGGCCGATCGACGACGACCTGACGGCGTGTCGCCTAGCGGGGGTTGCGGCGGTGTACGCCCCCACGTCGGCGGTGATGTATCCAGCCGGGTTTCAGACCCACGTCGAACCCGGCGAACTCGCCGACCGGCTGGAAGGACCGCTCCGCCCGGGCCACTTCCGCGGGGTTACCACCGTGGTCACGAAGCTGTTCGCGGCCACCCGGCCCGACGTCGCCCTGTTCGGCCAGAAGGACTACCAGCAGCTGGCGATCGTGCGCCAGATGGTCGCCGACCTCGACCTCGGGATCGACATCGTGGGGCTCGCGACCGTGCGCGAACCCGACGGGCTGGCGCTGTCGAGCCGCAACCTGCGCCTGGCGCCGGCCGACCGGGCGGCCGCGGTGGCGATCCCCCGGGCCCTCGGCGCGGCCGCGGCCGCGCACACCGACGGCCAGCACGACGCCCACGCGCTCCAGGTGATTGCCGCGAGCGTGTTGGCCGACGAACCGCTCGGCACGGTCGAGTACGTCGAGGTGGTGCACCCCGCCACGCTCGAGCCGGTCGCGGCGACCGTTGAGGGCGCCGTGATCCTCACCGCCGTGTGGTTCGGCGGCGTGCGCCTGATCGACAATCGGGTCCTGCCGCCCGTGTAACTCAGCCGCGGGGCAGGCCGTCGAGGGCGCCGGTGAGCACGAGCGTGAGCACCACACCGTTCAAGATCGCGTGGGCGACGATCGTGGGGCCGATCCGGCGTGTGAGCACGGCCGTCACTCCGAGCGCCACCCCCACGCCGCTCAGCGCGATCGCCAGGCCGAGGTTGCCCCAGCCGCGCGAGGGGTCGATGTGGGCCGCCCCGAACAGCACCCCTTGGAGGGTCACCGCGACGGCGATCGGTAGCCGGGCCACCAGGCCACGCAGGACGATCCCGCGGAAGATCACCTCCTCCACGATCGGCGCGGCGACGACCGCGGTGAGCACGAGACCGATCACATAGCCGGCGGTGCGGGACCCCGACGAGTCCTCGACGTTGGAGGTGAACGGGATGCGCGTGAGCGCGATCACGATCGCCATCGCAAGCTGCGCAGCCAACGCCCCGACGTAGCTCAGCGGCCCGAGGCCGACGTCGAGCCACCGGAAGCGCAGCCCAAAGACATCGCCCAGCGAGCGGCCGTGGGCGCCGCGCTCGCGGCGGTACACGTGGACCGCCCACGCCACCGACGGGCCGTAGCCGACCAGCCCCGCGACGCATGCCTCGACCAGCACCGGCCAGCCGCGGTCGGCGATCGCGTCGATCACGAACTTGTTGGCCACCAGCGATGCGGCGAGGATCACGAGCGCGCCGAGCGCATCGGACAGTCGCAGGGTAGGCAGCGGCGGGCGCTGCCGGGCGGGCACCGCGACCGGGCCCCATGCGGTGCCGTCGAACCAGCGGACGCCGACCCCGCTGGGATCGGGATACCAACCGGGCGGCGGCCCGGCCGGGGTGGCCGGCGCCGGCGCGGCGACCGGTGGAACGGTCGGCGGGGCCCAACTCATCGGGCGCAGGTTAGAGGCTGGGCGCCGAGCAGGCCCCGACCAACTCCGGCGCCCGGGCGCCCCGTTCTGTGACCCCGGGCACGTTTCACAACCGCGCTATGTGGCGCGCCCA
>Ga0123332_1003809_pt1 | contig 13583 bp, 11 predicted proteins | sample BioC12SIPDNA_4_FD_89958 | JGI IMG/M metagenome (GOLD analysis project Ga0123332, IMG submission 89958) | Anaerobic biogas reactor microbial communites from Washington, USA - Biogas_R2_A C12 SIP DNA | ecosystem: Engineered > Bioreactor > Anaerobic > Unclassified | place: Washington, USA...
ATCGCTGTGGAAATAGCCGCTGATCACAACCTGGATAGGGTCAACGTATTTCGGCCCACAACCGCCCGAGTGGTCATGGCAATCAACGACAGGCACGGCCTCGCAATGGGCCCTCAACTCATCGTAGCAGCGTGCTGTTCCCCGCATTTCTTCTAGCCTCCTTGGGCTTCTTTGATGGATGCCTGGCTACATCTTCGCGCCGATCTCCACTAGCAAGCCGCGCAAGTAGGCAGTCGCCCCCGGCGCGACAACCTCGTAGTCGTGCTTGTAGAGATCCAGAGACAGTGGGCCCGTGTATCCCACACTCTGCAGTGCCTGAAGGTAGACCTTCAGGTCCATATCCCCCTCCTGCGGCAGCAGGTGTTCGTGCACGCCCGCCGCCATGTTCTCAATGTGGCAATGGACGATCCGCTCACCGACTGCGTGGATTGCGGCAATGGGATCCGGGTCGCACAGAAAGACGTGACCCAGATCCAGGTTCGCAGCCAGAGCCGAGGAGTCGACAGCCTCGAAGAGCCGCAGCAGATCAGCGGTCGAGCCGACGACGAAGTTCGGCTCGAACTCCTCAGCCAAGATGACGTTCGCCAGCTCCGCGACATCGGCGAGTTCGCGCGTTCGCTCGACCATGGCGTCCCACTCGCGCCGGTCCCCGGAGCGCCGGGGCGGACCTGAGAAGACGAACAGACGTGTGCCGAACTCCGGTGTCAGTCGAATGGCTTCCTTGGTCATCTCGAAGTAGGCGTCGCTATACAGGTAGTCCTGGTGATAGCTGATTGAGACGGGATGGAGGCCCAGCTCAGTCACAGCCCGACGCACAACCTCGATTTTCTGCGGCGTCAGTCTCCCAGGCGCCATATCCTCGTTCTCGAGACAGATCTCGACACCGTCGAATCCCAATGCCTGCAGCAACTCCAGTGCACGCAGCACCGGATAGCTCGCCAGTGGTTGCGTTCGGCCAAGGATCTTCATAGGTTCCCGCCTTTCTCTGAGCGCCCTGGGGTCAGAATGAAATCGTCCATGCGGAGTGCGTAACCGCGAATCTGAGCCTTCGGCGCATCATCCATAATGTAGTTCACAACATAGATCTCGCCATCATCGAACTGCACCCAGCCCGAATAGCCCGTATCGCTCTCAGGCGACCGGTCGAAGTCGAGCGGCAGGATGCGCGTGTGCGCCTCTTGTCGGTCCACAGCGAGCACCGACTCAACGTCTGTCAGCGCTGCGAAGAGGTTCTGGGTCCACCAGCCTGTCCAGCCCTTGCCCCCTTGCATAAAGCGGTGGGTCACCAGGATTCGCCCATTCGCCAGCCAGCCCGCTACCGGACGGTGGCAGGCAGGAATCGGAAAAGCGACCGGCGCCGACCACGACGCGCCGTTGTCGTGCGAGATCGTTTTGTAGCAGTCCCAGCCCTTGCCTGAGTTCTCACGATGAAAACCAACCAGTGTCCCATCCCCGAGCGGCAGAATCGAGACCTCGCAGAGGTTGAGCCCGCTCTGACGACCAACGATCACTGGCCCGCTCCAAGACATGCCCTGATCGTCCGAAGTCCAGAGCCGCTGGACCAGATACCCGAAGTCGACATCATCGTGATGACAGGAGACAATCCATCGTCCGCTGGCCAACTCCAGCAGCCGGTCAGGCACGATCCCGCGGGCCGCTGTTTCCACCGGCCCGGTCCACGTATCGCCCTCGTCCGCGCTGAAGTAGAGCACATTGTGGCAGCCTGCTGGATCTTTGCTCCGGCCGGGTTCGTGAACCTTGTCCACCAGCACAGCGAGTCGCCCATCGCGCAAGCACGTGATGCGCGGGCAGTTGAAGAAATGGCCACCGTGTGTCGCCTCGGTCAAGGGGCGTTTTGGCGTCCAACTGCGCCCCCGATCGTCTGAGGTCGTCACCATGATGCGCGTATAGGAACGGTCCGCGTGGTGACTGCATTCGGCGAAAACACATACCAGCCTGGCGCCTGCAGTCAGGGCCACATCGGGAAACGCCTCGTAGATCTCGTCATCACGGCTGACAATGAACCGTTCCATCGTGTTCTCCCTCCGTATGAGTCAGCACACCGCCGCCCAAGCGCCCCGTTCCAGAAAGCGCATCGCCGCTAGCAGGGCCCCATCATCACCGAACCCCCCGGCCTTGGTCACCACCGGCAACCCGGGTGCGAGACCACCCGCAAGGCGCCCCCACGGAACACCCGACTGCACCTCGCCGCCCAACCAGAGGGCCTCGGCACCCACCGCCCTGCTCACAGCAATCGCTGCGTCGCCGCCGGTCAGGACCAGCCCCGCGACTGCTCCCTTCCGTATGACGCCCGCCACAACCCCGGCAAGTCGCTCGGTCAGCGCCGGGCCGCGCCCCGGCATATCGGGCAGGCCCACCGTCGTTAGGATGGCCGGGCCACGCGCCAGCGCTTCCTCGACAGCATCGACCATAGCTTCCTGGCTGCCGTGCCCAGTGAACCAATCGCGCTCAGGGCGAACGGCACGGACGCCGGCGTCCTCGGCCACCGCAACCTGCCGCAGAGCAGCCGGATGGCGGCTCGCAGCCACAACCAACACGCCAACGCCGCTCGGGTCGTGCGACAATGCTGCCTGTTGGCGTCCCACGAACATCCGATTCACGACAGCTGCTCCGCCGCCGGCTTCCCACGCCCCGCCGCGGGATAGGGCTTCGGCCAACGCCTGGGCGAGACCAGCGGAGCCGCAGAGGACACGCGTACCGTCGCGTAGCGCACGATCGGCTATACGCTGGAGATCCGCATCTGTCTGGGCATCGGCCACCAAGGCCAACGTCCGGACACACGCCTCACCCCCGTACGCCATCTTCCCGTCGTCTACAGCCGAGAGTCTCAGCGCTGTTAGCTGACACGCCGAGACCCCCGCAGCCAGACAAACACACACGTCAGATACCGTCACCTCAGAACCGAAAGGCGTGTCCGCCAGCGGTACGCCGTGCACCAAATGCACGCCTCCGACTGTCACACGCCCCTGGGCTGGGAAAGCTGGTGCCACCAGCGCCACGCGCGCCCCTATCACATCCAGGAGAGCGGCCAACTCGGGCCCCGGATGCCCCCGGAGAGTGGAGTCGATCTTCTTGTAGACCCATGGTAACCCGCAGCCCCGTGTCAGGCCCAGATCCACAGCCGCGGCGCGCACGCGCTGCACTGCCTCGGCTCGCGAGAGCTGGCGGCTCTCGGTCGACATCACGACCACGTCAGCCTCAGGCATGGTGCCAGGTTGCCACACAACGGCAGCCGTCGCCCCACCACGAACAAACGCCACGCCGGTATCCGCAGCGCCGGTCAGATCGTCTGCGATGACCACCACGCTCGGCATCCGGCGTCTCACCAGGACGGAGCCACCGCTACCGGCCATATTCACGTACCCTCACCCCGACGCCTCATACCCGCGCGGGGGCGGTGTTCTGACGCGCCGCAACCATCTGCAGGGCCACGTCGATCGCGGCGAGCAGGCTGGTTTCCCGCGCGACCCCGGTGCCCGCGATGTCGAAGGCAGTCCCGTGATCGACCGACGTCCGGATGATCGGCAATCCCAAGCTGACATTGACACCCTCATCGAAGGCCAGCAGCTTCATAGGGATATGGCCCTGGTCGTGGTACATTGCCACGACGATGTCGTAGGCGCCTTGGCTCGCGCGCAAGAAGACCGTATCGGGCGGCTGTGGGTCAGAGACGTCGAGTCCGCGAGCCCGCGCCGCCTCGACAGCCGGCACGATCTCCCGCGCCTCCTGATCGCCAAAGAGGCCGCGTTCTCCGGCATGGGGGTTAAGTCCTGCCACAGCGACGCGCGGCGCCCCGATTCCCAGCGCACGGCAGCCCTGATATGCCAGCTCGATCACCTCGCTCACCCGCTCTGTTGTAACCCGTCGGATCGCCTCCTCCAGCGCCACGTGCGTGCTCACATGCACCACGCGCAATTTCGGGCCAGCCAACAACATAGTGACCTTGCCAGCGCCGGTCCGCTCAGTCAAGAGCTCAGTATGGCCTGCGTAGGCGAATCCTGCCTGGTTCATTGCATCCTTGTTGAGCGGTGCGGTAACCATCGCGGCGGCCACCCCTTGTATGCACAGATCGCAGGCGCGCTGCACGTACTCGACTGCCGCCCGGCCACTTGCAGCGCTAACCTCGCCCACGGGACAGGCTGCCGGGTCGGCGTTCCGAAGGTCGAGTAGCGTTAACATACCGGGGCCATAGCACTCGCCTGCAGAACCGCCTGCAGAACCGCCTGCAGAACCGCCTGCAGAACCGCCTGCAGAACCGCCTGCAGAACCGCCCCCAGGGCCTGCAAGATCGAGCGACCGGACGGCCTCGATCGCCAGCGATGGCACACCAGGCCACCCCATCGCCCGCGTCAGAGTGCGCCGGTCGCCAATGACAAGCGCCCTGCAACGACGGTGCAGACCCTGATGGTCCAGTGCCTTAAGCACAATCTCCGGCCCGACCCCTGAAGGATCTCCCAGGGTGATCGCGAGCAAGGGTAGGTCTGTACGCGCTTCTGACATCGCTTCCCTCCCGGCAGACAGGTGGCTGCCTGCGCCGTTCTCGTCGTTAGTGCAGCACATCGAGTCCATGCAAAACGCCCTGGGCGATGCGCTTGCCGATTTCGCGGTAGTCCTCTTGGGTCAACGCGTGCTCTCCGACCATTGCGTAGGGCGTCTCGTACGTGATGCAGGCCAGGCCCAGCTGTGACCAGCCGAAGACCCTGAAGTTCGGGGTCTCCCAGCGCGACGGATAGCGGGCAACCCGGGCAAACTCCTCAGCAGCATAGCGCGGTGTGAGAGCTTCGCCGGTCCAGGTAGCCCACGGGAGCAGCGCATCGTGGGCCGCACGATCCACTTCTGGGTCGGGGATGTAGGTGTAGACGCCCGCAGTCTCGCAAGCTCCCGGCGCGTGGAAATCTACGCCCAGCATTGGACGACAGCGCCCTCGCCAGCGCCACATATCCCGCTCGAAGACCGAGATCTCGTGACGCATAGGGGGGCGGCCCCAGGCGCGATTCAGGTCGTACGGGAAGTTGTCCTTGCCGTAGTCTCCGCCCTCGACGCCATCGATGTTTGACAGCGGCACGGCCCAGATGAGAGGCGCATCTCCCCCCAATGTTACCATGTGACGCAGAAAGCCGTCCATCACCCACGAGCCGGGCGTCTCCCCTGAGTGCTGGCGCGCCATCAGATAGAGCCCAGGGCGTCTTCCACCCTCTTTCCCATAGTCGTTGCTGAGCCGGATGAGAGGGCGCGCTCCCTGGCTCACACCGATCGTGTCGATGCGCCAGAAGCCGCGGCTCTCCTCTACCAAAGCGTGCACGTCGTCCATGCCGTAAGGATAGCAGTAGGCAACGTCCAGATGATGGTCGGGCACTGCAGTCACCCAACTGACCTCGGGTCGCCCATCCGGTAGGACACGCACATCGCCGACCGGCAGGCGCCGCCAGGCGCCCCCCTCGTACCGTACCACCGGGCGCATCATCTGTGGGGCGTGTCCCCCCAGCATGTTCATACTGTGTTTGAGCACCAGGCGCACCGAGCCTATGCTCGCGTCGGCATCGAAGACCGAGATCGATCGCGCATCATCGTACACCTTGACCGCTGCACCTGTCTGCGCTTCCCGTAGCAGCCGCCAACAAAACCATAGCGTCTCGGGCCCACCGTGAGGATCGGGGGAGAAGCTGACCGTCAGGACATCGTCCGCCGCCCCCAGCTCGACATCACACGCATTGCCAAACGGGATCTGGGTATCCACCACAAACCGCATCTCCACCTCCTGTGCTCAGCCGCCGAACATCTATCCAGCCGAGACGACAACACACAGAGCGGCCATCACGGGCTCACCATCGGCTCCCTGTCCGCGCACGTGGACTGTGTAGAGGCCGGGCGCTGCATAGCAGTGATCGGCGGCATCACTTATGCTCGCCACGACGCTGCCGTCTCCGTAGTCAACAGTGGCGGCCGCTTGCCCGGCGACCGCGCCACCAGAGTGCGCCCCGGCAGACCCCGGAACGTTTGCAGACAAGAAAGGACCGCCGGTGCCGACAAGCCGGTTCCAGATCGTGACGGGCTCGCCCGTCACCAGGCCGCGCACCGGCGACGCGTAGACCCAGCCGTAGGCCAACTCGCGCCGCGGCTCCGGCATCGCTGTTGTCTCATGACCCGCCGGTTCGGCGTTCGGGTTGTAGACTCGCACGTGGGCATAATCCCGTGCCTCGTGGCCTGATGCTGTCCTCACCACCAGGGTCTCGACGTACTGGCCGGGCGAGTCGTAGACCAGATCGATGACCTGGCCGGTCCGGACAGTCCCATCGTGACAGACCCACTCGACATCCCTAATGCGCTCGCCCGCCCGAATGACGGTTCGCGAAGCGTCCAGCACGACCGGCCTGCCGGGCACTGTGAAATGATACCCACCGGCGACGGGCAGGACCGCGTCTGGATAAGTCCGCATATAGGCGCCGACCAGAAAGGGGTAGGGGCTGATGGGGATCTCGCCGTTGGGCAAGGCGCGCGAGAAACCCACGTGCAGATGAGGGTCAGCCCACTGCGAGCGCCGGCCATTCCAGGTACACCCCGTCTTCCCCAGCACCTCCCCAGCTCCGACACGCGTCCCTATCGCCAAGTCCGGAGTGATGGTTTCGATGTTCATATGGGCGTAGTGTACGGTCAGCCCATCGTCCCCCCGGAGGACAACGCTGTTACTGCCCCGCACTGTGGGGACCGGCGATGCAACAACGGTCCCATCCACAATCGCGATGACCGGCAGCTCGTCGGGGATAGCGCCGTAGTCCTCGCCGCGATGGTAGTAGAGCAGGTTGTAGGGGACCAGGGCCGACCAGGTGTTGTTGTAGCTGGAAGCACGCCAGCGATAGTCGCGGATGGCGAACTGGAGCGACGCCGGTCCCCAGGGCCAACCGTCTCGCTGAATCGACAGCCGGACGTCCTTCTGGATGGGCAGGGGATCAAAGGCGCACGCGGTGGCCCACAGCCGCGTCGTCTCGACGTAGATCTGCAGATCCCCAACCACGTGGGGCAACTCGTAGGGGCGGTGGCGCAGCGTAACCGGTTCACCATCGACCTCGAGCACGACCTTTGCGTCACTGAGGGTTCGCCGGTCTACGTTGCCCTCGATCCAGCCATCGGGCTCCCAGAGGTGCTCGACCCCACGAAGCGCCACCTTATACTCGCGCTCCCCCAGGACGACCCCGATCGTTTCGCCGATGCCCAGTTCGACGAGTTGGGGCCAGGGGCTCATGCGAGCGCCTCCAGATAGGCCCCGATCGCCTCCGCCAGGTCACGGCCCAGCGCCCGCGCGGCATCTGGTGTGACCACCTGCCCATGTACAAGGGCATAGGGGATTTCTATCGTCGTCGCCATACGCATTCCCGGCACCTCGCCCGCCCAGCGCGCGAAGTCCTTACCCTGCGTCAGGTTGTCAGCCGTGTTCCAGCCAGCGCCGAACGGCAGGTTGTCGGCCGCGCGGTAGGGAAGCGGACCGGTCTGCACCTGCTCCAGTAGCACGGAGAAGCGCTGGATCTCCTCCCAGTTCTCCGCGTCCGGTCCGCCCACACAATAAATCTCCTCGCTGTGATCCCCACGGATATAGGGACAGTGCAGGTCCAGTGCGAGGCGGAGCCGGCCCATTGACCGCGCCGGCACAGCCTGGCGGATCGCCCGGGTGGTAACGTAGCGCCCCTCGCCGTCGTAGTCACGGTTGTGATCTCGGGGACGGCGCTGCTTGCCCTGATCGCCGTCCTCGACGCCGTCCTTATCGACGAAGGGCACGACCATGAAGGCCACTTGCTCGCGGAGCCAGGTGCCCAGCGGATCATCGGCAAGGGTAGCCGCCATCAGGCCCTCCAGGGCAAAAGAAGCCACGCTTTCGCACGCGTGGTGACGGCATGTGAGGAGAACACGGTGGCGCTCCTTGCTGTCTTGGCGTCCCAGGTAGAGCACCTCCGCGGCACGCCCGTTGGGCGTGTGACACAGCACGGCGCTACGCAGCGCCGAGTTGGTGGCATTGCATCCGAGGAACCGGTGCAGGTCGACCTCGAGATAGGCGGGCGCAAAGGCAAAGCGCACGTCATGCTCATCCGCAGCGAATGTGTAGCGAAAGGATGTGCCCACCACGCCATCCCGGCCTAGCCACGTCCAGCTCACCCCGCTGTCGCGGCTGATTGCCGGGCCCTGAGAGCCAATGACGTCCCCTTGCACGAACTGGAAGGTCAAAGAACGTCCCGCGGCACCGCGGACACGGTAGTGCCAGTAGAACCACCAGATATCGGTATCGCGCAGATCCTGATGCAGCGCCACAGTGTCGCCATCCACGCCGTCAACGATAATGTTGCCGCCGGGAAAGGCGCTATCCACGTTCATGGGCTCAACACCCGCCGTTGCTCTGGCTCTGCTCCCAGATGCGGAGGCCGAAGCGACTCAGATAGATCGGGATATTCCGGTAGGGAGCGCTCTGTGCCTCGATCGTGCGGATCATCTCGCGCTTGATGTACGAAAGCGCCGGACAGAGCAGAGTGACCGACCCGCCCTCGCCGCCGGCGCCGTTCACCTTCCATCCGAGCGCACCATAGGACTTAGCGATCTCGATAATAGCTTGGGCATCGCTGCTGATGAGGTCGGGATGCAGGCGACCTTGGGCCTCGGTGTTCTCGATCATCGCGGCCCCAAGTGCCGCGAAGTCCCCCGCGTAGAGCGCATCGCGTGACTTCTCAGCCGTCACGCGCAGATCCTGGAGCCGGCGTGTGTCGGGCCCCTCGTTCTCCAGCTCTGCAATGACCTTCTCATGGACGTGAGACGACACGTGAGACTTGCCCAGGAAGATGAGAACCAGTCGCCGCTCTAGCTCCCACCACGTCGAGTTAGGCACGAAGACCTGTGAGACCGAGGCGTAGGGGTATTTGTGCATCTCGATGTAGTTGATGCCGCCGTAGGCCGAACACAATTGATCCTGGATGCCCGATTGCTGCCCGAGCATCTCGACTTCGACGGCGTGGGCGGTATAGGCCACCTCGTGAGGACTGAGTTGTCCGGGTGTCAGGCAACCGAGCGCCCCGATCAGCGCCACAGTAACCGCTGCCGAGGTGCCGGTGGAGCAGCCGCTGGGGGCCTCGGAGTAAATGGTCGCCTGGATGGCGTAATCTTTGGGGACCCCCATCCGCTCGATTGCCGCCTCCAACAACGGATGATGGTCCCAACCCGCCGCGCCAGGGTGAACCGCGAAGCGCTCGCCATAGTTTTCCGCATAGAGGACGATCCGGTCCTCCCCCCGTTCATAGGGGAAGACCTCAATCTGGACCTCGACGTAGGGATAGACGCCAATATTGAAGATCTTGCCGTATTCAGCAAACCACGTATCGGTCCAGCCGCCGTTATCACAGATGCGGATCGGCGCAACACTATTGATCACACGTAGAGGTCTTCGGTCGGATATGTTCATAGCTTTCTCCTAGAATCGGCCTGGTAGGGCCAACGGGGAATCGATGTTGTCGGCGCATCGCTTGCCCATTATAGCTGCGGGCGCGCAGAGTGAAAGCAGGGGGGCTACTCGCCGGAGCGAACCCGGGTCGGCGTGAGCCCGGTCACCCGACGGAAGATGCGCGATAGCTGGAACTCGTCAGCGAAGCCGACTTGGCGGGCAATCGCTCTGAGCGTCCAAGATGTGCTCAGAAGCAACGAGCGCGTCGCCTCCACCCGTACCTGCCTCACAAACGCCATCGGCGTAATACCGGTGGCCTGCCTGAACTCCCGACAGAAGTAGTATTTGCTCAGACCGGCTTCTTCCGCCAGGTCCTCCAACGCTAGCGGATCGGCAAGATGGTTCTGCACGTAGGCCTTGACTTGCGCTACCATCTGCTGCTCGCGGGTTTGGCCCAGGTGCTCGACCTCGAACAACAGCGCGTTTAGCAGCACGTCCAGCTGCCGCGCCTCGTCAGGGCGGGTGGCAGGGAAGAGATCGTACATCCAGCGGATCAGCATCTGCACGCGCCCGCTGCGGTCGGTGGCATGCAAGGGCCACGTGGCACCGTCAATGGGCGCCCGCCACTGCCACGCCAAGAAGAAGGTCTCCAGAGGTGCACCGCCCACTGCACGCTCGGCATGCCACACGCTACAAGGATAAGTCAAGACATCGCCTCGCTGCCCAACAAGGTCCTGCCCCCTGATCCGCACTTCGAGGGTGCCATCCACGACTACGATAAGCTCGTGGAACTCGTCGTGCTTGTGCCGTGGCATCTGCCAGGCGACCTGTGGCCGGACTTGTCCGAAATGGCTCAGAGTGGCTCGGAGTATCTCTGATTCAGTCATCCTGCTCAGACCAAAAGCGCAATAATCGCCAAAGATGGGCAACGTATGGCATTTTCAAATCCCGAACTCTGCACTATGCTTATTATAGCAGAGAGCCGATCCGTCAACGATTTGCTGTCGATGCCTATGTAGCCGCCCCACACCAGAAGACACCCAATCGGAGAGACACCCAACTATGAACGATCGAGAGCGATTCCTGGCCTGTATCCTTGGCCAACCGCTGGACCGCGCGCCCTATTGGCTGTTTTGGGGGCCATGGGGAAGGGCCTGGCAGCGCTGGCAAAGCGAGGGCATGCCGGAAACCTTCCATGATTTCGGCGCCGTTCGGGCCGCGTTTGGTGCCGACGCGGTCCCACACACGTTGCCTGTCAACACCGGACCCTGTCCCCGCATCCCGCCAACGATTCTCGAAGAGGATGAGGACTACTTCGTGCACATCGACAGTTGGGGCATCAAGCGGCGAGACTACAAGCACGGCGAATCGATGTCGCAATTTCTGGAGTTCCCGGTCAAGAATCGTGAGGACTGGGAGTTCTTCAAGTCGACCTATCTGGATCCACACCATCCTGACCGCCTGGCAGGGAACTGGCGAGAGCAGGGCAAAGCATGGATGGAAGCAGGCGTTCCCATCCGCTTGGGTGGCTATCCCGACGCCGGGATCTTCGGCCCCTATCGTTGGCTGATGGGCGACGAGGAAGGCCTAATCGCGCTGGTGACCATGCCCGACCTGGCGCACGAGATCATGGACCACCTCGCCACGCTCTACCTTGCGGTCTTCGAGCAGGTGGTTAAGGAGGTTCGGGTCGACGAGATCCATCTCTGGGAAGATATGTGCTACCGGAACGGCCCACTGATCTCACCGCGGCACTGGGAGGCATTCCTCGGGCCGAACTATCGCCGCATCAAGGCCTTCGCCGACGCTCACGGTATCCCGGTCATCTCGGTGGACACTGACGGCAACCCGGATCTTATCACACCGCCGATGATGCGCGGCGGTGTCAACTTCCTCTTCCCTATGGAGGTAGCGGCAGGCTGCGACGTCAGCACCTGGCGCCGCAAGTACCCAGAGCTGGGAATGCTGGGCGGTATCGACAAGCGCGCCCTGGCGAAGGGACCAGAGGCCATCGAAGCAGAGCTGGCCCGCGTGCGGCCGGTGATGGTCGCGGGACGCTACATCCCAGCGCTGGATCACCTGATTCCGGATGACGTGTCGTGGGACAACTATTGCTACTACGCTGAAGCTTTGCGAAAGATGGTGGGGAAGACCTGATCTGCTAAGGAGAACCGACCTCGGAGGCGGCGATACGCTGGCGAGGTCTCACACTACTTTGGAGGTGCAACGTGTCCGATGGTAAAGTAAGGATTGGCTTTGTTGGCGTAGGGGGGATGGGACAATGCGCCCACCTGAAGAACTACGTCACCCTTGACAACTGCGAGGTCGTGGCATTGGCGGAGCTCCGCGAGGACCTCGGCAGAGCCGTCGCCAGGCGCTACGGCGTGCCGAACGTGTATCCCTCGCATGCCGAAATGCTGGCAAACGAGCAGCTGGACGGTATCGTCGCCGCGCAGCCATTCGACCGCCACGGCATCATCGTGCCGGAGTTGGTCAAGACGGGTATCCCCGTCTTCACCGAGAAACCCCTGGCGGCCTCGCTCGAGGTGGGCGAGAAAGTCGCCGCGGCTGTGGCAGCCAGCGGAACCTGGCACATGGTTGGCTACCATAAGCGCAGCGACCCCGCTACGATGCACGCGCGGGCCGAGATCCTGCGCCTGAAAGAAACCGGCGACTTGGGCAAGATGACCTACGTCCGCATCCTGATGCCCGCAGGCGACTGGGTGGCGAATGGCTTCATCGACCTCGTACGTGTCGACGGAGGCTACCCCGCGGTCGATCGCGACCCGCCCGCCTCTGATATGGACGCTGCGACCTACCAGAAGTACACCGCGTTCGTCAACTACTACATCCACCAGGTCAACCTGATGCGCTACCTTCTGGACGAGCCCTATCAGGTAACCTACGCGGAGCCCTCGGGTGTCCTGCTGGCAGGCCAAAGCGCCGGCGGCGTCGCCTGTACCATCGAGATGTCGCCCTACCGCACCACCATCGACTGGCAGGAATCGGCACTTGTCTGCTTCGAGCGCGGGTTCGTCAAGATCGAACTACCCGCCCCCCTGTCGAGCAACCGCCCCGGACGGGTGGCGTTCTTCCGCGATCCTGGCGACAATGTAACACCGGAGACTGTCGTGCCGCAACTGCCCTGGATTCACGCAATGCGTCAACAGGCCATGAATTTCGTCGCTGCCATCAAAGGCGAGGCCCCGCCTCCTTGTGAGGCCGCTGAGGCTTTGGAAGACCTGCGTGTCGCTCGCGCGTACATTGCCCTGCTAACAGGCGTGTAGAGAGGAGCTGGAAATGCCTATCAAGTGGAAGAAAACGTTGATTGCGTTATACGGTTACGAGTCAGCAGGCGTGTTCGACGTCACCGGCGACGGAAAGCCCAACATCGTGTCGGGCGCGTATTGGTATGAGACACCGGATATCAAGACGCAACACCCCATCGGCGACGTACAGCAGGTGGGCGAATACTACGACGACTTCTCGACGATTCCAATGGACGTCAACGGCAACGGGCGGCTGGACTTCATCACCGGCGGGTGGTGGGGCGACACGATCCGCTGGCGCGAGAACCCCGGCGACCCGTCCAAAGCCTGGCCGGAGCACGTGATTGCGCACACGGGCAACGTCGAGACGACCCGCGCGTGGGACGTCGATGGCGATGGGCAGTTGGAGATCGTGCCCAATACGCCCGGCGCCCCGCTCGTGGTCTACAAACTCGTGACCGATACCGCGGGAAAGGGCACCGGCGAGTTCAAGGCCCATACCATCTACGCCCAAAACCAGGGCCACGGCCTTGGCTTTGGCGATGTCAATGGCAACGGGCGTGGCGACTTCATCCTCAACTCTGGCTGGCTGGAGGCTCCCGAGGACCCCTTCACGGGTGAATGGGTCCTCCATCCCGAGTTCAACTTGGGTGGGATGGCCAGCGTGCCTATGCTGGTGGTCGACGTAAACAGCGACGGATACAATGACCTGATCGTGGGCAACGGGCACGGCTACGGCCTCGACTGGTGGGAGCAGCAGGTAGCCGCCGACGGAACGCGAACCTGGATCCAGCACCCCATCGATCCCTTCAATGCCCAATACCACGACCTGCAGTGGATCGACCTGGACGGCGACGGTGCCTGTGAGTTGGTCACCG
>Ga0123332_1003816_pt1 | contig 13570 bp, 10 predicted proteins | sample BioC12SIPDNA_4_FD_89958 | JGI IMG/M metagenome (GOLD analysis project Ga0123332, IMG submission 89958) | Anaerobic biogas reactor microbial communites from Washington, USA - Biogas_R2_A C12 SIP DNA | ecosystem: Engineered > Bioreactor > Anaerobic > Unclassified | place: Washington, USA...
GCGGGGTCGCTGCTCTCCCCCACATAGGAGCCATCCTCCCGCAGCAGGGTCATTTTGCTCAGCCCATCCTGCTGGTAAAGGGCAAACAGCAGCTGGGAGCCCGTGTCCGTCTTGTCAAAGCGCGTTTCAAACGTCTGCTCCTTGAGCAACGGCAGCTGTGCCTCGATTTGGGCCAATGGTTCGGCCGGCATGGGCGCCAGGGTGACCGGCGGGGGCACATCCCGGATGAGTTCGGTACCATCCAGGCCATAGGTGCGCAGAAAGTCGAGCACCCGGTCGGGGTCATGCTTGATGTCGTTGTCCAGCATCCTCAGGTCAAACTGCAGCCGGCTGCCATCGCGCTGCAAGGTCACCACGGTGTCGCTGTACACCCAGGCGCCGTAAGAACGCGCCACCATGATGATGTCCCGCTCTTTCTGCGCCCGGGCGGGCGTCATCCCAAGCAGGAGCATCAAGGCCGCCAGCATGGCGGTTCCCCTTTTCAGCATCGTTTCCTCCTCCTCTCCGTTGCGTTGTTACCCCTATGACGGCGGGCGGGGACAAAAAGTTCCATGCCGCGCAAAAAGATTTTTTGCAGGCGCTTCACATCAAAAAGGACGCCCCGCTTATAGGGGCGTCCCGGGTGGTTGGTTATGGTTTGGCTCGTCAGGCTGCCGCCGGCCTCGGCTGGTTGCGCACCTGCATCTTCTGCCACAGGATGACCAGCACGACCAGGCCAACGCCGATCAGGTCGGTGATGGCGGCGGGGTGAATCAGCATCAGGCCGCCCGCCAGCGCCATCAGCTGCTGGAGGACGTTGAGCTTGGTCACATAGAAGCGCTGCAGCGCCATGGATACGCCAAACATGCCGATCAGGGCCGTGATGGTCATGCGGATGATGTCGTACCAGGGGGCGTTGATCATCAGCAGCTCGGGGCTGAAGATGAACAGGTAAGGAATCAGGAAGGCCGCGATGGCCAGGCGCGTGGCCTCAAAGCCGGTCTTGATGGGATCGGCCTTGGCGATGGCTGAACCTGCCATGGCAGCCAGGCATACAGGCGGCGTGATATCCGCCACGATGCCAAAGTAGAAGGTGAACAGGTGCGGAGGCAGGTTGACAAAGCCGGGGCCGGCTGCCTGCAGACTCGCCACCACCTCGGGCAGGGCCACCTGCATGGCCTTGATAACCACCGGTGCCATGACGGACGAGGTGATCAGGTAGTTGGCCGTGGTGGGCACGCCCATGCCCAGGATGATGGAGGTGATCATGGTGAAGAACAGCAGCAAAATCAGGTTGCCGCCGGCCAGGTCGGTCAGGCCGCCGCCGATGCGGCCGCCAATGCCCGTCACCGTGATCACACCCGATACCACGCCCGAGGTGCCGCAGGCCAGGGCCACGCCCAGCACGCTGCGGGCGCCTGTCTCCAGCGCGCTCCAATAGTCGCGCCCGGTCAGGCCGGGGCGGCTGTCCATGATCTGCTGGACGCTCTTTTTGCCGGGCACCAGCAGCTCCACAATGGTTTTGAAGTACCCGCCGACGGCGGCCACGATCATGCCGATCAGGGCGGCGTAGGCCGGGGTGAGGGAGGTGCCGACCAGAATGAAGATGATGGCCAGCAGCGGCAGGGCCAGGTAGCCGTTTTCCATGATCAGCTTTTTGGCCTTGGGCAGCTTATCCTTGGCCAGGCCCATCAGGCCGTGCTTCTTGGACTCCAGGTCGATGATCATGTAGATGCCGGTGAAGTACAGCAGCGCCGGGATGATGGCGGCCTTGATGATGGTGCCGTAGTTGACGCCCACCGAGTCCACCATCAGGAAGGCGGCAGCGCCCATGACCGGGGGCATGATCTGACCGCCGGTGGAGGCGGCGGCTTCCACCGCGCCGGCAAACTGTGGGCGGTAGCCCATGCGCTTCATCATGGGGATGGTGAAGCTGCCCGTGCCCACCGTGTTGGCCACCGAGCTGCCCGATACCGTGCCCATCAGCGAGGAACTGAGGACGGCCACCTTTGCGGGGCCGCCGCGGCGGTGCCCGGCCAGGGCGTTGGCCAGGTCGATGAAGAACTGCCCGACGCCCGTCTTCTCCAGGAAGGCGCCAAACAGCATGAACAGGAAGATGAAGGTCGTACAGGCGCCGATGGCCGGGCCGAAGACCCCCTCCTTGTCATACCACAGGTGCTCCACAATCTTGCGGATGCTCAGGTTGCTCTTGAGGAAGCCGGGCAGGTATTGCCCAAACAGGGCGATCAGGATGAACGTGCCCGCGATGATGACGATGGGCAGGCCCACCACGCGCCGCGTTGCCTCCAGCAGCAAAATGACGCCCAATATGCCCAGGTACATTTCATAGGGTTTCAGCCGCAGGCGGGCGTTAAGGGCGTTCTCGTTGACCACCTGGTAAAAGCACACGCCAAAGGCGATGACTGCCAGCGCGATGTCATACCAGGGCAAGGTCGTCTTGCTGGAGGTTCTTTTTGCAGGATACAGCAGAAAGCCCAGCAGCATCACCAGCCCCAGGTGCAGGGGGCGGATGAAGGTGATGGGGTTAAAAGTGTTGTACAGCTGGATGATGGAAAACAGCACGCAGATGACGCCGATGGCTTTGCCGCGGAAGTCCGGAAGCACACGGAAGGCGCTTTCGCGGTCATATTTGTTCATGATCGCTTCCAGCTCGGCCTGGTTGACCTCTTCGTGCACTGCCTCGATCGGCGCCTCAACACCCGGCGGGATAATCGCCTCAGGCATGTCGGGGATATTGTTTTGATCGGCCATGATAACACTCCTTGTTGTAATCAGGGAGGTACCCGATGGAGACGGATACCTCCCTGTAAGAATACCGGTTTATGTCTGGCTAACTACCCGATTGCGGGCTGCCATCTCGCCGGAGGGGTCAGAGCGTTCAGGGCAGCTTGGACTGCTCGGGAATCTCTACGCCCACTTCGGTGAAGTATTTGGCCGCGCCGGGGTGGATGGGGCAGGGGATGCCCTCGACGGCAAAGGCAGGATCCAGCACCTGGGCCTTGGCGTGCGTCATTTCACCCTTCTTTTCAAACAGGGCCTTGGTCAGGTTGTACACCAGCTCCTCATCCAGATCCTTGGCAACGATGATGGTGGCCGTGATGGAGGGGATGGTTACCTCAGGCTCCTGGCCCTCGTAGGTGCCGGCCGGCACTTTGACGGGCACATAGAAGGAATACTTTTCCTGCAGGGTGGCCATCTGCTCGTCCGTCAGGCTGATCAGGCGCACGGGGCGCTTGATGGCGGCGGAGATGATGCCCGTGTTGGGGATACCGGCGGTAACGAAGAAGGCATCAATGGTCATGTTCTGGAAAGCGGTGGAGCTCTCGTCAAAGGACAGCCACTGCACCTTGATGTCTTCCGTGGTCAGGCCGGCCAGCTCGAGGATCTGCAGGGCGTTGATGGAGGTGCCCGATCCGGCGGCGCCGATGGACACGGCCTTGCCCTTGAGGTCTTCGATGTTCTTGATGTCGCCGTCAGCGGCAACGACCAGGTGCACGGCTTCGGGGTAAAGGGCAGCCATGGCGTAGAAGTTGTCAAACTTTTCGCCTTCAAAGATGTCCTTATCGCCGTTGTAGGCGTAGAAGATGGTGTCGTTCTGGGACCAGCCCAGCTGATAGCCGCCGTCGCAGACTTCTACGATGTTGGCCTTGGAGGCGCCGGTGACCAAGGGGGTGACTTCCACATCCAGGTCACTCCTGTTCCACATGGTGGCAATCTCGGAGCCAAAGGCATAGTAGGTGCCGGCGGTGCCGCCGGTGCCCATGGTGAGCACGGTCACGGCGGAGGCGGGCAGGGCAGTCAGCAGGCACAGGGCGAAGACCAGGGCGAGGATCCTTTTCATGATGTCGAATTCTCCTTTCGATTGTGGGGTCTTATTTAGATATCCGAGTTGAGTTGCACATAGTTTACCAGATATGATAAAGGTCTGTCAAACAAACGAAGATAAAACATACAAAGACCGTATAATTACAGGAAAGTACGCATCAGTTTCACGGCCTCATCCCCGCCGGAAGAAAGCAGGGAAACGCTGCCGGGCTGGCCGCTATCGTTCAGCAGGTGCAGGCTGCGCAGCTTGTCCTCCAGCTGGCGGGCTACGCGCGGGCTGTCGTCAATCAGCTGAGCGCCGCGGAAGAAGGGGGCGATGGCCTCCTTCAGGAAGGGGTAGTGGGTGCAGCCCAGCACCACCACGTCGAAGCGGCGATCCTGATAGGGGGCAAACAGATCGGTCAAAAATGCATGCAGGTTGTCGCCGCCCAGCTCCCGGCGCTCCACAAACTCCATCAGCCCGGGCGCGGGCAGGCTGACCACATGGTCGCCATGCTGGCCGTACAGCGCGGCGTAGCGCTCGGTTTTAAAGGTGGCCGGTGTGGCCAACGCCAGGATGTCGCCCGAGCGGCGCAATTTCTGCGCCTCCTCCAGCGCCGGCTGAATGCCCAGCACGGGGATCAGCAGCTCCTGCTGGAGGGCCGCCAGCGCCACGCCGGTGGCCGTGTTGCAGGCGATGACCAGCGCCTTGATGCCCCGCTGCACCAGCTGCTCCGCCGCCGCGCGGGTGAGGGCCAGGATGTCTTCCGGCGGGCGCACCCCGTAGGGCGCGTTGGCCGAGTCTCCATAGTAGACCAGGTTCTCGTGGGGCAGGGCTTCGCGCACCGTTTTCAGCACGCTCAATCCCCCGATGCCGCTGTCAAACAGCCCGATGGGCGCAGTGGATGCCATGGGATACCTCCAAATGTGTACTTGATTGTTGTCCCAGTATAGGCGAAAACCAGTACAAAGTAAACGCCGCTTTGATAGGTGACCGCGTTGCCGCGGGCGGATGTGCATGGTACAATCCGGCTGTACAACAATACAGACAGGGGGATATCAGCATGGGCAGTTTGAGGCTGGCCCGGCAGGAGGACCTGCCGGCCATGATGGATATTTTTGCGCAGGCCAAGGCCTACATGGCGACGCAGGGCATCGACCAGTGGCAGGGCGACTACCCGGGGGAACAGGACTTCCGGGAGGACATCGCCAACGGAAATTCCTGGCTATGGGTGGAAAATGACCAGGTGGCGGGCATCGCGGCCCTGGTGATGGGGGACGATCCCTTCTACCGGGTGATTGATGCCACCACGGCCTCGGGCGGCACCGGGTGGCTAACAGAGGACACGCCCTACGCGGCCCTGCACCGCTTTGCCCTGCGAAAAGACAGGCGGGGGGCGGGGGCTGCCTCGGCCATGATGCGGGCGATGGAGGATGTCTGCCGCGCCCGGGGGGCTGCCAGCCTGCGCACCGATACCCACCGGGGCAACATGCCCATGCGTGGCTTTCTGCTCAAAAGCGGCTTCACTTTGTGCGGCGAAGTGATCTACGATGTGATCACCGACGCCGACCCGGTGCGCATCGCGTTTGAAAAGCGGTTCGTCTGACCGGGCGCAGCCCGAGTGGACAGGCCGGAACAAAGGAGGCATGAGCATGATGCAATTGGTTTGTTACCGCAAGTGCAGCACCTGCCGCAAGGTGGTCCAGCTGCTGCACGACAAGGGCGTAGTGTTTGAGGAGCGGCAGATCGACCTGGAGCGCCCCACGGAGCAAGAGCTGCGGCGCTGGCATCGGCTCAGCGGCTTGCCGCTGCGCCGCTTTTTCAACACCAGCGGCATGAAATACCGGGCGCTTGGGTTGGCGCAAAAGCTGAACGACATGCCGGAGGATGAGCAGTACCGCCTGCTGGCCACCGACGGCATGCTGGTCAAGCGCCCCATCTTGCTGGGCGGGGACAAGGTGCTGGTGGGCGCTGACGTGACCCGGTGGGCTGGCGGACACAACGCCTGAAGTAGTCATATGTACAAAAGCCCGGCCGCAATGATTGCGGCCGGGCTTTTGTGTAACGAGGCGAATTAGGTAATGGGCGCGGGGTTGAACAGGCACAGGTCGTTGTGGATGCCATAGCGCTCGGCAGCGGGGCGGATGCGCCCGCTGGCCACATCCACAATCTGGCGGAACAGCGCCTCGCCCAGCCGGGGGATGGTGCTGCCGCCCGTGGCGGCCGGGCCCGCGTCAAAGTCGATCAGGTCGCCCCACTGCTCCTTCAGCTCGGTGCGGGAACTCACCTTGATGACCGGCGCTGCGGCCAGGCCGTAGGGCGTGCCGCGGCCCGTCATGAACACCTGCAGGGTGATGCCGCTGGCCAGCTGGCAGGGGCCGCACACAAAATCGCTGGCCGGGGTGGCGGCGAAGATCATGCCGCGGCGGGTGGGCCGCTCGGCGGGCGACAGCACCTGCACGATGGGGGCCGTGCCGGACTTGGCGATGGCGCCCAGCGTCTTTTCCACAATGTTGCTCAGCCCGCCCTCCCTGTTGCCGGGGGAGGGGTTGACGCTGCGGTCTACCTGGCCGCCGCGCAGGTAGTCATCGTACCAGCGCATCTCCTGGGCCAGCCTGTCCCGGCAGGCTTCGTCCACGCAGCGCCGGGCGATCAGGTGCACGGCGTCGCGCACCTCGGTCACCTCGGAAAACAGCACCGTGCCGCCCGCCTCCACCAACAGGTCAGCCGCGTAGCCGGCCACGGGGTTGGCCGTCATGCCGGAGAAGGCATCGCTGCCGCCGCACTGCAGGCCGATCATCAGCTGCGACAGGGGCAGCACCTGCCGCCGGCGGCGGTTGAGGCGCTCCAGCTTGCGCTCGGCCATGCGCAGGATGGCGGCCACCATGGCGTCAAAGCCCGCCTCCTGCTGCAGGAGGATCACGTTGCCCTGCGTGTTGTCCCGGGCATCCAGCAGCAGGCCGGCATGCAGCGGCTCGCAGCCCAGGCCCACCGCCATCACCTCGCCGCCGAAGTTGGGGTGGTGCACCAGGTGGCGCAGCGTGCGCAGGGGGATGGCGGCGCCGGGCGCGTCGATGGCCACGCCGCAGCCGAAGGCATGGGTGAGCGGGGCAATGCCCTCCACATGGGGGTAGCGGGGCAGCAGCTCCCGGCGGATGCGCTCCGCGGCCATGTTCACCACCCCGGCCACGCACTGCACGGTGGTGTGGATGCCCAGCAGGTTGCGGGTGCCGGCGTAGCCGCCGCCGGCGTCGGGATACCCTTCAAAGGTGCGCAGCGGCGCCCGGGGCAGCGGCGGCGCGGCCTGGCCCCAGGGCATGTCATGCAGCGCGGGCGGGTCGGGCAGGCGCAGCGCGGCTTCGTGCACCCAGTCTCCCCGCCGAACTGGTGCCAGCGCGTAGCCGATCACCGCGCCATAGCGGATGACCTCGCCGCCCTCGGGGATATCCTTCAGGGCTATTTTGTGGGCCTGGGGGATATCCCGGAGGGCGTTCACGCCGGGCGCAGCCATTTCGCCCCCGGCGATGTCCCGCACGGCGACGGCCACGTTGTCCCGCTCATGCAGGCGAAGGATTAGGTGTTTCTTCATATCATGATCAGCCCCCTGCCGGGCGGTCACCCCGCGATGAACGCCTTCAGCTCGTCCACAAAGCGTTCGGGCTCCTCCAGGTGGCTGGCGTGGGCGCTGTGTTCAAACACAAGCTCGCTGTAGCGGCCGCCGTTCTCTTTGTATTGCTCCAGCACGGCGCGGGTCTGGCCCACCATGGGCTGGGGCGGGAAGGCCTCGGCCCCGGGATAGCCGGGCACCACGCCCAGCTGGCCCAGCACCGCCAGGTCGGAGTAACTCTGGTCGCTGACCAACGTATCCTTGGCGCCGCGGATCCACAGCACGGGGGGGTGCGGGTTGATCTGGGCAAAGGCGGATACATTGGCGTACTGGGGTGCCAGGGCGTTGGAGATGCCGCGCGTGCCGGGCAGCACATAGGGGAATTCGGCCAGCGGCTGATAGTCGCCGGGGTAATAGTCCTCCCCCAGGTGTATTTTGAGCAGCTCGTCCACATACAGGTCCTGCCAGGCCTTGTCCACCGGCCAGCCGGCGGCGAAGAGGGATTTCTCCAGCACCGCGCGGGCGGCCATGGGGTCGTCGCCGCGGTCCTGCTCCCCAAGCTTTTGCAAAAAGGCCGGGTTGGCAAAGCCGCCGGGCGAGCCCCAGCCCCGCTCGTCATACATCCGGCCCTCCTCGCCGCGGGTGCCGCCAAAGCCATAGGGCGACATGGGGGACAGCAATATCAGGTGCGTCAGGCGCTCCGGGTGGTTGACGGCATAGCGCCAGGCCACGCCGCCGCCCAGCGACCAGCCCAGCAGGGCAAAGCGCTGCCAGCCCAGGGCATCGGCCAGGGCGTTGAGGTCGTCCGCCCAGTCGCACAGCGCGGTGGGCGCGTGCACGGGGGTGGCCTGGGTGTCGCCAAAGCCGTTGAGGTCGGGCGCCACGATGTCAAAGTGCGGCGCCAGGGCCTGGATGGTGGGGAAGAAAAACGCGGCCGAGGACGCGTTGCCGTGCACCAGCATCAGCTTGGGTTTGCCCGGGTTGGACAGGCGGTAGCAGGCCGTGCGCCGGCGGGCGGTATCTATCAAGGTCTTCTGCGGGTTGGTCATGGTATTACACACCCCTTCCTTATGGTTGCTGTTTGTGTGGATTATATTAGGGGCGGCGGGGGCTGTCAAATGCCGCCGCTTCGTTCTTTTTTGGTATCTGTGCCCTACGGCCATTGTGGATTGATTGACTTGCCCATGTGCCCCGGATATGATGGCCTGTATCGGCCCTTTTTTTGAGGGATACGGAGGGATGGCATGAAGGCGATCGTGGCAAAATTCGGCGGGACGTCGCTGGCGGATGCGGACAGCTTCCGCTATGTGGCGCATATTGTGCAGCAAAGCACCGACAGGCGGTATGTGGTGGTATCGGCGCCCGGCAAGCGCAACGGCAATGACCACAAGATCACCGACATGCTGCTGATGTGCTACCAGCTGGCCAGCCACCAGCTGCGCTTTGAGGATGTGTTTGCCATCATCCGCGCCCGGTTCATGGAGATTCACCAGGGCCTGGGCCTCAAGCAGGAGCTGGCCCCGGTGCTGGATGACATCGAGCACCGCATCCGCGCCGGCGCCGACCGCGACTACTGCGCCAGCCGGGGCGAGTATGTCAACGCGCTGCTGATGGCCGAATACCTGGGCTGGCCCATGGTGGACGGCACGGAGATCATCCGCTTTCACACCGGCGGCCGCCTGGATGACAAGGCCACCTACCGCCTGATCAGGCAGCGCCTGGCCGAGGTGGAGCGCGCGGTGATCCCCGGCTTTTACGGGCAGGATGGGGAGGGCAGCATCATCACCTTCTCCCGCGGCGGCAGCGATATCTCGGGCGCGCTGGTGACCCGCGGGGTGGAGGCCGCCCTGTATGAAAACTGGACCGACGTGTCCGGCTTTCTGATGGCCGACCCGGCCGTTGTGCCCGACCCGCAGCCCATCCACAGCATCACCTACAAGGAGCTGCGCGAGCTGTCCTACATGGGGGCGCAGGTGCTGCACGAGGAGGCGGTCTTCCCCGTGCGGGAGGCCGGCATTCCCATCCACATCAAGAACACGCAGCGCCCGCAGGACCCGGGCACGCTGATTGTGCCCCAGCAGACCGAGAAAAAGGCCACCATCGTGACCGGCATCGCCGGGCGCAAGGATTTCCGCGTCATTTCAGTGGAAAAGGCGCGCCTGCGCGAGGAATCGGACTTTTTGCGCAAGCTCATCAGCGTGTTTGAGAGCAACGAAGTGCCCATTGAGAACATGCCCTCCAGCATCGACAGCATCTCGGTCATCGTGTCCCAGGCGGCCATTCAGAACAAGGAAAAGAAGATACTGGAGGAGATTCGCATCTATTGCCAGCCCGACGCCTTAACCAGCATGCCCTCCATGGCGCTGGTGGCAGTGGTGGGCCAGGGCATGAACCACGAGACCGGCGTGGCGGCCCGCGTGTTTGGGGCGTTGGCCAGACAGGGGGTCAACATCCGCATGATATCCCAGGGTTCCAGCGAGATGAACATCCTGGTGGGCGTGGAGAACAAGGACTTTGAGCGCACCGTGATGGCCATCTACGACACCTTTGTGCAAGGAGAGAAAGAATGAAGACATACACCGTAGCCGTGCTCGGCGCCACCGGGCTGGTGGGCGGCACCATTTTAAGCGTGTTGGAGAGCAGGAATTTCCCCGTGGGCAAGCTGTTGCCGCTGGCCTCGGCGCGCTCGGCGGGCAAAGAGATTGCCTTTGGCGGCCGGCCCTACACCGTCCAGGAAATCAGCGAAGCGGCATTGGCCGGGGCGGATGTGGTATTTTTCGCGGCCGGCGGCGCGGTGAGCAAGCAATGGGCGCCCGTGGCGGTGGGCCTGGGCGCGCTGGTGGTGGATAACAGCAGCGTGTTCCGCATGGAGCGGGACATCCCGTTGGTGGTGCCCGAGGTGAACCCGGGCGATTTGCGGCGGACGGGTATCATCGCCAACCCCAACTGCTCCACCATTCAGAGCGTGGTGGCGCTTAATCCGCTCAAGCGCTGGGGCATCAAACGCGTGGTGTACAGCAGCTACCAGGCGGTGTCGGGCTCGGGCCAACGCGGATTGACCGACCTGGATGAGGGGCGGCAGGATTTCTACCCCTACCCCATCACCGCCAATGTGCTGCCCCACATCGACAGCTTTCTGGAGGACGGCTACACCAAGGAGGAGCGCAAGATGATGGACGAGACGCGCAAAATTCTCCACCTGCCGGAGTTGGCGGTTACTGCCACCACCGTGCGCGTGCCGGTGCGATATGGCCATGGGGTGAGCATCAACGTGCAGCTGGCACAGCCGTATGACTTAAGCGAGCTGCGCGTCGCCATTGCAGGTCAGGAGGGCCTGGTGGTGCAGGACGACCCGGCAAGCAGCCTGTACCCCATGCCGATTACGGCCGAAGGGCACGACGAGGTGTTTGTGGGCCGCATCCGGCGCGATGACAGCGTGGAGAACGGCGTCAACCTGTGGGTGGTGGCCGACAATGTGCGCAAGGGCGCCGCGGTCAACGCCGTGCAAATTGCCCAGCGCGTGCTGGAGGCGCAGGCGTGAAGCGCGTCGCCATTGCGGGCTTTGGCACGGTAGGCCAGGGCATCTGGCAGATATTGCAGGAGCAGCGGGAGCGCCTGGCGCATGCGCTGGGCGAGGCGCCCGAGGTGGCAGCCATTCTGGTGCGCGATATTGGCCGGTCGCGGGATGTGGCCGTGCCGGCCGGGCTGCTGACCGATGACCCGCAGCGTCTGCTGGCGGATGGTGCCATCGATGTGCTGCTGGAGGCCACCGGCGACACCGCGCTGGGGTACGCGCTGGCGCGGCAGGCCATGGCGCGGGGCGTGCACGTGATCACCGCGGGCAAGGCGCTGGTCAGCCAATATATGGAAGAATTGAGCGCGCTGGCTGAAGAACAGCGCGTCCACTTTCTGTACGAGGCCAGCGTGGCCGGGGGCACGCCGGTCATCAAGCCGCTGAAGGAGTTGGCGATGCTGGGCCGGGTGCACACCCTGCGCGGCATCATCAACGGCTCGTGCAACTACATCCTCAGCGCCATGAGCGGCGAGGGCAGGGCGTATGACGAGGTGATTGCCGAGGCCCAGGCCCTGGGCTACCTGGAGGCCCAGCCCGACAGCGACCTGCTGGGGTATGATGCCCGGCGCAAGCTGCGCATCTTGGCCACGCTGGCGCTGGGCGGCACCGTGCTGGAGGAGGACATCCCCTGCGTGGGCATCAGCCGCATCACACTGGCGGACATGCAGGCGCTGGATGGGGCGGGGTATGCCGTCAAGCTGCTGGGCAGCGCCGGCCGCGCGGGCGACCGGGTGGCGGCGAGCGTGTTCCCCTGGGCGCTACCCAAGGCAGACGCGCTGGCCGGGGTGGGCGGTGCCGGCAACTATGTGGAGGTGGACGCGCAGTACCTGGGGCGCGTTGGTTTCATGGGCCCGGGCGCGGGCCGCCTGCCCACTGCCCACGCCATGGTGAACGACCTGATGGACGCGGTGCTGAACCGCCAGCCCCGAACAAGCCCGCTGGGCGGCGCCGCCTTGCAATCGCTTGGCGGGCGGCAGATTGGCCGGTTCTACCTGCGGGGGCAGGGGGCGGACAAAGCCCCCCACGCGCAGCCGCTGGGTCCGGGCTGGCTGGTCGGCCCCATGCCACTGGCGGATGTGCTGGCCCTGCTGGCCGCGGATGCCGGGGCATGTGCCATCATGTTGGAGAGTCTATCGGAATAATACGTTTTTGCGATAAATTTGTGCAGTTTTGCTGTTGCAGCGGACTCCCAGCAGGGGTCCGTTTTCCTTGTGTATCAACCAATCAACAGAGCTCCTTGGAACAGACATGTATAAAAATTGTTCCAGATCGTCTATTCTATATAGGGCAATGATGGTCTATAGTGAACCTACAACATGAATCACCTTCCATATTTGAAGGACTTGGCAGGACGGGCAAAACAGCGCTTCCGGCGAAAGGCGATTCCATAGGAGGACAAGATGGGCAAGGTATACATTGTAGCAGGCCGTCGGACGGCCATCGGTTCGTTTATGGGGTCGCTGAGCGACGTGCACGCGGCGGATATGGGCGCCGAGGTGGTCAAGGCCGTGCTGGCCGATGCCAAGGTAAAGCCCGAGCAGGTGGATGAGCTGATCTGCGGCAACATCCTGTCTGCCGGCCTGGGCCAGGGCGTGGGCCGCCAGATCGCTGTCAAGGCTGGCATCCCGGTGGAGGTATGCGCCTACTCCCTCAACATGCTGTGCGGCTCGGGCATGAAGGCCGTGCTCAACGGCGTGAGCAGCATCCTCAACGGGGATGCCGACATCATCGTGGCCGGCGGCGTGGAGAACATGTCCGCTGCCCCCTACCTGCTGCCGGGCGCCACCCGCAAGGGCATCAAGATGGGCGCCTATCAGGTGGAGGACCACATGATCAAGGACGCGCTGACGGACGCCTTTGGCAACATCCACATGGGCATCACGGCCGAGAACGTGGCGGCCAAGCACGGCATCACCCGCGAGCAGCAGGATGCCTTTGCGTATGATTCCCAGCAGAAGGCCATCAAGGCGGTGGACGAGGGCGCCTTTGACGAGGAGATCGTGCCGGTCACCATCAAGGTGAAGCGCGAGGACGTCGAATTCAAGCGTGACGAGTTCCCCAACCGGGGCACCAACCCGGAGAAGCTGGCCAAGCTGCGCCCCGCCTTTAAGAAGGATGGCACGGTGACGGCAGGCAGCGCGTCGGGCATCAACGACGGCGCGAGCTTCGTGGTGCTGGCCAGCGAGCAGGCCGTGAAGGACATGGGCCTCAAGCCCCTGGCCGAGATCGTTGCAGTAGGCCAGGGCGGCGTGGATCCCGCGGTGATGGGCCTGGGCCCTGTGCCGGCGATCCGCCAGGCGCTCAAGAAGGCGGGCATGAAGCTGTCTGACATGGAGCTGATCGAGCTCAACGAGGCGTTCGCCGCCCAGTCGCTGGGCGTGGTACGCGAGCTGAGCGAGGAACACGGGATGACGGAGGACGCCATCAAGCAGAAGACCAACGTGTTTGGCGGCGCGATCGCGCTGGGCCACCCGGTGGGCGCGTCGGGCAACCGCATCCTGGTGACGCTGCTGTACGGCCTCAAGCGCCTGAACAAGCAGGTCGGCCTGGCCTCGCTGTGCATCGGCGGCGGCATGGGTACCGC
>Ga0123332_1003818_pt1 | contig 13568 bp, 13 predicted proteins | sample BioC12SIPDNA_4_FD_89958 | JGI IMG/M metagenome (GOLD analysis project Ga0123332, IMG submission 89958) | Anaerobic biogas reactor microbial communites from Washington, USA - Biogas_R2_A C12 SIP DNA | ecosystem: Engineered > Bioreactor > Anaerobic > Unclassified | place: Washington, USA...
GGATTGAACCTGCGACCCCTCGCGTGTGAAGCGAGTGCTCTCCCGCTGAGCTAACCGCCCACGTGGCCAGCGTTCTCAAGTGTACTCGGGTCGGCGGGTGCGGGTCAATCGACTGTATGGGTTCAGGTCATTTGAGACGGGAGGCTCCGCTGGTGAGCGTACGCGGCTGGGGTCTGGTAGTCGAGGGCCTTGTGGGGTCGGTGGTGGTTGTAGTGGTGGAGGTACGCCTTCAGGGCCGCCCGTTGCTCTTCGATGGTGAGGGTGGGGGGCTCGAAGGCGTAGTGCTCGTCGCGGAAGGTCCGGTGTAGCCTCTCGACCTTGGCGTTGGCCTTAGGCGTGCGTGGTGGGATGGTGTAGAGGGGGACGCCCAGCTCGGCGCAGGCGGCCTCGAAGGCGCCCTTGAACTCGCTGCCGTTGTCGACCTGCACGCTGCGCAGCGGGAACGGCAGGGCGGCGATCAGCTCCGCGAGGAACTCCCTGGCGCTCTTGCTGGTGAGGCTCTTGTAGAGCTGGGCGTGAGCCACCCTGGTCACGGGATCGACGGCGGTGAACTGGTACCTGGGCTCGCCCAGGGTGCGTTCCTGCAGGGTGTCTAGCTGCACCAGCTCACCCGGCTGGGTGGGCTTCTCGCCGCGCTTGCGCTTGGCCCAGCCCCTGGCGGCGGCGAGGCGGCGAGCCCGTTGCCCGCGCCTGGCCGCGCCGATCGCCTCGATGACGCCGCGCGATACGAGCTCGGTGATGCACCTGCCCACGGTGGAGGCGCTCACCGTCACACCGTGAGCGGCGAGGGTCAAGGCCAGCTTCTCCTTGCCCATGGGCCGCTCCCGCCTGAGCTCCTCGACCAGGGGACGCACGGCGCTACGCACGGGAGCGGCTCTGCGGCGCCGGTTGCGGCTCCTACCGTCCGTGAGGGCCCTGGCGCCGCCCCTCCTCAACCGGTACCGCCACCGGTAGTAGCTCGCGCGACTCACCCCAGCCACCGCACACGCCACCGCCACCGGCAACCCCACGCGCCTGAGACGTTCGATCAGCGACACCAGCTCCAGCCTCGACCGGGCGGACGGCTCCAGGTCGGGAAGCACGAAGCCCGCCGCCCGGTAGAAGACCCGCTCCAGACCCCTTACCCTGTTCATGGAGGTTCCTTTCCCTAGGCAGGTTTGGAACCTCCATCTTCTTCGAACCCGAACGTCTCAACACAAGCTGGACTCAACCACGTGCGGCCCGGCCCACCGCGGGGTGGGCCGGGCCGCCGACCGCGTCGTCGCCGGCTACCGCTCCCCCTGCAGCCTCTCCAGGAGCGCGTCCAGAGCCGCGTAGCTCTGCGCCATGCCCGACTCGGCGCCGGCCTGGGCCATCGCCGCGGCGTCCTGCTCGTCGAACGCGCGCGAGGTCACGACGATCCTGGTGGCGCGGCCGCCGTCCTCGTCACTGAACTCGGTCGTGTCGACCGACGGGTGGCCGGGGGCGCCGTCCCACTCGAACGTCTGGGAGATCAGCGTCTTGGGCTCGATCTCGCGGAAGCGGCCCTCGAAGCCGGCGCTCCCGCCGTCCCAGTGCTCGACGACGCGCCAGTGCCCGCCCCTCTCGAACTCGTAGCGCTCGACGTCCACCCTGTTCCCGCGGCCCCACCACTGCTTGAGCAGCTCCGGCTCGGAGTAGGCGCGCCAGACGAGGTCGCGCGGGGCGTCGAAGACGCGCTCCACGCGGATCGTGCGGTCGTCGACGGGTGTCAGGGTGTGCTTGTAGGCCGTTGCCTTGCTCGTCATGCTTCCTCCGTGAGGCGGTCGAGCAGCTTGCCGAGGTGGTCGAAGCGCTCCTCGAGTACGCGTCGGTAGTCGGCGATCCAGGCGGCCTCCTCCTCCAAGCGGTTCGGTCCCAGCGCGCAGACCCGCGACCTGCCTTCCTTGCGGGTCGTCACGAGCCCGGCGGACTCGAGGACGGTCACGTGCTTCTTGGCGCCGGTCAGCGTGATGCCCGCCTGCTCGGCGAGCTGGCTGATCGTGGCCTCGCCGCGCCTGAGCCTCTCGAGGAACCCGATGCGCGTGGGGTCGGCGAGGGCCGCGAACGTCTCGTGGACCGGTGCGGGATACTGAACCATTCGGTTCAGTGTAGGGGCGAGGACCGGCCCCGTCAACCCCGGTGACTACCGGGCCGCGGAAGGAGCGGTGCCGAGCCCGCCGTCGGCGCGGGCTCGGCACCGGTAGCGCCCCTCTAGAGCGGCAGGGGCCCGAGGATCTCCTGCCCGTACCTCGCGGCCGCGGCGCCCAGCTTCTCGAGGTCGGGCTCGGACGGCGGAGGGAGCGTACGGGCCAGAGCCGGCTCACCCGCCTCGATGACGAACCGCTCGAACCCGGCCGGGATACTGAACACGAGCGTGCGCACGGGCTCGTCACCCTCGACCCGGTAGCCGTGCCGGCTCCCCCTGGGCAGCCAGACGAAGCCGCCGCGCGAGGCCGACCACTCCCGCCCGTCGCAGACGCCGCGGATCGCCCCGTCGAGGACGTAGAACGCCTCGTCCTCGTTGTTGTGGACGTGGAGCGGGGTGGCGAAGCCCGGGGGGTGGGTGAACTCGACGACGCCGAACACGCCGCCGCTCCCGGCCCCGTGCCCCTTGATGAGGGCGAGGGTCCCCAGGAACCAGATCGCCGTGGCGTCGTCCTCGCCGACGACGTGGAACGCGCTCGTGGCCTGTGCCATCTCGTCTCCTCCCCGAGGGCCCTCGCCAAGCCGGTCCGGCGAGCCGCCCTCGCGCGTGGCCGCCCCCGCGAAGGTCCGCCCCAGCACGGCCGCGGCTGCCGCGGCGACGAGGCCCTTGATCACCCGCCGCCGGCCGACGGCCTCCTCGCCCTGGCCACCGGCGGACGGCGGCTCGTGGTCGTCTGCGTGGCGCTCGTCGACCATCGTGACCAACCCCCTCTCGAACTCGTGGTACTCTGCCTCATGATGAGACTGAGTCTCATTATAGGTGGTCCCTCCACCGTGTCAACCTTCTAGACGGAGGCCGCATGGGAAGGTACGAGTCGTACGGCAGGAGGAGGCAGAAGCAGCGCACGCGGGACGCGCTCAAGACCGCGGCGGCGGAGCTGCTCGCGGAGGGACACGTGCCGACGGTCGCCGAGGTCGCCGAGCGGGCCGAGGTGTCCCGCGCGACCGCCTACCGCTACTTCCCGAACCAGGACGCCCTCGTGGCCGAGGTCCTGCTCGACCAGGCCGTCGGCGACGGCCTCAGGTCGGTCTACGCGGCCGCGCGCGAGGGCGCGTCGGCTGAGGAGCGCCTCGCCGCCGTCGTGCGCGCCGACCACGACCTCGTCACGCAGAACGAAGGCGCCTTCCGCACCGCGATCCGCGCCATGATCGCCAGGGACGAGGACGAGGGCGCGCCGGGCACGCGGCGCCCCGGGAACCGCCTCCGCTACCTGGCCGAGGCCGTGAGGCCGGTCGCAGGCCGGCTCGGCGCCGAGCGCACCGAGCGGCTCGTGGCCGCCCTCGCCATGTGCGTGGGCCTCGAGAGCGTCCTCGTCACGAAGGACATCGTGGGCCTGAGCACCGAGGAGGCCGTCCGCGTCAAGCAGTGGGCGGCCCGCGCGCTGCTCGCGGCTGCGCTGGCCGAGGCCGAGGAGGACGCGGCGCGGCGAGGACGAGGCGAGCGGTAGGACTGCGCGCGGGCTCGGCGTGGCCCGTCGTCGGCGGCCGCGCAGCCCGGCGCCCAGCCGCTCGGAGGCCGTGAGCGCCCCGCCGCCCTCGAGAGTGTCTCCCGTTACTATGCTGTCCCGGTCGCCTGAGGCTTCGGCGCCCGGCCGGAGGTGAGCGGTGGGTCCGCTCCTGGCGATCTTCGTCGTGATCTCCCTGAACATGGCGCCCGACGGCGCCCAGACCGTCACGCTCGACAGCTACGTCGTCGAGGGCGTGGGCATCTCCGCCGACGCCACGCGGTTCCTGCTGACCCGCATGGACGAGGGGCGCTGGCTGCTCCACGACGCGCAGGGGCGGCCGTGGTACACGGTCGAGGTCGACGGGCCGTGGCTGACCCTCACCACGCAGGCGGGCACCAGCGACCGCATCGACCTGGGCGCCGCGCTCGGGCTCCCGGCCGAGCCGTGGTGGGCGTCCGACCAGGTCGCGCCGCCGGGCTCCACGCCGCTCGTGCTCACCCACCGGCCCGACGGCGTGAACGCGACGCTCGACGGGATGCGCGCGGCCGAGGTGCGCTGGTAGGAGACCGTGGGGACGCCAGCGCTGGTAGGAGACCGCAAGGACGCCCGCGCTGGCGGGAGACCGCGGCGACGCCAGCGCCGGTAGGAGACCGCGCGCACGCCGCGCCACCTTCATGAACCATCGCTCCAGGCCCGCGCATTGACGCGTTTTGGGGCCGGTGATACGCTTTTTTTCGCACTGAGAAGAATGAGGGCCAGGCCGAGGGCGAACAGAGCCCGGCGACCGCACACGGCCCTCACCCGGTCCTCGGCCGGCGTGTACCTCAGGAGGTAGCGATGATCCGGAAGCTGGTCCTGCTCGCAACCCTAGCCCTGGCGGGCGCCGCCCTCGCCCAGGAGCTCGTGATCTACAACGCGGGCTCCTCGGAGCTGATCGAGGACACCGTCGCCGCGTTCAACCAGGCCCACCCCGAGATCAACGTCACCGTCGTCTCGGCCGGGGTCGGTCAGCACACGACGCGCATCGAGGCCGAGGCCGCGAACCCGCGCGGCGACATCTTCTTCGGCGCCAGCGTCGAGAGCTTCGAGGCGATCATCGACCTCTTCGAGCCGTACGAGGCCGCCAACGACGCCGAGTACGACCCCGTGTTCATCCACCCCGAGAAGCGCTACTACGGCTACTCGCAGCCGCTCCAGGCCTTCGTCGTGAACACGAACCTCCTGGCCGAGGACGAGCGCCCCACGAGCTGGGCCGACCTCGCCGACCCGCGCTTCGAGGGCAAGATCATCATGGCGAACCCCTCGCTGTCGGGCTCGGCCTACGCGCAGCTCGCGCAGATGCTGCAGCTCTACGACTGGGACGTCGTCGAGGGGCTGGTCCGGAACGCGACCTTCGTGTCCTCGTCGCAGCTCGTGTTCGAGAACGTCGCTCGCGGCGAGATCGAGATCGGCATCACGGGCGAGGCGAACATCGCGATGCTGCTGGCCGAGGGCTGGCCGGTCGCGGCGATCTACCCCAGCGAGGGCACCGGCCTGCGCTTCGACGCGATGGGCATCATCGCCGGCGGCCCCAACCCCGAGAGCGCCCGCGTGTTCATGGACTGGGCGACGTCGCTCGCGAACCACGAGATCGCGGCGCGCCACTTCCGCCGCTCGGTCCGCGCCGACGCGCCCGCTCCCGAGGGCCTCGCGCCGACGGCCGAGATCCCGACGTTCCCCTACGACCCCGACCTCGCCGCCGCGACCCGCGACGAGAACCTGCGCCGCTTCGACGAGCTGTTCTCGGCCCGCTGAGGCACGTCGCAGCGGTCTGACACCGCAGTAGGTCCAGGGCGCCCCGGCCTCGCCGCGGGCGCCCTTGCCACACAGCCAGAGGACCGCCCGTCGGCCGCCGCGGGACCCCGCGCGTCCGGCGTTCGGCCGCCGCGAGGCCGCCCGGCCGCCGCCACCCATCCCCCGGAGACCCGTGTACGTCGAGAGCTTCACCCGAGCCAAGGACCCCGGCCGCCCCGACCTGAACGAGGACAGGGCCGTCGTCTACGCCGACAGGACGTTCGCCGTCATCGACGGCGTGACCGACAAGAGCGGCCAGCGCTACGACGGCCTGACCGGCGGCGTGCTGGCCGGCATGGCGCTCGAGGCGCGGCTGCGGGAGCTCACCGACGACGGCACGCTGGTCGAGGCCCCCGCCGAGGTCGTCGTCGCGCGCCTCAACGCCGCCATCGCCTACGCGTACGAGCGCTACGGCATCGCGCGCCACGCTGCCGAGGACCCCACAGCGAGGTTCGCCGCCGCGCTGGTCGTCGCGCACTTCGGCGCCGCCGGCCTCAGGCTGATCGGCGTCGGCGACTGCGGCGCCCGCCTCGACGGGCGGGTCGTCGTCGCGGGCCGTAACGTCCTCGACGGCGCCCTCGGCGTGCTGCGACGCGAGGCGTTCGCGGCCCTGGCCGAGCTGGAGCCGGAGGCGACCCTCGAGCGCCGCCTCGAGGTCGCCAGGGCCTACACGGTCCACGGGCTGGGAGGCCCGCCCCCGGGCACCGACGTCGCCCCCCGGGTCCACGCGGCCATCGCCGCCAGGGCCCGCGCCGCCATGGAGCCGGCGATGGCCGCCTGGCCGGCCGACGTCGCCGACGCCGTCGCCGCCGGGGGGCTGCGCGCGGTCTCGGCGCTCAGGCGCACCGACGCGAGCGGCACCTCGCGGCTCGGCCGCGCCGGGCTCGACGTCGGCGTCCTCGACGGCTTCCCCCTATCTCCGACCCTGATATCTGACCAGCGTCGCGGCCACGGCGAGTTCGCTACGCTCGAGCTCTACAGCGACGGCTACTTCGGCTACCCCGACGACCACGGCCGCGTGGCGCACTGGGAAGCCCACCACCGCCACGTCGAGCGCACCGACCCCCACCGGATCGGCGCGTTCGCCTCCACCAAGGGATCGCACGGTGACAGGTCGGCCGACGACCGCACCGTCCTGATCGTCAGAAAGGAACCGCCCGGAGCATGAAGAACGACGTCCTGCGCATCGAGAACCTCACCAAGGTCTTCGACACCCCCGAGGGCCCCGTGCACGCCGTGCGGGAGGTAAGCCTCGAGGTCGAGGAGGACGAGTTCTTCTCGCTGCTTGGCCCCTCCGGCTGCGGCAAGACGACGACGCTGCGGATGATCGCCGGCCTCGAGACCGTCACCTCCGGCTCGATCGCGTTCAAGGGCCGCGACCTCAGCCGGCTGCCTTCCGCCGAGCGGAACCTCGGCATGGTGTTCCAGTCGTACGCGCTGTTCCCGCACATGACAGTGTTCGACAACGCCGCCTACGGGCTGCGCCTGCGGCACGTGCCGGCGAAGCAGGTGCGGGACCGCGTGATGGAGCTCCTCTCGGCGCTGGGCCTCGAGGGCCTGCACGGCCGCTACCCCTCCGACCTCTCGGGCGGACAGCAGCAGCGCGTCTCGATCGCACGCGCCCTCGCCTACGACCCCGACATGTTCCTCCTCGACGAGCCCCTGGCGAACCTCGACGCCAAGCTGCGCGTCCAGATGCGCGAGGAGATCAGGCGCATCCAGAAGGACCTGGGCGTGCTCGCCGTCTACGTCACGCACGACCAGGAGGAGGCGATGTCGGTCTCCGACCGCATCGGCGTGTTCCGCGCCGGCCGCCTGATGCAGGTCGGGGTGCCGCAGGACATCTACCGCGACCCGACCTCGCTGTTCGTCGCCGATTTCATCGGGAAGATCAACTTCTTCCCCTGCACGGTCGTCGCCGCCGACTCCGCGGGCGGCAAGGTCGCGCTGCGCTCCGGCCGCGAGGTCGTCGTCGGGCGCTTCCACCCGCTCGACGAGTCCGAGCGGGAGGAGTTCGGCGTCGAGACCCGCGCCGTCCTGGCCGTCAGGCCCGAGCACATCGAGCTGCGCCCCCACGACGCCGCCGACGGCCCGGTCGGGGTCGTGAGGCGCGAGCTGTTCCTCGGCAGCATCGTCCGCTACTTCATCGACTGCGACGACGCCACCCGGACCGTCGTCGTCGAGTCGGCGCACCCGCCTGCCGACGTCGCCGAGGGCGACACCGTCCGGCTCGTCACGCGGCCAGAGCACGCGCTCTGCTTCAGGGGCTGACGTGGCGACCCCCACCCGCGTCCCCTCCGCCGCCGTCCCGGCGCGCCGCGAGCGCCTGGGGGGCAGGAAGCCCACCCGCGACTGGACCCCGTGGGTCGTGGGAGCGGTCACGGCCGCGGTCATGCTCCTGCTGCTCGTCTACCCCATCGTCACGACGCTGCTCAGCAGCTTCGTGCCCCAGGGCGAGGCGATCTCCTGGCGCAACCTCAGCTTCACGAACTTCGAGCGGTTCTTCAGCTCGCCCATGTACCAGCGGGCGTTCACGAACTCGCTGGTCGTGTCGCTGGGCAGCACGTTCTTCGCCACGTTGATCGCGCTGCCGGCCGCCTACGTGATGGCGCGCGTGGACATCCCCATGCGCAACCTGATCATGTCGCTGTCGGTGATCCCGCTGATCGCCCCGCCGTTCATCGGCGCCTACTCGTGGGTGATCCTGCTCGGCCGGCGCGGCATCATCACCCACTTCCTCGACCAGTGGTTCGGGCTCCAGGTACCGAGCATCTTCGGGCCGTTCGGGATCATCCTCGCGCTGTCCCTGTCGTACTTCCCGTTCGTGTTCCTGATCGTGCAGGGCGCCCTGGCGGCGGCCGACCCCTACATCGAGGAGGCGGCGAACATCATGGGCGCCTCCCGCTGGCGGATCCTGCGGACGGTCACGTTCCCGCTGGTGCTGCCGTCGATCTTCTCGGGCGCGATGGTCGTGTTCGTGCGCGCGCTCGGCAACGTCGGCGTGCCTTCGGTGCTGGGCGGCGACTACTACGTGCTGCCGACCCTGATCCTCTTCCAGGTCGAGGGCTTCTTCAACCTCAACGGCGCGGCGGCGATAGCGATCGTGAACGTGCTCCTGGTGCTCCTCTTCCTGCTCCTGGTGCGCCGCTTCTCGGGCAAGAAGCGCTTCGTGACCCTCACGAGCACGACCCGCGGCGCCCGCAGGAGCGCGAAGCTGCGCGACCGCGTCCTCGGCAGCGTCTACGTGTGGGCTCTCCTGCTCGTCGCCCTGCTGCCGCAGATCCTCGTCGTGTACTCGTCCTTCGCCGAGCGCTGGGCCGGCACCCTGTTCCCGACCCAGTACGGTCTGGGCAACTACCGCCTCGTCCTCACGAACGTGCTGCAGCCGATCGTCAACAGCCTCACGCTCTCGGGCGCCGCGACCGCGATGGCGCTGGCGTTCGGCCTGATCACCGCCTACGTGGCGCTGCGCAAGCGCTTCGCCGGCAGGTGGCTCATCGACCTGACCGTGATGCTGCCGTTCGTGCTGCCCGGCATCGTCACCGGCGTCGCCTACCTCACGACCTTCAACAGCGGCTGGCTGACGCTCTCCGGCACGGCGGCGATCCTGATCTTCGCCTACTTCGTCCGCAGGCTGGCCTACTCGTTCCGGTCGATCTCGGCGTCGATCGGGCAGGTCGACCCGGCGCTCGAGGAGGCGTCGGTGGTCGCGGGCGCCACGATGGGCGGCACGCTCCGCAAGGTCACGATCCCGCTCATCGCGCCCGGCATCCTCGCCGGCGGCATCCTCGTCTTCTCGACCCTCATCGGCGAGCTGAGCGTCACGATCATGCTCTTCACCGGGAAGTGGAAGACGGTGTCGATAGCGATCTTCGAGTACCTGACGTCCTACCGCACGGCGCCGGCCGCGGCGCTCGGCAGCGTCGTCATCGTGATCACCCTGCTGCTCGTGTTCTTCGCGAGCCGCCTGCTCAGGCGCAGCATGGCCGACCTGTTCAGGTAGAGGCCGCCCCGCTGGGGCCGCCCTGCTGGGGGACGTTCGAGCGGGACCCGCCGCGAAGCGGGTCCCGCTCGTCTCGGGCCCTACAGCTTCTTGATCCGGTCGCGGAAGGCGACGACGTGGGCCGCGTTGGCCTCGTCGCCGCCGGGGCTGTTCGCGCTCTGCCAGATCGGCGGCTCGATGCCCCGCCGGGCGAGGAGCTCGATCGCCGTGCCCATGATCGCGTTCATCGCCAGGGCGTTCGCGAAGGTCGAGCTCGCGCCCACGCGCTGCGTGACGCCCGGGACCGCCACCAGCGCGTCGCCCATCGGGACCTTGGTGTCGACGACGACGTCGACGTGGTCGCACAGGTCGTAGCCGGACGGGTGCCGCGACGGGTGGCCCTGCGGCAGGGCCCGCTGCAGCTCGACCGACGTCACGCCGACCGTCCGGCAGCCCCGCTCGCGGGCGACGAGGGCGGCGTCGATCGTGCAGGCGTTGATGCCGTAGGCGTTGACGACGATCAGCGTGTCGCCCGCGCCCACCTGGTGGTAGTCGAGCACGGCGCGGGCGTAGCCGGGCGTGCGCTCGACGTTCGTCGAGCGCAGCGCGCCGTGGCCGAGCATCACGCCCTCGTCGAGGATCGCGTTCACGGCCACGAGACCGCCGGCGCGGAAGAACACCTCCTCGGCCCCCATGACCGAGTGGCCGCCGGTGCCGAACACGTGCACGAGGCGGTCGTCGGCCACGGCGTCGGCCACCAGCTCGGCGGCGGCGGTCACGGCGGGGCGCTCCTCGTCGAGGAAGCGGCGCATGAGCGCGAAGACGGCAGAGGCGTAGTCGTCGAGGAACGGCAAGGCACTACCTCCAGTGCGACGTCACGTCGCGGGCGTCGCGAAGTGGTGGGCGACCATGGCGGCCCGCCCGAGCTCGGTCGCGTGGGCGATGGCCCCCAGCAGCGCGGCGTCGCGGCCGAGCTGCGAGGCCGCGACCTCGGGCACGTGGGGCACGAGGGCGCCCAGGTGCCGGCGCACCCGCTCCGTCCAGCCGTCGCCGCGGCGGCTCATGCCGCCGCCGAGGACGATCAGCTCGGGGTCGAGCGCCACCGTCACGCCGGCCAGCGCGACGGCGACGTGGCCGGCGACGTGCTCGCAGAACTCCTCGTCGTCCGAGGCCAGGAGCGCGAAGACGTCGCCGTGTGCCGGGTCCGGGTCGGGCGAGACCGCGCCGGCTGAGGCGCCACGGCCGGCGAGCGTGGGCCCGCCGGGACGGGCGGCCGCGGCGGTCGCGGCCGTCGGCGCGGCCGCCCTTCGCCGTTCGCGCACCCACTGCTCCAGGGGCTTCCGGCCGATCACGGACTCGAGCGGCACCGACGCCCCCGCGGGCCCCACGGGCAGGTAGCCGAGCTCGCCGGTGAGGCCGTGGGCGCCGCGGCGCAGGCGCCCCTCGAGCACGGCCGCGCCGCCCACGCCCGAGCCCAGGCTGACGTAGTAGAAGTCCGAGACGCCCCTGGCGGCGCCGCGGGCCTGCTCGCCGAGTGCGGCCAGGTTCACGTCGTTGTCGAGGGCGACGCTCCCGCCCAGCACGAGGTCGCCGAGGCCGGCCTGCAGGGCCGCGCCGAGGTCGACGCCCTCGAGGGTCGGGAGGTTCGGCGCCGCCAGCACGCGGGCGCGCGCGGCGTCCCACGCTCCCGAGATCCCCACGACCACCGCGGCGACCGGCCTGCCCGCCGCGTGCGACCCCGACGCGGCGACGACGAGCGAGCGGAGCTGGGCCACCAGGTCCTCGGCGGGCCCTTGCACGCGGTCGACCCTCGCGGCGTGGAGCACTTCGCCGGCCAGGGTCGCCAGGCGCAGGCGCACGCTGACCGAGCGCACGCTGACCCCGACCACCACGGCGGCCTCCCCCCGCAGGGCCAGCAGCGCGTGGGGCCGTCCCCTCCCCGAGCCGACCTTCTCGCTCTCGGCGACGAGCCCGGCCGCCATCAGCGCCTCGGCCATGCGGCTCACCGACGCCAGCGAGAGACCCAGGTCCCGCGCGAGGTCGCGCCGCGAGCGCGGTCCGGCCTCGGCGAGGCGGTCGAGGAGCGCACGGAGGTTCGCGTCGCGGCCCCAACCGCGCACGCCGCCGTTACGGTCTGACACGCGCCTCCTCCCCAACCGAGCGAGTTCTTTTCAGACGGAGAATAAGATACCACTCGGCAACGCCCGCGATGGGTGCTGTCCTGGACGGCAGATCTGGAGGCTCGGCTTGAGCGAGGTCTCACCACTACTTGTCGGGTACGCCGCGCGCGACGTCACGCCCGCTGTCGGGACGCGCCTGTCGGGCTTCGCGGCCCGCACCGAGCCCGCGGTCGGCGTGCACGACCCCTTGTCCGCGCGCGCCGTGGCCTTCGGCCACGGCCGGTCCAGCGTGGTGGCCGTGGTCGTCGACGTGATCGGCGTCGACGCGAGCCTCGCCGCCGAGGTCGTCGCAGGCGTTCGTGCGCGCAGCCCGGTCCCGCCCGACGACGTGGTCGTGGCCGCGACCCACACCCACGGCGGGCCGGCCGTCCTCAGGGACGCGTTCCTCGGCGACGTGAGCGAGGAGGCCCGTGCCCGCGTCGTGGCGGGCGCGGTGGCGGCGGCGCTCGGCGCCCTGCGGGACCTCGCCCCCGCCGAGCTCTCGTACGCCGTCGGCAGCGAGCCGCACGTGGCGCGCAACCGCCGCGTGCCGGGCGGGCCGATCGACCCGCGGGTGCCGGCGCTGCTGGCGCGGCGCCAGGGCCGACGCGACGTGGCGCTGGTCGGGTACGCCTGCCACCCGGTCGTGCTCGGACCCGACAACCTGCTCGTCACGCGCGACCACCCGGGGTTCCTCGTCGACGCCTTAGAGGCGAGCCTCCCCGGCACCGACGCCGTGTTCCTCGGCGGCTGCAGCGGCCAGGTGAACACCGGCCACAGCGCCGAGGCGAGCCTCGAGCTGACGTCGACGCCCCGGCGCTCGTTCGCGGCGGCGCAGAGGGTGGGAGAGGCGGTCGCGGCGGCGGCCGTGGCGGCGCTGGAGGGTGACGCGCGGGCGGTCGCGCTCGGCCCGGTGCGCGCGGCGCGGACCGTCGCCCTGCTCCCCTTCGTCCCGCCCGCCACGGACCCCTCCGAGGACAGGGCGCGATGGCTCGCGGAGCTCGACGGCGACCCGCCGCCGAGCCCGGCGCGTCGCGGTTGGCTCGAGGCCTGCCGGGCCTGGGCCGACCGCTTCCCGCGGCCGGAGGGTGGCGTCACGGCCGTGGACGTCGTCTGCTGGGCGCTCGGCGACCTGCGCGTCGCGTGGTTCCCGGGCGAGGTGTTCGTCGAGCAGGCGCTGGAGCTGGCCGCGGCGGTGCCGGAGACCGTCGTGTGCGTCTCGAACGCGAACGCCGCGCCGGGGTACGTCCCGCACCCGAGCGAGTACGCTGCCGGCGGCTACGAGGTCGAGGAGGCGTTCCGCTTCTACGGCGCTCCGGGGCCGTTCACGCCCGACGCGAGCCGGCGCCTGGGGGCGGCGATGCTAGGGCTGCTCGCGGAGCTGCGGCGCTGAGCGGCGCTAGTAGGGGCTGACCGGTTCCGGGGAGCGGAACCGGCGCGGCCCCGGGAGGCCCGCTAGCCCACCGCCGGCGCCCGGTTCCGACCTCTCTCACCGAAGCGCCCTATCCTCCGCTGACCCGCGCGGCGCCGACACGGCGCCGGCCGCGCTGGGAGCCCCGCCGCACGCGGACGGACCTCGCAGCGCCGCGCCCGCCAGGCGCGCGCGGCGGAGGGGGAGAGGCGTGAACGACGTCAACGGCGTGATGCTGCAGTTCTTCCACTGGTACCTGCCGCCCGACGGCACGCTGTGGCGCCAGCTCGCCGAGCGCAGCCGCGAGCTGGCGGAGACCGGCTTCACGGCCCTGTGGCTCCCGCCCGCCTACAAGGGCGCCGACGGCGGCTCCGACCGCGGCTACGCCGTCTACGACCTGTTCGACCTGGGCGAGTTCGACCAGAAGGGCTCGGTGCGCACGAAGTACGGCACGAAGGACGAGTACCTGGCGGCCATCGCGGCGGCTCAGGACGCGGGCATGCAGGTCTACGCCGACATCGTGCTCAGCC
>Ga0123332_1003819_pt1 | contig 13565 bp, 9 predicted proteins | sample BioC12SIPDNA_4_FD_89958 | JGI IMG/M metagenome (GOLD analysis project Ga0123332, IMG submission 89958) | Anaerobic biogas reactor microbial communites from Washington, USA - Biogas_R2_A C12 SIP DNA | ecosystem: Engineered > Bioreactor > Anaerobic > Unclassified | place: Washington, USA...
CCACCGGGCCGTTCGTGGACGCGGTGCGCCGCCTCGACGACCCCGACGCCCCCGACATCCTCAAGACCAGCTCGGGCATCCACGTCGTGCTGCCCGGGCGCTTCAGCCCGCCCGACACCGGCCTGCTCATCCCCAGGACCGAGGACGGCCGCGTGCTGTTCCTGCTGCCTTGGCTGGGCCACACGCTGGTGGGCACCACCGACAACGCCGCGCCGGTGGAGGCCGACCCGCAGGCGTCGAGCGCCGACGTGGCCTACATCCTCAGGCACGTGCGCCACTACTTCGACCTGCCGGTCGCGGAGAACGACGTGCTGTCGGCCTGGTCGGGCCTGCGCCCGCTGGTGCAGCCCGAGGGGCTGGCGGCGGCGCAGCACGGCGGCAGCCGCGCCGCCGCCGCGGGCAGCACCTCGCGCCTGTCGCGCGACCACACCGTGCTCGTGAGCGAGTCGGGGCTGGTGACCATCACCGGCGGCAAGTGGACCACCTACCGCAAGATGGCCGAGGACGCCGTCGAGGTGGCCATCGCCGAGGGCGGCCTCGCGCCCAGCGGGCCCAGCGTCACCGCCAGCCTGCCGCTGGTCGGCGCCGCGGGCTACGTCGCGGGCGGCGAGGAGGCGCTGGCGGAGCGCTACGGCCTCGACCCCGACGTGGCGCGCCACCTGCACCACGCCTACGGCGACCGCGCGCCGCAGGTGGCCGCCCTGGCGCAGGGCGGGCTGGGCGCGCGCCTGGTGGAGGGCCTGCCCTACCTCGAGGCGGAGGTCCGCTACGCCCGCGAGGTGGAGTTCGCCCAGACCTCCGACGACGTGCTGGAGCGCCGCACGCGCCTGGCGTTCCTCGACCGCCTGGCGGCGGAGACGGCGCGCGGGCGGGTGGAGGAGCTGCTCGAGCGGGTGCCGTGAGGCGCACGCCGCTCCCCCTTAACGCACGCCGCGCGGCGCCACCTTCGGCGCCGCGCGGCTGCCTGTACCCGGTCGTCTAGCCTCTAGCTACTGCAAGGCGTCGTAGACGCTCGGGTCCACCACCTGCTCCCAGGTGTAGGCGTTCTCGATGAGGCCCACGTCGACCAGCAGCGCGACGGAGCGCTCGAACGCCTCCTGGTTCAGGGCGCCCACCTGGGTGTCGGGGGCGGGCCTGACCAGCTTGGCGACCTCGGCCATCTGCCAGGTCTGGTGGATCAGGGGGCTCTGACGGCTGCCCGAGCCGGCGCAGGTGTCGCCGCAGTGCGCCAGCACGATCTGCACCGCCTCCTCCTGGTTCTCGATGGCGTACTCCCAGCCGCGGATGGTGGCGCGCAGGAAGCGCTCGGCCACCTCGCGCCCGCTGAGGCCCGAGCCCTTGAAGTCCTCGGTGGCGAGCGTCTGCGGCGTCGCGAAGATCGAGTCCTCCAGCAGGTCGGCGCCGATGCTGGCCGGGTCGAGGACGTTCAGCGTGTTCAGCTCGTAGCCGAGCCCCACGATCTGGTCGAGCTCGTTGTAGGTCATGGCGCTGGCGGCGTCGACCTCGTTGGGGAACACCAGCGAGGGGTCGAAGGCGTACACCACCGCGTCGATGTCGGGGTCGGTGACGGTGGGGTCGAGGTTGGAGGTGAAGCCGGCGGCGGAGAACACCGCCTCGGCGGCGAACTCGTTGCCGAAGCCCCACACGCCCACGCGGCGGCCGGCCAGGTCGGCGATCTCCTCGATGCCCGAGTTGCCGAGCGCCACCAGGCGGTAGCCGGAGGTCTGGTAGACCTGCGCCAGGATCACGACCTCGAGGCCCTGGTCGCGCTGGGTGAGGATGTTCGCCACCCAGTCGGTGCCGAAGTCGGCGTTGCCCGACGCCACCGCCACGGTGGGGTTGACGTTGCCGCCGTCGAGGACCGTGACCTCGAGGCCCTCCTCGGCGTAGAAGCCCTTGTCCTGCGCCACGAAGTAGCCGGCGAACTGCGCCTGCGGGAACCACTTCGACTGGAAGTTGACGGGGATCAGCTCCTGAGCCATCCCCACGGGCAGGAACACGAGCAGCGAGAGCACGGACAGCGCACTGCGTTTCATCCATTACCTCCTGGTTGCCTTACGGTCTGGTCGATCTGGCCGGTGACGCGCGGACCTCGAGCGGTGTTCACATGGTCATGACCCCCTGTTGGACGGATGCCAGCCCGTGAGCAGGCGCTCCAGCAACGAGACGACGGCGTAGATGCCCATCGAGATCAGGCTCGAGACGAGGATGGCGGCGAACACCACGTCGAAGGCGCCGCGGTGGGCCGAGAGGCTGATGCGCTGCCCCAGGCCGTTGGGCGGGCCGGGGATGAGGAACTCGGCGACGATCACGCTCACCACCCCCACCACCACCGCCACCTTCAGCGCCGTGAACAGGTACGGCAGGGCGTTGGGGAGGCGCAGGCGGAAGAACGCCTGCAGCGGGCTGGCGGCGTAGGAGCGCAGCAGCTCGAGCTTCAGCGGCTCGACGTTGGTGAGTCCCTGCACGGTGTTCAGCACCACCGGGAAGAACGCCACGATGACCACCACCGCCGCCTTCGACTGCCAGTCGACGCCCAGCGCGCGCCCCAGCACCGGCGCCAGCCCCACGATGGGCACGGCGCCGAAGGCGGTGGCCAGCGGCAGGAAGCCGCGCTGCAGGAACGGCGTGAACGCCACGGCGGTGCCCACCAGGAAGCCGAACAGCAGCCCCACGCCCAGGCCGAACGCCACCTCGCGCACGAAGGTCAGGTAGGCGTCGGCCATCAGCACCGACCACGACGACACCAGCGCGGCGCCGATGTCGGAGACGCGCGGGAAGATCCCCTTGGGCACGCGGCTGCCCACCACCAGCCCCTCCCAGGCGAGCAGCAGCAGGAACGCCACCGCCGCGGCCGGCAGCGCGCGCTGCAGGCGGTGCTGCCAGGCGGGGTCGTGGCCCTGCAGGTCGATCACGCTCACGCGCGCGGTGGCCGCCACGGCCGCCAGCAGCGCGCCGCCCAGCACCGCCCAGTAGCCCCAGCCCGCGACGCTGGGCAGGGCGCGCTGCGCCAGCAGCGCCAGGAACGCCGCCGCCAGCGCGAACGGCGTGGCGGCCGGCACCACCCAGGCGCCGCCGTGCAGCGCCGGCAGCAGCGCCAGCGCCAGCAGCGCCGCCAGCGGCGCGGCCAAGGCGCCCGTGAGCCCCTCGCCGCCGGCGCCGAACGGGCCCAGCAGGCCCGCCAGCGCCACCAGCGCGGGCAGCGCCGCGGGCCAGAACGGTCGCAGCCGCAGCAGCCCCGGCCGCGCCGGGGCGCGCTCCTGGGCGCCGATCATCGCCGCTCCCAGGGGGCGATCAGGCGCTGCGCCAGCCCCACCAGCGCCACCAGCCCGATGCCCAGCGCCGCCGAGATCAGCAGCAGGATCCACACGTCGGCCACGTTGCCGGCCTGCACCTGGCCCACGATGGCGTAGCCGAGGCCGAAGCGGTTGTTCGACTCCGTCTCGGCCACCAGCGCCCCCACCAGCGCCGCGGCGGCGCCGAGCTTGAGGCTGGTGAAGAAGAACGGCACCGCCGCCGGGAAGCGCACCTTCCAGAACACCTCCACCGGGGAGGCGGCGTAGCTCTTCATCAGGTCGAGGGCCAGCGGGTCGACGGAGCGCAGGCCCGTGACCGTGCCCACCGTGACCGGGAAGAAGGCGATGTAGGCGCCGATCAGCGTGGCGGGCACCAGGCTGGCCTGCACCGTCACGCCCACGTTGCCGAGCAGGAGCAGCAGCACCGGCACCAGCGCGATGATCGGCACCGTCTGCGAGGCGATCACCCACGGCAGCAGCGCGCGCTCGGCGGGCCGCACGGCCACGAACACCACCGCCAGCAGCACCCCCAGCAGCGCCCCCACCGCCAGCGCCAGCAGCGTGCCGCCCGCCGTGTACAGCGTGGCGCGCACCACGTTGCGCGCGTCGGCGAGCGGGTAGGCGGTGAGGAACGGCCCCAGGCGCTGCGCGATCCAGTGCGGGAACGGCATGGGGTGCTGCGGCATGCTCAGGAAGCAGTCGAGCGCGGTGGCGCCGCAGGCGGGCCGGTCGTAGTAGGTGTACGATGCCGCCCACAGGCGCTGTCCCGGCTGCGGCGCCACCGCCAGCGTCACCACGCCCGCGGCGGGGTCGCTGACCAGGTAGTCGGGGTACTGGCGCAGCTGCGCGTTGCGCGTCGGGGGGCGCGCGAACGTCACCTGCGCGCCGTCGCGCTCGTAGTCGACGCCCTCGACCGCCTCGCGCCCGTCGACCGTGACCACGCCGCGCGCGCCCGCGAAGGTGAAGGTGCGGGTGGCGCCGTCGACGCGCTCGCGCGGGCGCTCGGCGGCCGAGGAGAGCTCGCGGTCGTCGAGCATCAGGCGCCGCGCGGGGTCGTTCTCCACCAGCGGCACGTGCTGCAGCTCGAAGGTGCGGTTGACGCCGTCGACGGCGCCCACCAGCAGCTCCGCGAGCGCCAGGCCGCTGGCGGCGCGGGGCGGGACGGGGCTGGGCTGCGCCAACGCCACCGTGCCGCTGGCGGCGTCGACCACGGCGTAGTCGGCGGTGAGGCGCCGCACCGGGGCGTTGAAGGGCGGCGGGGCGGCCAGCGTCACGCGCTGGCCGTCGGCCTCGAAGCCCGCCCCCTCGAGCACCAGCCGCTCGCCTACCAGCACCGGCCCCTCGCCGAGCGGGAAGGTGAAGGCGACGGTCACGCCGTCGGCGCGCTCGGCGGCGTCGACGACGCCCGCCTCCAGCAGCCGGCCGCCCAGGTAGAGCGGCCGGCCCGCCTCGGCGGGGTCGGCGAAGCGGAACAGGTGGCCGGCGGCGCCCGGCGCCAGCCCCTCGTCGAGCGGCCCCGCGAGCTCCGCGCCCCAGGTCAAGAGCGGGCCCGCCACCGCGCCCTCCAGCACCAGCTCGCCGCCGTCGAAGCCGAAGGGGGCCGCGAGCGGCGCCCCGTCCTTCACGAGCACCAGGCGCTCGGGGGCGCCGGCGGCCGCCTCCAGCTCGGCGGCGCCGCCGAACGTCAGCCGGGCGCCGGGCGCGGCGCCGGCCGCGGGGTCGTCGGGCACCGCCGCCAGCGGGTGGGCGGCGGTGGTGGTCACGAGCCAGTTGGCGAGGTTCTCCATGCGCTTGCGTGCCAGCGGCAGGCCGAGCCACAGCGCCACCGGGTACATGAGCGCCACCCCCAGCGCCAGCACCGTGAGCACGGGCAGCGCGCGCCCGAGGCGCGCCCGCGCCCCGCCGGCGTCGGCGGCGCCCAGCGCCACCTCAGTACCCGGCCTTCGCCAACCGCGGCTCGGCGGGCGGGCCGGCGGCGGCCTGCGGCCCCAGCTGGCCCACGCGCAGCGCCTCGCGCACGCGGGTGGTGAGCTCGAAGAAGCGCTCCGACTCGCGCGTCTCGGCGTCGCGCGGGTAAGGCAGGTCGACGTCGATCACCTCGCGGATGCGCCCGGGGCGCGCCGTCATCACCACCACCTGCGAGCTCAGGAACACCGCCTCGGCGATCGAGTGGGTCACGAACACCACCGTCTTGCGCGTCTCCTGCCAGATGCGCAGCAGCTCGAGGTTCATGGCCTCGCGCGTGATCTCGTCGAGGGCGCCGAACGGCTCGTCCATCAGCAGGATCTTGGGGTCGATGGCCAGCGCCCGCGCGATCGACACGCGCTGCTGCATGCCGCCCGACAGCTGCCAGGGGTAGGAGCGGTGGAACGACTCGAGGCCCACCATGGCCAGCAGGCGCTCGGCGCGCGCCCGCCGCTCGGCGCGCGGCACGCCCATGATCTCGAGGGGCAGCATCACGTTGGCCAGCACGCTGCGCCACTCGTAGAGCGCCGGCGCCTGGAACACGTAGCCGTACTCGCGCGCCTCGCGCGCCTCGCGCGGGGCGCGGCCGGCCACGCGGATGCGCCCCTCGGTGGGCTCGATGAGGTCGGCGATGAGGCGCATCAGCGTCGTCTTGCCGCAGCCCGAGGGCCCGATGAGGCTGACGAACTGCCCGCCCTGGATGGTGAGGTCGGCGTCCTGCAGCGCCACCGCCTCGGCCTTGCCGACGACGAAGCGCTTGCTGACGCCCGCCACCTCGATCATCGCGGGGCTCTCGCTCATCGGGTCAACCAGCCACCGCTTCGCGCGCGCCCTCGTGGGCGCTGGCCGGCTCGCGGCGCAGCAGGCGGCCGCGCCCGGGGTCGCCGACGAACTCGCCGTCCCGCACGGCCACCTGGCCGCGCACCGTGACGACGCTGGGGCGCCCGTCGATCTCGACGCCCTCGAAGCCCGAGTAGTCGACGTTCATGGCCTGCGTCTCGGCGCTGATGGCGCCGCGGTAGTGGGGGTCGTAGACCACGATGTCGGCGTCGGCGCCCACCGCGATCACGCCCTTCCGCGGGTAGAGGCCGAACAGCTGCGCGGCGCGCGTGCTGGCGGCGCTCACGAAGCGCTCGAGGCTCAGGCGTCCGCGGCTCACCCCGTAGGTGTAGAGCAGGTTCACGCGGTCCTCGATGGTGGGGATGCCGTTGGGGATCTTGGTGAAGTCGCCGCGCCCCATCTCCTTCTGGCCCTTGAAGTCGAAGGGCGCGTGGTCGGTGGCCACCGTGTCGATGACGCCGGCGGCCAGCGCGTTCCACAGCGGCGCCTGGTTGCGCCTGTCGCGCAGCGGCGGCGACATCACGTACTTGGCGCCCTCGAAGCCGGGGCGCTCGGCGTAGCTCTTGTCCAGCAGCAGGTGCGGCACCACCACCTCGATGGCGAGGTCGACGCCGCGCCGCTTGGCCGCCAGCGCCGCCTCCAGCGCCGGCTCGCAGCTCAGGTGCACCACGTAACCCTTGGCGCCGGTGAGCTCCACGAAGGTGGCGAAGTGCGCGGTGCCGTCGGCCTCGACGCGCTCGGGGCGCGAGGGCTCGTGCCACTCGGGGCCGCCCTTGCCCTCGGCCAGCAGGCGCTGCTGCAGCTGCGCCACCAGCTCGTCGTTCTCGCAGTGCGCCGCCACCGTCACGCCGAGCTCCTTGGCGAGCGTGAGGGTGCGGAACAGCTCGGCGTCGGTGACGCCGAAGAAGCCCTTGTAGGCCAGGAACACCTTGAACGACGTCATGCCCTCGGCCACCAGCTCGCGCAGCACCGCCTCGGTCTGGTCGTCGTAGCGCGTGACGCCGATGTGGAAGCTGTAGTCGCAGGCGCTGTTGCCCTCGGCCAACGCCGTCCAGTTGCGGTAGCCGGCCATCAGGTCCTCGTTGCGCGAGGGCGCCATCATCTCGATGTAGGTGGTGGTGCCGCCCACCAGCGCCGCCTGGCTGCCGGTGGTGTGGGTGTCCTTGGTGAAGGTGCCCATGAACGGCAGGTGGATGTGCACGTGCGGGTCGATGAAGCCGGGGAAGACGTACTTGCCCGTGGCGTCGATGACCTCGGTGCCGGGCGGCGCCTCCAGGTCCTTGCCGATGCGGGAGATGGTCTCCCCCTCCACGTAGACGTCGGCCACCATGCGGCTGCCGGCGTTGACGATCTCGCCGTTCCTGATGAGCAGGCTCACGATGCTCCTCTCGGGGCGGCGCGCGGGGCGCGCTCAGTGGATCTCGATGCCGACTTCCTCGCGGTACGCCACCATGGCGTCCCAGTCGGTGGTGACCTCGGGGCGGGTGCGCACCAGTTCGTTCCAGGTGACGGGCGGGATCTTGGGCGGCCGCTCGACCATGGTGATGCAGCCGTCGACGGGGCAGACGAGGCTGCACAGGTCGCAGCCCACGCAGTCGTCCTCGCGCACCACGGGCTGCAGCGTCGTGCCGCCCTCGTAGGTGTCGGGGTCGATGCGCAGGCCGTCGGCGGTGAGGTCGATGCACTGGTGGGCGCCCTCGTCGCAGGCCACGTAGCAGAGGTTGCACTGGATGCACTTGCTCTCGTCGATGGTGGCGACGGTGCGGAACGACAGGTCGAAGTCGCCGAAGACGCTGATGCGCTCGACCGAGGCGCCCACCACCTCCTCGGCCTGCCGGGCGCCCTTCTCGTCGAGCCAGTTCGACAGGCCGGTGGTGAGCTCGTGGACGATGCGGAAGCCGTAGTGCATCACGGCGGTGCAGACCTGGATGGAGGTGGCGCCCAGCAGCATGAACTCGGCGGCGTCGCGCCAGGTCTCGACCCCGCCCATGCCCGAGATGGGCACCGGCCGCGCCTGGTAGGTGGGGTCGGAGGTGATCTGCGACAGCAGGTGCAGCGCGATCGGCCGCACCGCTGGGCCGGCGTAGCCGCCGTGGCTGCCCTTGCCGCCCACGTTGGGGCGGATCTCGAAGCTGTCGAGGTCGACGCCGGCGATCGAGTTGATGGTGTTGATGAGCGAGATGCCGTCGGCGCCGGCGTTCAGCGCGGCGTGGGCGGGCGGGATGATGTTGGTGACGTTGGGCGTGAGCTTGACGATCACCGGGATGGAGGCGGCGCTGGTGACCCAGCCCGTGATCATCTCGCAGTACTCGGGCACCTGGCCCACGGCGGCGCCCATGCCGCGCTCGCTCATGCCGTGGGGGCAGCCGTAGTTGAGCTCGATGGCGTCGGCGCCGGTGTCCTCGATCTGCTGCACCACGGTCTTCCACGCCTGCTCGTTGCTGCTGACCATGGCGCTGACGATCACGGCGCGGTCGGGCCATAGGCGCTTGACCTCTCTGATCTCCTTGAGGTTCACCTCGATGGGCCGGTCCGAGATGAGCTCGACGTTGTTGATGGCCACGAGGCGCTTGCCGCCGTACTCGAAGGCGCCGTAGCGGTTGCAGACGTTGAGCACCGGGTCGCCGATGGTCTTCCACACGGCCCCGCCCCAGCCGTACTCGAACGCCTTGTTGATCTGGTACGCCGAGTTGGTGGGCGGCGCCGAGGCGAGCCAGAACGGGTTCGGGCTGCGGACGCCCGCGAAGTTCGTGGTCAGGTCAGCCATGGACGCTCCTGAAGTCGTTCGTGGTGCCGTGCATGTACCTCCCCCGCGTGGCGCTAGGGTCGCGCCTCAGCTCCTCCACGCCGAGCTGGCGGGCGATGGCGCGCGCCGCGATCTTGCCGTCCTCGGCGGCGGTGACCGTGAGGGCGTGGCCGGTGAGGCGCACGCAGTCGCCGGCCGCGAACACCTTGGGGTGGCTGGTGCGGAGCTCCTCGTCGACCTTCACGTAGCCACCGATCGACTCGATGCCGAAGGCCGCGAACAGCGCGGTGAGCTTCTCCTGCCCGATGGCCTTGATGACCTGGTCGGCGGGCAGCACGAGCTCGCTGCCCGGCACGGGCTCGGGGCGGCGGCGGCCGCTGGCGTCGGGCTCGCCCAGGCGCATGCGCACGCAGCGCACGCCGGTCACGCGGCCGTGCTCGTCGCCGAGGATCTCTACGGGCTGGGTGAGGAGGCGGATGTCGACCCCCTCGTTGCGCACGAACGCCACCTCGAAGTCGTAGGCGGTCATCTCGGCGCGGCTGCGGCGGTAGAGCATGGTGACGCGCTCGGCGCCCAGGCGCTTGGCCACCGTGGCGGCGTCGACGGCGGTGTTGCCGGCGCCCACCACGATCACCTCGTCGCCGACCGGGATCTCGCGCAGCCGCTCGACGCCGTCCTTGTCGGCGAGCTTGGTGGCGGCGATGAACGGCAGCGCGTCGATGACGCCCTCGAGCTCCTCGCCGGGCACGTTCAGGCGCGGCACGGGGCCGGTGCCGGCGGCGAGCAGCACGGCGTCGTACCCCTCGATGAGCTCCTGCGGCGAGACGTCGACGCCGACCTCGACGCCGGTGACCACCTCGACGCCGAGGCTCTGGATGAACTCGACCTCCTCGAGCGCCACCCGCGTGGGCTCGCGCATGACGACGATGCCGTAGGTGGAGAGGCCGCCGGGCAGCTCCTGGCGCTCGAACACCGTGGCGCGCACGCCGCGCTTGGCGAGCTCGCCGGCGGCGCTGAGGCCCGCCGGGCCGGCGCCCACGATGGCCACGCGCTTGCCGCTGTCGGGGGCGGGCTCGAACACCCGCGCGCCCGTCTCGAAGACGTGGTCGGTGGCGTAGCGCTGCAGGCGCCCGATGGCGATGGGGCGGTGCTCGGCGCCCAGCACGCAGGCGCCCACGCACAGCTCGTCGACGGGGCAGACGCGCCCGCAGCTGTGGCCGATGAGGTTCGACTCCAGGATGGTGGTGGCGGCGCCCAGCAGGTTGCCGTTGGCGATCTGCCGGATGAACGTCGGGACGTCGATGCCCGTGGGGCACGCCTGGATGCAGGGGGCGTCGAAGCAGTAGAGGCAGCGGTTCGCCTCGACGGTGGCTTCGTTGGGCGTGTAGCGCGGGTAGGTCTCGGTGAACGAGTCCTGCAGCTGCGCCAGGGTCAGCTCGTGCTCTCGCATGCTCCTCCACGTCTCCCCTGCGTCCGCAGGGCCTGCTGTGGGCCTTCCGCCTGGGGCCGCGCCTGGGGCGCGCGCCGGGCGCGACGGGCGCCGCGGGGCCCCCGACGCAGGCGGCGCGCGGACCGGGGTCCCGCGCGCCGCGCTCAGGTCAGAAGGTCCGGCTCCAGTTCTGTGGCCAGCGCTCCACCACCACCTTCGTCTGCGTGTAGAACTCGATGCCGTGGGCGCCCTGCGCGTGCAGGTCGCCGAAGAAGCTCTCGGACCAGCCGCTGAAGGGGAAGAACGCCATGGGCGCCGCCACCCCCAGGTTGATGCCGATGTTGCCGGCGATGGCGCGGTGGCGGAACTCGCGCGCCGCGGCGCCGGAGCTGGTGAACAGCGAGGCCTGGTTGCCGAAGGCGCGGTCGTTGACCAGCTGGATGGCCTCGTCGAGGGTGCGGGCGTGCATCAGCGACAGCACCGGCCCGAACACCTCGGTGGTGGCGAGGGTGCTGCCGGGCGCCACCTCGTCGACGATGGTGGGGTGCACGAAGTAGCCGTCGGCGAAGCCGTCGACCGCCTTCTCGCGCCCGTCGACCAGCACGCGCGCGCCCTCGGCGGCGCCGGTGTCGACGAGCGAGCGGATGCGCTCGCGCGACTCCTTGGTGATGACCGGCCCCATCTCGACGCCCTGCTCGAGGCCGTAGCCGACCTTGCGCTGCTCGGCGGCGGCCACCATGCGCTCGGTGAACTCGACGCGGGCGTCGCCGACCGTGATGGCCACCGAGGTGGCGAGGCAGCGCTGCCCGGCGCAGCCGAACGCCGAGTCGGTGAGGATGCGCGAGGTCATCTCCATGTCGGCGTCGGGCAGCACCACGGCGGGGTTCTTGGCGCCGCCCTGGCACTGGGCGCGCTTGCCGTTGGCGGCGGCGCGCGCGTAGATGTAGCGCGCCACCGGGGTGGAGCCCACGAAGCTGATGGCCTTGACGTCGGGGTGGTCGAGGATGGCGTCGACCGTCTCCTTGCCGCCGTTCACCAGCCCCACCACGCCGGGCGGGAAGCCCGCCTGCTCGAGCAGCCGGAAGAGCAGTTGCGTGGTCATGGGCACGCGCTCGGACGGCTTGAGCAGGAAGCAGTTGCCGGTGGCCACCGCGTAGGGCAGGAACCACAGCGGGATCATGCCGGGGAAGTTGAACGGCGTGATGGCCGCCACCACCCCCAGCGGCTGGCGGATCATGTGCTCGTCGATGCCGTGGGCGATGTCCTCGTTGTTGCTGCCCTGCATCATGTAGGGCGCGCCGCAGGCGACCTCGACGTTCTCTAGCCCACGCTGCATCTCGCCCAGCGACTCGGCGTAGGTCTTGCCCGCCTCGTTGGTGATGGTGCGCGCGAGCTCCTCGAGGTTGTCGTGGAGCAGCTGCCGCAGCTTGAACAGCGGCTTGATGCGGTCCACCACCGGCGTCTCGCGCCACTCGCGGAAGGCCTTCACGCCCGCCTGCACGGCGGCGTCGACCTCCTCCTTGGGGCTCAGGGGCACCACGGCCAGCGTCTCGGCGGTGGCCGGGTTGCGCACCTCCTGGCGCGCCGAGGCGCGCGAGCGCTGCCACTCGCCGCCCACGTAGTTGAGCAGTTCCTGCGCCGCTGATTCGATCGTCACGAGCCACCGCCTTCAGGGAGATATGGAGGAGCCCGACCCTGGGTAGGGCCGGTCGCCGTTTGAAGATGCCGGCATTGTACGCGCTCTCGCATGGTGAATCAAAGGAGGGGGCGTCACGAGAGGCGGGCGGCGGCGGGGGACGCTCCTGAGCGAGCGCGGGGACGGAGGGTCGTTCTACGGGCCCCTCAGAGGCTCGTTAAAGGTTCTCGCCCGAACCTTTAACGAGCCTCTGAGGCTCCGCACGTCACACCACTTCTACCGCCTCGTCAGCGCCGGCACCGGCCCTGCGCCTACCGTCCTGACGGCTCCGGCACCGCAGGCGCCGCCCGGTGTACACGCGTGGCTCCTTCTCCCGAGCCACCGAAGCGTGGTTACATGGGGCATGAACCACAACCGGCGCGGGCGCTCGCTCGCCACGCTGGCCGTGCACGCCGGGCAGGGTCACGACCCCGCCACGGGCGCGCACGCCACGCCCATCTACCAGACCAGCACCTTCGTCCTCGGCGACGTCGCGCGCGGCGCCGCCCTCTTCGCCGGCGAGGAGGCCGGCAACGTCTACAGCCGCATCGGCAACCCCACCGTGGCGGCCGTGGAGCGCAAGCTCGCCGAGCTGGAGGGCGCCGAGGGCGCGGTGGCGTTCGCCTCGGGCATGGGCGCCGCGGCGGCGGTGCTCCTCAGCCTGCTGAAGAGCGGCGACGAGGTGCTGATCTTGGGCCCCATCTACGGCGGCACCCGCGGGCTGCTCGAGGAGATGCTGCCGCGCTTCGGCATCACCGCGCGCGCCGTCACCGACGCGGAGCTCGAGGGCGCGGTGGGCGAGAACACGCGCATGCTCTACGTCGAGACGCCCACCAACCCCGACCTCACCATCCACGACCTGGCGCTGGTGGGCGCGGTGGCCAAGCGTCACGGCCTCGTGAGCGTCGCCGACGGCACCTTCGCCACCCCCTACCTCACGCGTCCGCTCGAGCACGGCATCGACCTGGTGCTGCACTCGGCCACCAAGTACTTAGGCGGCCACGGCGACCTGCTGGGCGGCCTGGTGGCGGGGCGCCTCGAGCTGCTGGAGCCGGTGCGCATGGAGGGCCTCAGGCACCTGGGCGCCACCATGGACCCGCACGTGGCGTTCCTGCTGCTGCGCGGCATGAAGACGCTCCACCTGCGCATGGCCGCCCACTGCGCCAACGCGCGCGCGGTGGCCGAGGCGCTGGTGGGCCTGCCGGGCGTGGCCGCCGTGCACTACCCCGGCCTCGAGAGCCACCCGGGCCACGCGGTGGCGGCGCGTCAGATGGACGGCTTCGGCGGCATGGTGTCCGTGACGTTCGAGGGCGGCCGGCCGGCCGCGGCGGCGTTCCTCGAGGCGCTCGAGCTGTTCGACCACGCGGTCTCGCTCGGCGACGTGGCCTCGCTCGCCTGCCACCCCGCCTCCACCACCCACCAGCTGCTGCCGGTCGAGATGCTCGAGGCCGAGGGCGTGACGGAGGGGCTGGTGCGGCTGTCGGTGGGGATCGAGGCCGTCGACGACCTGGTGGCCGACGTGAAGCGCGCGGCCGCGGCGGCCGCGGCGGTGGGGCTAGCGGCGGCGCGCGCCGGCTAGCGGGCGCGCTCCGGCCAGCGAGCGCGGGCCGGCCA
>Ga0123332_1003820_pt1 | contig 13565 bp, 12 predicted proteins | sample BioC12SIPDNA_4_FD_89958 | JGI IMG/M metagenome (GOLD analysis project Ga0123332, IMG submission 89958) | Anaerobic biogas reactor microbial communites from Washington, USA - Biogas_R2_A C12 SIP DNA | ecosystem: Engineered > Bioreactor > Anaerobic > Unclassified | place: Washington, USA...
CGCGCTGGCGCGGACCGCGGACGCGGACCTCGTCGTACTGGCCAGCGTCGACACCACCCTCGGCGGCACGACCGCCACGGCGCGGAACCGGATCGTGACCCAGCATGCCTCGGTGACGCTCCAGGCGGTCATGGCGCGGACCGGCCAGGTGGTCGCCAGCCGGACGGGAGCCCATACGAGCGCCAGCACCGCGAGCGCCCTGGCCCGCGGTCAGGCGGTGACGGCCGCCGTCGAGGCCGCGCTGCCCCAGTTCACGCTCGACACGATCAGCGTCCTCAACGCGTCGGCGGCCGGCTCTGGGGGGACGCGTACGTTCAGGGTGCTGGTCGAGCGCGTCGGCGACTTCGACACGCTGCTCCGGATCCGAGAGGCGCTCGGAGCCGCTCGCGGGGTGGAGGCGCTGCAGCAGCGGCAGTTCGACGGCACGAGCGTGACCTTCGACGTGCAGGGCAGCGCGACGACGGAGGAGGTCGCGATCCACATGACTTCGCTCGACGGCTTCGACCTCGCCGTCACGTACCTGGATGACCAGCGGTTACACCTGTCCCTCGGCGGGCGGTAGGAGCCGCGCCGGCGGAGACCTGGAGGGGGTGCAACAGAGATGAACACGTGTCGTCGTCCCTGGCTCTCGTGCGCGGTAGTAGTCGCGGCGCTGGTCCTCGCGGCGTGTACTGGCGGAGGTGGAGGAGGGGGCGGCAAGAGAGACGAAGAGGGGAGGACCCGCATCGACCTGTTCGTCGCGAGCAGCTACTCGGTCCGGCGCGGAGGGGCTGTGACCTTGACGTGGCAGGTGAGCGACCCGGGTACGCACGACATGTTGGAGAGCCCGTGCGCTCTGAGCCTGAGGCCGGAGAACGAGGAGGCCCTCGACCCCGTCTACGTGCCGTGCAGCGGGAGCCGCACGATCTGGCCGCGGACCGCCGAGACCTCGAGCTACATGCGCGTCCAGCTCAGCGCCCTCAAGGACCCGTACGACGAGGCGGACCCCTACCTCGTGGAGTGGCTCGACATCGTGATGTTGGACGAGGACGGTCCGCCGCCAGACGCCATCGTCCTCGACCTGATGGGCGACCGGGAGCTGGAGCGAGACACGCGCGAGTACGCCTCGGGCCAGGAGGTCGTCTACCAGCTCCCCACTCCGGAGTGGGCGCGTGACGGGAACCCGGTCTACGTCGAGCTCGACCGCGACGTGAGGCTCGAGCTGCTGCCGGAGTCCTACCAGGGCGTCCTCTTGACCAGCGAGTCGAAAGCATCCTTCCGGCGTGGCGGCACCGCTCCCACTGGCCTCCAGGCCGGCGATGTCGCGTACGCCGAGCCCGCCGGGCTATGGGGGTCTGGGGTCCTGTGCCGCGGCACGTGCGTCATCTACCAGCCGACGGACGATCACTACTTCGTGAGGGTGCGGAACACGTCGGACGCGGACCAGACCGTGAGGGTGTGGGCGTACACGTCCTTCTTCAGCGACGACAACGAGCCGCTGAACGACACGTTCTACGACGCCGTGGAGCTGGAGGGGCTGGTGTCCGCGGGAGCCATCGAGACGGTCGGCGACATCGACCTGTGGTACGCCCCTTACACCGAGGAACTGGCCTTCTTCACGGCGGCGGACGGCATCGCCTTGGAGCTTCACAGGCTCGACTACGACGGCATCGTGGTGGGCGGCCCGTACCAGGACGGTGACAGCTTCGAGGCTCTCTCCGGCGAGTACCTGAGGGTGAGGCCCGTCGACCCGAACGAGGCCGCGTCCTCGGGCCGGAGCCACTACAAGATCGAGCGGGTGTTCGGCAGCACGAACGGCGGGAGGTGAGAGGGGGACGGCACTAGGCTGGCCGCGACGTGAAGAGCGCCGCACGTCGACGCCGGCTGTCTGACCCCTACTTCCGTCCGGTAGCGGTGGCCGATGACCGCTTCCTCGACGTGCCGACGTTCAACACCGCGCTCCTGCCCGAGCCGGTCGTGCCTCCCGAGGCCCTCGCCTCAGGCGGCGTAGCACCCGGCGCTCCGTAGCCGACGCGCTATTGGTTTCACCATCTAGCGATACACTGGAACGTGAAACGCCGAACGGTGAAAGGAGGGTCGGGACGGTGACCACGCCAGAGAACCCGTTCCGGATCGGGGAGCACGTCTCCGGCTACCACTTCGCCGACCGCGAGGCGGAGGTCGCGCGGGTCCGGGAGGCGATGCTCTCTGCCTCCTCCCTCCTCGTCTACGGCCCGCGGCGCATGGGGAAGAGCTCGACGATCCAGAACGCCGCCGCTGCGGCGCGCCGCTCGCGCCCGAAGCCGATCGTCGTGACCGCCGACGTCGCCACGGCCACGAACCTCTTCGACGTCTCGGCCCGGCTGCTGAGGTCGCTCTACCTCGAGACGCGCTGGCTGAAGCTGCGCCTCGAGGACCTGCTCGGCGGGCTCGCCCCCCGCGTGACGGTGAAGCTCGACGAGCACGGCGGTCCGCCGGCGATCACGTTCGGGATCGACCGTCGCACCGCCGACGAGGAGGAGAGGCGTCGGGCGTTCGAGGGCGTGTTCCAGCGCCTCAGCCAGGTGCGGGAGGACACCGGCCGGCCGGTGGCCGTCGTGCTCGACGAGTTCCAGGCGATCCGCACGTTCGCCGGGGAGAGCTCGGAGTGGCACCTACGGGACGTCATGCAGCGCCACGGCGACCTCGCGTTCGTCTGCGCCGGCTCCCAGGAGTCGCTGATCCACGGGATGATCGGGCCCGACCGCGCCTTCTACAAGATGTTCGACCTCCTCCACCTCGGGCCGATCGACGAGCAGGTGTTCGCCGACTGGATCGAGGAGCGGCTGGCCCGCGGGAGCGGCGTCGCGCCCGGGGTAGGGCGCGAGCTCGTGCGGCTGGCGGGCCCGCGCACGCAGGACGTGGTCCAGGTCGCCCGCCAGCTCTACTTCCGCGGGCTGGCGGCGGGCCGCCGGGTCGAGGCGGACGACGCCAGCGCGGCGTTCGACGAGGTCGTGCGCAGCGAGGCGCCCCTGCTGCGCAGCCTCTGGAGCGACCTCTCGGCCCAGCAGCAGGACGTACTGCGCGTGGTAGCGCTCGGCGTCGACCAGCTCTACTCCGCGGAGGTGCGCGACCAGTACGGCCTGCCCGGCGCCTCGTCGGTGCACAAGGCGGTCCAGACGCTCATCGAGCGCGGCCTGCTGGTGCGGGACGACGGCCGGGTCGCGTTCGACAGCCCGTTCTTCCGGCGCTGGGTGAGTACCGAGGTGGCGCCTGACCTGGGGTGAGCTGCCTCGACCGGCCGGTTACCGTGGGTCAAGTGGCGCAGCGGTCGAGATGCCGGTCCCCGGGCCCATGTCGTCGCCTCGGCCGGGGCAGGCCGAACGCCTTGAGGCTCCCGCGATGACGCCCGTGAACCCCTGGGAACTCCTTGGCACGGCGACGCTCCCCGGCGGGGACGTCATGACGCTCAGCCGCCGCGGCGACGAGTACGCGCTGCGCGTCGCGAACGTGGAGCTCATGAACAGCCGGCAGTCGGGCTCGGAGGAGAGCCTCGCCACGCTGGCCGGGGCGCGGGTCCCGAGCCTGGAGCGCGCCGCCGTGCTCGTCGGTGGTCTCGGGATGGGCTTCACGCTGCGCGCCGCCCTCGACGCGCTGCCCGCGGACGCCTCGGTCACCGTGGCCGAGCTCGTGCCCGAGGTCGTCGCGTGGAACCGCTCCCATCTGGGCGGCCTCGCGGGCGAGCCGCTCGCGGACCCCAGGGTGAGGGTCGTAGTGGGCGACGTCGCCGACCTCGTGCGCGGCGCCGAGGCGCGCTACGACCTGGTCCTGCTCGACACCGACAACGGCCCGGAGGGCACGACCCACGAGGACAACGAGTGGCTCTACTCCCGCGCCGGCGTCCGCGCCCTACACACCGCCCTCAGGCCCGGCGGCGTGCTGGCGGTGTGGTCGGTGTTCCCCAGCGACGCCTTCACGAAGCGCCTGGCCGGCGCCGGATTCGACGTGGACGTGGAGCACGTGCGCTCGCGCGGCAAGAAGGGTCACAGGCACGTGATCTGGCTGGCGCAGCGGCGAGCCGGCCCCGCCCGACGAGGCCGGCGCCCTCGCAGGCAGCGCTAGCCCCGACCGGCCGGCGAGGCGGCGGCAGGAGCGGCGCCGACGAGGCCGAGGTCGGTGGGCGTCCGGGCCGCGGCCGCCGTCGGCGCTGACCGGCCCCGCAGCTATCCGGTTACACCGCGCATCCATGCCTCCACCTCGGCGAGGCGCGGGATCGCGGCCTGCGCGCCCGGGCGCGTCACGCACAGGGCGGCGGCCGCGATCGCCATCTCCGCGGCGCGCTCCCACGGGTCGCCGGCGGCGAGGCGGGCCGCGAGGGCGCCGGTGAAGGTGTCGCCGGCTCCGGTCGTGTCCTTCGCCTCCACCTCCCACGCCGGCCGCGAGCCCGTCCGGCCCTCGTGCGACCAGGTCACGCCGTCGGCGCCGAGGGTGAGGACGACGCTGCGGTAGCGCCGGGCCAGGGCCGCGACGAGGGCGCGGGGGTCCGCGGGTTCGTCACGGGCGCCGTCGTCGACCCTGGGAGCGGCGCGCGCGCCGGCCCCGTGACCCCGCTCCGCGTCCCCCGCGCCATCGCCGACCAGGTACGCCGCCTCCGCATCGTTCACGACCAGCACGTCGACGAGCTCGGGCGGCACGCGCTCGGCGCCGTCGGGCGGAGCGGCGTTGAGGATCGTCGTGGCCCCGGCGGCGCGCGCGAGCTCCAGCCCGCGCACGACGGTCGCCAGCGGCACCTCCAGCTGGAACAGCGCGAGCCGCGCCCCGGCGAGGTCGGCGGGGTCGAGGTCCTCGGCCCGCAGAGCGGCGTTCGCGCCGGCCTCGATGACGATGACGTTCTCGCCGGTGTCGGACACGAGTATCGTCGCGAAGCCCGTCGGCCCCGGCACCGTCCTCAGCGGGCCGACGTCGATGCCGTCGTCCGCCAGGGCGGCGCGCAGCCTGGGGCCCGCGTCGTCGTCGCCCACCCTCCCGACGAAGCGCACCGCCGCCCCCAGCCGCGCCGCGGCCACGGCCTGGTTCGCGCCCTTGCCGCCGTGGTGAAGGGCGAACGAGGTGCCGTGCACGGTCTCGCCAGGCGCCGGCAGGCGCGCAACGGTCTGGACCCTGTCGAGGTTCACGCTGCCGACGACCACGACGTCGGCCACCGTCAGCCCAGCCCCCACCGGTCCACCCGGGCCCCCGCTCAGGCGCTGGCCCTGCGGCCGACGATGGCGGTGATCCAGATCGGCGCGAACGGCGAGGTGCAGCCCTTCGGCGTGGGGTAGTCGCGGTAGACGCCGAGCCTCTCGCCGATCGCGATGGCGCGCTCGCGGTGCTCGGGGAAGTGGATGCCGATGCCGGCCAGCGTGTTGTTCATCGTCCACTGCGGCTCGGGTGCGGCCGTGGCCAGCTCGGCCTCGATCCTGTCGAGGAGCGACGTCAGGTCCAGGCCCTCCGGGCTCTTGCCTACACGCTCGGCGGTGAGGCTCCAGTAGGCGCGCGCGGCCCACGGGTGCGGGTCGTGCTCCCAGGACAGGCGCAGCGCCTCCTTCTCGGGGTGCTGGCGCACGACGTAGGAGTCGAGCCAGTCGAAAACCTGCACGAAGCCGGCGTCGCGGACCATCGCGTCGACCTGCTCGCGCGTGAGTCGCTTGGGCTTCAGGAGCAGGATCGCGAGCAGCCGCGCGTCGACGATGCCGGTCGCCCACAGCTCCATGGCCAGCTCGTGGTCGGAGCGGGCCTCCTTCGCGACGGCACGGATGTCGCCCATCCTCACGCCGAACTGCGGCAGGTCGCCGGCGCCGCGCTTGACGTTCTGGGCGCGCATCTTCTCGCTGCCGAGGGCCTCGAGCCTGGTCAGGGCCTCCGATAGGGTCATGCCGCAATGATGCACGCTCGTGGTGCTCCTGGGCGTCTACGCTGGCCACGTCGTGCCGGTCAGTCCCGTCGGGCTGAAGGTCTTCGATGTGCCCGTATGCGCGACGTGGTCCGGCGCGGACGCCGCCGATCGCGGCGAGGCGAGGAGGGACCATGTCCAGGCTGCGCTTCACCATCAGCACATCGCTAGACGGCTACGTGGCGGGGCCCGACCAGACCCGCGAGGAGCCCTTGGGCCGCGGCGGGGAGGGGCTGCACGAGTGGGTCGTCAGGCTGCGGTCGTGGCGCGAGGCGCACGGCCTGGAGGGCGGGGAGGTGAACCGCTCCGACGAGCTGCTGCGCGAGTCGACCGCGAACGTCGGCGCCACGATCATGGGCCGCGGCATGTTCGGCGGCGGGCCCGGGCCCTGGGACGCCGCGAACCCGTGGCGCGGCTGGTGGGGCGAGGAGCCGCCCTTCAAGCACCCCGTCTTCGTGATCACGCACCACGGCCGCGAGCGCCTCGAGTTCGACAACGGCACCTCGTTCACGTTCGTCACCGACGGCATCGAGTCGGCGCTCGAGCAGGCGCGGAGCGCGGCCGGCGGCCGCGACGTGGCGCTCGGCGGAGGCGCGGACGTGGCGAACCAGTACCTGGCGGCGGGCCTGATCGACGAGATGGAGCTCCACGTCGTGCCGATACTGCTCGGCGGCGGGGAGCGGCTCTTCGAGGGCGTGGGCACCGACCTCCACGGCCTGGAGCTAGTACGCACGGTCGCGGGTGACGGGGTGGTGCACCTGAAGCTCGCGCGGCGCGCGTAGCGGGCGAGCGCCCGAGGGCGGCGTGCGTGGGCCCGGCCCAGGCCCGGGCTCTCGTGCCCCCGCCGTGTACTGGTCCGTGCGCCGGCCGCCCCTGCCGTGTTCCCGGTCGCGCCCCGGCCGCCCCGGCGTGTTCCCGTTCGCGCCCCTGCGGCCCCAGCGTGTTCCCACCCGCGCCCCGGCCGCATTGACAACGTTTGTTGCAGAGAATTATCCTTCTACAACAGTCCGTGTAACGACCGATGGCAACAAGAGGGCTCCGGCCGGGGCGTCTCGCGCGTCCCCAAGTCTCTTTCTCGCCGCCGCGGGCGGTAGGAGGTGCGGAATGGGTCAGCGTCCCACGCTGCTCCGCAAGGTCCTGACGGTTCTGCTGGTGCTCGGATGGGCGACGACGGGCGCCCTGGCGCAGCAGACGCTATCGTTCACCCTCGACACGACGGAGAACCGCGCTGCCGAGGTGCAGGCGATCGCCGCGATGCTCGCGGAGATCGGCGTCGACGCCCAGGTGCGCGTGTGGCAGTCCGCCGTGCTCGTCGAGGAGATGCAGGCTGGCAACCGCTCGGCGTCGACCGGCGACTGGGGCTCGGCCTACTTCGACCCCTTCGACCTGGGGATCCCGAAGTTCGGGACGCAGGCGCGCGGCAACCGCTCGTTCTACTCGAACCCCCGCGTCGACGAGCTGTTCCACATCGCGTCCACCTCATTGGACGAGGACGAGCGGCGTGAGGCCTACTTCGAGGCCCAGCGCATCATCTTCGAGGACGCGCCGTGGATCTTCGCCTACGTGCTCCAGAACATCGAGGCCGCCAGCGACGCCGTGCAGGGTTGGCGCCCGGCCGCCGACAACAGCGAGAGCATGCACCAGGTCTCGGTGCAGGGCTCCGACACCCTCGTCGTCGGCATGCGCACCGACAACCTGCTCACCTTCGACCCGGCGATGTTCCGCAGCCGCGACACCGAGGCCGTGCTGCGCAACATCTTCGACTCGCTCGTCTTCAGGACCCACGAGGGGCAGGTCATCCCCTGGCTGGCCCACACGTGGCGCGCCGTCGACGACCTCACGTTCGAGTTCGAGCTTGTCGAGGGCGTGACGTTCCACAACGGCGAGGCCCTCACGGCCGAGGACGTCGTGTTCACGTTCGAGCGCATCCTCACCGAGGGCGGCGTCGGCGGCCAGACGAGCCCGCGAGCGGGCCTGCTCGGTCCCATCGACCGCGTCGAGGCCGTCGACGACTACACCGTGCGCCTGCACTACCGCGAGACGTTCCCGCAGGGCCTCCTCGAGCAGGCGCTGGTGCACTTCCAGATCGTCCCCAGGGACCACGTCGAGGCGGTCGGCGTCGATGAGTTCGCGCGCAACCCCGTCGGCAGCGGCCCGTTCTCCTTCGCCAGCGGGACCATCGACTCGCAGGTGACGCTCCGCCGCAACCCGGACTACTGGAACGGCGCCCCGCAGCTCGAGACGCTGGTGTTCCGGATGATGCCCGAGCCCTCCACGCGCGTGGCCGCGCTGCTCTCGGGCGAGGTGCAGGTCATCCAGGAGGTGCCGGGCGACCTCGTCGAGCGCATCGACTCCGCCCCCGGCGTCTCGGTCCACACGGCTCCCGGCACGCGCGCGTACCTCATCGAGCTGAACGTCTCGAAGCCGCCGTTCGACGACGTCCGCGTACGCCAGGCGCTGAACTACGCCATCGACTGGGAGAACATCCTCACGAACATCTACCGCGGCTACGGCGAGAGGCTCGCGACGGGCTTCCTGCCCTCCGGCTTCGGCTTCGACCCCGACCTCGAGCCGTACCCGTACGACCCCGACCGCGCCCGCGAGCTGCTCAGGGAGGCCGGCTACGCCGTCCGCTGAGCGCGCGCAGCGAGGGCGCGTCTAGGTAGCCGCCCGTATCACCGCCGTTGCTCGCCACCGCCCATGGCGTGGCGAGCAACGGTTAACCTCGGGTAGGCAGCGAGGCAGTCCCTATCTAGCAAGGACCCGATTTGAGCAAGGTAATCAAGCGCCTGGTCGCCGCTGTCCCGGTGTCACTCGGGGTGGCGATCGTCGCCTTCCTCTTCCTGCGCTTCCTGCCGGGCGACCCGGTCGAGATCATGCTGGGCGACACGAACGTCACCCAGCAGCAGGTCGAGCAGCTCCGCAGCGAGATGAACCTCGACAGGCCGCTGCTCGAGCAGCTCGGCCTGTTCCTCGCCGGTGTTGCCGGCGGCGACCTCGGCTACAGCATCGTCAAGAACCAGCCGGTCGCGCGGCTGATCCTCGACACGCTGCCCGCCACGATCGAGCTGACGTTCTTCACCATCCTGGTGGCGATCGCCATCGCGCTGCCCGTGGGCATAGTCAGCGCCCTCAAGGCCGGCTCGTGGCTCGACAGGCTGGTGCTGGGGACCACGCTCGTGGGCGTGAGCATGCCGGCGTTCTGGTTCGGCCTGCTGCTCATCCTGCTGTTCTCCGTCGAGCTGGGGGTGCTCCCCACGTCGGGGCGCATACCGGCGGCCGTGCTCGTGCCGGACCGAACTGGCTTCATGCTCATCGACACGCTCCTCGCCGGCGACCTACGCGCGTTCGGCGCCGCCCTCAGGCACCTGGTGCTGCCCTCCCTGACCCTCGGCGTGGTGTTCGCGGTCGTGCTGGCGCGCGTCGTGCGCAGCTCGATGGTCGAGGTCATGGGCCGCGACTACGTCACGACGGCCCGCTCCAAGGGGCTGCCCGAGCGCGTGGTCGTGATCAAGCACGCGCTGCGCAACGCTCTCATCCCCGCCCTCACCGTCACCGGCCTGCAGATCGGCGAGCTGCTGGGCGGGAACATGATCGTCGAGACGATCTTCTCCTGGCCTGGCCTCGGCCGCCTCGTCGTCAGCTCGATCTTCGCGCGCGACTACGTCGTCGTGCAGGCGGCCGTGATGCTGTACGCCCTCACCTACGTCGCCGTGAACCTCGTCGTGGACGTCCTGTACACCTACCTGAACCCGAGGATCGCGCTGTGAGCGGGCGCCTCCGGGGCCGGGCCGCGGCAGGAGGGCGGCGCGAGCAGCGGCTCGCGGGAGCCCGGGGCCGCGAGGTGACGCCGTGAAGAGCGCCGTCGCCGGGCTCGCGCCGGCCGCGCCGGCGCGGGGCATGACGGGCCCGCTGCCGCAGATCCTGGGCGTCCTGCGCAAGGTGCTGCGCTCGCCCGTGGGCGCCGCGAGCGCGGCCGTGATCCTGGCGTACGTGCTGGTCGCGGTGTTCGCGCCCGTGGTCGCCCCGTACGCCCCCGACGCCACCGACCTGGGCGCCCGCCTGAGGCCGCCCTCGGCCGAGCACCGCTTCGGCACCGACGGCCTGGGCCGCGACATCCTCACCCGCGTCCTCTACGGGGCCAGGGTCAGCCTGCTGGTCGGCTCGTTGACCGTCGCGATCACGGCGACGTTCGGCACCGTCCTCGGCGTGCTCGGCGGCTTCTACCGCGGCACGTTCGACGCCGTCAGCGGGCGCCTCACCGAGCTGCTGCTGGCGTTCCCCTACCTGATCTTCGCGATCGGCATGATGGCGTTCCTCGGGCCCGGCTTCGCGAACCTCGTGCTGGCCCTCTCGCTCAAGGGCTGGGTCGAGTTCTACCGGCTGGCCCGCGGCGAGACCCTCGACCAGGCGGAGCGCGAGTACGTCGAGGCGTCGCGCGCGCTGGGGCAGCGCAGCCTGCGCACGCTCTTCCGCGAGGTGCTGCCGAACGTCCTGCCGTCGATCCTCGTGCTCGCCACCTTGCGCGTCGGGTACTTCATGGTGCTCGAGGCGTCGCTCTCGTTCCTCGGCGTCGGCATCCCGCCCACGATCCCCGCGTGGGGCTCGATGATCGCCGAGGGCCGCAACGTGCTGTTCATCGCCTGGTGGGTCAGCACGCTGCCCGGTCTGGCGCTGCTCGTGCTCGTGCTGGCGATCAACCTGTTCGGCGACAGGCTGCAGGAGGCGTTCGACCCCAAGAGGAGGAACCGCTAGTGAGCCGCAGACCCAGGGTGGGCATCACCGTGCACCTCGGCGCCGTGGAGCGCCAAGGCCGGGAGGAAGCGCGCTTCGAGCTCACGGCGCGCTACGCGCAGGCGGTGCGGGACGCCGGCGGCGTGCCGCTGCTCGTGCCGACCGACTCGGCGGAGGGGCTCGAGTCGACCCTCGACGCCCTCGACGGCCTCCTCCTCAGCGGGGGCGGCAGCCTGCCCGCCGCCTACTTCGAGGCGAACCCGGACCCGACCCTGCGGCAGACGAACCCGGTGCGCTACGACGTCGAGGTCGCACTGGTGCGGTCGGCTTGGGAACGCGACATGCCGCTGATGGGGATCTGCCGCGGTCACCAGACGATCGCGGAGGCGCTCGGCGGCGAGCTGATCCGCGACGTCCGCGGCGACGGGCGCCCCGAGCACTACCAGGAGGACGCGCCGACCGTGCGCACGCACGCGCTCGCCGTCGAGGACGGCTCGCGCTTGGCGCGGCTCGTGGGCAGCGCGCCCGCGGTGAACAGCTTCCACCGGCAGGCCGTGGTCCGGGTCCCCGCCGGCTGGCGGGTCGTCGCGCGCTCGCCCGACGGCCTGGTCGAGGCGATGGAAGCCGAGCGCGGCTTCGGGGTCGGCTGCCAGTTCCACCCCGAGTGGCTGGTCGAGGAGCCGGGCTTCGCGGCCCTGTTCGCCGAGTTCGTCGCGGCCGGCGCGGCGTTCGGCGCCTCTCGGAAGCGCGCGGAGGCGTTGGCGGCACGCGAGTAGGCGAGCCCGCCCGCGCGCCCGGCGTCCTGCGGGTCGCGTGCGCGCGGGCGGCGGGGCCGGCGCCCAGTCCCGACCTAGCGGTTGAACCTGAGCCAGGCGCGCTCGGCGGCGGCCAGCCGCTCCTGCGCGCCGGGGAGCATGCGCTCGACGAGGGTGAGGAGCGCGTGGCTCACCGACACCACGGCCGTGTACGAGTCGAGCACGCCGGTGCTGGCGACGAACGCGCGCAGCACGGGGACGCCGTCGGGCACGTCGCGGCCGGGGCTCGCGTCGGTGAGGACCGTCGCCGGCACCCGCGCGTTCGCGAGGTGGTCGAGGGTGCGCTGGACCTCCGCCGAGTGGCGCCGCAGCGAGACGATGAGGACGAAGTCGTCGGGCGTGAGGTCGAAGAGCTGGTCGACGCTCATGCCGCCTGGCGAGGGCGCGCAGTCCACGAACTCGCGCATCGTGCGCAGCACCAGGCTGATGTGCAGCGCCAGCGGGTAGGAGAAGCGCCGCCCGAACAGGAGCACCCGCCGCGCCTCGGCCATGTGGCGCGCCGTCGCCTCGAGGGTCGCGACGTCTAGGCCCGAGTAGCTGCGCTGGAGGTTCAGTAGCTCGCGCTGGTAGAGGTCGTGGAGGGTGAGGTCCTCGCCGAGGCCCGGCTCGGTGAGGACGAGGTCGGCGTGGGCGCCGACGCTCTGGAGGTAGGCGGCGCGGGACGCCTCCTGCAGCTCGGGGTACCCCTCGAAACCGATCTTCTGCGCGAAGCGCACGATCGTCGAGCGGTGGACCCCCACCTCCTCGGCGAGCTGGCTGCTCGACGCGTACGCCCACCGGTCCAGGTGCTCGACGATGTGCGCGGCGAGCCGCTGCTCCTGCGCCGTCAGCGACTGCGCCGCGCTCTCGAGCCGCGCGAACAGCTCGCCGTTGGCCACCTGCGTGGCGCGGCCACCCGTGACGCTCATCCCTCCGAGACTACAGGAACCTCGATGTCGAGCAGGGGCGCGTACTGCTGCGCGCCGAAGATGTCGCTGTCGCCGGGGCTGCCGCTGGGCCGCTCGCGCAGGATCGTGAACTTGATCGCGTTGGCGGGGTCGAAGGTGACGAAGTCGGTGATGCGCGACTCGGCTATGCCGTAGAGCCTGGCGACGCTCTCGCGGCTGAGGACGCCGGAGCGCTTGACGAGCTCGTAGTTGTCGCGGTCCTGGAAGATCACGTCGAACGTGATGCGGTCCACGCCGGCGTTCTTGCTGCGGATCGTCTTGGCGAGGTCGGCCAGGCGCCTGGTCGCGGTCGCCTGGCCGGGCGCGGCGGCCGCCTGGGCGCTCACGACGCCACCTCCGCGGCCTCGCGCTCGGGAGCGGCGGCCACCTCGGTCGTGTGGAGCTCGAACAGCTCGAGCGGGTCGTCGACCCTGAGGGCGTGGTTGAGCGTCCAGCGGTAGGCGGGGCTGACGCGCACGACCTCGTCGAGCGGGAACGCCACGCCGCCGGCGGTGCCCTTCACGTCGGGCAGGCGGGCGTAGAACATCTGGCGCGTGCCGGTCAGGGCCACCTCCTCGGCCATCTCGGCGGTGGGCGCGACGCCGAAGACGAGGATCCCTAGCTCGTGCGCGGGCTTGTCCCGGTTGGGCTCGAGCGCGCCCATGACGCCGTCGCGGCCGTAGACCTGGTAGTGCAGCTCGTAGCCACCCTCCTCGGGCGGGCCGAAGCGCTCCTCCACCTGCCTGCGCGCCCAGGCGATGACCTCGTCGATGCGCGCGATCGTGTACGGGTCGCGCACGCCGGCGAAGCCCATGTAGCGCTCGCCGACCTTCCCGGCACCCTCGAGCTTCACGGTCAGCTGCTCGGCCGGCACGAACCTGGGACCCGTGACGCGCGTGGTCTTCTCGTCGTACTGCTCGTAGCGGCACCCGGACATGTCGAGCATGCCGCCGGCGAAGTACTCGTAGTAGGGGTTGGAGCGCTCGTACATCGCGTGGCCGGCCACCGAGGCGGGCGTGCAGCGCTGGTACGGGCTCATCGCCGTGACCTTCACGTCCTCGTGGCTGATCTCGCCGATCACGGTCTCCTTGCCCGCGTACGGTTCCGCGTTGAAGGAGGCGCACTCGAGCACCTTGCCCAGGTAGTAGGCGAGCGACTCGGGGTACCCGGCGCGGATGGCGGGCGCCGCGAAGATCGCCG
>Ga0123332_1003823_pt1 | contig 13558 bp, 9 predicted proteins | sample BioC12SIPDNA_4_FD_89958 | JGI IMG/M metagenome (GOLD analysis project Ga0123332, IMG submission 89958) | Anaerobic biogas reactor microbial communites from Washington, USA - Biogas_R2_A C12 SIP DNA | ecosystem: Engineered > Bioreactor > Anaerobic > Unclassified | place: Washington, USA...
ATGGGCAACCTCTTCAGCCGCCTCGCCAGTAAGCCCGTAAGGCTCGAAGTTGACGAGCATGTCGGGAGTCCATTTCCCGGGGACGAACGTTTCCAGCAGCGTGTAGCCCCACACCTGGATGCTGATATACAACGTTAGCCCGACGCCGAGCGCGATCGCCGACGCAACCGTCCGGCCCATATGGCACGAAAGTTGTTGGGCGAGGAGCTTGGGGCTCAAGCCGATCGCCCGCGCCAGTAAAGGACCGGCAAGCCGGTCTACCAGCCGCACGATGCCGGGGGCAAGCAACAAGAAGCCGGCAGCCAGGGCGAAGATGCCGTAAGCCAGATGGCTCTTCGCTTCCTGGGTCGATGTCGGCGGCAGCACGAAGGTGAGGACGGGCGCCACGCCGATCAACCCCAGGCCGACCAGCACGGCAAGCCAGTATCGACGGGCGTTGCCCTGCGCGCTCGTCTGCGGTGGAGCCATGGCGTCGAGCGGTCGCACACGGGTCGCGCGCCAGGCCGGAATGATTGCCGCCAGAAGTGCCGCCCCCAACGACGCAATCGCCGCCAGGAAGATTCCCAAACCGCCTATATGCGCCCCGTGCCGCAATACCGATACCGACAACGAACCTGCCAGCATCAGTAGCGATTGCCCGGCGATCAGGCCGCCCGCGAAGCCGACCCCGGCAATGACGAGACTTTCGACGAAGATGATTTGAGCCACCTGGGCCTTCGTCAGGGCGATCGCCCGCAGCATGGCGAACTGCCGCGTGCGTTCCGAAACGCCCATGTTGAGCGTGTTGAAGATCACCAGAAACGCCAGAAGCATGGCCATGAGCGTGGCCGCGTACGACTGCAGCTTGACGTTTTCGGCGGCGGCCGCTTCATCGAGTTGCTCTTCGAGGTCGTGGTCTTCCTGAAACTGGGCCGGTTCGTCGAACGCGCTCAGCTTCGGCCCCCAGGCATAGCGAAAGCCGTGGACGTCGACGCCTTCTTTCAAGCAGAGCCCCACAAATGTCACCACGGGATCGCGTTTCAGAATTTCGGCGGCCGTATCCATGCGGACATAGATCCCCGCAATCCCCGGGCTGGGCAGCGTCATGCTCGCCGACGTCCGGCCGGTGATCGGAACCGGCGGATTATCCACGATCCCGACCACGCGGAGTTGCTGCGTTGCGTCGTCCCGCCCGACGGTCAACGAGTCGTTGACGCCGACGCCGAAGCGGTCGGCAATCTCGCCGCTCACGGCCGCGTCGAGCGCATCGGCCGCGTCCTCGTCGCCTCTTTCCTCCGCGATCCAACGGCCGCGGACCAGATCGAACGGCGGCGCCGGCGCATCGGTGCCCAACATGAGACACTCATTGACTCCTTCGCCCGGCTGCGAACCGGACCCTGGCGGCGGAGCCTGAAGCTTCACGGCCCGTGACTGGATGACGACGCGCTCGGCCCACATCGGTTCCGCGGCGGTCACGTGGGGATCGGCGCGGAGGGCCTCCACCACCTCGGGCGGAACCTGCCGGTCCCATTTCCGGCTAATCGGATCCACCGACAGCGTATAGCGGCCCAGTGCGCGTTGAGCGAAAACGTCGTACGATCGCAACAGTGCCTCGTACCCGCTCACCATCCACAACACCAGGCACGTGGCGGCCACGGTGGCGAAGACGGTCAGAAACAGCCGGACGGGATGTTGTCGCAGAAAACCCAACGCCAGCTTCAGCACGGTCTTCATGACGCTTCTCCTCCGCCGCTGACCACCCTGCGCAGGGCCTCCTGGTACGCGTTGGCCAGCCCCTGGGCGTCGGGAAACCCGGCGGTTTCGAAACCATCCACGATCGCGCCATCCTTGAGGATCCGGACCCGGTCGGCCACCAGGGCTACGCTCGGCTCGTGCGTGACGATCACAATGGTCCGCCCTTGCTCATCGCAGAGCGACCGCAACAGCGAGCAGATCTCCGCCCCGGCCACCGAATCGAGATTCCCGGTAGGTTCGTCGACCAACAGAATCGCCGGGTCGGTGACAAGCGCCCGGGCGATGGCCACCCGCTGCTGTTCGCCGCCGGAAAGGGCATCGGGCTTGTGGGTTCGACGGTCCGAAAGGCCGAGGCGTTCGAGCAGCGCAGCGGCCCTTTCGCCGCCGCGCCGATGATCCATGATCGGCAGAAGAACATTGTCTTCGGCGGTCAACAGCGGCAAGAGATTGTAGGCTTGGAACACCAGGCCGATCCGTTCGCGCCGGAACCGCGTGAGCCGGCCGTCGTTCAGGCTCGCCAGATCCCGGCCGTCCACCTGGATGGAACCTGCGTCGATGTCGGTCAGCCCGGCCATCGCGTGCAACAGCGTGCTCTTGCCCGACCCCGACGCACCCATGATCGCAACGAATTCCCCGCGCTGGACGGTCAACGAGACGTTGCGAAGCGCCTCAATCACCCGGCTGCCTTGTCGAAAGCGCTTGGTAACATGCTCGACCAGCAGGGGCGGCGCCGTACTACCGAGCACAACCGTGCCCTCGCTCCCCTCTCCCCTGTCGCCCGTCCTGTCTATTGGAATACCTTGTCTCATCTTTCCCCTTCCCGGCTGTTTTACAAGCAACACGATTGCGTTCAGGTCAGCGTTCTTTCAGGGTCACACTGACGCCCGCGCCCTCCATGTAGAAGATCGTCTCCAACTCGAGGGTGACACGAAATCCGCCTACGTCGATTTGACCAAATCGGCCGGTTGTTTGCACCCCGCCACAATTGCCGGAACCAACGCCGCCAGACCACACAACAGCAACGTCGCGGCGAAACCGAGCGACAGGTAATACCACGGAATCGTCAGCGGCGAAAGGAAACCGCCGAAGAACGAAACGTAGCGTTTTTTATTAACGATGCGCCGCCCACCGAGAATCCCGAAGCCGATGCTGATGATCGCCGCCGACAGCGCGATCAGCAGCGCCTCGGCCAGGATCAGCCGCACCAGGCCGAACCGGGTCATGCCCAGACATCGCAGCACGCCCAGTTCGAACCGCCGCGTCCGAATCGAGGCGGCAACCGTCCCCATCATGCCGAGCGACGAAATCATCAGCAGGATGAGCGGCAGCTTTGCCGCCGCCTGAATCACGCTGTCCCCTCGGCTCCCTACGCGGTCGTTGAGGTATTCGTGCGAACTGACCTTCACCATCGGACGGGAAATCGCGCCGGCGCCGTCGTCCGGGTGCGCTTCCTCGTCCACCAGTTTCTGGAGCGACCGTTCCAGGTCCGCGTCGGAAACCGTCGGCCCGCCGCTGGCGTGCATGGTTCGGTCGAACCAGAAATAGGCGGCGTCGTTCAGTTTGAAATCGTCCTGGACGGTCGTGTACGGAGCGAACATCAGCGCGCCCGAACGGTATCCGTACTTCCGGACGCCGCTGAGCTTCGCCATCCAGAGCCAACCCGGGACGCTGGCGACGCCGCAGACCTCGTATTCAATCGGCTTCGCGTCATCCGCCGACGGACCTTCCCCCGGTGCATCGGGGCGTTGTCCTCGCATTCCGCCACCCGCTCCGCCTGGACGCTGTCCTCGCATTCCGCGGCCAGGTCCGCCCGGATCTTGTCCGCGAACTCCACCACCCGCTCCGCCCGGACCTTGGCCTCGCATCCCACCGCCGGGTCCGCCTGGACCGCGCATCCCGCGTCCGCCGGGCTCCGGTTTCATCAGTTCGAGCTTGTCGCCGACGTGCAGTCGCGCGCGGAACGCGAACGAATCGGGAATGATGCAATAGCGTCCCCCGCTCTCCAGTTTCGCGAGGGCGTTGTCCCAAGTGCCTTCGACCAGGTCGACATCGACCAGACGCGTCCGATTTCTCGCGTCGGTGCCGAGATCCACGGGCTCGAACGCCTTGGCGACATCCAGACCGAAAACGACCACGCCCGCGCCGGCCTGCATGGAGGACATGCCGAACTCCTCGAACCGCTTCGCCTGCCCCGCCGAAAACAACGGCTGCTCCAGTGCGATCGGCAGGAACTTGTCTCGATCGACGCCGTCCAAATTGCGGACCGTGTCGATCCGATCGGGCGGCAGACCTTTCGGCAGGCACGCCACGAGCGTGTTGGGCAGCCGCTCGCTGTGCGTGAACGGAACCAGCATGGAATATCCCGAAATCTCGAGGAAGCTGTACACGCCCAGCCCGATCGTCAGCGCCACGGCCGTTCCGAGCGTCCGCCAGAGGTTCGCGCTGAGCTGGTTCTTGAGCAGGCTCTTTTCGATAAACAGCAGCTTCGCGATCGGCGCCGAAACGAAACGCTCGACGAAGAGCACCACCGTCGGCGTCAGCAGCACCAGCCCCAGAATTTGCGTCGGCAGTCCGACGTATGTGTACAGTGCCAGCCGCAACAGGGAAGTCTCCGCGCTGACGCCGTAATAGATGACGATCGGATTGACGATAAGCATCGCGGCGCCGACGATCCCGAAGGCGTAGAACCACCGCTTCTTGACGTTGTAGATGTATCCGCGGTTCATGCCTTCGAGCGGACTGACTTTGGCCCCGCGCCACGCCGGGATGATCGCCGCGAGCATCGCTCCCAGAAACGCCGCCGCGCCGGACGTGATGATCGACGAAGTATCGAGCGACGCCGTCTTGCCTGTGCCGAACACGCCGGGCTGCAACCAGACGGTCGCCTGGAGCACGATCCAGCCGGCCGTCATCCCGACGATCCACCCCAGCACGCAGAGGATCATGCTCTCGCCGAAGATGAGCGCGACGATATGCCGCCGCTCCATCCCCACGGTCCGCATCATGGCGAAGACGCGACTGCGTTCGCCCACGCCCATACTCAGCGCGGTAAAGACAATCAGCGTCGAAATGAGCGTTGTGAAGAGAATGATCGCGCTGATGGACGACGCGCTGCCCATCAGTCCGCCGCCGCCGCGCGGACCGCCCCGATGATTGAACGAATCCTGAATATCGCCGGCGTCCATGAATTTCATCTGGATCCCTTCCGACGCCAGGTGCTCGGACCACGACTTTTTGAACTGCGCGACGTTCGCCCCGTCCCGCAGGCGGACGTACAAATACTGCGCCTTGCCCTTGTCCGCTTCGTCCAACGGCTGGATCTTCTCGGCGGTTGCTATGGAAACATAGACCGCGCTGACGGCCGGCGAGACGCCGAAACCGAAACCGAAGCCGCCGCCGGCCTTCTGATCGACCAGCCCGACGATCTTGATCTTGTATTCCGTCTCGTCGAGTCGCACGGCCACGTAGTCGCCGACCCGGACAGGATCTTCGTCCTCGCCCCAAACGCCCAGGCTCTCGGCGGCCGCCGTCCCCATCACGCCCTGCATCTCTGCGCTATGGGCGTCGAACCAGTCGCCCTCTTCCAGTTCGAACGGCGACTGCTCGGCGTCGATCCCCACGATGGTCGGACTCCCCATCGGCGTTCCGTGGCCGGCACGCTGACGGCGGAGAACGCTCTGGGCGTCCGTATACTTGGCCATCGTGTATTTCCCGAAACTCCCGCGAATTTGCCGCGCGGGCGAGACTTGCATGACCAGATCATTGCTCCTCAGTTCGTCCAGCACCTTCGGCTCGACGAACAGCGGTGCGGGCGGCCCCAGCGGCATCGGCGGCATGGGGCGGGCCGCGCCCGCCGGCGGCTCGTCGCTTCGCTGCGGAATCATCGTCACGTGATAGTGGCCGAGAAACTTCTCCCCCTCGTTCTCGAATTCGAGCGCGACCAGTCCGATGCTGCCGACGAGCCAGACAAGCATCGCGGACATCGCCGCCGTCGCGATCACGGCAAGCGCGAGCCGCGACCGATGATACCAGGCTTCACGGATAATCAGTTTGATAAGGAGCATGTTTGTGGTTCGCGGTTGCTTGGGTTAGGAGGAATGGGCCGGTGGGCTCAAGCGACGGATACGCGGGCCGGGCTTCCAAGCCCGCGGCGCCGTCAGGGCGGAAAGAGGATTAAGGATGGAAGAAACACTCCCGTTTCCCGCCTATCCTTCCGTCCGCCCGTCCCTGAGGTGAATCGTCCGGTCGCCGTAGTCCGCCACGTCCTTGTCGTGCGTCACGACGACCAGGGTGCGATTCTGCTCCGTGCAGAGCTTTCGCAGCAAGGTGCAGATCGTCGTGCTGTTCGTCGAATCGAGATTCCCCGTCGGTTCATCCGCCAGGATGATCGCCGGGTTCACCAGCAGCGCCCGGCCGATCGCGACGCGCTGCTGCTCGCCGCCGCTCAAGGCGTCGGGGCGATGCGTGCGTCGATTCTTGATTTCCAACAGATCGAGCAACTCGTCGAGCCGCGAACCCGACACCGGCGTTCCCCGTTCCAGTTGAGCCGGCAGGAGGATGTTCTCTTCCGCCGTCAGCGTAGGGATGAGGTTGAACTGTTGGAAGATCACTCCGATATTCTTGCGGCGGAATTTCGTCTTGCGCGAGTCGCTCATCTCGGCGATGTTTTCGCCGCCGACGTGGACGCTGCCCGACGTGGGAGGCATCAAACCGGCCATCACGTGCAACAGGGTGCTCTTTCCCGACCCGCTGGCGCCCATGACAGCCACGAACTCGCCGCGTTGGATGGTCAGGGTAACGTCCTTCAAGGCGTCGATGCTCAAGTTTCCCTGCCGAAATCGCTTCGTTAGGTTTTCAACGCACAGCGGTGGTGTTGGATTACTGGATGCACTCATGTTGTTGGAGTTCCCTTCTCAGTATTCGCCAATGACCTCGCCGCCCGCTCGCGTCCAGAGGGCATACCAAGTGGTCCGTTCGACCGTCTCGCTGATGAAACGCACGCTGCCGTCGCAGAGCCCGGCGTTGACACCTCCGGGATGGCGGCTCCTCGGTCCCGTTATCTTGTTCGACTGCCCGACCAGGTCGGGGACTTTGGCGTTCGGCGGGAAACGTCCGTTCAACAGCGGGCCCGACGGAGGCATGCCGCGAAGCCAGTACGAGAGCCGACCGCCGTCCCAACTGCTGACGCTGATCGCGGCGAGCCCGCCGGCCTCCACTTGGTCGGCCGCCGCCGCGCTGCAAGCCGCCCCCGAGCCCATATTGGCACGATAAACCTGGATATCGGGCGTGGGCGTCAACGGCGGCGACGTGCATGGTCCTCGGAGCGATTCCGTGAACGCGAGCGTATTGGTCGTGCCGTCGCAGATGTCGGCGATCCGCACGGTCGCCCCGGTCCAGCAGAGGCCGTCGGCCGCGCCGAAGCCCGGATGGAAGATGAAATTGGCGCCCGTCCCGCTGCCGTGATTCATCGCGTAGTTGCTTCCCGCCACGGGAACGACGGTCGCTCCGAACGTCAAATCATGGACCGGACTTTCGCCGTCGCTGGGGCACAAGAATAAGTCCAGCGGCTTCCCTAGGACCGGAAGCAGCGCATCGGGCGGGGGTGCGTAGGGAGCGCCCAGATTGAGACGAAAGTCGATCAAATCCTGGAGATTCGCCTGCTCGCAGTACGGCAAGAGCTTCGCCAGCGGCGAGAAATCCTGCCCTCCAAATCCCGAGTTGGGCAGCACGTTGAACGTGTTCATGTAGTTATGAAGCGCCAGGCCGATCTGCTTCAGATTGTTGGTGCAACTCATTCGCCGGGCGGCTTCGCGGGCGGCCTGAACGGCCGGCAACAACAAGGCAATCAGGATCCCGATGATGGCGATCACCACCAGAAGCTCGACCAGGGTGAACGCTGAGCGCCGCGGCGTGGGCATGATTTCCGTCCTCCCGTAGGGGCAAATGGCGATGCAGTCCCGCGTTTGCCTCGCCGAAGCCGGTTCCTACCGGTATCGCGATTGGGCGGGACGGCGGCTCTCTGATCCGTCTCGGATGGTTTCTCACTTGCCGAAGGCGCCCCGTAGGGCAATTCGCGTGCCGCTGCCGCTGACTTTCTTTGAGTGAAGGCAGATCGAGCTTTGCAGGGCTGTCGTCACGAAGAGACACTCTGCACACCTACGGCCTCGCCAACCCCGGAAATAACAGGCGTTTCCGCTGGCAACGGATGTCGACATCGGCCATCGTACCGACCCGCTCTCCTCTCGACTCGTCCCTTTTCGCGACCCCTGCTCCGAGCCACCATCGCACCTTCAAACCCGCCATGTGTGTCGATTCGGCCGACAGTCGCGTCGGAAAAATCGACACACCGGACAGAAGGACAGCAGCAGAGTTCCTGAGAAGACTCCCCAGGCTACTTGCCAGCCAATCGGGCGGCAAAATCGGCGTGGAGCCCGCCACGCGCCCCTACCGGCACCACGTCCTCGCGATTCTCGCCCTCTGCCTGCTCGCCGCCGTCTGGCCGGCCATTGCCATCGGCCGTGCCGAGCCGCTAAGATTGTTGCAGGCCGGCCGCGGAACGATGTAGCGTGTGTCAACAACCTTTTTCTCTCTGTATTGGACAAAGCGATGAAGATGAACTGGCGCAAGACCTTGATTGCTCTGTCGCTCTTGGCCGTGATTTCGATGGGGGCCCTTGGTGTATTGGCCCAGCCTCCGGGCAAAGTTCCGCCTGCGCGTCCTGGCGGTCCGTCTGGTCCCTTGGGCTTTCCCATGTTGATGGCAATCGATAGCGATGGCGATCGGGAATTGTCCGCCGCGGAGATCGAAGGAGCATCGCGGGTTTTGAAGAAATTGGACAAGGACGGCAACGGCAAACTGAGCGGCGAGGAACTCCGGCCGCAGCTCGGCGATCGCAGGGGATCCGGTGGGCCAGCGGCTGGCGGCCCGCGTGGTCCCAGGCCAGGCGGGAGCGATCAGTCCGCTCTCTCTCAACACGCACCGAACGCCAAGGATGACGGCGAGCGCAAGATTCTGCAAGGCATCGATGAAATCTTACAGAGCCAGGGGCGCCGCATGAACGTTCCCATGGCGGACGGCCGCCTGCTGCGATTGCTCGCCGAAAGTATTGGAGCGAAGCAGGTCGTCGAATTTGGTACGTCCAATGGCATTTCCGCCATCTGGATGTCGCTGGCCCTCCGCAAGACAGGCGGCAAGCTGATCACGCACGAGATCGATCCGGACACGGCGGCACAGGCCCGAAAGAACTTCGCCGCGGTAGGCGTGGCGGACATCGTCACCGTTGTCGAAGGCGACGGCCACGAAAAGGCAGCCGATTTGAAGGGCCCGATCGATCTGGTGTTCATCGACGCCGACAAGGAAGGGTACTTGGACTACTACCAGAAAACCTTGCCGCTGTTGCGGTCCGGCGGTCTGGTCTGCGCGCACAACATGAATGCCCGCATGGCCGACGCGGACTTCGTCAAGGCGATCACGACCGATCCCGACGTCGAGACGGTGCTCTACACGCAAGGAGCGGGGATGAGCGTGACGCTCAAGAAGCGCTAGTCCAACAAGGCTTGCTCGGTTGAAAAAAGGCCAGTCAACCGACTATTGCTCTTGACAGATCGTCGGCACCTGTTAATTTGAGAAGAAGTCTCAATAGCGGTCCCGCAGGACGCCCGCCAAAACTGCCCCACCATGCCACTCCGCAATCGAACTGCCGCCGTTCTCGTTCTGGCCTCGGCCTTTCTTGCGGTCGTGTGCGGCGGCGAGGCGTGGCATCTCGTGCCCGGCAGCGGCCACTGGACCAGCCTGCCCGCCGGTTATCTGTGTGTGGGCATTCATCTGCCTGCCAATGCCAGCGTGCCTGACGGCTGCGGTGCCTCGGGTCGCCTGGACCGTCAGCGACCTGCACTTGGGCCTACCGAAGATTGCTGCTTGATTTGCCAGATCTCCGGGCAGCATCGCATCGGTTCGGGAGCAGTGGAGTACGTCCGCTGGCTGACCTGCCACACGGATTTGCCTGCCGTCGCGACGCGTGTCGACCGTACCGCCGCGGCCAGTCCTTTCAATGTTCGCGCTCCTCCTTCGGTCTAACCGCTTCGCAATCTGTCCTGCGCTCGCATCGCGTTTGTGGTTGGAACGATTCTGCCCGCTGCTGGCCGAGCAACGCGCTCGCGGTCCGCAACGGCAAAACGAAAACGAGGAGCATTTCATGAGATCTTTACGGAAGCATTCCGCATTTACGCTTGTCGAACTACTGGTGGTCATCGCCATCATCGGCATACTGGTGTCGATGCTCTTGCCCGCGGTGCAAGCCGCGAGGGAAGCGGCGCGGCGGACCCAGTGTACCAATAACCTCAAACAACTCGGCGTCGGCTTTCACAACTACCACGACACCCACAAGGTGTTCCCGCCGGCCTACGTGATTCAGCCGGGCGGTGGAGGCGTGCATGGCACCCCGGACCCGACCACCCGCGATGCCGGCCCCGGTTGGGCATGGGGCACGCTGCTATTTCCCTTCCTGGAGCAGGGCAACCTCCACGACCGCCTCAATATGAATCTGCCCTGCTGGGATCCGAGCAACGCCGCGGCCACCGCCACGCAGGTAAACCTCTTTCTCTGCCCTTCCGCCACGAGAACCGGAGGTTTGGTGCAGGTAAAGGACGACGCGGGCGGAGTGCTGGCCACCTTGGCACGGTCCTGCTACGTGGCCAACGCCGGCCAGGAAGAACCTTGGCTTTTCGCGGTCGACGACTACCAGAACATCGCCGACGGCCCGCTTTACCGTAACTCGCGGACCCGATTCGCCGACGTGACCGATGGGCTGTCGAATACCGTCTTCCTTGGCGAACACCATCCTGTGCTCAGCGAGAAGACCTGGGTCGGCGTCGTCCCCGGCGCGATGGTCTGCCCGCAGCCGGAGTTTGCCTTCTCGATCTGCGAGCCGGGCGCGATCCTGGTCAACGCCCATAGCGGCCCGTGCAGCATCGTGACTCCGCCGGTAATCCATCCGCCCAACAGCCCGGTTGCCGCTCCGTGCCAGATGTACGCCGAGCATCCCGGCGGCTGCAACGTCCTTTTGGGCGACGGCAGCGTCCGCTTCGTTTCCGAAACGATCAACCAGCTCACCTGGGCCGGGCTGGCAAGTCGTGCAGAAGGCGAAGTCATCGGTGAATACTGAGCCGAGGCTCGATCCATCAGGAAAAGGAGAACCCTCATGAATACGAGGACAACCGTTTTGGCCGTTGCGCTGCTGTTGGTAGCGACCATGCTCTGGGGATGCGGCCGGCCACAGGTCGCCCCGAAAAACTTGCACCTCATCGCTTCGTTGCGAACCGCTCTCTCGACGCGCAATCCCGAGTGGCTCGAACAGAACGCCGAGATTATCTCCCAACGCCACCAAGGCGGAGAGATGTCGGACGACGAGTACGAGGCGTTTCAAGACATTCTCGACGCTGCCCGCGCCGGCGACTGGCAAGACGCGGAGCACGATGCCATTGCTTTCCAGAAAGCGCAGCGTCCAACCGCGGAGCAAGTCCAGCGAGTGAGCCGGCACTGGCACGACGGATCCTGACCGGACGCGTTTGAGCCGGCCACGGCAATCTCGCTCGGCGTCGGGCTCACACCGTATATCGGCATCCAGGCGTGGGGCTACACGTTAGTGAATCTCAATGGCTCGGCCGCTCCGCTGGCAGCAACGCGGTCCGTTTCTTGGAAAAGAATCGTCGATAGGACAGGGCGTAACCGGTGTAGACCAGAAACAGCGAGGCGACGGTGGCAAGCGTCGCGATGATCTTGCCCACCACGCCGAACGCGGCTCCCGTGTGCAGGAAACGGATCCAGATCCGTGCCTGCAACCCGGCACTTCGATCCTGCAGGCGGATGGCCCGGAGGATCTCACCCGTGTAGGGATTCAACTCGACGGGGATGAACGCCCGATTCGGCATGTAGTCGGCCGTGGTAACCGAGGCCTTCACCGGCGCCGTTTCCTCGGTGTTGCCCAAATCGGCGAGCGGAAGCCGGATCGACTGCCAACCGGGAAAACCGTCTTGCATGCTCTTCAATAGGGCTTCCAGGGGCAAGCGTTCGCTTCCCTCGGACGGAGGTGGAACAACGAACGGCGGAACCAGCGTCATGCGGAAATCGCGAAACTCGGGCGGTGTTTCTCCTGCCATGCGAAAGACCAGGTTGTGAGCCCAGGCAAAGGAGATGACCACTCCGGTCCCGGCCAGCACGACGAGCACCGGCAGGCTCCAGAACCCGAAGACAAGGTGCCAGTTGAAGTCGCGCGCCTTGCCTCGCGCTTTGGGCTTCAGCCGCAGGCGGTATCGCACCGCGCGGCGGCTCCAACGCTTAGGGAACCAGAGGTAAATCCCGGTAATGCACAGCAGGAGGAACGCCAGGTTGCTCGTGCCCGTGATGAGCCGCCCCACGGTGCGGCCCTCGCCGCCGATCGCCAGCCAGCGGTGGAGATCTTCCAGGAAGTGGATCGCTTCGTGGACGCCGTGGGCACGCGATTCCCTCAACTCACCGGTGTACGGATCGATGTACCATGGGCCGGAGCGGCCGGCCCAGAACTGCCAGGCTCGCCGCGGATCCTGCTCCACGACGAGGTGGTCCGCGGCAAAGCCGGGGGATTCCCGCTTGAGAATCGACCGCAGTTCGGCGACGCTCAGCGGTGGCCGCCCGTCTCCGGGCAACTCCACAGCGGCGACGTTGCGATCGCACCAGGCAAGAATCTCCTGCTCGAACGCGATCGCGATGCCGGTGATCGACATGACGGCAACCACGGCCCCTGCAAGAACGCCGAGCGCCAAGTGCAGCCAGAAGACAGCGGATCGTATCGTCATGCTGGTCGTCCGGATCCCGCTCAATCCATATTGATCGTGCGGACTTCGCCGCCCGCGCGGGTCCAGCTTGCATGCCACGCGCCACGGTCGATCGTGTCGGACACGGTGCGCACGCTGCCGTCGGCCATGCATGCGTTGACGACCCCAGGGTGGTAGCTACGTGAACCGGTGATCTTGTTGGATCCGCGGACCAGGTCAGGCACCGCGCTATTGGGCGTCAGGCGGCCGTTCATGACCGGCCCGTTGGGAACGCTGCCGCGAAGCCAGTAGTGGTTCCTGGAGCCGTCCCAGCCGGCGATGTAGGATTGAACGGCGCTGATGTTCCCCGTATCCGCAGCGGCGGCGACCGTTGCGTCAATCGCAGAAGCCGCCGCTCGATAGCGCCGAGGATCCTGCAGGGGCGTTGGCGATGCGGGCGAGTCGCCGGGACCGATCGTCGTTTCCGCAAAGATGATCGTGTTGCTCGTCCCGTCGATAATGTCGCGCAAGCGGATCTTGGCGCCGACCCAACACAATCCGTCCGCAGGAAGGCCGTTGCCGGGATGGAACACTCCGTCGATACCGCTGCCCTGATTGAAAGCATAGCTGATGCCCGCGATCGGAATGATTGCCCCCGACGGCATCGTCAGGTCGTGAAGGTCCGCGCCGACGTCGCTGGGACATTCGAACGAGTTGACGCGGGTCGCGGCGGCCCGGTGCAGTTCCGCCGGGAGGTCGTTCAGGGCGGGGTGGCCCATGTAGATGTTGAAATCGATCAGATCCTGCAGGTTCTCCTGCTCCATGAAGGGGAGCAATTTCGCAAAAGGCGAATAATCGCTTGGATAACCGCCGGGCCACGGCCATCCGTTGTTGGGAAACGCCTCTGGATAGGTGGAGGCGTAGTTGTGCAACGCCAGCCCGAGCTGCTTGAGATTATTACTGCACTGCATCCGCCGGGCCGCCTCTCGCGCCGCCTGCACGGCCGGCAGCAACATGGCGATTAAGACACCAAT
>Ga0123332_1003824_pt1 | contig 13556 bp, 8 predicted proteins | sample BioC12SIPDNA_4_FD_89958 | JGI IMG/M metagenome (GOLD analysis project Ga0123332, IMG submission 89958) | Anaerobic biogas reactor microbial communites from Washington, USA - Biogas_R2_A C12 SIP DNA | ecosystem: Engineered > Bioreactor > Anaerobic > Unclassified | place: Washington, USA...
CGGCGCCGACGGGCTCGGCGAGGCCGCTGAGCAGCGAGTAGAGGAACGCCTTGCTGCGCTTCCCGGTGGCGTAGTAGATGGGGATCGAGACGCTGATGCCCTCCGGGATGTTGTGCAGGGCGATGGCGATGGCAATCGCGGCGCCCAGGCCCGGGTCTTGCAGCGCGGCCAGGAAGGTCGCGAGGCCCTCCGGGAAGTTGTGGATGGCGATGGCGAGCGCCGTGAAGAGCCCCATACGGAGCAGGTGGTCCTCCTCGCGGTGGCCGTGGTTGTGGACGCCCGCCTGGTGGGCATGGTGGTGGGATTCGACGGCCAGTGCCGTGAAGTCGGGCAGGGGCGCGTTGGGATCGTGCAGCGGCGCAAACGCGGCCTCGGTGTGGGTCTCGTGCGGGTTCTCGGCCGCCGGAATCAGGTTGTCGATCAGGCCAATCAGGGCGATGCCGCCGAAGAAGGCCAGCAGGTTGACCCATTGACCGCCGCGCTGCCCGTAGGCTTCGACGAGCGCATCACTCCCTTTGAAGAAGATCTCCACGAAGGAGACGTAGAGCATGACCCCGGCCGAGAAGCCCGTAGACACCGACAGAAACCGGTAATCGGTGCGCTTGGCGAAGAAGGCCAGGATGCTGCCGATGCCGGTGGCCATGCCCGCGAAGACCGTGAGTCCCAGTGCGATCCAGAAGTTGGCCATCATCCCTCCTCAGGTGCGCTGCCCGCGCCGGGGCGTGCGAACTCCGACCCCTCCCAGTCTACCACAGATTTCCCATTGCCCCGAATCGCGCCTGCACTATAATGATGCCCCATCCACGGGTTTCCATTGGACAGCCGCCCAGATCGATGAGGTGTGCTACGGAGACCAGGCGAGACTATGATGAGATCAAGCCAGAAAGCCGACCAACCGGCACCACAGCCCAGGCCGTCGCGTCTGACCCTGGGCTTGCTTGGCGGTCCGGTGATCGACGAGGAGTTGGCGCCGGGCGCCGACTGTGTGGCGCGCGCCCACGACGCCAACCTCATCGTCTTTGCCGGGGGTATGCTAGAGAGCCGCTCCGAGGTCGACACGCAGCGCGCGGTCGTGGCCGAACTGGTCGGGCGCGAGAACGTCGACGGGTTGTACATCAACACCGATTTCCTGGGCCACGAGGTGGGCGCGGAGGGGATCCAGGCGTTTTGCGCGCGGTTCCAGCCGCTGCCGATGGTGCAGTGCGAGGTGGCCGGTACATCGGCGCCGACGGTGGTCACCGACTTCTACCAAGGTATGGTCGCGCTGGTGACGCACCTGATCCGCGACCACGGCGCCCGCCGGATCGCCTTCATCCAGGGGCCGGAGCAGTCTGTGACCGGCGCCGACCGGTACCGCGCGTATCGCGATACGCTGCACCAGCACGGTCTGGCCTTCGATCCGCTATTGGTGGCGCCCGGGAGCTTCTTCGCGCCCTCTGGGCGTGAGGCGGTAGCCCTCTTTTTCGAGCGCCGCAGGCTGCGGGCGGGTGTCGACGTCGAGGCGATCGTCTGCGTCAACGACTACACCGCAATCGATGCCCTGCCCGCACTGCGAGAACGCGGCATCCGCGTGCCTGAGGATGTGGCGCTGGTGGGGTTCGACGACCTGGAGGGCACGTCGGCTGTGGACCCGCCGCTGACGACGGTCTACCTGCCGGCGTACGAGGCAGGCCTCAGGGGGATGGAGGTCCTGCTGGGCATGCTCGAGGGCCAGGCGGTGTCGGAGGTGGTGCGGCTGGCGGCGCCGCTGGTGATCCGGCAGTCGTGCGGCTGTGCCAACCAAGTGATCCACGATTCCGTTGTCGGCGCCGTGCAGGCCCCCGGCGCCGCGGCCCACGCGGGGTCGGTGACGACGCCGGAGGCGTTAGCGGCCCGGCGCCCGGCGATCCTGGAGGCTATGACCCAGGCGGCTCGCGCCCCCATGGTCCCCAACTTCGACCACGATGCAGCGCGGCTGCTGGACGCCGTGCTGGAGCGCTTGTTCCGCAACGGAGGGGACGGACCGGTCGATCCGCTGCCTGTCACGCTCGTCGCGTTCGCCGAACACACGCGCGGCGACGTGAACCGCTATGCGGAGGCATGGCAGGGCGCGTTCTCGGGGCTGCGCCGGGCGCTCTATCCCTATCTGGATGACGAGCGCCTGAGGGTGCGCCTCGAAGACCTGTGCCATCAGGGCCGGGCGCTCGTGGGGCAGGTCGCGCAACAGACGCAAGTGCGCCGCAAGACGCTGATCGCGCGCGTGGACGACCGGATGCAGCAGCTCAACCACGAGATGGCGACGACGCTGGAGGTGGGCGAGGTTGTGGAGGTGCTCGCACGCGCCTTGCCGGAGCTTGGCGTCCCCAGTTGTTATCTGTCGGCGTATGAGGATCCCGGCGCCCCCGGCGCCTGGGCGCGGATGATCCTGGCCTACGATCAGCGCGGGCGGGTCGAGCTTCCGCCCGAGGGCCTGCGGTTCCCGTCTCGCCAGTTGATCCCCGAGCGGCTCCGGGATACCGCGCGTCGCCATACCTATGTCGTGGAGCCCCTGGGGTTCCGCCAGGAGCAGTTCGGCTTCGTGGTGCTGGAGATGGGGCTGACCCACCGGGCGGTCTACGAGGATCTGCGCGAGCAGATCAGCAGCACGGTGAAGCGGGTGCAGTTGCACCAGGAGGCGGTCGAGGCGCGGCGGGCGGCGGAGGAGGCCAACCGCCTCAAGAGCCGGTTCCTGTCGGTCGTGAGCCACGAGCTCCGCACGCCGCTGAATATGATTGTGGGCCTGAGCGACCTGCTCCTGCGCGAGGACGCTCCGGAGTCGCCGACGCCCTACCGGCACGAGATCGAGGTGATCAGGGCCACCGGGCAGCACCTGAACCGCCTGGTGCGCGACGTTCTGGACCTGGGTCGCAGCCAGATGGGGCAGTTGGCGCTAACGCGCGAGCTGCTGAACCTGGCGGATCTGGTGGCCGACGTGGTGCCACTGGGCGAGCAACTGGCCCGTGACAAGGGCTTGGGCTGGCAGGTGCGCCTCGTCGACCCGCTGCCGTATGTCTGGGGCGACCGCGCGCGTCTCCGGCAGGTCGCGCTCAACCTGTTGAGCAACGCGGCCAAGTTCACCAACCAGGGCGAGATCATCTTCGCCGTCGATAGTGACGGCGAGACGGTGACCCTCTCGGTCGAGGACACCGGGCTGGGTGTGCCGCTCGACGAGCAAGATGCGATCTTCAGCGAGTTCCGCCAGACGCAACGCACGACGATGCGTGGCTACGGGGGCATGGGGCTGGGCCTGGCGATCAGCCGCCGCCTGGTGGAGATGCACGGCGGCGAGATCGGGCTGCACTCCTCGGGGCAGGAAGGCAGCGGCGCCACCTTCCACTTCACGCTGCCGGTCGTCGCGACCCGGCTGTCGGCGCGCGAACACGATCCCGTTGATTGGCGCGAGGCCGCCCTGATCGTGTCGCAGGGCGGGGCCGACAGCAGCGCGCTGAGGGACTACCTGGAGGAGCGGGGGTTCAAGGCCATCCAGATCAGTGTTGGCGGGTCGGACCAGTGGCTGGCACAGGTGCGGCTGTCGAAGCCGGGCGCAATCGTGCTGGATTGCCGGGAGTCGGTGACGTGGTGCGTGCGGCTGATGCAGGTGCTCCAGCAGGACGCGGACACCCGCGACATCCCGGTGCTGCTCTACCGGGCGGCGAGCGCAGACGCGAGTATGGTGCTCGACGTTAGCTGCCTGAGCAAGCCGCTGGACGAGGGGGCGTTGTTGCAGTTCCTGGACCAGCGAGGGATCACGCCCGACGCGGTTGCGGAGACCGGCCCAACGCTCCTCGTCGTGGATGACGAGCCGGACTTCCTGTGGCTGCACGTGAGGCAACTGCAGGCTCTGCTGCCCCGTGCGCAGATCCTGACGGCGCAGACCGGCCACGAAGCGCTTCAGGCGGTCGAGCGCACACCCCCCGACCTGATCCTGCTGGACCTGATGATGCCGGAGCTGGATGGCTTCGCCGTGCTGGAGGCGCTGCGGTCGCACGAGCCCACGCGCGCGATTCCGGTTATCGTCCTGACCGCCTGCACGCTCACCGAGGATGTGATGGCGCGGTTGAGCCAGGGGGTGACGGCGGTTCTGAGCAAGGGCGTGTACACGGAAGCGGAGACGCTCCAGCGGGTCGAGGAGATATTGGCGCGTACCCGGCGGCTGGGCAGCGAGGCGCAGCGCATCGCGCGCCAGGCGGTCGTCTACATTCACGCGCATTACGCCGAGCCCGTGACCCGCGACGATCTGGCGCGCCACGTCAACGTCAGCGCGCGGTATCTGACCCGCTGCTTCCGCGAGGAGATGGGGATCACGCCGGTGGACTATCTCAACCGCTACCGGGTCGAGCGAGCGCGCCAGTTGCTGCTCCAGAGCGGAGACACGGTGACCGAGATCGCGCTGGCGGTGGGGTTCTCCAGCAGCTCGTATTTCAGCCGGGTCTTCCGGCAAGAGACGGGCGTCTCGCCCACCGAGTACCGGGAGCGCCCCGCGGGGTGATTGCAGGGATCCGGCAGTCTCACGAGTCGCCGGCACCTGGCCCTAACCTGATGCAGGTGGGGCGAACTGAGAGTTCGCCCTACGTGGGGGAGGCGGCGGCAGGGCGCCCCTACAACCGTGTGCCTTTTGTGCGATCGCTCGATCCTTTTGTGCTGCTGCTCTCTCCTTTCGTGATAGACGCCGCCTCCGGCGTCTGCTAGACTATGCCTAAAGGACGAGGGAGTAGCCCTGACCCCTTGCCGTACCCAGCCTCCCTCGATGAGCCGCCTATGTCCCTGCTGTGCCTGATTGGCGAAGACAGCCCACCCGTGACGCACCACCTGAAGAGCTACGCAGAAATGTGTGGGTTCGAGGTGGTGCATGTGACCGAGGGAGAGAGCGTGCTCGATGTCGCGCGGCGCATGCAGTTGGTCCTGATCCTGCTCAACGCTGAGCTTCCCGGCAGGCTGCGCGGCTGGGAGGTCCTGCGGCTGCTCAAGGCCGACGACGTGACGTGCCGGATTCCGGTCGTGACATATTGCGTCGGTGATGAGGATGGTCTGCGGCATCAGGCGGAGGGCGCCGATGCCTGGTTTCGCATGCCCGTGTTATATGGCGGTTTCCGCAGGATCCTGGCTAAGGCCGGGGTGAAGCCGCCAGGAATAGCTGCAAGGAGGTGTTCGGACGATATTCCAAGCAGAGATGGGTAAAGGTTCGCGAACCTGTGTTGGAGTGAGCCCCGAATCTGTGCGCTGGCGCAGATCACCCAATGGTTTTGCCAAATGAGGAAAGAGGAGCAAGAGATGTCACGAAAAACCCTAAACCGTAGAGATTTTCTGCGCTTGAGCGGGTTGGCCGCTGCGGGCGCGCTGGTCACGAGCTGCGGCACCCCCACCCCCGAGCCGACCGCCGAGACGGCCCCGACCACCGCTCCGGAGACCGAGGAGGTTGTCGAAACCGAAGAGGTCGTCGAAACCGAAGAGGTCGCCACTGAGGAACCCGCTACTGCTGAACCGGAGACCGAACTCCCCGAGGCCGCGCCCGGCGTTCCAGGTGTGGCCCGCGAGGACACGCTGATCTTCGCCTTCAGCTACGGCACACCGCTGGACGTGAATGCGAACGTTCCGTACATGACGTCGCAGCAAGGCAACGCGGTGATGCTGGAGCCGCTGTTCTTCTACAACCCGCACGATGGCGAGACGCCCTTGGTGCCCTGGCTGGCGGAGGGACCGTACGAGTACAGCGAGGACTACACCGAGATGACGGTCTACATCCGGAAGGGTGTGGAGTGGAGCGACGGCACGCCGATGACGGCCCACGATGTTGCCTTCACCGTCAACTTCAACAACGAGCAGGCCGCGGCCGGTCTCCCCACGATCGCGCAGGGCGGCCAGCTGAAGAACAACTTCGCAGAGGCCGTGGCAACCGACGACTTCACAGTCGTCTTCAAGTCGCTCGATGGGAAGCCGAACCCGCGGATGCACCGGTGGATCTGCTCGTCGTTCGACACGGGCCTGTCGATTATGCCCAAGCACATCTATGAAGGGCTTGACCGCGAGACGGTGAACGAGCTGACGTTCATCGAGAATACCAAGTTCACGGGTGTGGTCACGGCGCCCTTCGTCTGCGTCTACAGCACGCCCGAGAAGCGCATCTACGACCGGCGCGACGACTGGTGGGCCGTCAAGACGGGCTTCGCCGATCTGCCTGAGGTTAAGCGCATCATCGTTCTCCCCAGCTCGACCGACCAGACGGTCCTGGCGCAGCAGTACGCCAAGGACGAGTTGGATACGTCGCTGTCGCCGCTGGTCTCGTCGCACCGCTCCATCATCGACGCGAACGAGCAGCTCACGACGTGGACCGGGCGCAAGCTGCCGATGGGCAACGTCGATCACTGGCCGAACCTGATGTGGATGAACTGCGACGATCCGCTCTTCGCCGACCGCAACGTCCGCTGGGCGATTTCGTACGCGATCAACACCGGGGAGCTGGTGGACAACATCTGGCAGGGCATGGGCATCCCGACCACCTTCCCGTTCTCGCTCTTCGGCATCTTCCAGCCCTACATCGACGCCATCCAGCCGCTGCTGGAGCAGTACCCGGTCGGCGTGCAGGACCTGGCCAAGACGGATGAGCTGATGACAGACGCCGGGTGGGCCAAGAACGGCGAGGGCTTCTGGGAGAAAGAGGGCACGGTCTTCGAGCCCAACTGGGGTGGTTTCAACGCCCTGTACGCCGACATCGGCCCCGCGCTGTGCGAGCAGCTGGTGAAGGCGGGCTTCAAGGTGGAGTATAAGGAGCCCCCGGAGCTGTGGACGCTGATGCCGCAGGGTATCGTGAACATGTGCACCTTCGGCATCGCGTGTGACTCCGACGTCTACGAGGCGCTGGAGTACTTCCACAGCCGCCACTGGGCGCCGACCGGCGAGAACCTGCCCCTGGAGTCGTGGAACTCGCGCTGGCGCGATGACGAGTACGACGCGATCGTCGAAGAGATGGCCCAGATGAACCCCGGGGACAACATCACGGCGTACACCGATCTGGTCGTCAAGGCGATGGAGATCTGGTACCGCGACCTTCCGGCGATCCCGGTGTGGCAGTGGATGCACTACGTGCCGATGAACACCGCCTACTGGACGAACTGGCCGACGCAGGAAAACCCCTACGGCGTGCCGGCGATGTGGCTCCGCAATGGTGGCTTCCCGATCGCGGTGAATGTGAAGAAGGCCTAGGGAGGCACAGCACGTCGAGCTGGTGCTATCGCGCCAGTTGACCGTTGTGGGAGGCAAACTATAATCGGGCCTGACAGGCGGTTCCTGGCCTGTCAGGCCCGTGCATTCAAGGAGGATTCATGCACCGAAAAGCCTTCTTTTCCTATCTCCTGAGGCGTACTCTGCTCTTTCTGCTGGTGGTGTTTTCGGCGGTGACGATCAACTTCATCATCCCACGTTTCGCCCCCACCAACCCCGTCCGCGAGGCCATCCTGGCGAAGTATGGCTTGACGGCCGATCAGTCGGCGCTGAATGACCTGGTGGCCTACTACGAGGAGTACTTTGGCCTCAACGACCCCTTGATCGTGCAGTATTTCCGGTTCCTGCGGAACACGGTTCGCGGCGATCTGGGCTACTCGATCACCCAATTCCCACGGACGGTGCTGGACATGATCCGGGAGAAGGTGGTCTGGACAATGCAGCTTGTGCTGCCGTCGACGATCATCGCTGCGGTGCTGGGGGCGTTGCTGGGCGCGTTGTTTGCCTGGCCGCGCATGCCGAAGATCTACAACGCCACGGTGCCGTTGCTGATACTGTTTTCGGCCATCCCGGCGTTTCTGGCAGCGGTCGCCCTGATCTACGTGTTTGCCCACAAGCTGGACCTGTTGCCGCTCATGGGCGCCTATGACAACACCTTCGTGGCCCACGTCATCCCCGTATCGCAGTGGGCCTCGATTCCCGACTACACGCACTGGCCGACGCTGCAGCAGATCCTCAAGCACTCGGTCCTGCCGCTGGCGTCGCTGATCCTGGTGGGGCTGGGAGGCTGGGCGCTGGGGATGCGGGGGATGATGATCACGATCCACAACGAAGACTACATGAACTTTGCCGAGGCGAAGGGGCTCACCGACCGGCGGCTCTTCTCCTACACCCTGCGGAACGCCCTGCTTCCCATGGCGACCAGCCTGGGCTTGGCGCTCTCCAATGCGTTGACGGCGGGTATCCTGGTGGAGGCAATCTTCGCTTACCCTGGCATCGGAGGCCTGATCAACAGCGCGATCCGCGTGAACGACTTTCCGTTGATCTACGCGAACTCGCTGATCCTGATCGTGTTGCTGGCAGGCGCGACCTTCTTGCTGGATCTGGTCTACCCGCTGCTGGACCCGCGGATTTCGTATGAAGGGCGGTGAGACAATGACATCATCAGCAACGACGCAAAACGTGGTCGCCGCTGCGGTGCCCAAACCGCGTTCGCGGCTACACGGTATACTGCACTATCTGAAGCGCAATGTCAACCTGGCGATTGGATTCTCGATGCTGGCCATCTTGATCCTGTTTACGCTGGTGGGCGCTTTCATCGTGGACCTTGACGACGCATATCCGGGCGCCGTGCGGGCAGCGCGCCCGCCATCGGCCGAGCACCTCTTCGGGACCGATGGGCAGGGCCGTGATCTGTTCACTGTGGCGGTCGCGGGCACGTGGGTGACGCTGCAGATCGGGTTCATCGCCGCCGGCGTTGGGCTGACGGCGGGGGTGTTACTCGGTTTCATCTCGGCCTATTACGGCGGCACCATTGACACCATCATCCGGTGGGCGGTGGACGTCTTTATGACGATCCCCGGCTTCCTGATATTGATCGTGCTGGCCGCGATGCTCGGTGGGAAGGTCTCGACCGTGGGTACGGGCTTGATCATCTCGCTCTTCCTGTGGGCGGGGCCGGCGCGCGTGGTGCGCGCGCAGGTCCTGAGCTTGCGCGAGCGGCAGTTCGTGTTGATGGCCAAGCTATCCGGGTTGAGCAACATGGAGATCATCATCGAGGAGCTGATCCCCAACCTGCTCCCCTTCCTGGGGGCGCAGTTGGTGGGATCGGTGATGAGCGCCGTCTACTCCTCCTCGGGCTTGGCGATTCTGGGACTGGGAAACCTGCGCGAGCCGCAGTTGGGAACGACGCTCTACTGGATGCAGGGTCAGGGCGCGCTGGTGCGCGGGCTGTGGTGGTGGGTCGCGGTGCCCGTGGCTTTTCTCTGCTGGGCCTTCGTGATGCTCTACCTGATCTCGTCGGGTCTGGACGAGTTGGCGAACCCACGGTTGCGGAGGCGGGCGTGAACGAGAACAATGTTGCACTACGGGTCAAGGACCTTCACGTACACTACGACACCGAGGACGGCGTGGTCAAGGCCGTGAGCGGTGTGAGCTTCGACCTGCACGCCAACGAGCGAATGGGGCTTGTAGGGGAGTCGGGGTGTGGCAAGTCGACGATGGCGCTGGGGCTGATGCGGCTGATCAAGGAGCCAGGCGAGGTCGTGGCAGGCGAGGCGTGGTTGGGCGACAAGAACCTCTTCGCGCTGAGCTACGAGGAGATGCGGATGGCCCGCGGGCTGGAGATCGGCATGATTCCCCAGGGCGCGATGAACTCGCTGGTCCCGGTGATCCGTGTGAAGAACCAGATCATCGACGCGCTGGCGGACCACAAGTTGGGTCTGTCGAAGGAGCAACTCGAAGAGCGCGCGCTGGAAGCGCTGGACTCGGTCGAGCTGCCCCGCAAGGTCGCGGACATGTATCCCCACGAGTTGAGCGGTGGGATGAAGCAGCGCGTGTGCGCCGCGATCTCGTTGGCGATGCGGCCGAAGGTCATCATCGCCGATGAGCCGACCAGCGCGCTGGACGTGATCACACAACGGCAGGTGATGGAGACGATTGGCCGGTTGCAGGAGCGCACCAACAGCGCCGTGATCTTGATCGGCCACGATATGGGGTTGCAGGCGCAGTTCGTGAACCGCGTTGCAGTGATGTATGCCGGGAAGCTCGTCGAGGTCGGAACGGTCAAAGAGATCTTCACCGACGCGCTGCATCCGTATACGCAGTTGCTCATCAGCAGCTTGCCGACACTCGGCAGCAAGGGCGTGTTCGTCTCGATCCCCGGCATCGCCCCGTCGCTCCTAGAGCTCCCGTCGGGATGCGTGTTCCACCCGCGCTGTCCCAAAGCGATGGCCATCTGCAACCAGGAGGAACCGGTGCTGCATTCCGATAGCAGTGGGCGCCGCGTATCCTGCCATCTCTACGGCAACGGGGGTATGAACTGATGACACACCTGCTGGAACTACGCAACGTCACAAAGGTCTTCGGCGAGGGGGCCAAGGCCACGGTCGCCGTGGACGAGGTATCGCTCTATCTGGAGAGCGACAAACCGAGCATCATCGCGGTGGCAGGGGAGAGCGGAAGCGGAAAGACGACGATGGGGATGACGGTTCTGGGCTTTCTGAGGCCCACGCGGGGCCAGATCCTCTACCGGGGGATCGACGTCGACAAGATGAATGCCGACCAGAGCATCACCTATCGTCGTGAGGTCCAGGCGGTTTTCCAGGATCCTTTTGCGTCCTATAATCCGTTCTACAAGGTCGACCGGCTGTTCGAGAAACCCATCGCCAAGTTCAAGTTGGCCTCGTCGCAGGGTGAGGCCCGAGAGCTGATCGAGGAAGCGCTCAACAAGGTGGGGCTGCGACCCAGGGAGATGTTGGGCCGGTTCCCGCACCAACTGAGCGGCGGTCAACGGCAGCGGCTGGTGGTCGCGAGGGCCATCTTGTTGAACCCGCAACTGCTGATCGCTGACGAACCGGTTTCGATGGTCGATGCCTCGCTGCGGGCCGGGATCCTGGAGAAGATCCGGCAGTTGCACGACGAGCTGGGAATCTCCGTGCTCTACATCACGCACGACCTGACAACGGCTTACCACATCAGTGACGGCATCATGGTCCTCTACCAGGGGTCGGTCGTGGAGGCCGGCGATGTCGACAAGGTGATCAAATCGCCGGTACATCCCTATACGCAGTTGCTGGTGGACTCGATCCCCTGGGCTGACCTCACCCTGAAGTGGGGTAAGCAGCCGATCATCGAGCCGACCGAGGAAGATCTGGCGCGGCTGGCGGCTGCGGGGACGGCGTGCTGCAAGTATGCGCCGCGCTGCCCGCAGGCTATGCCGCGGTGCTGGGAGAGCCGCCCGCCGTTGTTTCACGCCGACTCGGGGCGCGTTGCGGCGTGCTTCCTGTATGAGAGCGGAACCACGCTGGAGAAGGATGAACTGGGCGGCCTCTTCTCGGCTCTGAATAACGGGAGTTCGTAGAGGCCCACGGGCCGTGTGACATCGTTCGTAGTAGGGAGGTTACCGGGCATGGCGAAAAGGATCTGCTGGGGTTGGTTGGTCGTCGTTCTGCTGACCGGCATGCTTGCCGCCTGTGGTGGTGGCGGCGGCGATGGCGGGTCCGACGACGGGACCTATGGGGTGGGCGATTCGGCCACGGTGGGCGATGTGGTGATCACGCTGGACGAGGCATCGCTGGTCGTCTACCGGGTCGGCGCCACCTTCACGGTCGTGAACAACGGGAGTACGGACCTCGTTCTCGATCCCGAGACCAGTTTCGCGATTGTGGGCGATAGCACGGGCACCGAGGTGCCGCTCACGCTGGACCCCGTAAGCTGCGACAACTCGCTGACAGGCACCGTCCCTGCAGGCGGGACGCTGACAGGCGATCTCTGCTGGCGGTCGAACCCCTCAGATACCTGGCCACTCCTGGCGCAGATCACGTACGCCGGTGGCGAGACAGAATCGGGCCCGGCTGTGTGGACTGTGGAGGCAGAGGAGTAGTCGCGGGATCCTTCAAGACACGGTTGACAGACGGCGACGCCTTCTCCGCGCCGCCGTCTGTCTGGGTTTGGAGCCGCGCCGGCAGGGATCTGCCGGCGCGCTTACGTGCTGGGACATTGAGGCTGGAGTTGTTGAGCGCCCGCAGGGTAGGTCGCGCTCCGGCGCGGTTGCGGGGAGGGTCATCCTGGTGCTTCGATGAAAGGGGACGTTATGGGCAGTAGCGCACGGTTGACGGCAGTGGCGCCGACGGTGTTTTTTGTGGGAACCGGCGAGGCGTTCCGGCAGGTGGTGCGGGTGCAGGCAGAGGGCGTGGGTTTGGCGGACCCGGCGAGGTTGAGGGTGACGGGGGCGGGCGTCGATGAGGTAGTGCGACTGGCGGCGGAGGCGGAGGCGTCAGGGGGGGCGACCTGGTATGCGGAGATCCCGGACATCCGCGTGGCGGCGCCGGTGACCTTCGAGCTGCGGGTCGACGGGGAGCCTGTGGACCGGCTGGAGGTGGCGTGGACGCCGACGCGGCACTGGGAGGTGCACCTGGTCCACTACGCGCACCACGACCTGGGATACACCGATCTGCCGAGCAACGTGTTGCGAGAGTATGACGGATTCTACGACCGGGTGCTGGCGTTCTGTGAGGAAACCGAGACCTGGCCCGAAGAGGACGCGCGGTTCCGGTACCTGGTGGAGCAAGCCTGGTCGGTCGTGCACTACGTAGAGCACCGCCCGCCTGCGGTGGTGGAGCGGCTGATGCACTTCGTGCGCGAGGGGCGGGTGGAGATCACGGCGTTGTTCGGCAACCAGACGCTGGAGTTGTGCGGGCACGAGGAGCTCGCCCGGCTGCTCTATCCGGCGTTCGGTCTGGCGCGACGCTACGGGTTCGAGATCGTCTCCGCCGAGCACAACGACATCCCCGGGTTTCCGTGGGCGCTGGCGAGCGTGCTGCGCGGCGCCGGGATCCGCTATTTCTCGCCGGGGGTGCCGAGCTGGTACTACGGCGACGCACACCCGCTCTGGGACCCCGAGGCCTTTCTGCCGATGGACCGGCCCGCGGCGTGCTGGTGGGAAGGGCCCGATGGCGCGCGGGTGCTGCTGTGGTCGGACCTGCACGGGATTGGGGAGTGGCAGCCCTACGACGTGACCCAGGCGGAGGCCGAGCTGCCGGCGATGCTGGAAGGGCTGGCACAGCGGGACTACCTGTATGACATGGTGAGCTATACCCTGCGGGGCGGTCACCGCGATAACGCGCCGCCGACGCTGCGCTACGCGCACCTGGTGCGGGCGTGGAACGCGCGGTGGGCCTATCCGCGGCTGGTCAACGCGACGAATCGCACTTTCCTGGAGCGGTTCGAGCAGCGCTGGGGAGAGACGCTGCCGGTCTTCCGCGGTGACGTGCCGGGGACTGACTATCCCATCGCTGCAACGTGTACGCCGAAGGAGACAGCGGTCGATCGCCAGACGCACGACCGGCTGCGCGAAGCAGAGCTGCTGGCGACGCTGGCGGCAGAACTGGCGGGCGCGCCCTATCCGCGCGCCGTGCTGAACGAGGCGTGGCGCGAGACGTTCTACTACGATCTGCATTGCTGGGGCTTTCACGATCCGGGTGGGCCGGCACAGGATGCGCACTGGGCCGAGAAGGCCGTCCACGCCTACCGTGCCGCCGCGCTGGCGCACGACGTCGCGGTGAAGGCCGCGGCGACGCTCGCCGACAGGATCCTGGACG
>Ga0123332_1003825_pt1 | contig 13556 bp, 11 predicted proteins | sample BioC12SIPDNA_4_FD_89958 | JGI IMG/M metagenome (GOLD analysis project Ga0123332, IMG submission 89958) | Anaerobic biogas reactor microbial communites from Washington, USA - Biogas_R2_A C12 SIP DNA | ecosystem: Engineered > Bioreactor > Anaerobic > Unclassified | place: Washington, USA...
GCCGCCGGCGGCCCCGCGGCGGCCGAGCCGGTGGCGCCGGCCGAGGCCGCGGCGCCCGAGGACGAGGAGCCGCTCCCACCGCCGGACGACGGCTACGAGGAGCTGCCGCCCGGCTTCTGGGACGACGAGGGCCGCGATCCGCCGCCCGAGGACGAGCCCGGACCGACGGCCGGGAGCGCCGGTGCGTCCTCCCTGGCCGAGCTGCAGCGCCTCTTCCCCGGCCGCGTGATCGAGTTCAAGCCCCACGCCGCTCCCGACGAGGCGCTCGGCGTCGACGCAGCGCCGGATGCGCCCGAGGGCGAGTCGCAGGGATACGATGACGAAGGACAGGACCGCCTCGGGTTCGGCGTGAGGCCGGACGACCGTTGAGCCGACCACGGCGGCAGGTCCGAGGAGACTCATGAACATCCAGAAGCTGATGAAGGAGGCGCAGCGCGCCCAGAGGCAGATGGCCGAGGTGCAGGAGCGCCTCGCGGGCATGACCGTCGAGGGCTCGTCGGGCGCGGGCATGGTCACGGCCGTCGCCAAGGGCGACGGGACGATCGCCTCGGTGCGCATCGACCCCAGCGTCGTCGACCCCGAGGACGTCGAGATGCTCGAGGACCTGGTGACCGCCGCCGTCGCCGAGGCGCAGCGCCAGGCGAAGGAGCTGCAGGAGCGCGAGATGGGCCAGGTCATGGGCGGCATGGCCGGTCTGGGGGGTCTGTTCTGACCGGCGCCCCGAGCACGCCATGAGGTACCCGACCCCCCTGACCACGCTGATCCGCGAGCTCGGGCGCCTGCCGGGCATCGGGCCGAAGAGCGCGCAGCGCCTGGCGTTCCACCTCTTCAACCGCCCCGAGGAGGACGTGAGGTCGCTGGCCGAGGCCCTGATCGAGGCCAAGCGCGGACTCGCGCGCTGCCCCGTCTGCTTCAACGTGATGGGCGCGGGCGAGGAGGCCTGCGCCGTGTGCACCGACGCCACGCGCGACCGCGGCCTCCTGTGCGTCGTCGAGCAGCCCGCCGACGTGCTGGCGATCGAGCGCAGCGGCGAGTACCGGGGCCTCTACCACGTCCTGCACGGCGCCCTCAGCCCGATGAACGGCGTGGGCCCCGACCAGCTCACCGTCGACGACCTCATGGACCGCCTGGCCGGCGTCACCGAGGTCGTGCTGGCCACGTCGACGACCGTCGAGGGCGAGGCCACGGCCCTCTACCTCGCCAGGCAGCTCCACGACCTGCCCCTCACGGTCAGCCGCATCGCCTACGGCCTGCCCGTCGGCGGCGACCTCGAGTACGCCGACGAGGTCACGCTCGGCCGGGCGATCAGCAACCGCCGGGCCGTCTGAGCTCCGCCCGCCACGCGCGTCCCCGAGGGCGCGGACGCGTCGTCGTGCCTTCCCTTGACGCCTCGGGGGGCGCCCGTATAATGTGCCGGCTTCCGAGGAGGGAGACCAACTGACCCCCGCTGACGAACGACCCCCACGCCGCCTCGTGATCGTCGAGTCACCCACGAAGGCGCGCACCATCAGCCGCTTCCTGCCCCCGGGCTACCAGGTGGAGGCGAGCATGGGTCACGTCAGGGACCTCCCCTCCTCCGCCGCCGAGATCCCCGACGAGGTCCGCAAGGAGCGCTGGTCGCGCCTGGGCGTGAACGTCGAGGAGGGCTTCAAGCCCATCTACGTCGTGTCGCCCGGCAAGCGCGAGGTCGTGCGCCGCCTCAAGGCCGCCCTCAAGCAGGCCGACGAGGTCTACATCGCGACGGACGAGGACCGCGAGGGCGAGTCGATCGGCTGGCACCTCGTCGAGGTCCTGGAGCCGCGCGTGCCGGTGAGGCGCATGGTGTTCCACGAGATCACCGCCGACGCGATCAGGGGGGCGCTGGAGAACACCCGCGACATCGACCTCGACCTCGTCGACGCGCAGGAGACGAGGCGCGTGCTCGACAGGCTCGTCGGGTACGAGCTGAGCCCCCTGCTGTGGCGCAAGATCGCGCCCCGCCTCTCGGCCGGGCGCGTGCAGAGCGTCGCCGTGCGCCTGCTCGTCATGCGCGAGCGCGAGCGCCTCGACTTCGTCGCCGCCCAGTACTGGGACCTCACGGCCCGCCTCGCGTCGCGCGGGGCGCCCTTCACCGCCGAGCTGACCCACGTCGCGGCCGACCGCGTGGCGCAGGGTCGCGACTTCGACCCCGCCACCGGCCGGCTCAGGGCCGGCGCCAAGGGCGTCGTCCTGCTGGGCGAGGCGGCGGCGCGGTCGCTCGCGTCCGCCGCCGAGGACGCCGCGTGGCGAGTGCTGGAGGTCGAGGAGAAGGAGCAGTCGCGCTCGCCGGCGCCGCCCTTCACGACCTCGACCCTGCAGCAGGAGGCCAGCCGCAAGCTCGGCCTCTCCGCCCGCGAGACGATGCGCGTGGCGCAGTCCCTCTACGAGAACGGCTACATCACCTACATGCGCACCGACTCGGTGCACCTCTCGACCGAGGCGCTCACCGCGGCCCGCGACGCGATCAGCCGGCGCTACGGCGCGGAGTACCTCCCCGACGGCCCGCGCCGCTACCGTCAGCGCGCCCGCGGCGCCCAGGAGGCCCACGAGGCGATCCGCCCCGCCGGCACGCAGATGCGCACGGCCGACGAGCACGGGCTCAGGGGCGTCGAGGCCAGGCTCTACGACCTGATCTGGAAGCGCACCGTCGCGAGCCAGATGAAGGAGGCGCGCCTCAAGCTCGTCACCGCCCGAGTCGAGGCGCGCCTCGGCGACGCCGCGCCGCTCGCGGCCGCCCTGGGAGGCGAGCTGCCGGCGGGCCAGGAGCCCACGCTGGGGTTCCGCGCCGCGGGCCGCACGGTCGTGTTCCCGGGCTTCTTCCGCGCCTACGTCGAGGGCTCGGACGACCCCGAGGCGGCCCTCGACGACCGCGACCAGCCGCTGCCGCCGCTCGCGCAGGGCGCGGCCCTCGACTGCCTGGCCGTGGAGGCGGCGGGCCACGAGACGAAGCCGCCGGCGCGCTACACGGACGCCAGCCTCGTGAAGGTCCTGGAGGCCGAGGGCATCGGGCGCCCGAGCACCTACGCCTCGATCATCGACACGATCCAGACGCGCGGCTACGCTCGCAAGGTCGGGCAGCAGCTCGTCCCGACGTTCACGGCGTTCGCCACGACGGCGCTGCTCGAGCGCCAGTTCCGGCGCCTCGTCGACACCGAGTTCACCGCCGGCATGGAGTCCGTCCTCGACGACATCGCCGCCGGCGAGCGCCCCAGTGACACGTACCTGCGCGACTTCTACCTCGGCGACGAGGGCATCGTGAAGCGCGTCGAGCAGGCGATGGAGGACATCGACGCCCGCGCGATCTCGACGGTCACGGCCGCCAAGTGGGAGCCGTACGTCGTGCGCGTGGGCCGCTACGGCCCCTACGTCGAGGGCGAGCTCGACGGCGAGCTCAAGACCGCCTCCCTGCCGGGCGACGTGGCGCCCGCCGACCTCACGCGCGAGGACCTCGAGCGCTACCTGCGCGAGGGCAACCTCGGCGACGTCGAGGTCGCCACCGAGCCCGAGACCGGCGAGCCGGTGCTCCTCAAGCGCGGGCCGTTCGGACCGTACCTGCAGCTCGGCCGCGGCGAGGGCGCCGAGAAGCCCAAGCGGGTATCGCTGCCGCCCGGGGTCGAGCCGCACGACGTCTCGCCCGAGATGGCCCTGAGGCTGATCGCGCTGCCGAGCCCCCTGGGCGAGCACCCCGAGGGCGGCACCGTGGACGTCGGCATCGGCCGGTTCGGGCCGTACGTCAGGCACGGGCGCACCTACGCCTCGATCCCCAAGGACAGGTTCGTCCTCGACGTGACGCTCCCCGAGGCGCTGGAGCTGCTGCAGAAGAAGACGGCGCGGGGCGGCGGCGCGCTGCGCGAGCTCGGCGTCGACGAGCGCACCGGCGAGGTCGTCGACGTGCGCGAGGGCCGCTACGGACCGTACGTCAAGCGCGGCAAGCTGAACGCGTCGCTGCCGAAGGACGTCTCCCCCGAGGAGGTCACGCTCGAGCAGGCTCTGGCGCTCCTCGACGCCCGCGCCGCGGCCGCGGCCGCGAAGGGCGGCGCGGGAGCCAAGCGAGGCCGGGGAGCGGGCGCGAAGAAGGCCGCGAGCGGCAAGGGCGCGGCCCGGTCCGGCACGGCCAAGAAGGCGACCGGCGGGAAGAAGGCGACGAGCAAGACCCGCACCGTGAAGGGCGCTACGCGGCGCACGAACGCGCGCAAGACGAAGACGGCCTGAGCGGCGCCGAGACGGGCCCGAGACGCACTGGGCCTTAGAATCTCGGGGTGCGGCGCTACACCGTCACCGAGGGCATCGTCCTGCGCAGGAAGCCGCTGCCGAGCGGCGACCTCGTCGTCACGCTGCTGTCCCACGAGGGCAAGTGGCGGGGCGTCGCGCGCAAGGGCCGGCTGCCCGGGGGCAACCTCGGCAAGCTCAGCCTCTTCCACGACGTGACCGTGCAGTACTACCGCAAGCGCGACGACGACCTCGCCCTGATCACGCAGGTCCAGCTCACGGGCGCGCTGCCGGGCCTGAGCGGCCCCGAGGTCTACCCGTACGCGAACCTGCTGGCCGAGCTCGTCGACGCGCTCACCGTCGACGTGCACCTCGGCGAGCGGCTCTTCGACTACCTCGCCAGCGGCCTGCGCGGTCTCGTCGCCCACGACGACCCCGAGCACGTCGCGCTCGTGTACGCCTGGCGGCTGCTCGGCCTCGCCGGCCTCGCGCCGACCGTCCGCCGCTGCGCGAGCTGCGGCGCCCTCGGCCCCCTCGTCGCGTTCGACGCCGCGTCCGGCGGCCTCGCCTGCGAGGCGTGCGCCCACGCGGCGGCGCAGGCGGGCGTGCACGGGGCCACCTACCTGGGCGCGGCCGGCGCGGCCGAGCTCCGCGACCTCGTCGAGGCGCCGATGCGGGAGGCGCTGACCCGGCCGCCGGCCGACCGCGAGCGCCACTGGCGGGCGCTGAGGCGGCACGTCGACTACCACGTGCGCGAGCTGAACAGCCTCGCCGCGCTGCCGCTGCCGCCGGCCGCGGCAGGAGCGCGGCCGGGCGCGCCCTCCCCGGCGTGACCTACGGGCTCGCCGCGCTGGCCGCCGGCTACCTGCTCGGGGGCTTCCCCACCGCCTACCTGCTCGCCAGGGCGCGCGGCCGGGACGTGTTCGCCGTCGGGTCGGGCTCGATGGGGGCGATGAACACGGCGCGCAACGTCTCCCCCGCGCTCGGCGCCGCGGTGCTGGTCGTGGACGCCGCGAAGGGCGCCCTGGCGGCGTACCTGGGCGCGCTGCTCGGCGGCCTCGGCGCGGGGCCCGGACCCTTGCTCGGCTCGCTCCTGGGGTCCTTGGGCGCCGTGACGGGCCACTGCTTCTCGCCCTTCGTCGGGTTCCGCGGCGGCAAGGGGCTGGCTACGGCGTTCGGCGCCCTGCTCGTCGTGCATCCGGCGCCGGCGCTCTACGGGCTCGCGCTGCTGGCGGTGCTCGCGCTCCTGGTGCGCGACAGCGACGCCGCGATGGCGGCGGTCCTCGTCGTCTACCCCGCCGTCGTGCTCCTCGCCCTCACGCGGCACGGCTGGGAGACGGCCCCGGCGCGGCTCGCCGCCGGCATGGTCGCCGTGATGTGCCTCGTCGGGCTCGTCAGGCTGGCGGTAGGGCGCCGCCGCGCCCGGCCCGGCGCGGAGCGGCCGGCGGGCTGAGCCGACGCTCGGCGAGCGGCCTGGCCACGGCGTCAGCGGGCCGTGCCGGCGCCGGCGCGCCGGCGCCGCTCACTGCCAGCGCTCCCTGCCCTCCGGCTCAGCGCCCAGCAGCAACGAGCGCGCCTCGCCCACCACGAAGAGCGAGCCCGCGACGAGCACGAGGTCGCCCGGCCGGCTGAGGTCGCGCGCCAGCGCCAGGGCGGCGGCGACGTCCGGCGCCTCGTGCACCTCCCCGGTCGCCCCCGCCCGCCTGGCGGCCGCCGCCACGTCGGTCGGGGCGGCGGCGCGGGGCGACGCGGCCGCGCGCGTCGCGACGACCCGGCGCGCGCGGCCGACCAGCGGCCCCAGCACGCCCGCGACGTCCTTGTCGGCGGACACGCCCACGACGAGGACCGTCGCCGCGCCCCCGAGGTCGTCGAGGGCCGCCGCCAGCGCCGCGGCCGCCTCGGGGTTGTGGGCGCCGTCGAGGACCCAGGCGCGGTCGCGGTCGAGGCGCTCCAGGCGGCCGGGCCAGCCGGTGGCCGCGACCGCCGCCCTCACGTGCTCGGCGCCCACGCCCAGGGTCAGCGCCGCCGCGGCGGCCAGCGCGACGTTCCGCGCCTGGTGACGGCCCACCAGGGGCGAGACGAGCGTCAACGGCAGGCCCGGCAGGTCACCCGTGACCGCGACCGTCGTGCCGCCCCAGCCAGCCGCGACGACAGCCGCGTGGAAGTCGCGGCCCAGGGCCGCCAGCGGCGCGCCCAGGCGCGCCGCCTCTTCCGCGATCACGGCCAAGGCCTCGCCCTGCGCGCCGGTCACGGCGGGCACGCCGGGCCGGAGCACGCCGGCCTTCTCGCGCGCGATCAGCGCCGCGGTCTCCCCGAGCACCGCCTGGTGGTCGAGCGCGACGCCGGTGATCACGGACAGCTCGGGCTCGAGCGCGTTCGTAGCGTCGAACCGGCCCCCCATGCCCACCTCCATCACGGCCCAGTCGGCGCCCTCCTCGCGGAAACGGTGCAGCGCGGCGGCCGTGACGACCTCGAAGAAGGTGCATCCCAGCCTCTCCGCGTGCGGCCTGACGGCGGCGACCGCGGCCTCCATCGCCGCGGCGGACGACTCCTCGCCGTCCACGCGCGCCCGCTCGCCGACGCGCTCGAGGTGGGGGCTGAAGAACGAGCCTGTGCGCCGCCCCGAGCGGGTCAGGGACGCAGCGACGAGCCGCGCGACCGAGCCCTTGCCGTTCGTGCCCGCCACCAGCACGACGCGCGTGCCCGGCGCGGGCAGGCCGGTGGCGGCCAGCAGGTCCCGCACGCGCTCCAGGCCCGGCCGCATCCCGAAGCGCTGCAGGGAGAAGAGCCAGTCGAGGGCCGGGGTGGGGCTCATGTGAGCTCGTCGCACGCGCGGATCAGCTCCGCCCACTCGTCGCCGCGCGGGTCGTGGTGGTGCCGGACGAGCCACGCCACCCGCGCGTCGCCCGAGGCGCGCAGGACCATCAGCGCGCCGTAGGCGGCGTGGTGGCGGCGCGCCTGCCGCGTGCCGGCCAGGCCCCGCAGCCGCGGCTCGGGGGGCACGTCGGGCGCCGGCAGCAGGTGGGCGATGATGCGGTGGACGACGTGGCTGCTGCTGCCCGTCTTGCCGACGTCGTGGAGCAGCGCGGCGCGCAGGACCTCCCGCGGCGCGTCGGGCCGCCTGGCGGCGACGGCGCGCGCGACCTTGACGGCGTGCGCGCGCTCGAAGCGCGGCATCGCGGCGTACAGCCGCCGCTCGGCCGGCGCCAGGAGGCTCAGCGCCCACTCGTCGTGGGGCGCCGCCAACGCGGGGAACGCCGCCTGCAGCGTCCTCACGGCGGCGTTGCCCGCCCAGCCCACGGCCCTCCTCACGGTCGCAGAGTCTAGCCCGGGCGCACGGGGGACCAGCGTCTGGGGGCCTGTATGCTGGCCCCCAGCGCCGGCCGGTCGTCGGCGGCGCGGCTGCCCGTGGCCGGCAGCGACGAGGAGAGCATGTCCCGATCCGCACCCAGGTCGCACTTCCCCTCCGTGGCAGCCCTGCTCCTCGCGGTGTGCGCGCTGGCTGCCCCCGTGCTCGCGACCGCGCAGGCGGTCGCCGCCGCGCCGCCGGCCGAGGAGGCCGCCACCGCGCCGCCTACCGAGGAGGCCGCCGACGCGCCGTCCGCCGAGGAGGCCGCCGACGCGGCCGTGAGGGAGTGGCTGGCGCGCCGGCCGCTCTCGTTCGAGCAGCTCTCGTCCCTCGACGCCGAGCAGCTCTGCCGCGAGCTGCCGGGGATCGTCTCGCAGCCGCCGCCCCCGGCGGGCACCCAGGTGAACCTGGAGGACAGGGTCGAGCGCACCACGCCGGAGGACGGCGAGGTCAGGGTCTTCACGTACGCCGCGTCCCTGCCGGGCGGCCGCCTCGACGTGGTCGAGGTGCGGCTCGCCCCGACGGAGGACGGCTGGGAGACCCTGCGCGTCGGCTTCCGCTCCGCCGGCGAGCTGACCGGCGTCAGGGCGTGGCTGCAGACGCCGGCGGCCGCGTACGCCTTCATCGTGCTGACCGTGCTCGTGGCCTACATGCTCGCGCGGCCGGGCTCGCCGCTGCGGCGCTGGCTCGGCGTCACGCGCGCCTCGGTGCGCCAGCACCGCCGCCTCGTCGTCGCCACGGTGCTGGGCCTCTACGCGGTGTTCGGCCTGGGCGTCCTCGCGGGGACGACGCTGCCGGACTCGTGCGACGTAGCGGTGGTCGAGATCGTCGAGGGGGCGATCACGGCGCTGGGCGCGACCGCCGCCTACGGCAGCGGCGACGTGCCGCGCGCCGCGGTCGTGACCTTCTACCAGAACTTCGTCGTCGTCACGCTCTCGGTCACGTTCACGCTCGCGGCCGTGCTCGGGGTGCCCGCCTACCTCTACGCCGCGTTCTCGTTCTTCGTGCAGGGCGTGCCGTTCGGCATGATCGGCGGCGGCTCCGCGCTCCAGCTCCTCGTGCTGCTGGTCGTGCTCGTCCTCGAGCTCACGGCCTACTTCTTCGTCGTGTCCGGCGGCGGGATGCTGCTCGCCACGGTGTGGCGGGGCGGGTTCGGCCGGCTGTCCGAGGGCTTCCGCAAGCTCCTGTCGACCCTGCCGGTGGCGGTCGTGCTCCTGCTCGTCGGCGCCTGGTTCGAGGCGGCCGTGCTGATCCTGGGCCTGTGACGGCCCGCCCCGCCGGCCCAGGGGGCGCGCCGGGGGCACGCGGCGGAGCGTCGACGGCGCCCGTGGCGGCGCGGCGCGGTCCGTGTCTCGCGCGGCCCGCCGTCGCCGCCCGCGAGCCCTAGCCGGCCAGCACCGACCGCACCGCCGGCGCCACGTCGAGCAGGCTGGCCGCGCCGACGAACGCCGCGGCGCCCGGGCCGGCCGCGTACAGCGGCACGGGGTTGCGCGTGTGCGTGGCGACGCCGAGGTCCTCGACGTTGCCGTGGTCCGACGTCACGAGCACGGTGACGCCGCGCGCGACGGCGCCCGCGGGGTCCGTCACGAGGTGGCCGAGGGCGGCGTCGACGCGCTCGAGCAGCGCCTTGGCGTCGGCGAACGCCTGGGCGTGTCCGTAGGCGTCGGTGAGCCACACGTCGAGCACGGTGAAGGCGTGCGCCGCCGCGATCGCGGCGAGCGCCCGCGCCGAGCCCAGCGGGCCCATGCGCCCGCCTTCCCGCGCCAGGTGGGCTCCCTCGAGGTCGGAGGGCACGGCCTCGCCGCGGGCGTACTCGGCCGCGCCCAGCTGCGGCACGCCGGCCGCCAGCGCCGCGTAGGCGACGGCGTTCGGCCGCATCCGCCGCCGCGCCTGCGCCGCGAAGTACCCGGGCGGGTAGGCGTTCGCCAGCCGCGCGCCCCCGGCCCTGACGCCGTCGTGGAAGAGGTTCCCTGCGTCGAGGACGCGCCTGAGCGTGGGGCCCGGCCACGGGCCGTAGTGGCCGTCCATCGCGTCGGCGGCGTTCACGCCCGTGAGCAGCGTCGTCTGGCCGGTCGCCGACTGCGGCAGGCCCGGGTGACCCAGGCCGGCGTCGAGCTCGCGGTAGACGGAGGGCGCCGCGAGGCGGCCCGCCCGCAGCGCGTCGAGGGTCGGGGTGCGCGCCGCGACGACCGGGCTGGGGGGCGCGCCGGGCGCGGCCTCGCCGGGCACGCCGACGCCGTCGAGGAACAAGAGGAGGACTCGGCCCGTCAGCCGACCCCCATCGCCGCCTGGGCGCGGCGCAGCGTGGGCCCGGCGATCTCCCTGGCCCTCTCGGCGCCGCGCGCGAGCACGGCGTCGAGACCCGCGCGGTCGTCCATGTACTCGCGGTAGCGGCGCTGGAGCGGCGCCAGCATCTCGTTCACGGCCTCCACGGTCAGCTTCTTGAGCGTGCCGTAGCCGCCGCCCTCGAGCTCGGCCTCGATCGCGGCGATCGGCCGGCCCGAGGCGACGTGCGCGATCGTCATGAGGTTGCGCACCCCGGGCGAGGCGTGCTCGAAGCGGAGCTCGCGGCCCGAGTCGGTGACGGCCGCCATCACGACCTTCCGCACCGTGTCGGGGTCGTCGAGGAGCTGGATCGCGTGCCCGGGCCGCTCGACGGCGATGCTCTTCGACATCTTCACGGTCGGGTCGTCGAGGCCCATCAGCCGGGCCCCGACCTCCGGCACCTCGGCCTTGGGCAGCACGAAGGTGTCCCCGAAGAGGTTGTTGAAGCGCACGGCGACGTCGCGCGTGAGCTCGATGTGCTGCACCTGGTCCTCGCCTACCGGCACCAGGTCGGTGTCGTAGAGCAGGATGTCGGCGGCCTGCAGCACCGGGTACACGAGGAGGCCGGTGCCGACGCTCTCGCGGCCCTCGGACTTCGACTTGAACTGCGTCATCCGGTACAGCCAGCCCAGCGGGGTCGCGCACGACAGGAGCCAGGCGAGCTCGGAGTGCTCGCGCACGTGGGACTGGACGAAGATCACGCTCTTCTCGGGGTCGACGCCCGCCGCCAGGAACTGCGCCGCCGTCGAGCGCACGCGCTCCTTCAGCTGCTGGGGGTCGACGGCCTCGGGGATCGTGAGGGCGTGCAGGTCGACGACGCAGAAGACGTTGTCGCGCTCGTCCTGCCGGGCGACCCACTGCCTGAGGGCCCCGACGTAGCTGCCGAGGTGGAGCACCCCCGTGGGCTGCACCCCTGAGAACACGCGCGGCCTGCTGGACTCCTTCTCCATGAGGGGCAAGTATACGCGCGCCATCAGGGCGTCCCGAGCACTAGCAGCGTCAGGGCCGGCACGGTCCCGTCGAAGGCGCGCCCGGTCAGCACGTCGACGGCGCCCTCCGGGACGTCCGGCAGCTCGACGGCGAGGTCGCGGGCGCCGAGGTTCGCGACCACGAACAGGCGCTCGTCGCCGGCGTCGCGCTCCAGCGCCAGGACCGCGCGCTGACCGGCGTCCAGGACGCGCGTCGCGCCGCGGTACAGCGCCGGGTGCGTGCGCCTGAGCGCGATCATGCGCCGGTAGCACCACCACAGCGAGGTCGGGTCGCGCCTCTGCTCGGCCACGGTGACGCCGGGCGCGGCCTCCCCGGGGTCCGTCCACGGCTCGCCCGTCGTGAAGCCCAGGCCCGGGACGGGCTCCCACGGCATGGGCGTGCGCTTCCCGACGTCGAACGTGCCGGGGCCGTCGGTCATGCCGACCTCCTCGCCGTAGTAGAGGAACGGCGTGCCGGGCAGGGTGAGGAGCAGCCCGGCCGCGAGCGCGAGGCGCCGCTCGTCGCGGCGCGGCACCGAGAGCCGGGTGGCGAGGCGGCCCTGGTCGTGGTTCGAGGTGAAGGTCGCGCGCATCGCGCCCGGCGGGTACATCGCCTCGGCCTGCGCCAGCCCGAACGCCAGGTCCGCGGCGGACCGCGTGAGCAGGGCGCGAACGAGGTCCTGGTAGAGCGGGTAGTCGGTCGCGGCGTGGAGGCCGGCCTCGGTGTGGTAGCGCGCGATCGCCGGCATGTCCGTCCACGTCTCGCCCAGTACGACGGCGCCGGGCGCGACCGCGTCGACGTGAGCCTGGAACCGCGCCACCCAGGCGTAGTTCTCCGGCGCGTTCGCGATCACCCCGCCCTCGCCCTCCACGACGTGCTGGATCGCGTCGACCCTGAAGCCGTCGAAGCCCAGTCCCAGCCAGAACGCGGCCACGTCGTGGACCTCCCGCTCCACCGCTGGGTCGGCGTGGTTCAGGTCGGGCATGTCGGGCGAGAACAGGCCCAGGTAGTAGGCGCCGTCGGCCGCGTGCCAGGCGCTGCCGCCGAACGTCCCGCGCCACGGGGGCGGGTCGTCGGACCACACGTAGCGGTCGCGGTAGGCGGGGTCGCCCGCCAGCGCCGCGCGGAACCACGGGTGCTGCGAGGAGGTGTGGTTCGGCACCAGGTCGAGGATCACGCGCATGCCGAGGGCGTGCGCGTCGTGGAGCACGCCGAGCAGGTCGTCGAGGGTGCCGTACTCCGGGTTCACCGCGTAGTGGTCGGTGACGTCGTAGCCGTGGTAGCTCGGGCTGGGGTGCACCGGCATCAGCCACAGACCCGTGACGCCGAGCTCGGCCAGGTACGGCAGGCGGGAGCGCAGGCCCGGCAGGTCGCCGACGCCGTCGCCGTCGGAGTCCTGGAAGCTCCTGACGAACACCTGGTACCAGACGCCGTGCTCCGGCGGGGCCAGGAAGCCCCGCCCCGCGGCCCCTCGGGACGCCACGCCGACGTCTGGCGCCGCCGACTGCGCCGCCGCGCCGGGGGCCTGCGCCGCCCCCGAGCCGAGGAGGCCGGCAGCGACGACGAGGGCCGCGAGCCACCGCGAGGCCAGGGCGGGCGCGCCCCTCAGGGCCACACGCGGTCGACCCACTGCAGCGGGTTCGTCGGCGCCAGGTCGACGCGCATCTCCCAGTGCAGGTGCGGGCCGGTCGAGAGGCCGGTGCTGCCCACCAGCCCGATCCGCTCGCCGCGGGCCACGCGCTGCCCGACCGCGACGTCGACGCTGCTCATGTGGAAGTAGTGGCTGAACACGCCGTGGCCGTGGTCGAGCATCACCCACCCGCCCTTTATCGGGTACTGCCCGGCGACGAGCACGACGCCGTCGTTCGTGGCGACCACGGGCGTGCCGGTGGGCGCGGCCATGTCGAGCCCGTTGTGGTAGGAGACCGGCCCGCCCTCGACGTAGCGGCGGGCGTCGGCGAAGCCGCTGGTCTCGCGTCCCGCGATCGGCATCACGAACGCCTCGCGCCACAGGGGCGCGTCGGCCCCCGACGCCACGCCCGCCGCCATCAGCTCGCGCTCCATGGCCTGGGCCTCCGGGGTCACGGCCGCCAGCACGCTGGGCGCGATCCGGAGCTGCTCGACGGTCACAGGCAGGGGCTCCAGGGCCACGGGGAGGGTGGCGGAGACGACGCGGCCGAACTCGTCGCCGACGCTCACGACCAGCTCCCCCGTCGCCGGCTCGACGCCGAACGGCGTGGCGGCCACGGCCCGGTAGACGTCGCCGTCGCGGTAGAGCCTGACGTCCGCGCCCTCGAACGTCGCCGACACGCTCGTCACCACCGCGCCGTTGTCGCGCAGGGCGAGGGTCAGGCCGAGGGGGTCGCCGGCGCGGAGGCTCCCCGGCGCCGTCAGGTCGAGCTCGACCGGCTCCACCCCGTGCACCCGCAGCGAGGCCGTCGTCGCGTTGCCGGCGGCGTCCGTCGCGGTCACGACGACGTCGTTCACGCCGGGCGCGGCGGTGAGCACGAAGACGTGGTCCTGCGCGACCTCCTGCCGCACCTCGCCGGCGTAGCTGACGACGTAGGTGACGGGCTCGTCGGCGCTGACGAACAGCTCGACGCTGGCGCCGGCGGGCAGCCGCCCCGGCGCCTCGTAGTAGAGGCGCGGCGGCTCGACGTCGCGCAAGGCGGCGGAGACCGACAGC
>Ga0123332_1003839_pt1 | contig 13530 bp, 9 predicted proteins | sample BioC12SIPDNA_4_FD_89958 | JGI IMG/M metagenome (GOLD analysis project Ga0123332, IMG submission 89958) | Anaerobic biogas reactor microbial communites from Washington, USA - Biogas_R2_A C12 SIP DNA | ecosystem: Engineered > Bioreactor > Anaerobic > Unclassified | place: Washington, USA...
ACCCCCATCTGGATCTCGCGGCACATCACCTTGATGCCCTTGCGGATCGCCCGCGTCTGGTCTTTGTCCAGTGGACCGAAGTCGGCGATATCGCCGGTGAACTCGCGAGCCTCTGCCGCCCAGGGCATCTGCAGCAGATCGGCGGGCAGCGTCTCCGTAGCCCGGACCCCGGAACGCCCTGTGGTGAGCGCGTCCCAGAATGACTCGACAGTGTTCCCCAGAGGACTAATCAGACCGAGTCCCGTGATGACGACGCGGCGCGGTGTAGCGATCGGCATAGGAGGCGAACAACAGCAACAAAGTGAGGGATGAGTGGCACGGCAGGCAGTCCGCTACGCACACGCCCGTCGCGACGCCTGCGTCCCGGAAATGCCCGAACTTGGCGCATTGTAAAGCCCCCCGGCTGCCAAGTCGAGGTAGCCGGGTGCCCAGACACGGCCGCTGATCGGCCGCTCGGGTTGATCGCTCGGGCTCAGGCCTGTTTGCGCGAGACGGCGATGCGGCGCCGCTGCAGGTCCACGTCCAGCACTTTGACCCGGACGACATCGCCGACCGAAACCACGTCGCTGGGTGTCTGGACAAAGTGGTTGGCGAGTTCCGAGATGTGGATCAGTCCATCCTGATGCACACCCAGATCGATGAACGCGCCGAAGCGGGTGACGTTGGTGATCACGCCCTCCAGGACCATCCCCACTTTGACGTCCTCAAGGTCGTTGACCCCATCAGTGAACTGGACGGCCTGGAAGGCCTGGCGGGGGTCGCGGCCCGGCTTGGCCAGCTCGGCCAGGATGTCCAGGATCGTGGGCAGGCCGCAGTGTTCGTCGACGAAATCGTGCGCGTGGAGCTGGCCGACCAGGGACGCGTTGCCGACAAGCTCTCGGGCCGTGACGCCCAGCCTGGCGGCCATCTTCTCGGCGACCGCATAGCGTTCGGGGTGGACGGCCGAGTTATCCAGCGGCTGGTCGCCACCGCGAACGCGCAGGAACCCGGCTGCCTGCTCGAACGCTTTCGGGCCCAGCTTGGGGACCTGCAGCAGCTGCTGCCGGGAGCCGAACGGGCCGTGGGCATCGCGGTGCGCGACGATCCGAGCGGCCAGTTTCGGGCCGATCCCGGCCACGTATGCCAACAGGGAGCTGCTGGCCATGTTCACGTCGACTCCCACCGAATTGACACAGGATTCCACTTCGCGTTCCAGGCCGCGCCGCAGCAGCGACTGGTTCACATCATGCTGGTACTGGCCGACCCCGATCGACTTGGGGTCGATCTTGACCAGCTCGGCCAGCGGATCCTGGAGACGGTGCGCGATGCTGATCGCGCCGCGGACGGTAACGTCCAGTGTGGGGTATTCCTGGGCCGCCAGCTCGCTGGCCGAGTAGATCGACGCGCCCGACTCGCTCACCAGTACCTTGATCGGCGTCCGGCTGGCGTCCTCGGCGTGGAGTTCCTTCAGCAGGCTGCTGACCACCGCGTCGGTCTCGCGGGAGGCGGTGCCGTTGCCGATCGCGATCAGTTCCACCTGGTGGCGGGCAATCAAGTCGCGGAGCGTGGCGGTGGCGCCGGCAATGTCCTGGCGGGGTGGCGTCGGATAGATCGTGCGGCTCTCGAGGAACTTACCGGTACCGTCGACCACCGCCAGTTTGCAGCCGGTGCGATAGCCCGGGTCGATGCCGAGCGTGACGTGCGGGCCAGCCGGCGGCGCCAGGAGCAGCTGGCGGAGATTCTGCACGAACACCTGGATCGCTTCCTCGTCGGCGCGTTCCTTGAGTTCCTGGAGCGTGACCGACTCGATGGCGGGGAACAGCAGGCGGCGATAGCAATCGGTGACCGTCTGCAGCAGCTCCGGGTGGAACTCGAACTGGCGGTTATGTGCCAGGCGCTGCTCGAGCTGCCGCAGGGTGTAGTCGTCATCCAGTTCCACGCCGACGTTGAGCAGCCCTTCGGCCTCACCGCGTTTCATGGCCAGCACGCGGTGGGACGGAACACGCTTGACCGGCTCCTGGTGATCGAAGTACATCTCGAACTTGGCCGCGTCTTCCTTCTTGCCGCGTTTGACCCGCGAGTGGATGCGGCCGAACTCGCGCGCCTGAACGCTCAGCCAGCGACGTGTCTCCAGGTCCTCCGACCACTGTTCGGCCACAATATCGCAGGCGCCCTGGAGCGCTGCCTGCGCGTCGGGCACGTCGCGCTCGGGATCGACAAACGGCTGCAGCACCGCGGCCCGGGGCTGGCCGAGCGGCCGTTGGAGCCGCAGGAGATCGGCCAGCGGCTGGAGGCCGCGCTCGCGGGCCAGCGTGGCGCGTGTCCGCCGTTTCGGCTTGAACGGCAGGTACAGGTCCTCCAGCGCCTGCTTGTCCTGGCACTGCTCGATCTGCTGCTGCAGCTCCGGCGTCAGTTGCCCCTGCTGAGCGATCGTCCGCAGGATGGTGGTCTTGCGGCGCGCCAGCTCGCGGGCCTTGTCCAGCGCGTCTTCGATCGCCCGCAGGGCGGTCTCGTCCAGCCCCCCGGTCGCCTCCTTGCGGTACCGCGCGATGAACGGCAGCGTGTTGCCGTCCTCGAGCAACTCGATGGCGGCCCGCACCTGACACTCAGCCACCTGCAGCGCGGCGGCAATCGCCTGTCCCACCCGCTCCAGATCGAAACAGTCCACCGCCGTGTTCTCCATGGCCGCAGGTCCTCAGTGTCCTCGTCCTCAGAAGCCGTCGTTGACGCCACCTGTTAACGTGGGGAAAATCCAGACTGTACGGGCAAACGCCTCGCGGGAGGCGCGAGTGGGATAATGGGTGACCGGGTGCCGGCGGCGGGAAAACGAAGGGGAATATGATGTGTTCACAACGAGGTCCGATTGCGCTGGTGGTCCACGTGCTCGTGCTCGTGCTCTGGCAGATGCTCGCCGTGTGCGGATCGGCGGCCGAACCGGCGGCTGCCGACCAGCCGCGCGCCGTGCTCGAGCGACTCAAGCAAACACGCATTATCAGTATCCAGGACCATGATAAGTTCAACGCCATCGACCAGGAAGGCATGGCCGGCGTGTGGGGTGACTCACCGGTCAACGAGTACGACCGGAATTACCGCGCGCAACTCAAGCAGTCGCTGGGCATCGAACTGATCGTTGTCCGCTCCGATGAACTGCTGGCCGAAATGGCGCGGGTGACCGATGCGGATGCCGAGCGGCTGGCCGATCTGTGGATTCGCGAGGCGACGGAGGTGAAGCACGTGAAGCGCAGCGACATCATCCGGCCGGCGCGCCTGTATTATGCCTTCAAACAACTGCTGCAGAAATACAATGCGGCGGCGATCACCTACGACAGCGCGACGCTTACGCTGCGGCCTCAGAAGGTGAAAGCGTGGACCCCCCTGGCCATTCTGGAGCTGAGCAAGGAGAACATTCCGTGTTGCTGCCAGAGCCACGTGGACTGTCTGGTCACGCAGACGATTGGCAGCCTGCTGACCGACGGCCGGCAGGGGTTCGTCGGCGACGTGTTGAACGACTGGGCTTTTGCCCCCATCGCCGAGCGACCCCAGAACGTGATTGTGATCGGGCACTGTGGCGCGCCGATCACCCCCCTGCCGAACCGGCGGATTCCGTATCTGATCCGCGACCATATCCACAGCGACAAGGAATGGTTCGGCGCGGACGATGTGCCCACCGGGATCACGGTCTCCTGGCCCTCGGACGAGCCGGCGACGGTCGTGAAGTTCGACGTCGGCCGGCAACGCCTCTCCTGTTTCACGGCCCGCGTGTTGGACGGCGATACGCTCTACGAGGACTTCGCCAACTGCATCTGCCGCAACAAGATGGTGGTCCAGATCGACCATCCCGACAAGTGTTACCTGTTGCCCTCCGATCCGAACGAAGGTGACTTTCGCGAGTGGTGGGGCAGCTGGGGCTGCCATCAGGTGGTCTTCTACGGTGACCTGACCGGGCCCCTGCGGGAATTCGCCGCCGCCGCGGGATTCGAAGTGGTGACCGACAAGTGAGCCTTGGGGGACACCAGATGCAGCGACCGGCACGGACCATGATGGGTAGCAGACTCCGGATCGCGCAGCGTTGGTCAGCGGCCGCGGCGCTGCTGGCGGCGCTCGCGGCGTGGGCCAGTGCGACTGCCGATGGCAGCGGGCCGGCAGCGCAGACGCCGCCGCAGGTGCGCGTGGACACGACGCAGCACGACTTCGGCAAGTCGGACGTGGGCGTGGGCGGACAGCACGCGTTCGTGTTCCACAACACCGGTCAGTCGCCCCTGGTGCTCACGCGCGGCAAGTCCACCTGTGGCTGCTGCACCTGCGTCTGCACGGTGCGGCTCCCGGAGACCACCGTGCCCCCCGGCGCAGCGGCCGCGGTGACGCTCGAGTGGCAATCGAAGCTGTTCGTCGGATCCTTTCGGCAAACGGCGACAATTCTGACGAACGATCCGGACCGCCCCGACGTGACCCTGTCGGTCACCGGCCGGTTCACCGGGCCGGTCGGCGTCGTGCCGTCGCAGGTGTCCTGCGGATCGCTGCGCGTGGGGCAGGCCACGACCTGGGCCGTGCACCTCTACAACTACACGCCGGAAGCATTCGATATCACGAGCTGCGAGTGGTCCGATCCACGCACGGCCGAGTGTTTTTCGGTTGACTGGGAACCGCTCACGGCGGCGCAGCTGCGGGAGGAAGGGGAGGCCCGCGGCGGCTATCTGGTGCGGATTGCGGTGCGCCCCGGGCTCCCCGTCGGTGCATTCCAGCAGGGTCTCGCGCTCAAGACCACCTCCCGATCGGTGCCGCGCATCGACGTGCCGGTGCAGGGGACGGTGGTGAGTGATCTCTCGATCGCCGGCCAGGGCTGGAACGCCCAGGCAGGCGTTCTCACCATGGGCGACATCCCACGTGAGACGGGAGCCGACTGGCCGTTGCTGGTCATGGTCCGCGGACCGCATGCGAAGGACATCCGGCTGCAATTGCTCCGCTGCACCCCCGATTCCCTGTCCGTCGAAATGGAGCCGACCCAGTTCATCGCCGCCAAGGAACTCAGCCTGACCCGGTTGAAGGTCCGCGTCCGACCAGGTAGCCCACCGTCGCCGCACTGGGGGAACGAACGTGGCGAACCTGGCCACATCTCGATTCAGACGCTGCCACCGGTACTGCCCCAGGTGGACATCCGGGTCCGTTTCGCCGTCGTCGAATAACGCGGCTAGTAGCGGCTAGTAGCGGCTAGTAGCGCGCACCCTGTTGCTGGAGCCCGGCACTGCCGATCGCGTTGGTGGAGCCGGTGACCAGCGCCTGGCTGGCCTTGCCGAGGCTCTCGACAAACAGAAGGGCATCTGCACGGCTGCCCCCGCGGGCAAACAGATTGGGGATGCCCAGCGGCGTCTGGCGGTCGGGGCCTGGCGAGGCGATCACGCCGCAGCTGAGCAACAGCACCTGGTTCGTCGGCCAGCGAAACCGCTCGTGCAGCCGCCAGCTGACCAGCTGGGGAACCTGGATTTCCGCCCGCTGCACCTGCCCGGTGAGCCCCGGCAGATCGATCCCCACCGACACCAGCTTCTCGACCTGGTCCACGTTGTACTTGAGCACCGCGTCGATGGTCCGTTCGTCCTGCGACAAGAGCGGACTGACCTGCAGCGCGAACCCTTCCTGGATCTGGCCGCGCTCCACGTCGTACCCCATCCAGACGTTGTCCTGCATCCGCGTGTGATACGCGCGGATATAGACGCGCGGCCGCAGACTCGTCACAGTCTGTGACTGGCCGTTGAAAAACACGAGATTCGGCGACGAGTACTCTCGAAAGTCCGCGCGCCGCCGCAAGTCCGCCAGTAGCAGCGCCGCGTCCTCTTTCGAAAGCAGCCAGGCTTCAATGCCCACCGACTGCACCGTGACGGGGTGGAGTCGGTGCAGGAATCCGGCACGCCAGTTTGGATTGTCCACCGCCGCCACTCGCACGCCCAGCACATGCGGATCCTGAGTCCCATTGACGAACCGGCCGACCACGTCCGCTACCACCTGCTGCATTTCCGGCGTGTGATAGACGCTCAACGTCGTCGCATTGGCGTTCAACAGGCCCAGCGGCGGTTTGAACCAGACCTCCGTCCCCGTCTCGCGCAGAATCCAGTCGATGATGGCCTGCTCCGGCTGCTCCACGCCCTGGACACGCGACGTGTAGACACTGATGTCATACTGCTGCCAGATCTGCCCCTGGTCGTTGGGCAGCATGTCCTTGCCCCCGGACCGCACCGGCACCGCCGGAGACGCCGGCTGCACGCGATGCGCGTCAAGCGAGGTGTCCGACGAGTCCAGACTCGCCGTGGCCCGCGGCCTGTCGGCGTCCGCAGCCCGCCAATTGGCGTCCGCCGACGCGCCCGCCACCACAGGCGGTGACGCCGGAGTCTGCACCGGAACCGTCTGCGCTGCCGCGACCAGATTGATCGCCAGCCATACCACTACGCCGGTCACACTTCGTGCCATCCCGCTCCGCCTCCCTGCCACTCCTGGCTGCGGCCAGCTTCGTCACCAGACCAGAAGGCCGCCCCACACAGAACGCTCTCCGAACGTCTCTCTTCTTTCTTCCTTCCGGTCGTGCGTCTCCCGTGACGCGCCCGGCAACGCCGCCCGGCGCGCACCACCCACGCACAATGTCGAGCAGGGAGTATAGAGGAAAGCCGTCACCAGCCACAATACGACTTTCAGCCCTTGTGGGGGGGTGGTGCAAGAGAGGAGAAAGTAGAGAGGAGGCCGTGGCGGTCGTTACAGGTACCGGTTGATGAGGTTTTCGAGCATTTCCTGGCGGCCGCTGGCGTTGGGTGTGATCTCGCCCTTGGCCAGCATATAGCGTTCGAGCGTCTGGAAATCGGCCTTTCCGGCCTCGATGTCGGCGCCGATGCCTTCGTCCCAGCTGGCGTATCGTTTGGTCAGCAGGGACTGCAGTTCACCGTCGGCGCGGATGGCGGCCGCGATCTTCAGTCCGCGGGCGAACGCATCCATACCGCCGATATGGGCGTGGAACAGATCCACGGGCTCGAAGCTTTCGCGGCGCACCTTGGCATCGAAGTTGACGCCGCCGGGCGCGAGCCCGCCGAACTTGAGGATCGACAGCATGCACTGGGTCGTCAGGTAGTAATCCGTCGGGAACTGGTCTGTGTCCCAACCGAGGAGCAGGTCGCCGGTGTTGGCGTCGATCGAGCCCAGGGCCCCCTGCATGCCGGCGTATTCCAGCTCGTGCATCATCGTGTGTCCGGCCAACGTGGCGTGGTTGGTTTCGAGGTTGAGCTTGAAGGCATCCAGCAGGTCGTAAGCGCGCAGGAAGTTAATGCAGGCGGCGGCGTCGAAGTCGTACTGGTGTTTGGTGGGTTCTTTCGGTTTGGGTTCGATGAGGAACTGTCCGTGGAACCCGATCGACCGGGCGTAATCCACGGCCAGGTGCATGAACCGGGCCATGTGATCCAGCTCGCGCCGCATGTCGGTGTTGTAGAGGTTCTGGTAGCCTTCCCGTCCACCCCAGAACACATAGTTGGAGCCGCCGAGTTCCAGGGTTACTTCAAGGCACTTCTTGACCTGGGCGGCGGCATACGCGAAGGCATCGGCGTTGCAGCTGGTGGATGCGCCGTGCACGTAGCGCGGATTCGCGAACAGGTTGGCCGTGCCCCAGAGCAGCTGGATGCCGGTGCGCTGCTGTTCCTCTTTGAGTACCCGCACGACGGCATCGAGGTTCTTGTTCGTATCGGCGAGCGACTTGCCTTCCGGCGCCAGATCCCGATCGTGGAAGGCATAGAAGGGGGCGCCGAGCTTCTCCATGAATTCGAAGGCGACCCGCGCGCGGCGGATGGCGTTGTCCACGCTGTCGCTGCCATCCTCCCAGGGACGCACCATGGTGCCGGGTCCAAACGGGTCCGCGCCAGTCCCGCGGAATGTGTGCCAGTAGGCCACGCTGAACCGGAAATGGTCGCGCATGGTCTGGCCTTCGACCACCTCGTCGGGGTTGTACCAGCGAAAGGCCAGCGGGTTCTTTGAATCGGGGCCTTCATACACGATTTGCGGGACGTCGGGGAATGCGGACATGGGTTGGCTCTTTCTGTGCGGAGACCACGGGATTTGGCTATGTCATGCCACATTATCGTGCCACATTCGCCGTCCGGTCGCAACGGGCGCGCGGGGTTGGCCGGAGCGGCGGATTGCTAGCGCGTCATGTGGGCGATGATGCGATCGCCCCAGGTCGGCCACAGCTGGAGGATGGCAGCCAGTAGACGGGCTTTAGCGGGGAGCACCAGTTCCGGCACACGCTGCTCGCACGCGCGCAAGATGCGCTGCGCCAGGGCGTCCGGATCGAGTCCCTTGACGTGTACGCCACCACCCGGCTTCTGGGCCGAAGCCGGCAGGTGAGCTGACTGTGCGCGGTAGCGCTGCCCGGCGTCCGGGCGGGCGATCGGACTGGGGCAGACCAACAGCACGTGCAGCCCTGCGGGACCCAGTTCCAGTCGCAGTTGGTGAGTGTACGCGGCGACGGCAAACTTGCTCACCGGATAGGCACCCAGGTACCGGGACGCCATCTTGGCCGCCAGGGAACCGATGTTCACCAGGTGCCCACGCGTCTCAAGCAGCCGGGGTGCGGCCGCCCGCGTACACCGCACGGTGCCGAGAAAGTTGAGGTCCAGCAGCGCCTGGAACTGGGCAGGGTCCGTATCCAGAATCGCTCCGCGCGCCGAACGCCCGGCGCAGTTGACCAGCACGTCGAGCTGGCCGAACTGGGAGTCGAGTTCCCGAAACAGGTCGTCGACCGATTCCTGGTCGGTGATGTCGGTCATGTGGCACGCGATCCGTGTGCCGAGCGGGGTCAGCGTGGCCTGGACCTGCTCGAGCGCCGCCGCGTCGATATCGGCCAGGAGCAGGTTCGCGCCGGCCGTCGCGAAATGTGTCGCCAGCTTCGCACCCAGTCCGGCGCCACCGCCCGTGATCAAGACCACCTTGCCGTGCCAGTAACTCATCGGAACACTCTTGCCTGTCCTGTGTGGGTGTGCCCTCTGCCGTCGCGCGCCGCGCTGCCAGGTGAGGTCGCATCAGTGTGTCCAGGATAACGTCCTGCCTCTGGCCACCGCAATTCGCCGGATGCCGCGTTCCCGGGGTGGGCGACTGTTTTCCGGGTCGCCGGGTCGGCGTAATATTATTGAGTAACAGAGCAACGCGACGCGGGCGCACCTGGTTCAGCCCCGGCATGATGTGTGCCGGGCAGGGGGGCGCGCGTGTGGCGGGACGTTTCTGTTGACCGGCCTGAGCGGGGGAGTGACCATCCGCTGGGATTGGTGCTGGCGGCGGCGTGTTGTGGCATCGTGGTGGATCGGCAGCTGGCGTTCTCGCCGCGGTGCTGGAGTGTCGTGCTGGTGACGCTGCTGGCTCTCTGGGTTGTGCTCCGCCAGGGCTGGCAGCGCGGTGCGGCCATCTGCGTGCTGGCCAGTGTGGCGGCCCTGGCTGGGCTCTGGCATCACGATCGCTGGCGGCTCTTTCCCGCGGACGAGATTGGCCGCTATGCGGGCGATCAGCCGGTGCCGGTCTGCGCGCGGGTGGTGGCGCTTGAGCCGCCGCGCTGGAGTCCGGCGGAGCGGCCATCGGCGCTGTCCACCATGGCGCAGGGGGAGCTGACGCGGCTGGCCGTGCGGGTCGTCGCTCTGCGCCAAGGCGATTGCTGGCAGCCCGTCTCGGGCCGCGTCATGTTGCTGGTCGATGGCTTGCTGGTCGATGACGCCATGGCTGGCGTGCTGCGTGGCGACACGCTGGAAGTCGCCGGGATGCTGGTCCGGGCGCGGTTGGCTGCCAATCCGAACGAGCCGAACGCGGCGGCCACGTGGCGCCGCCAGCGGCAGCTGGCGCTGGTGCACTGCGGCCATGCCGCCTGTGTGCAGCGGCTGGCCCGCGGGTCGGAAGGGAGCGTACTGCGCCAACTGGGACGGGTCCGTGTGTGGGCCGAGCGGGTGCTGGACCGGCACCTCGCGGCGCCCCAGTCCGCGCTGGCCGCCGCTCTGCTGCTGGGAACCCGCGAGCGTCTGGACCGATCGACCGTGGAGACGTTTTTCGTCAGTGGCACGGTGCACCTGCTGTCCATCTCCGGTTCGCACGTCGCGATCCTGGCCTCCATCATGTGGGTCGTGATCCGCCTCGACTGGTTTCCACGCCGGAGGATGCTGCTGCTCACCTGCGTCCTGGCGGTTGCCTATGCACTGCTGACCGGCGCTCAACCGCCCGTGGTGCGCGCTACGATCCTGATCGTCGTGTACTGCCTGGCCCGCTGGACCGGCCGGCGCGCCGTGGCCTGGAATTCGCTCGCGGCGGCCGGACTGGTGACGTTGGGGTTGAGCCCGGGTGGGCTGTACGACATCGGCACGCAGTTGTCGTACCTGGCGGTGGCCACGCTGGTGGCCCACCGGCCGTTGGTGTACGCCCCGTGCGATCCGGACCCGCTGCGCAAGCTGGTGGAGCGCGGTCGCCCGGGATGGTGGCGCGCGATGCGGAGCGTCCGGTGGGGAGTGTGGCAGCTGACGCTCGCCTCGACGATGATCTGGCTGGTCGGCATGCCGCTGGTGGCGTACCGCTTTCACCTGGTGCCGTTCATCAGCGTCCTGGCGAACCTGTGGCTCTGGCTGCCGATCCCGGTGGCGCTCTTTTCCGGGCTGGCGGTCCTGGTATGCGCTCCAGTGCCGCCGCTGGCCGCCGGGTGCGGCTGGGTCTGCCAGCAGTCGCTGGTGCTGACGCAGTGGCTCATGGAGGTGGCGGCGGCGCCCCGCTGGGGGCATGCGTGGGTGGCCGGTCCGCCGCTCTGGCTGGTGCTCGTGTTCTACAGCCTGTTAGCTGCGTTTCAGTGCGGCGCGTGCCGCCTGCCGGCGCGCTGGTGGTGTGCGTTGCTGGCCGGATGGTTGAGTCTGTGCATCGCCACCGGGTCCACGGCGGCGCGGATGCAGCGCATGCTGTGGCCCCAGGGGCTGCGCTGCTCGTTTGTCGCGGTGGGGCATGGCACGAGTGTGCTGGTCGAGTTGCCGGGCGGGCAGACGCTGCTCTACGACGCCGGCCGGATGGGCAGTCCGCAGGCGGCCGTCCAGCCGATTTCGGCGGTGTTGTGGTGGCGCCGCATCACGCACCTTGACGCGATCGTTCTGTCACACGCCGATGCGGATCATTTCAACGCGGTGCCCGAACTGCTCAATCGGTTCTCGGTCGGTGCGGTGTATGTGTCGCCCCTGATGTTCCAGAACCAGGCGGCGGCGCTGGACGCGTTGCGCGCTTCGATCCGTGCCGCAGGAGTGCCGGTCGAGCCGTTGTACGAGGGGGCCCGCCTGGTGACCGAACTGGGCGGTACCGTGCAGGTCCTGCACCCGCCGCCGGGCGGCTGCCACGGCGGAGACAACAGCAACAGCATTGTGCTGCACGTGTGCTGCGACGGCCACAGCGTCCTGTTGACGGGCGATCTGGAAGAGGAGGGGCTCGAGGAACTGCTGGCCGAACTGCCGTGGAGCTGCGACGTCCTGCTAGCGCCGCACCATGGCAGTCGCCGCAGTCGGCCGGGCGAGGTGGTCGCCTGGGCAGCGCCCGCGTGGGTCGTCGTCAGCGAGGGCGCGGTGGCCAATGCGCACCAGCTCCTGGCGGATTACCAGGCGGATGGCGCCCAGGCCTGCTGGACGCACCGCGATGGCATGATCCAGGTTGTGTGGGAGACGCCGGTTGCGGGAGAGACGGTGCCGGCACGCGTGGGCGGATGGCGGACCGGCCCGCTCCCGGCGGCCGGCTACTCTTTGCGGAGCCCCGACTGATGCTCGCTTAAGTGGTGCCGCATCAGGGATCGGGCCCGGTGGAGCCGGCTGCGGACGGTGCCGATCGACACGTCCAGGATCTCGGCAATGGCTTGATAGTTGAACCCCTCGATGTCGCGCAGCACCAGCACCAGCCGGAATTCCTCCGACAGTTGGCCGAGCGCCCGCTGGACGGCTGCCGCACGCTCCTCGCGGACCAGGCGATCGGCCGGGTCGGCCGTCTGATCGACCGGGTCATTACCGGTTGCTGCCCGGGTAGAGTCGACCGATGCGGTGGGGCGGTGACGGCGTTGGCGGTACAGCGCCGTGTTGACCGCGATCCGGTAGAGCCACGTGTAGAACGAACTGCGGCGGTGGAACGTGGAGAGCTTCTGCATGGCCTGGACAAATGTGTCCTGGGCCACATCTTCTGCCTCCTCCCGGCTGGAGGCGATATGGACCAGACTGCTGAACAGCCGGTCCTGATAGCGGCGCACGAGCTGACCGAAGGCGTCGGAATCGCCACTGAGGGCCTGGTCGATCAACTGTTCGTCGTCGCTCACCAGAGGCAACCAGTAGAGGGGGGCTGGAGAAAGCACTGCACGGTCAGTCCGGAACGCCTCACACGTCATCCCGCGTGACGAGCGGTCCTGCGCTGCAAGACAAGCTGTAGGAGCTCTTTCATCTTCCCGTGCATGGCGTGGGTTGTCAAATCGGCCCAGGCGGTCCGGAGCCGGGCATCGGCGGCCTCCAGTAACTGGCAGATGGCAAGTTGGGTATGAGCGAGGTGCTGCCGGCCAGAGTGTCTGTGTGCAGCCTCTGAGTGCAGCCTTGACGGCCTGGCCGATGGGACAGGAGGAGGGCTGAGTGCACGGCGGTGGGCCACGGGACGGGTTGGGCCCGGCTGCCATCGACAGACGGCTTGGCGCCGGTCGGCACCAAAATGGCGGACAATCGTCCAAATGCTGGCTATTTGCCGTTGCAAAAAGCCGCGACGTCGCTAAATTGTTTTACGTTAAGTTGTGAATATGTTGTACGTAGGGACAGTCCTGACGGACACCGGGTCAAGGAGTATTGGGATTTGGCGGGTGACAGGTGAGCAAGGCCAGCCGAACGCAGCAGAGGAATGACGGTAGCACATGACGATCACGAAAGAGCGGAAGCAAGAAATCATCCAGGACTTTAGGCACAACGAGCAGGATACGGGTTCGCCGGAGGTGCAGATTGCGATCCTCACGACGCGGATCAATGGCCTGACGGAGCACATGCGCACCCACTCGAAGGACTATGCGAGTCGGCGTGGACTCCTGGCGTTAGTCAGTCGCCGCCGACGTCTTCTGGACTATCTGCGCCGCATCGAACCGGGCCGGTACTTGGACGTCATCAAGCGGCTTGGCATCCGCAAGTAGTGCTGTTCGCACACCCATGCGGTTGAGGCGCGGCTCGTCGGCGCCTCGGTTCACGCCTTACTCTTCTTCGGTCGCCGTTCGCGGTGTGCGCGAGGCGGCACGCCGCTCTGTGGCGCGCCGACCGATCGTATGTTAAGGGCCCTCCCCGGTTGATGTCCGTGTCCGCATTGGGACGCAAGCAATGTTAGGAAGAAGGAAGTGAAGGTACGAGTAGAAAAGCAGATCGGCAAGCACATTCTCTCTATGGAAACGGGCCAGCTGGCCCGTCAGGCATCGGCGGCGGTAGTTGTCCAGTATGGCGGGACGGTGGTGCTCAACGCCGTCACGTCCGGCCCTCCCCGGCCCGGCATCGATTTCTTTCCGCTGATGTGCGACTATCG
>Ga0123332_1003851_pt1 | contig 13492 bp, 14 predicted proteins | sample BioC12SIPDNA_4_FD_89958 | JGI IMG/M metagenome (GOLD analysis project Ga0123332, IMG submission 89958) | Anaerobic biogas reactor microbial communites from Washington, USA - Biogas_R2_A C12 SIP DNA | ecosystem: Engineered > Bioreactor > Anaerobic > Unclassified | place: Washington, USA...
CATCCTGGACGAGCTCACTTCCGGCCTGGACGTGCTGAACGCCCAGGAGATCAGGAGGACGGTGAAGAATTTCGCGAGCCAGGGCACCACCGTGCTGCTGTCCTCGCACAACATGCTGGAGGTCGAGCTGCTCTGCGACCGCATCGCCCTGATCAACGACGGCCGCATCGTGGCCGAGGGCACGCCCACAGAGCTGAAAGAGAGGTACGGGGCGCAGAACATAGAAGAGGTCTTCGTGAAGGTGGTGAGGCAATGAGCAGCCTGTCCAAGATAATCCGCAAGGAGGTCAAGGAGCTCCTGACCCCGGCCACCCTGGTCCCCATAATCATCATCGCCCTGCTGTTCGGTTCCCTGGGCGGGGTGTTCGGGGGCATAGAGGAGACCATGACCGAAGCGCCCAAGGTGGCGGTGATCAACCAGGATCCGGGCATGATGTCCGGGGTGGCCGTGGCGGTCATCAACCAAAGCGCGGAGATCGTCTATCAAGGCCAGGATGTGCAGGATGCCTTGAACGCCCTGGACGACGCCGGGGGTGTTTCGCTCCTTATAATACCCAGCAACTTCACCTCGAACATCATGGGGGACAAGGTCGGCACCATCGAGGCCATTTGGCTGATGAAGGGGGCCGGGATAATGGACTCCCTTCCGGGGGCCTCGGTCGAGGGCGTTCTGATGAACGTGGACCAGGCCATTTCCATAGTCCTCATACAGAACAACCTGACCGCCAACGCCTCGCTCATCCTGAACCCCACCCAGCTCATGGAATCAACAGTGTTCAAGGGAAAGACCATGGAGGGCGTGTCGCCTATCACAATATCCAGCATGATGTCCTCCCAATCGTTCGTCATGCCCCTGATCGTGCTGATGGTGATCATCTATGCCGGAAGCATCGTCATCTCATCCATGGGCACGGAGAAGGAGAACAAGACCCTGGAGACCCTGCTGACCATGCCTGTCAGCCGCACGTCCATCGTCTTCGGCAAGCTGGTGGGCGCGGCCATAGTGGGCCTGCTCATGGCCGTGATCTACATGCTGGGCATGAGCTACTACTTCAGCTCGCTGATGGGCTCGGCCACCATCGATCTGGAGCAGTACGGCATGACCCTGGGGATACTGGACTACGTGCTGGTGGGCATATCCCTGTTCGCCGCTCTGGTGTTCGCCCTGGCCCTGTGCATGATCCTGGGCATATTCACCAAGAACTACAAGGCCGCGCAGACCATGACCCTGCCGGTGACCTTCCTGGCCATGATCCCCATGTTCGTGACCATGTTCACCGACTTCGACACGCTGCCCCTGGTGGCCAAGGCCGTGGTGTTCGCCATACCCTTCTCGCACCCCATGATCGCCATGCGCGCCCTGATGTTCGACGATTACGTGCTGGTGCTCTCCGGCATCGCCTACTCCTCGGCCATGGCCCTGCTGGTGATGTTCATCGCGGTCACCCTGTTCAAGAAGGACATTCTGCTCACAGGGAAGGTGGCCAGCTCGGATTCCAAGAGCCGGTCGCCGCTGGTGAACCTGATGCGCAGGGTGGTCCTGAAGCGCAAGTGAAGGGAAGGACGCAAAAAACGCCTTACCATTTTCTCTTTTTTTCCTATCCAGCGAAGGTCAGGGACCGGCAAGACGCCTTGAGAGCAGTTCTCCCAGGTCCCCCGGGAACCGGTGGCCCATGCCCTGTATCCAGATGTCTTGGCAGACCACTCCCTCCTCCCGAGCCTTATCCACCAGTCCTTGCGCCAGACCGAAGCAGTCCCGGTCCTCGGTCCCGCATATCACCAGCAGGCGGACCTCCCCTTCAACAAGGTGGCGGAAGAGGCCGTCGGCATCCTGCCCCTCCAGCATGGGTATCCAGGGGGATTGGAGGACCACCGTCTCGCACCTGACGCCTCCATGCGCCAGGGCCTTCAGGATGACGTTGCATCCGGCGGAGAACCCGCAGAGGCAGCGGGAACGGTACTCGTTCCACCGGATGCGCCCGCAGGCCTCTGCGAGCTGCTCGGCCCCGTCCCCATCGTCCTCCCATCTGAACGAGCCGTAGGAGTCCAGCTCCCGGCTCTGCAGGCTCTCCAGCTGGTATCCCAGGGAGGTCATGGCCTTCCAGTCCTCGGAGGCCCTTTCCCCGTCCTGCTGATTGCCGTGCAGGGCCAGGGCGATCCTCTCCCCCCTTTTCTCGGACCAACTGCACAGGGTCCTGGCGGCCCTCCTCTCCCGCTCGTACATCTCGAGGGAGGACTCCCGGCATCTCCGGAAGTCCGCATGCTCCCGCAGGGAGGTGAGGTCCGGGTCGTCGAAGACCTCGGGGCGGTACCAGAAACCCCTGTCGAACACGGCCTCGGCCAGTATGCTCAAGGCCGTTTTCGCCTCCCCCATCTGGGCCGCCAGGCAGTATCGGAAGTTGTAGAGCTGGGGGAGCTCATTCTCGGGGACCTCCGCGGCGTGGGCGGTGATGAGGCGGTATGCGCTCTCCGGGCCCTCCCGCTCGAGCAGCTCCAGGGTCCGGTCCAGCAATCCATCGCCCTCCATTCAGGCGCCTCCCGGGGCCATGGTCCTCCAGATGCACGTGCTCTGCGGCATAGCGGCAGTTCACTGCATGGAGATGGGCGGAAGCTCGCGGTGCACGATGTCCACCTTCAACTTCTTGCTGTCCACCCGCAGGGACTTCAGCTCCATGAGCACCTTCTTGGCGGAGTCCTTGTGCACCTCGAACTCGGTGCGGTCCTCCAGCTCGCTGATGTTGCCGATGGCGATCTCCGGGACGCGCAGCTTGCGCACCAGCATCTCCATGAGCGCGCCCTTGGGCACCGCCTCTCCCTCTGCGGCCGACACCTTGAAGAGCACCATGCCGAAGAGGTCCGCCTGGTCCTCGAAGTCCATGACCTTGCGGATGACGTCCTTGCGGCCGCTCTCCGGGACCTCCTCCTTGGTGATCTCGGTGACCCCGGACTCGTTGATCTTCTTGAACAGGTGCACCTCCTTGGAGGTGATGAAGGTGATGGCTATGCCCTCCTTTCCGGCGCGGCCGGTCCTGCCGATGCGGTGCACGTAGACCTCCGGGTCCTCCGGGATGTCGTAGTTGATGACGTGCGTGACCCCCTCGATGTCCAGGCCGCGGGCCGCGACGTCCGTGGCGATGAGCACCGCGGTCTTGCCCTCCCGGAACTCGTTCAGCACCTTCTCCCTCTTGGCCTGGGTCAGGTCCCCGTGCAGCTCCCCCACCCGGTAGCCGTAGGAGGCCAGGCGCTTGGTGATGATGTCCACCATGACCTTGGTCTGCACGAACACCATGGCCTTGGGCTTGTAGGCGTCCAGCACGCGGCACAATGCCCATATCTTGTTCTTGCGCTCGATGTTGAAGTAGACCTGCTTGGTGGTCGGCAGGACGATTTGCTCCTCGCCGATCATTATGGTCTCCGGGTTGACCATGTGCCGGGCGGCGATCTCCTTGATGGCCTCGGGTATGGTGGCCGAGAACAGCAGGGTCTGCCGGGGGGTCTTGGTCCTGGACACGATGTATTCGATGTCTTCTATGAACCCCATGTCCAGCATGCGGTCGGCCTCGTCCAGCACCAGCACCTCTATCTCGTTCAGGGAGAGGGTGCCCCGGTGCAGGTGATCTATCACGCGGCCGGGCGTGCCGACCACGATGTCCACGCCCTTGCGGAAGGCGTCTATCTGGTCGTCGATGGACTTGCCGCCGTACACCGGCAGCACGCGCACGTCGTCCATGTAGTAGGCCAGCTTCTTGAGCTCGTCGGACACCTGCGCCCCAAGCTCCCTGGTGGGAACGAGTATGAGGGAAAAGGGCTTCACCCCCTTGGTCAGGGACTCCAGTATGGGAATGCCGAAGGCGGCCGTCTTGCCCGTGCCGGTCTGGGCCTGGGCGATGACGTCCTTGCCCTTCATGGTCAAGGGAATGGTCTCCACCTGCACCGGGGTGGGCTCCACGAACCCCATGCGCTCGATGGCCTTCATGATCTCCTCCCGGAGACCGAATTCTTGGAAACTCGACATCTTCATCACTTCAGTAGCTTGGGCATCGCCCCGGAGGTATTAATCATTTGGAGTGGTTCTTCGGCAGTTTGGATTCCATGGCCTGCGCGATGGTCTGCAGGGTCTTCACCCTGGAGAAGTACTTGTCGTTGCTCTCGACTATGGTCCAGGGGGCGTGGTTGGTGCTGGTGCGGAAGAGCATCTCGTCTATGGCCCGGCCGTAGAAGTCCCACTTGTCCCGGTTCCGCCAGTCGTCCTCGGTGATCTTCCACTGTTTCTGCGGGTCGGCGTCCCTCTCCTGGAAGCGCCTCAGCTGGGTCTCCTTGTCCACCTCCATCCAGATCTTGACCAGGACCGCGCCGTTGTCCACCAGCATCTCCTCGAAGGCGTTGATCTCCTTGTAGGCCCGCTTCCATTCCGCGGTGGAGGCGAATCCCTCGATGCGCTCCACCAGCACCCTGCCGTACCAGGAGCGGTCGAATATGCGCATGTGCCCGGCGGGGGGCAGCTTGCGGTAGAAGCGCCACAGGTAGTGATGGGCCTTCTCCTCCTCGGTGGGCGAACCCACGGGCACCACCTCATACCCCCGGGGGTTCAGGTTGGCGGTGAGGCGCTGAATGGCCCCGCCCTTCCCGGCGGCATCCCAGCCCTCGAATACCACGATGGTCGGCACCCTCAGCCGGTTCATGTCGCACTGCAGCTCAGCCAGCCGCCTCTGCAGCCTGTCCAGCCGGTCCTGGTATTCGTCCTTGGAAAGCTTCCGTCCCAGGTCCACCCCGCCCCGGGTGGAGTTGAACATCTGCCCGCTCTTGATCAGGGGGTTGCTGTCCATGAGTATCTGGCTCTTCCTCTCCATCTTGGAGAGGCCGTACTCCAGCATGCGCACGGCGGTGGTGAGCACCTTGGCCGAGGCGAACTTGGTGTCCTCGGCCTCCACGATGGTCCAGGGGGCGTGCTCCCGGTCCGTGCCCTCGATCATCTCCTCGATGAGGGGCAGCATCTTGTCGTACTTCTTGAAGAAGTCCAGGTCCATGTTGCTGATGCCGCAGTTGTTGAGGTCGGAGTCCCGGTACCTCTCCAGCCGCTTCTTGTGCTCCTTCTTGCCGATATGCAGGAAGAACTTCATGATCAGGTAGTCATCCTGCGCCAGCATCTCCTCGTAGTCGGCGATCTCCCGCCAGACCAGGCGGGCGTCGTCCTCCTTGCGCTCCATGGCCCTGGCCAGGGACCGGAAGTACCAGGAGCGGTCGAACACGGCCACCCGCCCTCTTGCCGGGATGCGTATGAAGAAGCGCCAAAGGAACGGGCGGTCCCTCTCCTCCTGGTTGGGGGCGGTGATGGGGTGGACCAGGAAGCCTCGCGGGTCCAGGGGCAGGATGAAGCGGTTCACGATCTCGCTCATCCCCACCATGTCCCAGCCCTCGAACACCACCATGACCGGCATGCCGGCGTCCCTGGCCCTCCTCTGCAGCTCCCCCAGTCTGTCCTTCAGGTCCGGGAGCACCTTGTCGAACTCCTTCTGGTCCAGGCGCTTTCCCAGGTCCACGTGCTCGAACATCTCTTCAGGGGGATGGTGGTCCGGGATAGATAACGCTTGGCTCGGCGAAAGGCATATGTTCCCCCAGGGCTTGACACCGTCCATGGGAAACCTCAACGTGGCGGCGGTGGGCGCAATTGGCTACGCCAAGGAGCTGGGCAAGAAGGGCACCGTCAGCGACATCACCATCTACGACCTCAAGAAGGGGCACGACACCGTGAGCATACTGGAGCCCTCCAAGTACCCGGAGCGCATCAACTCCCTGTACTTCTGCGTCAACCTGGCAGAGATGGCCGTGGTGGTGGTGGACGAGATCAACGCCGTGCTGGGTGAGACGTTGCTCATGCTTGACTGCGCCGGGGTCAGGCGCGGGGTGTTCATACTGCGCAATTACCTCACCCCGGACCGCATCGCCCCCCTGCTGAAGGACACCATACTGACCAACTACTCCTACATGCCTGACGACCCCATCCAGCTGCGCGAGTTCCTGCTGGAGGAGGCGGCCAAGCTCAAGCCGCACCTGGAGGGCAAGGGGGTCATTCCCATAGACCACCACTTCAACGTGAAGGGCGTGGGGACGGTCATCCTGGGGTACGTGGCCAAGGGGATGGTCAACCGCCACGACAACCTGAAGGTCCTGCCCACGGACCGCACCGCCCTGGTGCGCTCCATTCAGAAGCACGACGACGATTTCGACACCGCCGGCAGGGGCGACCGGGTCGGTCTGGCCCTGAGGGGCGTGGACGCCGAGGAGCTGGACCGGGGCTACGTGCTCACTAACGACCCGGAGATGAAGGTGGTCTCCGAGCTCACCGCAAAGCTGGACCTGGTGAAATACTGGCAATCCCCGATAAAGGAGGGGATGGTCATGCACCTGGGGCACTGGATGCAGTTCCTGCCCTGCCGGGTGACCGCCGTCTCCGGCGACACGAGGTCCCCGCAGGTCACCCTGTCCCTGGAGAAACCGCTGATATATGGCCCGGGCTCCCGGGCGGTGATGCACTACCTGGAGGGGGGCAAGCTCCGCCTGGTGGGCACCGTGGGCCTCTAGCCCATTCCGAAGGCCGCCCGGTGCAGGATGTCCGCGGTGGCGCTCAGGGCCCTTCCAGCATCCTTCAGGTGATGGTATATCTCCCTCTTCTTCAAGACCATCATGTGGTCCGGGAGCAGGAACACCTCCTGCATCCCCAGCACATAGGTCTCCTCGATGCACTGCTCCTCCTCCCGCATCTTGGTTATCAGGGCGTCCGTCCGCTCCAATCCCCTGTCCAGGGCCCTGATGCCCTCCACGACCTCGCGGACACCGATGAGCAGATGCTCGGCCATGTCCACCATGCAGCGGTCCGGCTCCACCTGGAAGGCCTCCATCTCCAGCAGGGTGGTGCGGGCGAAGTTCATGACCGACTCCAGCTGCCTGGACATGGAATAAATGTCCTGGCGGTCGAATGGGGTGGAGAAGGCCTCCCCCAGCTTCCTCTCCATGTCGTGCCGGAACGCGTCAGTGCGGCGGTCCAGCTCCGCCAGCTCGCTCAGGTGATGGTCCATCTTCCCGTGCAGGGCGGCCAGCAGCAGCTCCACCCCCTTGGCGGTGGCCTCCCCCTGGCGCACCAGCATGGCGTTGAAATCGTACCTTGGCGGGAACAGCCCGTCCAGCAGACCCTTGCTACCTTCCATGTCAAACCCCCGTGATCCACTTCAGCCCCAGTGCCGTGCTTCCGGCCAGCAGCGCGGTGGCCGGTATGGTGAGGAACCAGGACACCACCAGGTCCTTGCCCACCCTCCAGTGCACCAGCCGGCGGTTCTCCGCGGTCCCCACGCCCATCACCCCAGCGGTCACCACCTGGGTGGAGGACACCGGCGCCCCCAGGGCGGTGGCGAACACCACGGTCAGAGAGGCGTTGGTCTGGGCCACCAGGGCATGCACCGGCCTTATCTTGAATATCTTCCTGCCCACCGTGCGCATTATGCGGTAGCCGCCCCCCAGCGTCCCCAGGGCGATGGCCGCCGCGCAGGCGGTCCTCACCCACAGTGGAACATCGGCCGTCCCTCCCATGGCCATGAGCAGCAGGGCCACCAGGGCCATCTGCTTCTGGGCGTCGTTGGCGCCGTGGGCCAGGGTCTGGACGGAGGTGGTGATCCATTGCACGCGCCGCATTTGACGATTCACGCCTATGGTGGCCCTGCGCAGGGCCAGCCTGGCTCCCTTCATGAGCAGATACGAGCCGCCGAAGCCCAGGAACACCGAGGCCATCAGGAAGGCCAGGACCTTCACCACTCCCGCCAATTGACCCTGCAGGAGCTCCTCCGCCCCCCAGTGCACCCCGGCCGCACCGTGGAAGGCCATCCCCACGCCCACCAGCCCGCCGATGAGGGCGTGGGTGGAGGAGGACGGTATCCCGTAGTACCAGGTGACCAGGTTCCAGACGTTGGCCGCGGCCACCGCCGAGAATATGGCCACGCCCAGCTCCTCCACCAGCTCCACGGCCAGCACCCCCTGGAGGGTCAGCACCACCGCGCTCCCTCCGACCAGGGCCCCGATGAAGTTGGCCAGGGAGGCGGTCAGCAGCGCCCCCTTGACCGAGGCGGCCCCGGAGGACACCATGGTGGCCACGTCCGCTCCGGCGTCGTTGTAGCCGTTGGTGAAGGCGAAGGCCAGGGAAAGGACGATGCCACCGGATGCCAGCGCCGTCAGCAGGTCCATGGTCCCCCTACAGCCACCCCTTGCGCCGGAAGTAGAACAGCATCAGCACGGACAGGCCGGTCATCGCCAGCAGCACCGCGGGATATGCCAGCTCGTTGTCCAACTCGGGCATGTACCGGAAGTTCATGCCGTAAAGACCGACAATGAAGGTCAGGGGGATGAATATGGTGGCGATGATGGTCAGGGTCTTCATGATCTCGTTCATGCGGTTGCTCACGGTGGACATATAAACGTCGGTCAGCTCGGAGAGCATGTCAGTGTAGGTCTCCACCACGTCCATGACCTGTATGGAGTGATCGTACACATCGCGCAGGTAGGTGTTGGTGCTCGGCGACACCATCTCGATGTCCTGCCTCATCATGGCCGCCACCACCTCCCTTATCGGCCAGATGGACTTGCGCAGGAACAGCACCTCCCGCTTCAGGCGGTATATGTCGCTCAGCACGTCCTGGTCCGGGTCGTCGGAGAGCTCCTCCTGGATGACCTCGATGAGGTCCCCCACCCGCTCCAAGGCCGGGAAGTAATTGTCGACCACGGAGTCCAGCATGGAGTACACCAGGTAGTCCGCCCCGGACCTGCGCAGGCGGCCCTTGTTGTTGCGTATGCGCTCCCTGATGGGCTGGAACACGTCCCCCTCCCGCTCCTGGAAGGTGAGCACGTAGTTCTTGCCCAGGACCACGGAGAGCTGCTCGTAGGAGACCTCCTCTCCGTTGCTCCCCCGGTAGATCATCTTGCCCACCAGGTAGATGTAGTCGTCGTAGACCTCCAGCTTGGGCCTCTGCCCCATGTGCAGGATGTCCTCCATTACCAGGGGGTGCAGCCCGAAGGCCTCCCCCAGCCGGCGGATGGTGTCCACGTCGGCCAGCCCGGAGAAGTTGAGCCAGGTGATGCTCGGGCTATCTCTCAGGGGTATGCACTCCTCCAGGGTGATCCCGGTCCTCTCCTTGACCTCCGATTCGGTGTAGTCGATCATGGAGACGGTGGTGGGGGCCGGGACCCCGTCGCCGACATAGATGATGGAGCCGGGCGGCATGCCCACCTTCTTGGTGGCATGCTTCCTCAGGAAACGGTCCGTGACCCTGTCCAAGCGCTCACTTCCTGGGCTTGAACCTCAGCGACGCGGAGTTGATGCAGTAGCGCAGCCCGGTGGGTCGGGGGCCGTCGTCGAACACGTGGCCCAAGTGCCCGCCGCAGTCGGGGCACAGCACCTCGGTGCGCGCCATGCCGTGGCTGAGGTCCTCCTGCTCCTCCACCTCCCCCGCCGGGCGGGAGAAGCTCGGCCAACCGCAGCCGGAGTCGAACTTGTCCTCGGAGAGGAAGAGCTCCCGTCCGCAGCCCGCGCAGACGTAGGTGCCGGGGTCCCTGCTGCCATGGTACCTCCCGGTGAACGGGGCCTCGGTGCCCTTTCTCCTGAGCACGCGGTACTGCTCAGGGTCCAGCTCCTTCCTCCATTCCTCCTCGCTCTTAACCACCTTCCTGCCCATGTGAACCCCGGAAACATATGGTCGGGCATGTTTATCTCCCTTGCTGCCTGGACAAGGATAATATGCCATCGCGGCGTTGCACATGTCGTGACGTCCTACTCCACCTTCAGGGAGACCCAATACCTGCGCGCCTGGTGGTACATCATCCTTATCGCCTCCATAACCGTGCTGCCCTGGTGGGGGGCGGTGACCCAGCTGGTCATGGGCGAGCCCTGGGGCAACAACCCGGCCTCCGACGAGTTCATGATCATCTTCCTAGTGATATTCGGGGTCTTCTTCCCGCTGTTCCTGTTCTACATCCATCTCGTGGTGGAGGTCTCCGACGCCGTCTACATACGCTTCCAGCCGTTCATGATCAGGCCAAGGGTCATCCGCGCTCAGGACATCGTCACCCACCGCGCCGAGGAGTACGACCCCCTGGGCGAGTACGGGGGATGGGGCATCAAGGGGTTCTCCTCCAACCGGGCCTACAACGTCAGCGGGCGTAAGGGGGTCCGGATCGTCCTGAAGGACGGCAGGATGGTCATGATCGGCTCGCAGCGGGCCGAGGAGCTCAGCACGGCCATCTCGCACCTGGTGAGGACGGCGCCCCGGACCTAGGGCGCCCGCCGCTCCGGCCCCTGCCGCACCCGCACGGCCACCTCGTTGTGGCGCATGAAGCCCGGGGTGAAGGGGGAGTTGTACCTCATCAGGAAGGGCCTCCCGTCGGTGATGTAGTCGGCCTCCTTAAGCTCTCCCAACAGCTCCATGGTCATCCGTTCCACCTCTCCGGGGCCGGCCTTCCCGCGGAAGCGGAGCACCGCGAAGAAGCCTCCCTCTATCTGCTCCAGGGACACCCTGGGGTCCACAGGCTTGGGGGGCCGCCCCTTCAGGTCCCAGGGCAGCACGAAGGACATCTGCCCCTCCGAGGAGGGGTCCTCCGGGACCCCGGACCGGGTCACCACCGGGGTGGTCATGGGCAGCTTTGTCTCCTCCTCGTTGCCCCCCTCGATGTACCGGAACAGCAGCTGGAACGACTCGTCCTCCTCCATGTCGTACACCGTGGCCAGCTGAATGTCCGCGTATCTGCGCAGCTCGGCGTCGCCCAGGTGCTTCAGCACCTCGTAGGGCATGCTGCGGACCATGCTCACACCGTCCGTTCCGCGCTGATCTCTATGGAGCCGACGTCCACTTCTATCTGGAACTCCAGGTTGAACTGGTCAGGATGGTTCTGGCTGACCAGGTGAACGTCCAGGCCCTCGAACCCCTCCAGCTCGGTGTTGATATCCCCCACGTCCGTTTGCGAGGTGATCTCCGCGGCGGTGCTGCCGGCGATCCTCAGGTCCAGGTAAACGCTCCCGGTTACCGTGCGGCAGAGGATGGTGGCGTTCCCGCCGGGCGAGGCCTCCTGGGCCAGGTCGGCGTGCACGCTCCCGGTGGAGGTCCTGAGGGTCACTGTGACGCCGTCCTCCAGCACCGCGTTCGTGGCCTCCATGTACACCGAGCCCACATTGCAGCGCAGCTCCACATCGCCGGTGACCAGAACCCCTTCTCCCAGGTCGGCGTGCACCGATCCCACCTTGGCGAACAGGCTAACATCCCCCAGGTCCACGCCCGGCGGGGCCTCCAGGTATACGTCGCCCACATCGGTGACCACGGTCACGCTCACCATCATCCCCGGATCGATGATAAGGCGCATCCGGAGATCGTCATACTGCACCGTGGGGCCGGAGGGCATGTCCAGCACCACATTCACCAGCATGTCGTCGCCCACCGTGGACTGCTCCAACGAGAGGTCCACCGCGGGATCGGAGACGAACAGCCCCCTCCGGCCGTCCACGTCCAGGTCCACCGCGAGCACGTCTCCTATCATCTCCGCGAACTCCACCTCCACGGTGCAGATGTCCGCGTCCACGCTGAGCACGAGATTGCCCGGGCTTCCATCGGCGGCCACGGTCCTCTGGTCGTCCGCCTCGAAGGGCATGAGCGGGGCGAAGGCCAGCGCCGCTATGACGATCACGACTATGAGCATTATCCCCACCAGCAGGGCCAAGAGGCCTTCCCGGCCCCCGAAATCCGTCATAGAGAAATATCCTTCAGGAACATAATAAAAAGAGCGGTGCGCTCACTCCTTCCCCACGTCCACCAGGCCGCTGAGGGTCCGCACGGTGCCGACGATATAGTCCGGGTCCTCCATGTGCAGGGTGATGGCCCTCTCCGGGCAGGAATGGGCGCAGCGGGCGCAGCCCTTGCATAGGTCCTGGTCGATGACCGCCTTCCCTCCGGAGATCTTCACAGCTTGCACGTAGCACCCCTCGACGCAGAGGCCGCAGGCGTTGCATCTGTCCGCGTCCACGCTGAGGCTCACCCCGGGCAGCCGCCTCATCTTCACCGATATCCCGGGGTCCAGCTGGGGTATCATCTTCCACAGGCAGCAGCAGGGGCAGCAGTTGCATATGGTCATGAGGTCCTCCTTGGGCTTTCCAGAGGTCCACATGCTGTCGATCTTGTTCCGTCCGATCAGATGCACCAGCCCGGCCTCCTCGCATCGGTCCAGGTGCGCCAGGGCCTCCTCCCTGCTGACCAGCCGTCCCAGCCTTGGGTCTATGTTCAGCACCGCCCTGCCCAGGAACAGGCATCCCAGCTCCCTGGGGTAGTCCTGGCAATGACTGGAGGTGCGGCAAATGCAGTAGTTCATGATGAAGTGGTAGCGCGAGCGCTCGATGAAGTGCCGTATGACCTCGGAGGGAAGTACCAGTTCCTCCCTCTCCGGCATGGGGATGTCCAGGGGGATGTCCCTGACCTTCAGGGCGGACTCCTTCGGGAGCACGTAGATGTCGTCGCCGTCGAAGAAGGCCTTGTCCATCATGCCGCCGAACAGGGGCCAACGGGTCAGCCTTGCCAATCTGAACCGATGCTTGAAGCCACCCTTGATCAGGCGGACGTAGACCATGGTCATCCGGCCCATGAGGATCCCTAGGGGCCCGGAAGGCCGTCCCGGCTATTGAACGCTTTCCCACCATCGCCTTGATGCTCCCCCTCCTCCATCACCGTCCATGCGCTTTCAGCCCGTGCCCATGCAGGGCGATCACGCCAGGGCGGTGGTCGAATGGGGGTTCTACTCCTTCTACTCGTTCTATGACCTGAGGAACTGGCCCGAGGACATAGGATCATGGCTGGACCCCGAAAATTGGGCGGACACCTTCGCCGTACTGGACGAACAGGGGGAGCTGGTGGGTGAATACTCCTTCACCCCCCGGCAGGATGGGCTGGAGATAGGCCTCACCCTGAGGCCGGACCTGAACGGGAAGGGGCACGGAAAGGCCTTCGTGGAGAGGGTGGTGGAGCTGGCCCTGGAGATCTATCCGCACGACTCCCTCATAATCAGGGTCTGGGAGCTGAACGGCAGGGCGCGCAGGGTGTACGAGAAGGCCGGTTTCTCCGTGGCCCGAAGGGAGAAGGTGGACCTGGAAGGGATGCCCTGCAGCTTCCTGGTTCTGACCCGGCAGCGCTGAATGCTATCATTTCACTATCGTTGAAATCAACCCTTAATAACCGGAAAGGATATGCTGAGCAGATATGGAGATCGAGGAGGTGGCCAAGGCGCTGTCGTCAGATACCCGCCTAAAGATCCTGAGGCTCCTGGCCGAGGGGGAGGCCTCGGCCGTGCACGTTTACAAGGTGTACAACGAGAGGTTCAGCGATCGCCGGGAGCGCGCCACCATCTACAGGGAGCTGGAGGTTCTGTTCAAGTGCAACTTCCTGGTCAAGACATACAAGGAGGAGAGCAAGGAGATA
>Ga0123332_1003855_pt1 | contig 13488 bp, 11 predicted proteins | sample BioC12SIPDNA_4_FD_89958 | JGI IMG/M metagenome (GOLD analysis project Ga0123332, IMG submission 89958) | Anaerobic biogas reactor microbial communites from Washington, USA - Biogas_R2_A C12 SIP DNA | ecosystem: Engineered > Bioreactor > Anaerobic > Unclassified | place: Washington, USA...
CTCGCCCAGATGTAGGGGCGAGGTCTCCTCGCCCTGGCCGCAGAGCGCGCAGAGCACCCGGAGACCGTCGAGGCATCGCAGCCTCAGACCAGCACTCTGCGCCCTCTGTGACCTCTGCGGCAAACACCCGCCGCCATTGGGTCGGCCCCACCGGGCGGCCCGGAGCCATGAGCATGTCAGACCCGACCTTCGCCTCCCGCCGCTCGCCCGTCCACGGCCGCCGCGGCATGGTCGCCACCTCGCAGCCCCTCGCGGTCGCCGCCGGCCTCGAGATCCTCGCGGCGGGCGGCAACGCCGCGGACGCGGCCGTGGCCACCGCGGCCGCGCTCAACGTCACCGAGCCCACCTCCACCGGCATCGGCGGCGACTGCTTCGCCCTCTACTACGAGGCCGCCACCGGCCGCGTCACCGCGCTCAACGGCTCCGGCCGCGCACCCGCCGGCCTCACCCTCGACCTGCTCCGCCAGCAGGGGTTTGGCACCGGCGCCACCGGCGCCGCGTTGCCCCCCTTCCACGCCCACACCATCACCGTCCCCGGCGCATGCGCCGGCTGGTGCGACCTGGTCGCCCGGCACGGCCGGCTCGCCCTGCCCCAGATCCTCGCGCCCGCCATCCGCCTCGCCGCGGACGGCTTTCCCGTCGCGCCCCTCACCGCCCACTTCTGGGCGCTGGGCGTCGAGCGCCAGCTCCGCCACGCCCTGGGCGGCCTCGACCTCACCATCGACGGCCGCGCGCCCCGGCCCGGCGAGATCTTCCGCAACCCCGGCCTCGCCCACACCCTGCAGCTCGTCGCTGAGGGGGGCAAGGCCGCCTTCTACGAGGGCGAGATCGCGGCCGACATCGCCCGCGCCGTCCAGCAGTCCGGCGGCGTCCTCACCGAGGCCGACCTCGCCGCGCACACCAGCACCTGGGACGAGCCCATCAGCACCGTCTACCGCGGCATCCGCTTCTGGGAGTGCCCCCCCAACGGCCAGGGGCTCGCCGCACTCCTCGCCCTCAACCTGCTGGAGGGGTTCGACCTGGCGCATCTCGCCCCCCTGTCGCCGGAGCGCCTCCACCTGCAGATCGAGTCCATGCGGCTCGCGTTCGCCGACGCGCGCTGGTACGTCGCAGATCCCCGCTTCAGCCCCGCGCCCCTGGACAACCTGCTGTCGAAATCGTACGCACACGACCGCCGCAAGCTCATCGACCCGCGCCGCGCGGCGGTCGACCCGCAACGCGGCAGCCCAACCAGTGGCTCCGATACTGTCTACCTCTCGGTGGTCGATGGCGAGGGCAACGCGTGCTCCTTCATCAACAGCAACTACGCTGGCTTCGGCACCGGGATCGTCCCCCAGGCGTCAGGCCTGCGGGACAATGCCGCGGGATCCGTCCCGAGAGGCCGCGGCTTCACCCTGCAGAACCGCGGCCACAACTTCGTCCTGGCCGCGCCGGTCGCCGGCGCGGCCGCCGCCCCCCCGCCCGCCGGCGCCGTAGGGGCCGACCTGCGTGTCGGCCCGGGCCTCGTCGGCCCAGGCCCCGCCGACCTCCCGCACCCCAACGCGCTCGCGCCGCGCAAACGACCCTATCACACCATCATCCCCGCCCTCGCCACGCTCGACCTGGGCCCGTCCGTAGGGGCCGACCCAGGCCCCGCCGGTGCGGGGCACGCCGGCAGCCTCTACGCCTGCTTCGGCGTCATGGGCGGCTTCATGCAGCCCCAGGGCCATATGCAGGTGGCCTGCGCGCTCATCGACGACCGCGCCGACCCACAGGCCGCGCTCGACCGGCCCCGCTTCTGCATCACCGACCCCGGCGCCGCCACCCCCGCGGGCATAGCGGGCGACGTCGCACTGGAGGAGGGCATGTCCCCCGACACACTCGCCGCGCTCGCGGCCATGGGTCACCCCGTCCACCTCGTGACCGGCCACGCGCGTGCCCTGTTCGGCCGGGGCCAGATCATCCTGCGCGACCCCGCCACCGGCGTCCTGACCGGCGGCAGCGACCCCCGCGCCGACGGCTGCGCCATGCCGCTGTAGCCCTGCGCCCCGTGCGCAGGCTTTTTGTACTTAGGTGCCCGGCACTTCGAAAGTGCCGGGCACCTGAAGAAACCCAAACCCTGGGCCAATCCGGCCCGCCGGCCCGCAAGTTGGCCCGACAGGCAACCCGAACGGAGGGCCAACCGAAGGTTGGCACAAAGCAGTGAGCGCAGTCGGATCTTCCATCTTGGGCCAACGAAGTTGGCCCAATCTTCAATCTTCCATCCCCCTCCCCCCCGCCTACCTCGCGCGCATGGAGTCCCTCCTCCGCGCCGGCTATCCCGCGTTCCTCGCCACCTGCGACCAGCCGCCCGCCACCGCCCTGCGCGTCAACACCCTCAAGGCCACCCCCGCCGGCCTGCTGCCCCGGCTCCCCTTCGACCTCGCGCCGATTCCCTGGTCCGGCGAAGCATACCTCCTGGCCGGCGATTCCCGCCCCGGCCAGCACCCCTACCACGCGGCCGGCCTCTACTACCTGCAGGACCCCGCCTCCCTCGCGCCCGTCGAGCTGCTCCAGCCGCAGCCCGGCGAGACCATCCTCGACCTGTCCGCCGCGCCCGGGGGCAAGGCCACCCACATCGCCGCCCGCATGCAGGGCGCAGGCCTGCTCATCGCCAACGAAGTCGTGCACAAGCGCGCCTGGGAGCTCGCCGGCAACCTCGAGCGCTGGGGAGCCACCAACGTAGCCATCACCACCGAGACGCCCGAGCGCCTGGCCGCGCGCTGGCCCGGGGTCTTCGACGCCGTGCTGGTCGATGCACCCTGCTCCGGGGAAGGCATGTTCCGCCGCAGCGAGGCCGCGCGCCGCGCGTGGTCGCCCGCGCTCGTTGCCGGCTGCGCCGCGCGGCAGGACGGCATCCTGGAGCACGCGGCCCGGCTCGTGCGCCCCGGCGGCCGCCTCGTCTACAGCACCTGCACCTTCGCGCCCGAGGAGAACGAGGGGACCGTCGCGCGCTTCCTGCAGCAGCACCCCGACTTCAGCCTCGTTCCCCCGCCCGCATCCCAATCTTCAATCTTCACCCCCGGCCGCCCCGACTGGCTGCCCGACGACCTGCAGCGTCCCGACCTGGTCAACTGCGTCCGCCTGTGGCCCCACACCGGCCCGGGCGAAGGCCACTTCGCCGCTCTCTTACAAAGAGACCGCTCCGCCAGAGACGCCGCCGCGCCCGCCCCACGCGCCGCCGGCCCGACGCGCAACTTTCAAACTGCAACCTTGGGCCAGCCAAGCTGGCCCAACCTTCAATCGCCGCCGCGCGCCGTCCGCGACCAGTTCACCGCCTTCCTCCGCACCCAGCTGACCTTCGGTCAGCCGCACCTTGAGCATCCTGAACGGAGCGGCGGCGGAGCCGCGGCGCAGCCGAAGGACAATCTTCAATCTCCAATCGTCCCGCAGAGCGCTTCCCTGGCCCTGGTGGGCTCGTACGTGTACGCGCTCCCCCCCGGCCTGCCCGACCTGACAGGCCTCAGATTTCTGCACCCGGGCTGGTGGTTGGGCGAGGCCAAGCGCGGCCGCTTCGAGCCGAGCCACGCGCTCGCCCTCGCGCTACGCAGCGCCGCGCCCGCGCCCCACGAGCCCGACGCGCAACCTTCAACCTTCAACCTGCAACCGTCAATCGCCGCCCCCATCCGCCGCGCGGCCAACTTTGCACCCAATGACCCGCGCCTGGTAAGCTACCTGCGCGGCGAGACGGTCGACCATCCCGGCGAGGATGGCTGGACCCTGGTCACCGTCGATGAATTCGGCATCGGCTGGGCCAAGCGCGTCGCCGGCCGCCTGAAGAGCCACTATCCCAAGGGGCTGCGATGGCTGGCATAGGAGGAAGAAGGTCCCGCCCATGTTGATCAGAACCGCACTCCGCATTCACCCCGGCGACGTCGTAGCCCTCGTGGGCGGCGGCGGGAAGACCACGCTCATGTTCCGGCTGGCCGATGAGCTCGTGGTGGATGGCCTCAAAGTGGTCACCACGATGACCACCAAGATCTTCGTCGAGCAAATGTCCCGCGCACCGGCCCGGCTCGTGCTGCAGGGCGAGGGTGCACTCCTGTCGCAGCTGCCCGGCCTCCTGGCCGAGCACGGCCACGTGCTGTTGGCGGGCGGCACGATCGTGGAGCAGGAGAAGGTCCAGGGGCTCGGGTGCGCACTCATCGACCGCATCGCCGCCCACCCCTCGGTCGACGTCATCGTGATCGAGGCGGACGGCGCCCGATGCCTGCCGTTCAAGGCCCCGGCGGCTCACGAGCCCGTCATCCCCGCCGCCACCAGCGTCGTCGTGCCCATCGTCGGGCTGGACGTCATCGGCCACCCCCTGACCGCCGAGTTCGTCCACCGCCCCGAGCGAGTCGCCGCGCTGACCGGTGCATCCCTGGGCGACCCCGTTACCCCCGCCATGGTGGCCGCCGTCCTTGCCCACCCCCTCGGCGGCGCCAAAGGCACGGCTGCCGCGCGCCTCGTCCCCTTCATCAACAAGAGCGACGTGGGAGCGGGGATCGGGGAACGGGGATCGGGGACTGCGGAACGGGAACCGGATACTGGGGACAGGATTCTAGATGCCGGGGACCGAAATCTTCAATCTTGGGCCAACGAAGTTGGCCCCATCTTCAATCTTCAATCCCGGGCGCCGGCCGCCGCGCGCGAAACCGCGCGTCTCCTCCTCCAGCACCCACGCGTGTCTGCCGTCCTCATCGGCGCGGCGCAGACCGACGACCCCATCCACGAGGTCTGGGGCCGCGTCCATGCCGTCGTCCTGGCCGCCGGCGAGGCGCGGCGATACGGTTCTCTCAAGCAACTGCTCCCCTGGGAAGGCCTGCCCCTGGTCGCCCACGTCGTCCGGCAGGCGCTGGCCTGCCCCGACATCGACCGGGTCGCCGTCACCGTCGGCGCGCAGGAGGCAGCAGTTCGGGACGCCCTGGGGGTGCTCTCCGGCGACCCCCGGCTGCAGATCGTCGCCGTGCCCGACTGGTCAGCGGGGCAGAGTCGCAGCGTGCGCGCCGGCCTCGCCGCCGTCACCGCAGGGCCAGGTCACAGCGCGCCCCCCACGCCGGCGCCGCCGGTAGGGACCGACCCAGGTCCCGCCGGAGCAGCCGTTTTCCTCCTCGCCGACCAGCCCGGGGTCACCCCCGAGCTCCTCACCGCCCTCATCCAGCGCCACCGCGAGACCCTCGCGCCCGTCGTCGCGCCCAGGCATGCCGGCCAGCGGGGCAACCCCGTCCTCTTCGACCGCACCACCTTCGCCGCCATCGCCGCACTCACCGGCGACACCGGCGCCCGCGCCATAATCCGCCAGCACCAACACCGCGTCGCCTACGTCGACTGGCCCACTGACGACGTGCTCAAAGACATCGACACCCCCGCCGACTACCGCCCGCCCCCATAATACGTACATAATACGTAGAGACGTAGCATGCTACGTCTCTACAACCTTCAACCTGCAACCTGCAACCTACAACGTGGAATCTTCCATCTTCAATCTTCCATCGGTCGCGCCCGCGCCCGCAGGGCACCCATCGCGACCAACGCCGCACCCAGCCCCACCACCTGCCACACCCGCACCCCGCCCAACAGCGCAGGCCAGCCGAAGGTTGGCGCGACTTCCGGTGTGCGAAACGCCTCCACAAACCACACCACCAACCCCCAGCCCAGCAGCGCGGTCAGCGCCAGCGCGCCCGGCCGCACACCCATCTTCGATTTTCCATCTGCAATCTTCAATCGTGCGCCCGCCCGCAAGGCGGCGCACGACACCGCGGCCACCCCGAGGAACCCCAGCGCCTCGTAGGCCTGCACCGGATGGCGGCGCACGCCCCACAGATCGATGGCCCAGGGTAGGTCCGTCGCCGCGCCCGCATTCCGCCCCGCCAGCAGCGCGCCCATCGCCGCGATGGCCAGCCCCACCAGCAGGCCCGGCGCAAACGCATCCAGCATCGGGCGCAGCGGCAGCCGCCGGCGATAGATGTACCAACCCGCCACCGCCACCGCCGCCACCACCCCCGGCCACAGCAGGAACGCCGTCGTATTGAACCCGAAGATCTCGAGCGGCTGGGACCGGTACGCGGGCCAGAAACGGACCACGTGGGCCAGCCGCGCCGCAATCACCCCGCCCACAAACCCGTACAGCCCCGCGTTGTAGACGTGATCCCCATCGAACTGGAGGAGCCGGGCCGCGCGCGCCCCCACTGCCAGGGCCGCCCACCCCGCCAGCACCACCAGGAGCGGATACGTCTGGATGGCCAAAGGCCCGATCTGAAGCACAGGAAGCATGCCGTCCGCCTCTCAGGGATAGATCGCGCGCAGGCTCTGCGCCAGCGTCGCCTCGGTCAGCGGACCCACCTGGATCCGGCGAATGATCCCCGACCGGTCGATGAAGAATGTGGTGGGCAGGCTGCGCACCGCATAGGTCCGGCTGGCGTCCATGCGCTCGTCCAGCGGCAGCGGGAAGGAGACGCCGATGCCCTGGGCGAACGCGGCCACCTCGGCCTGCGACTCCCCCTGGTTCACCCCCACCACCGCCACCTGGTCCGCCAGGCTCACGTGCGCGGCCTCCAGCTCCGGCATCTCCGCGCGGCACGGCGGGCACCACGTGGCCCAGAAATTGAGCACCACCGGCGTCCCGCGCAGCGCGGAGAGCTCGAACCGCTCCCCCGCCGTGTCGACCAGCTGAATTTCAGGCGCGGGATGCCCCACCGCCGGCGCAGCCGGTAGGGGCTGGCCTGTAAGCCGGCCCTCCGCACTCGCCCCTGCCACATCCGGCCCCGGCACCCGGTTGACGGCGATCCACCCCGCCCCCGCAAGCGCCACGACCAGGATCAGCACCTTCCATCTTCTATCTTCCATCTTCCATCTTCCATTTTCAATCACAGCAAGTCCACCGGATCAACATCCACCCGCCACCCCGGCCCCAGCGCCACCCGCCGCAGCAGCGCGGCCGGCTCCGGGCCGCGCACCACCACCTGCCACCGCCACTCCCCGCGCTGCCGCGCAAAGAAGCACGGCGCCGGGCCGATCAGATCCGTATCTGCCAGCCCTCCCGCCGCAATCTCCCCCCGCAGCGTCGCCGCCAGCGCCTCCGCATCCGCCTGCACCCGGGCGCGCTGCCCGTGGTGGTACACCAGCCGCGCCAGCCGTCGTAGCGGCGGATACGCCTGCTGTCGGCGAAACGCCATCTCCTCGCGGTAGAAACCCTCGTAATCGTGCTCGCTCGCGGCCTGGATCGCATAGTGCTCCGGGTGATACGTCTGCACCACCACCTCCCCGCCCAGCGCACTGCGCCCCGCGCGCCCCGCCACCTGCGTCAGCAGCTGGAACGTCCGCTCGCTCGCGCGAAAATCCGGCAGAAACAGCCCCACGTCCGCTGCGATCGCGCCCACCAGCGTCACTAGGGGCAGATCCAGCCCCTTCGCGATCATCTGCGTGCCGATCAGCACATCGGCCTCGTGCTTGACGAACGTCGTCAGGATCGCGTCGTGGCTGCCTTTGGCTCCCGTCACATCGCGATCCCAGCGCAGCGTGCGCGCGGTGGGAAACTCTTGCTTCACCGCCTCCTCGACCCGCTCCGTGCCCGCGCCGAAATAGCGGATGCGCTTGCTGCCGCACTCCGGGCACACCACGGGCGCGGGATAGCGCCGGCTGCACTGGTGGCACACCAGGTCCCCCTCCCCGTGAAACGTCAGCGGCGAGGCGCACTTGGCGCACGTCGCCACGTACCCGCAATCGCGGCACAGCACGAAAGTCGCCGCGCCCCGCCGGTTCAGGTAGAGGATCGCCTGCTCCCCGTTCGCCAGCACCCGTTGCAGCCCCTGCGACAGGCGCCGGCTGAACATGCTCCGGTTGCCCATGCGCAGCTCCTGGCGCATATCCACCACCGTCACCGGGGGCAGCTCCGACTTGATGCGCTGGGGCAGGGTCAGCAGCGTCAGTTCCCCGCGCCGCGCCGCGTAATACGTCTCCAGCGCAGGCGTCGCGCTGCCCAGCAGCACCGTCGCACCCGTCGCCCGGCCCAGTGCCAGCGCCACCGTCCGCGCGTGATAGCGCGGCGTGCGCTCCTGCTTGTACGACGGCTCGTGCTCCTCGTCCACCGCGATCAGGCCGAGCTGCGGATAAGACAGGAACAGCGCCGACCTCGAGCCCACCACCACCTGCGCGGCCGGGTGATTCGTGCGCACGCGGCGCCACACATCGAAGCGCTCGCCGTCGCCCATCTCGCTGTGCCACACCGTCACTCTGCCCGGGAAGCGCGCCGCAAAGCGGCGGATCGTCTGCGGCGTCAGCGCGATCTCCGGCACCAGCACCACCGCCTGCCGCCCCTGCGCCAGGCACACCTCGATCGCGCGCAGATAAATCTCCGTCTTCCCCGACCCCGTCACCCCGTGCAGCAAGAATGCCCGGCTGCCAGGAACCGGGGACTGGGGATCGGTGGCAGGGGATTGGGGACTGGATTCTGGATGCTGGATACTGGCGACTGGGGACTGGGGATCGGAGGACTGGGGATCGGTCCCCAACGGCGCACTTTCAGAGACGTAGCAGGCTACGTCTCTGCCGCCCGCGTCCCCCATCTTCAATCCTCCATCTTCAATCTTCAATCCCGCGGCCACAGCCGCGGCCACCGTCCCCCACACCGCCGCCTGGTCATCCGTCAGGACAGGTTTCAAATCGAGCTGGAACTCATGGTGCGCCAGCGGATCGCGCCAGACCACCTCCTCCGCCACCGTGACCAGCCCCGCCGCCTCCAGGTCGCGCAGCGTCTGCAACGTCGCGCCCGTCTCCGCATACACCCGGCCGATCCACAATGGCTCCGCGTGCGCCGCCAGCAGATCCAGCACCGCCTTGTGCCTGGCCAGCCACCGCAGCGCGACCCCCTTCTTCGACTTGCGCCCCAGGCCCTCCAGCGCGGCGGCCACCGCCGCCGCGTCCGCGATCAGGCGCACCCGCCGATCCGTCTTCGGCCGCGGCGGCGGCGAGGGAAACGCCACATCCCGCACCACCAGCCCCATCTCGATCAGCGGCTCGAGATCCCTGCGCTGCGTCACGCGCTTCACCTCCGCCGTGATCTCCGCCCAATCCGCTGGCTCGCGCGCGATCCGCGCCAGCAGCTCGCCCTGTTTGGCTGAAAGCCCGGCCGGCGCCGGCGCCGGCGTGCGGCGAAAGACAGTCTGCCCGCGCTGCGACAGCCCAACCGGCAGCATCAGGCGCAGCGATTCGATGAGCGGGGCCAGATAATACTCGCTGATCCAGTACGCAAGCGCGAGCTGAGCCTCGTTCAGCACGGGCTGTGCCCATACCAACGAGATCAACTCCCGGGTCTGAAAATCAGGCGCCGCATCGTGCAGCCGCAGCACCACCCCCTGGATGCGCCGCCCGCGGAACGGGACCCAGACCAGGTGGCCCGGCTGCACCCGCGCCGCCAGCGCCGCAGGCACCTCGTACGTGAAGACGGAACTGGATGCCAAGGATTGGGGACTGGGAATCAGGGACTGGGGACTGGAGACCGGGGACTGGGAATTGGGGACAGGGGCCTGGGGTCCTAATCTTCCATCTTCAATCTTCAATCTATTATCGGCCGGGGCCGGGCCTCCGGCCGCGGCCACCGGCCGCGGCGCGCCCAGCGGCGTATTGACACACACATCCGCGTACAGCATGATCAGCCGTAGATCGCAGCGGCCAGGTAGCCCACCGTATACACCCCCGGCGCCCGCTGCCCCGTCACATCGCCCGACGTCGTATATTCCAGCACCGACGCCCCACGCGCGCCCAGCAGCCGGCACGCCTCCAGAACCGTCACCAGGCCCATCGCGCCGCAGGCCTGCACCGTCCCGCGCACCAGCGCCTCCCGCAGCCCATCGACGTCAAACGCATTCACCAGGTCCACCAGCCGCTCGTCCGTCCGCCGCACCGCCCCATAATCCTCCAGATGGCTCAGGTCCGTGCTCGCCACCAGTAGCGTATCCGGATACTGGATGCCGGATACTGGGGACTGGGGACTGGGGACTGGAGACTGGATACTGGGTACTGGCGACTGGGAACCAGCATCCAGCTTCTGGTATCCAGCATCCGCCACCGCCGCGGCCAGCCGTCCCGCGCGTTCCGCCGCGTGTGGATCGGCGATATGATCCCCCATCATGATCGGAACCAGCGAGAAATCGCCCAGCGCCACCTGCAGGAACGGCAGCTCGATCTCGAGCGCGTGCTCCTCATCCCCGTGCACGGTCGTCAGTCCGACGCGTGCGTCGAGCGCCTGCAGGAACTCACGATCGATGGGAACATCGCCGAGGGGCGTACGGTACGCCGTCGCGTCGGGCGCCATGAACGACCCCAGCCGGCTGCCCCAGATCGGGCGGTGCAACGGCCCCAGCAGCACCACCCGCTTGAAGCCGCTTCCGCGCACCTGCGCGAACGCCCGCGCCGCGGTCGGCCCCGAGTAGGCATAGCCAGCGTGCGGCACGACCAGCCCCAGGAGCGGACCGGGCAGTTCCACCGGCGCCACCTGCGCCAGGAACCCCGCCACCTCGCGGCGCAGCGCCCCTGCATCCCCCGGATACCACCGCCCCGCAATCGCCGACGGCCGCACACCATCAGCCATCACGCACCTCCGCAGCCCCCTCGGGCCAGGCCTCCCCCTTCAACCTTCAACTTTCAACCTTCAACCGCCCTACGCCCCCCACCGCGCGTTCCCCAGCACCACCAGCACCGCCAGCACCACCACCGCACCGGCCACCACCACCGCTCGCGCGGCCCGCGACTGCGTGTCCACCAGCCGCGGCGCGGCCGCCAGCCCCTCGTACGACCACTGCACCACATAGCGCGGCGCCAGCAGAAATCCCAGGAGGAAGCCCGCCGCCAGTCCACCCAGGTGTGCATGGTTGTTGATGTTGGGCACCGTAAAGCCAAAGAGTAGGTTGATCCCGATCAGGACCGCCAGGTTGCTCAGGCGCTGGCTGCCGAACTTGCCGAACAGCGTCCGATTGCGCAGGAAGAACGCCCCTTCGGCGCCGATCAGCCCGAAGATCGCGCCCGACGCGCCCACCGACGCACCGTCCCGGCCCAGCACATACCACGCCAGGCTGCCCGCCAGCCCGGCGAGAAAATAGATCGCCGCAAACCAGCGATGGCCGTAAAACGCCTCGATATCGCGGCCGATACTGTAGAGCGCCCAGCCATTGAACGCCAGGTGCGTCAGGCTCGCGTGCAGAAAGATCGACGAGAACAGCCGCCAATATTCCCCCGCCCCCACCCAGCTGTTGATCTGCGCGCCGAGATACGACAGGATCGGCATGCCCGCCACCGCGCCGATGATCGTGTCCGCCACGAAGATCACCACGATCACGCCCAGCACCACATACGTGATCACCGGCTTCGTCAGCGGCAGACGCACCCCCCGCGCCGGAGCCCCCTGGTCGCCAGTCCCCGATCCCCCAGCATCAGGCATCCTGAGCGGAGCTCCCGAAGGGAGCGCAGTCGAAGGACCCTGGTCGCCAATCCCCGATCCCAGTTCCCCAGTCCCCGTCATAGCGTCACCGGCTCCCAGTCAATGCGCGCCTTCTCCGCCTCGATGATCGCGATCACCTTCTCCACCGTCTCATCCAGCGAACACTCCCGGTTCACGATGCGATACTTGAAGTCCGTCGTGCAGCGTAGCTCCCCGCGCGCCGTCTCGATGCGCCGCTCCAGCTGCGCCGGATCCTCCGTCTTGCGCCGGCACAGCCGCTCGATCAGCTCCTCCTCCGACTCAGCCGTCAGAAAAATCGTCACCGCCTGGGGCACCAGGCGCCGGATCGTCGCCGCGCCCTGCACGTCGATGCGCATCACCACATCCTGGCCGCTCAGCAGCGCCGCGCGCACCCCCGCCTTCGGGATCCCCTTGTACTGGCCGTACACCAGCGCGTGCTCCAGCAGATCGCCGCGCTCGATCAGGTCCAGGAACGTCGCCTCCGAGACAAAGTGATAATCCACCCCGTCGATCTCGTTGGGCCGCCGCGCGCGCGTCGTCGCCGTCACCACGAAATGGCACGAATAGCCCCGCTCCTTCATCCGCTGGATCGTCGCATCCTTGCCCACCCCCGATGGCCCCGACAGCACCACCAGCAGCGGCCGCGGCCGCGCCAGCGCCGCGTACCACTCCGCCGACAGCTGTTCCAGATCGGCCGAAGCCTCACGTTCAACGTCGCTCATCGCCCACCCAACATCCCCGCATTGAGAACACAGCCGACCTGCGCTATAATCCCACCCACAACACCGGAGCGAGGTCAGCCATGCCTATCTACGAATACACCTGCCACGATTGCCAGCGCAAAGTCAGCCTGCTCTGGCGCTCGTACGCCGATGCCCAAAGCCGCGAGCCCGTCTGCCCGCGCTGCGGCGGCACACACCTCACCCGCCTCATCTCGCGCGTCGCCGTCCTACGCTCGGAAAGCGCTTTGGCGGCCGAAGGCGGCCCAGACGACCTCGGAGGCCTCGATGGCCTCGACGAAAACGACCCCAAATCCCTCGCCCGCTTCATGCGCAAGATGGCCGACGAGACAGGCGAAGACCTCGGCCCCGAGTTCGCCGAAGTCGTCGGGCGCCTCGAGGCCGGCGAAGACCCCGAAAGCATCGAAGAATCCATGCCGGACCTGGGCGGCGGAGACACACCCGGCGCCGGCCCTGGGGCCGACGACTTCGGCGTCATGTAACACCCGCCCCCCGCGTCACCCTGAGCGCAGCGAAGGGTCTCGCTCCCGGCGTCATGTAACTCTCGGCGGCGGTTTTGAACCGCCGCCTGATAAACGCCTGAAAACCGGCGGCGGGGCCGCCGGTTTCGCCTGCCAGCCTGCGGTTGAAACCGCAGGCTGGCAGGCGACCCTCACACCTGGACGAACTGCTCCACGTTCAGCACGAACACCACCGCGCCCCCCACGCTCACCTCGATCGGCTCCGCCATCTCCAGGCCCGGGCCCTCCAGCGTCGGCAGCGGCGAGACCCATTGCGTCCGCCTGCGGCACACACTCTGCAGGATCTCGATCGCCTGGCCGATCTTGTGATCATCCACGCCCAGGAAAAACGTCGTATTGCCCTCGCGCAGGAACCCGCCCGTCGTGCTGATCACCGTCGCCCGAAACCCCGCCTTGGTCAGCTTGTCGAGCACATCGCGGGAGTCATCACTGCTGACGATCGCCATGAGAAGCTTCATAGTGTCGGATCCTCCTGGTGCAGTCGGTTACCGGATACCAGATACTGGGGGCTGGGGGCTGGGGACTGGGGACTGGGAACCCAGATCTCCCAATCCCCAATCCCTAATCCCCAGTCCCTGATCCCCAATCCCCAATCCCTAATCCCTAATCCCCAATCCCTAATCCCCAATCCCCAAACGCTCCCTGATCTCCGCCTGCACCGCCTCAACCGGCTGGCGCGCATCCACGACGAACCAACGATCCGGTTCCCCGGCCGCCAGCGCCAGGTACCCCGCCCGCACCCGCTCGTGAAACGCCAGCTCTTCGCGCTCCA
>Ga0123332_1003856_pt1 | contig 13481 bp, 10 predicted proteins | sample BioC12SIPDNA_4_FD_89958 | JGI IMG/M metagenome (GOLD analysis project Ga0123332, IMG submission 89958) | Anaerobic biogas reactor microbial communites from Washington, USA - Biogas_R2_A C12 SIP DNA | ecosystem: Engineered > Bioreactor > Anaerobic > Unclassified | place: Washington, USA...
ACTGGCCGCTCGCCGGGCCGAGGCTGTCGCCCAAGGATGCGAAGGCCCCGCTGCTGGCCGACGTGCCGCCGGACCGGCTGCCCGTGTACGTGCCATGAGGATCCTGCTGCTCGGCGCCAACGGACAGGTCGGGTACGAGCTGCGCCGGAGCCTGGCGCCGCTGGGCGAGGTGGTGTGCGCCACGCGAGACGGTCGCCTGGCGGACGACGGTGGCGCGGCGTGCGAGGTGGCCGACCTGGACCGGCCGGACACGCTGCCGGCCCTGGTCGAGCGCATCGGACCGGACGTGGTGGTGAACGCCGCCGCCTACACCGCGGTCGACCGTGCCGAATCCGAGCGCGAGGCCGCCTTTCGCGCGAACGCGGAGGCGCCCGGGGCGCTGGCCGGGGCCTGCGCGCGGCGCGATGCCCTGTTCGTGCATTACTCCACCGACTACGTCTTCGACGGCACGGCCACCCGGCCATACCGGGAGGACGACCCGGTGGCGCCGCTGGGCGTGTACGGCGAGAGCAAGCTGGCCGGCGAACGGGCCGTCCAGGCCAGCGGCGCGCGCCACATGGTGTTCCGCACCGCCTGGGTGTACGCCGACCGCGGCCGCAACTTCATGCTGACCATGCTGCGGCTCGCCGCCGAACGCGACGAACTGCGCGTGGTCGCCGACCAGGCGGGCACGCCCACGCCCGCGGCGCTCATCGCCGATGCCACCGCGGCGATGCTGCGGCGGCCGTTCGCCGGGTCCGGCCTGTGGCACCTGACCGCTGGCGGCGGGACGACCTGGCACGGGTTCGCCGAGGCCATCGTCGAACGCGCCCACGTCCTGGGGCGGATCCCCCGTCGACCGCGCGTGCTGCCGATCACCAGCGCGGAATACCCGACGCCCGCGCGCCGGCCGGCGTGGTCCCGCCTGGACTGTTCGAAGTTCGAGCGCGACGCCGGCTTCCGGCTGCCGGACTGGAGCCACGCGCTGCACGCCGTGCTGCGCTAGGCGGCGGTCCATCGCCGCCGCTGCCCGCCCCCGGCCCCGGGCGCCCCGACACGCGTGTTCCCGGCATCGAGTGGCCTGGGGCCGGCAGCTTCGCCCCCGACCGGTCGCCAGGGCGCGACCGCCGGCGCGTGGCGCCGCCGCGCATGTGCCGGAGGTCCTTTGCGCCCGGCGTGGGCCAGCGCCTACCATCCGCCCATTCCCTTACCGGAGTGTCCCGGATGAAGCTGCGACACGCGCTCCTGTCCATCTGCCTGCTGGCCTGCCTGCCCGCCGCGGCCGAGGCCCGCGGCTTCGATGTCCGCGACCTGGTCCGCCTCGACCGGGTGTCCTCGCCGCTGCTCTCGCCGGACGGCCACGTGGTGGTGTTCGCCCAGCGCAGCGTCGATGCCGACCTGAAGGGCACCACCGCCCTGTATGCGCGCCATCTGCTGACCCGCGACCTGGCGCCACCGCGGCGGATCACGCCCGAGGGCTGGAGCGTGAGCGACCCGGCGTTCTCGCCCGATGGCTCGACCCTGTACTTCCTGAGCGCAAAGGGCGGTTCGCAGCAGCTCTACGCGATGCCGGCCGGCGGCGGCGAGCCGCGCCAGCTCACGGCCTTCGCGCTCGACGTCGGCAGCTACCGGCTCTCGCCCGACGGCCGCCGGATCGCCTTCAGCGCCGAGACCTTCGCCGACTGCGGCGCGGACCTGGGGTGCACCAGGCAACGCCTCGACGAGCAGGAGGCGCGCAAGGCCAGCGGCCGCGTCTACGACAAGCTGTTCGTGCGCCACTGGGACACCTGGAGCGATGGCCGCCGCAGCCGCCTGTTCGTGGCGACGCTGCCCGGCGAGGGCGAAGGCCCGGTCGATGCCGCGCAGGCGCTGAGCGTGTCGCTCGACGGCGACATCCCGTCCAGGCCCTTCGGCGACGCCGCCGACTACACCTGGGCGCCGGACGGCAGCCACGTCGTCGCCAGCGTGCGGATCGCCGGTCGCACCGAGCCGTGGTCCACCAATTTCGACCTCTACCGCCTGCCGCTCGACGGTGGCGCGCCGGTCAACCTGACCGAGGCCAACACGGCCTGGGATGCCGCGCCGGTCTACAGCCGCGACGGTGGCACCCTGTACTACCTGGCGATGAAGCGCCCCGGCTTCGAGGCCGACCGCTACGCGATCATGGCCATGGACGTGGCCACCGGTCGGGTGCGCGAAGTCGCCCCGGACTGGGACCGCTCGCCCGGCAGCCTGGCGGTCGCGGACGACGGCAAGACGCTGTTCGTGTCCGCGCAGGACACCGGCCAGTACCCGCTGTTCCGCGTGGACGCGGCCACCGGCAAGGTGGAGCGCCTGGTCGGCGACGGTTCGGTCTCGGCGTTCGACGTCGCCGGCCAGACCATCGCCCTGACCCGCAACGCGCTCGACACCGGCAACGTGCTCTACGTGACCGACGCGGTGCCGGGTGCGCCGCTGCGCAAGATCACGCCCAGCGACGGCGAGCGCCTGCCCGACGTCGAGTTCGGCGCCTTCGAGCAGTTCACCTTCCGCGGCGCCGGCGACGCCACCGTGCATGGCTACGTGGTCAAGCCGTCGGGCTACCAGGACGGGCGCAAGTATCCGGTCGCGTTCCTGATCCACGGCGGCCCGCAGGGCAGCTTCGGCAACGGCTGGAGCACGCGCTGGAACCCGCAGACCTACGCGGGCCAGGGCTACGCGGTGGTGATGATCGACTTCCACGGCTCCACCGGCTACGGCCAGGCCTTCACCGACGCGATCACCGGCGACTGGGGCGGCAAGCCGCTGGTCGACCTGCAGAAGGGCTGGCAGGCGGCGCTGGAGAAGTACGACTTCCTCGACGGCGATCGCGCCTGCGCGCTCGGCGCCAGCTACGGCGGCTACATGGTCAACTGGATCGCCAGCCAGTGGAACGGACCGTGGAAGTGCCTGGTCAACCACAACGGCGTGTTCGACACCCGTTCGATGGGGCTGGTGACCGAGGAGCTGTGGTTCACCGAATGGGAGTTCGGCGGGACCGTCGCGGAGAACCCCGACGCCTACGAGAAGTTCAACCCGGCGCGCCATATCGACAGGTGGAAGGTGCCGATGCTGGTGGTGGCCGGGCAGAACGACTTCCGGGTGCCGATCGACCAGAGCCTGTCGAGCTTCACCGCGCTGCAGCGCGCCGGCATCGAGTCGAAGCTGCTGTACTTCCCGGACGAAAACCACTGGGTGCTCAAGCCGCACAACAGCATCCTCTGGCACGACACCGTCAACGCCTGGCTGAAGCAGCACATCGGACAGTGAGTCTTCGCGGAAAGCCGGCGCAAGCCGGCTTTTCGTCATCTGCGCCCGCGCCGCCGACGATCCAACGGAGTCCTGCATGGCGATCGAGACCGACGCCCCTTCGACCGCGCTGATCACCAACGACATCGTCGTGTTCGGGTTGATCGCCGCGACCCTGGGCCTGATCTTCTGGCTGGCCAGCGGGCCGACGCCGTTCTGGAGGAAGTTCTTCGCCTGGGTCCCGGCGCTGCTGCTGTGCTACTTCGTGCCGGCGATCTACAACACCGTCGGCCTGATCGACGGCAGCCAGGGCGTGGTCTACAACCCGATCGCCAGCCGGGTGCTGCTGCCGGTGGCGCTGGTCCTGCTGACCATGACCATCGACCTCAGGGGCGTGTTGCGGCTGGGCCCGAAGCTGCTGTTCGTGTTCTGCATGGGCACGCTCGGGATCGCCCTTGGCGCGATCGTGTCGTTCCAGCTGTTCGAATGGCTCAAGCCGGACGTGGTGGCCGGCGACGTCTGGAAGGGCATGGCCGCACTGGCGGGCAGCTGGATCGGCGGTGGCGCCAACATGGTCGCGGTGCGCGAGCTGTACGGGGTCGATGCCACCCTGTTCGGGCAGTTCGCGGTGGTGGACGTGGCGGTCGCCAACCTCTGGATGGCCACCCTGCTGTTCCTGGCCGGTCGCGCGGCTACGATCGACGCGCGCAGCGGCGCGGACACCCGCGCCATCGACGAGATGAAGGCGCGGCTCGAGGCCTACGAGGCCGCCAACGCGCGCATCCCGACCCTGACCGACCTGATGGTGATCCTCGGCGTCGGCTTCGGCATCGTCGGCCTCGCGCACGCGGTGGCCACGCCGCTGGCAGCCTGGTTCGCGGCCCACGTGCCCAACGCGGCACGCTTCAGCCTGGACTCGAGCTTCGTCTGGGTGGTGGTGGGGTCGACCGTCGCCGGCCTGCTGCTCAGCTTCACGCCAGTGCGCAGGCTGGAGAACGCCGGGATGGCCAGGATCGGCAGCGCCTGCCTGTACTTCCTGATCGCCAGCATCGGCATGCAGATGGACTTCCTGCACCTGGCCGACCGGCCGTGGCTGCTGCTGCTGGGCGTGGTCTGGATGGCGGTGCACATCCTGGTGCTGTGGGGCGCGGCCAGGCTGGTGCGGGCGCCGCTGTTCTACTTCGCGATCGGCTCGCAGGGCAACATCGGCGCGGCGGCCTCGGCGCCGGTGGTCGCGGCCGCCTTCCATCCGACCCTGGCCCCGGTGGGCGTGCTGCTGGGCACCGTCGGCTACGCCACCGGCACCCTGGTCGCCTACGGCATCGGCCAGATCCTGCGCATGATGGCTGGTGCCTGAGCCGGCGGAGCCGAAGTCGATGTGCGGCATTCCCGTGGTCCGGACGCGTCGATCGGCGCATCCGGTCGGGGAGGTGTCTGCGGTCCGCCCGTCGGCGGGAGACGTCGTGGCCGACCTGGCGCAGGCGCATCGCGGATGCTGCCGGGGAGGCGGAAGGTGATGGGCCGTCTGCGCGAGGGATTGCATCGCAAGCTCGCATTCGTGTTGGCGGGCGGAATGGGGTTCGCGCTCTATTTCATGCTGTCGATGTTGCTGGTCCGCTGGCCCGGCTTCGCTGCCGGCCCCGCGGCGCTGCTCGCGACGCTGGCGTCCATACCGCCCACGTTCGCCCTGCAGAGGAGGTTCGCCTTCCGTGACCGCAGCGCGGCTGCACCGGCCTTCGTGCGCTATTGCCTGCTGCAGGCACTCAACGCCGTGATGGTCGGCCTGCTGGCGCGGGCCGGGCAGCGCGCCGGCCTGCCCGAAGCGGTGAACTTCCTTGCCTCCGGCTCGGTGGTGGTGGTGGTCTCTTACCTGGTGTTGTCCAGGCTGGTCTTCCGCGGCGCCCCACGCCGCTGAGCCATGGCGGGCGGGCGGACGCCTGCCGCGGAAGCGGTGGCCGCGCGCCATACACGCACCTGCCTGCTGCAATGCAGCAGGCCGTCGACTATCGCAGGGTGCCGATCAGGCCCGCGAGGGAGTAATCTCGCGGGGACCGAAGCAAGCCGGGGGAAGCACACCGTGAATGCAATCGTCCTGATGCTGATCGGGCTTGGCGTGATGGCGCTGGGCTATGCGTTCTACTCGAAGTTCCTTGCGGAAAAGATCTACCGGCTGCAGGCCGACTACCCCACGCCCGCGCATACCATGCGCGACGGCGTCGACTACGTGCCCACCAACCGGTTCGTGCTCTGGGGCCACCACTTCACCTCGGTGGCCGGCGCGGCGCCGATCGTCGGCCCCGCGATCGCCGTGATCTGGGGCTGGCTGCCCGCGTTCCTGTGGGTGACCCTGGGTACGATCTTCTTCGCCGGCGTGCACGATTTCGGCGCGCTGTGGGCCAGCGTGCGCAACAGGGGCAAGTCGATGGGTATGCTCAGCGGCAGCTACATTGGCCGCCGCGGGCGCAACCTGTTCCTGGTGGTGATCTTCCTGCTGCTGCTGATGGTCAACGCGGCCTTCGCGGTGGTGATCGCCAACCTGCTGGTGTCCACGCCGACCTCGGTGATCCCGGTCTGGGGCGCGATCCTGGTGGCGCTGGTCATCGGCCAGCTGATCTACCGCTGGAAGGTCGGCCTGCTGTGGCCGTCGATCGGCGGCGTGATCGTGCTCTACGCGCTGATCCTGGTCGGCAACAGCTATCCAATCGTGCTGCCGGACCCGATCCTCGGCATGACCCCGCGCTCGGCCTGGATCGTGCTGCTGTTCCTGTACGCGGGCATCGCCTCGCTGCTGCCGGTGTGGGTGCTGCTGCAGCCTCGCGACTACATCAACGGCCTGCAGCTGTTCGTGGGCCTCGGGATCCTGTACGTGGCGGTGCTGCTGGCCTCGCCGACGATCGTCGCGCCGCCGATCAACCATGCGGTGCCGGAAGGCACGCCGGGCATCATGCCGCTGCTGTTCGTCACCATCGCCTGCGGCGCGATCTCCGGCTTCCACGGCATGGTGGCCTCGGGCACCACGTCCAAGCAGCTGGACAAGGAAACCGACGCGCGCTTCGTCGGCTACTTCGGCGCGATCGGCGAGGGCATGCTGTCGCTGGCCGCGATCATCTGCTGCACCGCCGGTTTCGCCACGCTGGTCGACTGGCAGGCGGTGTACGCGCAGTTCGGCGGCGGCGGCGTGGGCGCCTTCGTCAATGGCGGCGACGCGCTGCTGATCGAGGGTCTCGGCATGCCGGAGCAGCTCGGCGCAACGCTGCTGGCGACGATGGCGATCCTGTTCGCGGCCACCACCATGGACACGGGCCTGCGCCTGCAGCGTTTCGTGGTGCAGGAAGCGGCCGAGCTCGCGGGCTTCAAGGTCGGCACGTTCCTGGGCACGGTGGTGGCGCTGGCCGTGTGCATGGCGCTGGCCTTCGGCGCCGGCAGCGACGGCAGCGGCGGCATGGTGATCTGGCCGCTGTTCGGCACCACCAACCAGCTGCTGGCGGCGCTGACCCTGGCCGTGGTGTCGGTGATCCTGATCCGCAAGGGCCGCAATCCGGTCTTCACCCTGGTGCCGCTGGCGTTCCTGCTGGTGATGTCGGTGTACGCGCTGATCGTCCAGCTCGGCACCTTCAAGGCCCAGGAGAACTGGCTGCTGTTCGGCATGGACCTGGTGATCCTGGTGGCCGCGCTGTGGGTGTCGTTCGAGGCGGTGCTGGCGATGCGTCAGGGCCGCGACCCGAACGCGGCGCCGGACGGCACGCTGGAGTCGGAGCGCGCCTGATGCGGGAACCGGCGGCGCCGGCGGAATCGTGGTGGGCGCGCCTCTCGGCCGCCCTCGGCGAGTTCTACGCGGCGCCGTACCGGCGCACCTTCGCCCGGGCCAGACGCGACGAGGACGACCTGTTCATGCTGCTGGTGTACTCGGAGGCCCTGGGCCTGCCGAATCCCGCCTCCTGGTACACGCTCGAGCTGATGCCGGTGATGTACGAGCGCTTCCATGACTGGCACCGCCGGATGGGCATGGAGCGCTCGCCGCTGGACCACGTCGGATGCTGCTGACCCTCGCCGCCGGGCGGCGGATGCTGTTCTTCGGCGGCAAGGGCGGGGTGGGCAAGACGACGGTCGCGTCCGCCGTCGCGCTGGCCCAGGCCCGCGCCGGCCGGCGGGTGCTGCTGGTCTCCACCGACCCCGCGCACAGCCTCGGCCACCTCTGGCAGCGCGCGATCGGTCCCGAGCCGCGCGCGCTGGTCGACAACCTGCAGGCGGTGGAGATCGATCCCGCGGCCACCGTCGACGCCCACCTGCGCCAGGTCGGCGATTCGCTGCGTCGCCTGATGCCGCCGCACCTGGCCGGCGAGGTCGACCGCCACCTGGCCCTGTCGCGCGATGCGCCGGGCATGCACGAGGCGGCGCTGCTCGAGCGGGTGGCGACCCTGGTCCACGACGCCCCGCGCGACCACGACCTGCTGGTGTTCGATACTGCGCCCTCGGGGCACACCGCGCGGCTGATGGCGCTGCCCGAGATGATGGCCGCCTGGACCGACGGCCTGCTGCGCCGCCAGGAGCGCAGCGCGCGCTTCGGCGCCGCGCTGCGCAACCTCGGCGGCGACGATGGCGTGGCCGAGCGCGCGATCGGCGGCGGCGCGGCGCCGGGTACCGCGGGCGACCGGGACCAGGCGATCCGGGCGGTACTGGAGCGGCGGCGGCACCTGTTCGCGCACCTGCGCGAGGCGATGGCCGACCCGCAGGCCACGGCATTCGTGGTGGTGCTCGCCGCCGAACGGCTTCCGGTGCTCGAGACCATCGAGTTCCAGGCCAGCCTCGAGGCCGCGGGCGTCCACGTCGCGGCGCTGGTGGTCAACCGGCGCTCGCCCGCCGACGCCGGTGGCTTCCTGGCAGGGCGGCGCGCACAGGAGCAGGTACACCTGGACACGCTCGACGCGGCGCTGCCGTCGATTCCGCGGGTGGAACTGCCGCTGCTGGCCGAAGACGTGGTGGGCGAGGCGGCGCTGGCGCGGTTCGCCGCGCTGCTCGAAGGCGCCGGCTAGAGCCAGCCGATCCGGCGGAACCGGCGGTACAGCCCCACGCAGACCGCGGCCACCCCCACCAGCAGCGCCGGATACGCGTAGCGGCCGTCCAGCTCCGGCATGGCGCGGAAGTTCATCCCGTACCAGCTCGTGACCAGGGTCGGCACCGCCAGCAGCGCGGCCCAGGCGCCGAGGCGCTTGACCACCTCGCCCTGGGCCTGGGTCACCAGCGCCTGGTTCACCGTGAGCGCGGTGCCGAGCATGTCGCGTAGTACGTCGATGGTCTGGTTGATGCGCAGGCTGTGGTCGAGCACGTCGCGCAGGTATACCCGCACTTCCTCCGGCAGCAGCGGGTTGGCGCTGCGCACCAGCTGCGAGAGCACGTCCTGCATCGGCGCCACGTTGACCTGCATGTAGGTCAGCTCGCGCTTGAGGTCGTAGAGCCGGATCACGGTGTCGCGGTCGAACGACTCGCTCACGATGTCCTTCTCCAGCGCCGGCAGGGTGGCCTTGAACTCGTCCACGATCGGCACGTAGTTGTCGACGATGGCGTCGAGCACCGCGTACAGGCCGAACGCCGGGCCGAGCGCCAGCAGTTCCGGCTCGCGCTCGATGCGCGCACGCGCGGCCGCATAGGACAGCGAGGCGCCGTGCCGCACCGTGATCAGGTAGCGCGGACCGAAGAACACGTGGGTCTCGCCGTAGGCGATCCTGCGGTCCACCACCTGCGCGGTGCTGGCCACGAGGAAGAACGAGTTGCCGTAGCCCTCGAGCTTGGGCCGCTGGTGGGCCTTGTGCGCGTCCTCGATCGCCAGGTCGTGCAGGCCGAACTGTTCCTGCAGCCGTTCGAGCACGCCGTCGTCGGGTTCGTACAGGCCGATCCAGGCGAAGCTGTCGCGATCGCGCGCCAGCAGCTCGCCGAGCGTGCCCAGCGGCACGTCGCGGTGCACGTCGTCGCGCGCGTAGACGATGCAGTTGACGACGCTGGACGGGTTGGCGGCGGCGGGCGGGTCCATGCCCGCATCCTGCGCCAGGCGGCGGCGGGCGGCAACCGCGCCGGCCGCCACGCGGGCGCTACTGCGCCACGAACCGGATCGCCTGCCCGCCGCCGGGCGCCAGGCGCAGCGTGAGGGTCTCGGTGGACGTGACCTCGCGCGCCTCGATCACGATGTCCTCGCGGCTGTCCCGGTAGTCGGCATGGTCGCCGTCGCGGTACACCTGCGCGGTGTAGCGGCGGCCGGGTTCGAGGAAATCGAGTGCGACCTCGAGCGTGCGCGGCTGCGCGTCGGTCACCGCGCCCAGGTACCAGTCGTCGCCGCCGCGCTCGCGGCGCGCGATGGTGACGTACTCGCCGATCTCGCCATTGAGCACGCGCGTGGTCTCCCAGTCCACCGGCACGTCCTTGATGAACTGGAACGGGCCAGGGTTGGCCTCGTAGTGCTCGAGCAGATCGGCCGCCATCTGCAGCGGGCTGTAGATCACCACGTACAGCGCCAGCTGCTTGGCCCAGGTGGTCTGGACGCCACCCGGGGCGCGCGTGCGCATGCCGAAGATGCCCGGCGTGTAGTCCATCGGCCCGGCCAGCAGGCGGGTGAATACCAGGGTGGGCTCGTGTCCGGGCGGATTGCCCGGATCGCCCCAGGCGCTGTACTCCATGCCGCGCGCGCCTTCGCGGGTGAGCCAGTTCGGATAGGTGCGGCGCAGCCCCGTGTCCTTCACCGGCTCGTGCGGATTGACCGCGATCCGGCGCCTGGCCGCCGACTCCACCACGCGCAGGTGGTGGTTCACCATGTCCTGGCCTTCGTGCCAGGCGAAGACGAGGTTGCCGTCGGCGTCGCGCACCTTGGCCTGGCCGGCGTCGGCGACGTAGCCGGTCTTGACCGCCGGCACGCCCAGGCGCTGGTAGAGGTCGAACGCGGACTCCATCTGCGATTCGTAGTGGGCGGCGTGGCCCGAGGTCTCGTGGTGGCCGATCAGCACCACGCCCTTGTCGCGCGCGTAAGCGCTCAACGCTTCCAGGTCGAAGTCGGGATAGGACCGGGTGAAGCGGAATGCCTCGCCGTTGCCGAACCAGTCGCCGTCCCAGCCCACGTTCCAGCCTTCCACCAGCACCCCGCCGAAGCCGTGCTCGGCGGCGAAGTCGATGTGCCGGCGCACGTTCTCGCTGGTCGCGCCGTGCTTCAGGCCGGACGCCCAGGACTTGAGGTCCATGTGCATCTCCCACCACACCCCGACGTACTTCATCGGCCTGACCCACGACACATCGCCGAGGCGGTTGGGTTCGTTGAGGTTGAGGATCAGCGGGGATTCGACCAGGTCGCCTGCGCGCATGCCCAGCTGCAGCGTGCGCCAGGGCGTGCGGAACGGCGTGGCGACCGACACGTTCGCCCGCGTGCTGGTGCCGGGCGTGAGCGCGGCCTTGAGGCGACGGCCCTCGACGCGGGTGAGGTTCATCCCGGCATAGTCCACCAGTGCCGCCTCGTGGATCGAGACGTGGAGGCCGTCGTCCATGCGCAGCGTGATCGGGGTCTGCGCGTCGCCCACTTCCCGCAGCGGGGTCGCGTGGTAGAGGTACTCGGCGCGGTTCCACTCGAATGCGGGGATCCACCACGCGGTGGCGTCTTCGGCCAGGTGGAACTCGGTCAGCTCCTCGACGATCTCCAGCCGCTCCAGCGCCGGCTGGCGGTCGAACGCGTAGCGGAAGCCGAGGCCGTCGTCGTGGAGCCGGAACACCACGTCGAACTCGCGCCCGGGTCCCGACTTCTCGCGCAGGGTGACGGTGAGCTCGTTGTAGTGGTTGCGCACTTCGCGCCGTTCGCCCCAGGGCTGCTCCCAGGTTTCGTCGAAGGTGGCCTGGCGCACGTCGGCGATCGCCAGGTTGCGCTCGAGCTTGGGCGCGTCGGCCAGGATCATGCCCAGCCGCGACGGGGCAAGGACCTGGCGTCCTGCGCGCTGCACCCGGTAGCTCGGCCGGCCGTCGCCGTCCAGGCCCAGCTCCACGCAGACCACGTTGCCGGGCGAGCAGGCGGCGGCGGTGGCGGGCGCGTCCTGCGCGGCGGCGGATGCGGCGCTCAGCAGCAGGAGCAGGGGCAGGCGGCGGATCGGCATCGTGCGGCTCCTCGTCGTGGGAACCGCCCGATGGTGCCACGGTCCCGCGCGCGCGCCCGGCGCATACGTATGCAGTCGCGCCGCGCGCGGTGGACCCTTCAGCCGGTCGCGCGCGGACGCTGCGCCAGCGTCCAGGCCAGCGCGAAGTGGACCGGCAGCATGAGCGCGATCCAGTGTGCGTTGCGCTGCGGGAACACCGGCAGCAGATGCAGGAACAGGGCGAGCACCGAACACGCCACGACCGCCCACGCCAGCACCCGGAACACCGGGCCCGGCACGCGGCCGCGCGCCAGGCGCCAGCCGCCGGGCAGCAGCAGCAGGCACAGCGGCGGGAACAGCAGCAGGTTGTGGTTGCCCCAGGCGAAGCGGTGTTCGGTGCCCAGCCACAGGAACAGCATCGCCGCGCCCAGCACGCTGCAGGCGGCCCACAGCAGCATCGCCGCGCCGGCCAGGGCGCGCGGACGGCGCTGGCCGGCGACGGCGATCGCCGCGACCAGCGCCAGCCCGGCCAGCAGCCAGGGCCACCACCTGCGCGGCGCCTCCGGCGGCTCGGGCGCCAGCCGGTGCGGCAGCACCTGCTCGGTGGCCGTCACCAGCGGGCGGCCGTCGTCCCGGCGCACGCCGGCGAGCACGTCGGCCAGCCGCATCGGCACGAAGGCGTCGTCCCACAGCGAGTTCGCGCGGTCCGCGGCCGGGCCGAGCCCCAGGTCGAAGCCCAGCCACATCCACGGCGCCGGCGAGGCCAGCCGCACCGCGTCGTCACGGAAGGTGTTGCCGCGCGAGCGTCCGGAGAGCTGGCGCCGCAGCGCGCCGCCGAGCGCCCGGTCCAGCGCGTCGCGCACCCGCGTGGAGCAGTTGTCGGTGAAGTAGTCGTAGCGGTAGACCGCGTTCTCCGGGCGCGCGTTCTCGGCCAGGGCCGCGGCCAGCGCGGTGGCCTGGCCCGGGTCCAGGTCCAGCCACTGGATCGACACGCCGCGGCCCACTTCGCGGTAGTAGGCCAGGTCCTGCGACAGCGGCAGCGCGACCAGCCGGTAGCGCATGTCGCCGCGCACGAAGCGGGCGATGAAGTCCGGCTCCTCCATGTCGAAGAAGCCGAAGTTGTACGACACCGGCCCTGGCAAGTCCGGATCGTCGACGACGATCGCGTTGTGGCCGAAGCGCTCGAAGAAGATCTCGCCCGGCAGCATGGTCGCCACGCCGACGCGCGGCGCGGCCTGGGCAAGCGGAGCCAGCAGCAGGCACAGCGCCAGCAGGGCCGCCTGCGCGGCCATCGTGCGGCAGCCCCGGCCCGAGGCCGCGTATTGCGCTCGCGCGCCGCGCCGCGTCGCCACGCCGGTCAAGGCCGCACCCCGGCGCACCCGCGGCTGCTGGCAAGGGGGCGCAGGCTCATTCCGTGTTGCCGAGCACGGTCACGTGCAGCGCGTGCAGCCGGCGCGCGTCGGCACGCGCCACGCGGAAGCCGAAGCGGCCGAGGGTGAGCTCCTCGCCGGCCTCGGGCAAGTGGCCGATGGCCGCGGTCACCAGGCCGCCGATGGTGTCGTACTCGTCGTCATCGAAGTCGGCGCCGAAGCGTTCGTTGAAGTCGTCAATCGGGGTCAGCGCATCGACCACGTACTGGCCGTCGGCCTGGGCCGCGATCAGCGCGTCCGGGTCCTCGGCGTCGTCGTGCTCGTCGTCGATCTCGCCGACGATCTCCTCGAGCACGTCCTCGATCGTCACCAGTCCGGCCACGCCGCCATACTCGTCGATCACGATCGCCATGTGGTTGCGCGACTGGCGGAATTCGCGCAGCAGCACGTTGAGCTTCTTCGACTCGGGGATCAGCACCGCCGGGCGCAGCAGCGAGTGGATGGTCTGCGGCCCGTTGTCGGCCACCACCCCGCGCAGCAGATCCTTGGCCAGGAGGATGCCCAGGATCTCGTCCTTGTCCTCGCCATGGACCGGGAAGCGCGAGTGGCCGGACTCGACCACCTGCTTCATCAGGTCCAGCAGCCGGGCGTCGGCGGGCAGGGCCACCATCTGCGAGCGCGGCACCATCACGTCGCCCACGGTCATGTCGGACACGGCCAGCGCGCCCTCCATCATCCGCAGGGTGTCGGCCTCGATCAGGCCGTC
>Ga0123332_1003858_pt1 | contig 13475 bp, 10 predicted proteins | sample BioC12SIPDNA_4_FD_89958 | JGI IMG/M metagenome (GOLD analysis project Ga0123332, IMG submission 89958) | Anaerobic biogas reactor microbial communites from Washington, USA - Biogas_R2_A C12 SIP DNA | ecosystem: Engineered > Bioreactor > Anaerobic > Unclassified | place: Washington, USA...
GGTGCGAGCCGTCGCCCCGTTTGCTGTACTACGCACTGCGATTTTCCAAGGCCGGCCGCGCGGCGACGCGCGGTACCGGCTGGTGCTTGTATGACGCCATCCATACAGCGCCCTATCGGAGGTAACTCGCCCGTGTTCGCATACGCCGCCGAGGCTCTTAAGTATATTAAAGACAAAGACTTAGCAATGGTCGACCTGAAGATCACCGGCGTCGCCGGCCAGTGGCTTCACATCTCAATCCCCGCGCGTCAATTTTCGCAGCGGCACCTGGAAGAAGGCGTCGGCTATGACGGCTCCTCCGGGGCCGGCTTCTCACGGGTTGAGAGCGGCGACGTCGTCGCGCGCCCCCTGCCAGAGACCGCGTTCATCGATCCGTTCATGGAACGCCCGACGCTGAGCTTCTTGTGCGAGACGGTCAGCGCGGACACCAGGATTCCCTTTCCCGGCGACCCGCGGAACATCGCGAACCGCGCCGTGGCGTACATGCGCTCGACCGGCCTGGCGGATGAGGCTTGGATGGCGCCCGAGTTCGAGTTTCACGTTTTCGAACGCGTGAAGGTGAAGAACTCGCCGTACGACATGAGCGTTCACATCGTGTCGAATGAGATTGAAACGGACGGCTCGACGCCGCTTATCCCCGCCAAGCAGGGCTACCTGCGCACCCCGCCGAGCGACCGCCTGCACAGCCTGCGCACCGAGATTGTGCTGACGCTCGGGGAACTCGGCGTGCCAATCAGGTACCACCACCACGAGGTCGGCGCGCCGGGCCAATGCGAGGTAGAGGTCGAACTGGCGCCGCTACTGGTCGCTGCCGATCGGGCCATGCTGATCAAGTACGTCATCAAGAATGTCGCCGCCGCCACGGCCAGCTCGCGACCTTCATGCCCAAGCCGGTCTTTGGCGAGGCCGGTAACGGCATGCACGTGCACCAGAAGCTCGAATCCGCCGGGCAGCCCATTTTCTATGACGAAACAGGCCGCAACTACGCCAGCCTCAGCGACCTGGCGCTGCACTACACGGCCGGTCTGCTCAAGCACGGGCGGGCTTTGGCCGGGATTACCAACCCGTCCACGAACTCGTACAAGCGGCCGGTGGAAGGGCACGAGGCGCCCGTCAATCTTTTCTTTTCGCTGGCGAACCGCTCGGCCGCGATTCGCGTGCCGCGCTATGCCGTCACGGCGAAGGCCAAGCGGATCGAGTACCGCCCGCCCGATTTCACGGGAAACGTGTACCTGACGCTGGCGGCGATGCTGATGGCGGGGCTGGACGGCATACAGAACAAACTCAATTCGGGCGGGCACAGCTTTGGCCCGTATGACCTGAACATCGAAGCTCAACCCGAGGAGTTCCGCAAGGAAATCGCATCGCTGCCTCGCTCGCTGTACGAGGCGCTGGATGCCCTCGGCCGCGACCACGAGTTTTTGGTCAAAGGCGACGTTTTCCCAGCGGCGTTCATTTCGCGCTGGATCGTAGTGAAGCGCCGTGACGAGACGGAAGCGATCAACGCGCGGCCGCATCCGTATGAGTACGAGCTGTATCTGGATTGCTAAGAATAACGGGGATCAAAGGAAGGAAGTATGCGCCGCCGGCGTTGCATGCTGCCGGCGGCGTATCCGACGACGATCTTTTGAGCGGATACGGCTCGTACGAGCCGAGCACACCTGGCCGCCAGCCGCGTCGTCAAAGCCGGGTGCATCGAACTTCACCGGGGACGACTCCAGCCATGAGTAATGCGGAGTCGGCGGCTCGACCGAGTGCGCGGACGAACCCGACCGAAGCCGGAGCCCATGGTCGGCTAGTTACGAATAACGAGCCCGTCTCGCCATCAAATTACCGCATTATCCAGGCACCGTTCGGGGGCTCGGCAGGGGGCGAATAGGCTTTCCGGCCGCCGGGGCCGGGACCAAACGGGTTCTCGTTTAATATGCAACGCTCGAACGGCCAGCCGAGTTGGCTCGTATAGGGCCGAGGTGGGCCCGGTTCGGTGTAGGTGTGAATCACGGCGCCCGGAGCCGGATAGCAGTCCATCTGCCAGTTCGCGCCGCGACGCAGAAGCCAGCTCGACGGGTGAGTGTCGTAGAGAAACAGGTCTTGTAGCTCCTGCGCGCTAAACTGATAGAGGCTGCCGATTTCCGTGAGGCGCGCCGCGCCGTCAGAATACAGCACATTGTCGGCCATCAGGAACCCATGCCAGCCGACAATCGGATCCGTCTGCTCCGCGTCCGAAAGCTGACGCACCGCCGTGTAGAACAGAGGATCAGAGTACAACACGGCGCGTGCCGGCTCGAGAATGTATTCGGCTGAGTGGCCGCTTGGGCCGACGTACAGCGAACCTGAGGCAACTGAATAGTCCGAGCCCTGAAACCATACCGCGCCAGCATGATTCGCCCTGTAGCTATTCCCTAGCATTTCAAAGCATGGTATCCCGGCGGCGGACGCAGGCACGTCCGGCGAAGTCCACTCGGTGACCGCGACGGGATAGCCCGCATCAGCGGGGCAGTGGTAGGTTTGCAGCGTCCCGCCCGCGGCTTCAACGAAGGGATTCAGCGCCCGCGCTGCGGCGCCCCAAGGGTTCGGGTCCGCTCCCCAGTAGGAGTCGAGCATGACTGTAAGCCCGCCCCCGATTGGAAATGCGGTGGTCGGAGTCTGGCCGCCGAAGGAGTGCGGCAGCGCCGTGCGCCAGCCCCAGATGCTCCCCCACCCGGCACCGTGCAGCGGCGTTACATCGGTCATATTTAGTGGTACGAGTTGCTGGCGCGCATCCTCGGCTGCATAGGCAAACGAGGCCGCCCCGATGCCGCACCACCGGATGGGCGTAAGAGTGGGCCCATAAGCCGCCTGTGTCATCCACGAGGCAGCTCGCCAGGGTCGGAGCGGCCGCGCCGCGGCATAGGATCGCGGGCGGAAGCGGCGAACCGTCCTCGCCGGCGCCGGCCGTTATGCGGCAGGCGGTAATCTGCGGGTAGCTGTACCATTCGCACAACAGGGCGCTGGCCCGTTGGGAAATATTTTCGGCGATAGTGCAGCCGACGAGGACCGGGCTGCTATGGTTGCAGCAGATTCCGCCGGCATAGTTGCCCTCATTGCCGACGATGGTGCAATCCCGAAGTGTCGGGTCACTGAAAAAGCAGGCCAGGCCCCCGATTCCACTGGAGGCGTATCCGTCGTTCTCGACAATACTGCAACGGGTGAACGTGGGGTTGCTGGAATGGCAGTATATGCCTGCCGCCTCCCTAGCCACGTTCCGCAGGATGACGCAGTCCGCGAGGACCGGTTGACTTCCGTTCAAGCAGGCCAATCCGCCACCACCGTGACTTCCTATTAAGTCGTTGTCGATGATACATAGGCGGATTGTGCAACCCGTGAGCACCGGGTTGCTGCCGGAATCACACAGTACGCCGGCACCCGCGCTGGGAGCGCGGCACCACTCGAAGAGGCAGTTGCGCACTGTGGGATGGCTCTGCTCGACGCACGCCAGTCCGCCACCGCCTGCCGGAGCAACAGCGCCCTCCGGTAACACATGGTCTTCGGAAGAGCACCTATCAACGATGCAATTGGAGATGGTCGGGGAGCTGCCGTTCGAGCAGAAAATGCCGCCGCCCCGGCCATCGAAGGTGTAGGCGGGCGGATATCCGTTACGTATTGTGAACCCCTCTACGACGCTGGCCGCCGTCTCGCCGCTGTGAAACCAGAAGCCCCGGCCCTCCCAGGCACAGTTGATGCTGCAGCGCTCGGGATCGCCGGACGCCGAGCGCAGGGTAACAGCCTTGCCGTGGAAATCCAGGTCGTAGTTGCCCGGCCCAGTGTACGTACCGTTGGCGACACGAATCTCGTCGCCGTCGGACGCGGCGTCGAGGGCGGCCTGGATCGTCGGGTACTGCGACGGCACATATAGGATGGAACCCAGGGAATGCCGGGCGGTCAGGTCCGACTGCGGCGGCCTGCCCGAATCGCCAGAGGCCGCGGCGCGGTCCGGCAGGGCGAAGGCCGCCGCCGCGAGCGCCGCGCAGCAAATCGACATAAAGCTCTGACGTGACACCTTTTCCTCCTTACCTGTCAAGACGCCGGCAGAAGCTGACCAGATCGGTCAGTCCCCTGCAATGACCGGCTCCAATTTGACCACGAAGCCACCGCCCGTCCGGTCCGGTGCCCTCCGCGGATCACTCAATGGTACGGCCTCATTCTAATTGAGCGGTTTGGTCCAGTCCACGCCAAATGTCGCTTGTTGTGTGACTGTCCGCCCCGTTATCGGACATCGACATTGCCAGATTCGCCCCCCCTTATCACTCTATCACTTTATCAGTTTATCACTTCTCTCAGGATACGCGCACTTCCGCCTCAGACTTGGCTTCCTCGCGCTCAGGATAGGCCACACGCGAGTGATAAATGGCGCAGAGACTCTTGACCACGCTGCGCTGGATCGTCTCCAGTTCGCGGAAAGTCAGATCGCATTCGTCCAGTTGTCCGTCCATCAGCCGCCGCTGCACTATCTTTGAAACCGTATCCTCAATGCGACTGGGGGTAGGTTCAGACATAGCCCGCACCGCCCCTTCAACCGCATCGCACAGCATGACCACGGCCGTCTCGCGCGACTGCGGGCGCGGACCGGAGTAGCGGAAGTTGACTTCCGACACCTCCGGATCGCCCGGTTTGCGCTGCAAGTTGGCGGCGTGGTAGAAGAACTCGACCAACGTGGTGCCGTGGTGCTCGACGATGAACGGGTGCAGGGCGGGCGGCAACCGGTACTCGCGGGCCATCTCGATGCCGTCTTTGACGTGCCCGGTGATGATTAGGTGACTCATAGCGGGCGACAGGCGCTCGTGCCGGCTGTCTCCGACCGCCTGGTTCTCCGCGAAATACTCCGGCTTGTTGATCTTGCCAATGTCGTGGTAATACGCGCCGATGCGGGCCAGCAGACCCTGCGCCCCGATCGCTTCCGCCGCGTTCTCCGCCAGCGTGCCAACCAGCAGACTGTGGTTGTACGTGCCGGGCGCTTCGGCCGCCAGCAGGCGCAGCAGCGGCTTGCTGGCATCGCCCCACTCCAGCAGCGACATGTTCGTGCTGATCTTGAAGACCCGCTCGATACCCGGCAGGATGCCTTCAATGATGAAGGCCGCCGCCATTGTCGTGCAGGCCGCCGGCAGAGCCTCCGCCATAAACGCGAACCTGAGCGTCTGACCGTCGATGAGCCCGGCGGCCAAGGTCGTGAACAGTGCGAACAAGGTCGCGGCGGCACCGACCGCCACGATCCCGCCGCGGTTGCGGATATTGTTCAGCCCGACGAGAAACGTGGCGGAAACGACCATCAGGATGAGGAAGAAGCCCATGTTCTGCCGCGTGGCCAGCGTAATCAGCACCGCCAGACCTGCCGCCATCGCCGGTCCGCAGTAGCGGGCGTAGACGATGCCCAAAATGCCGGCGGCGAAGGCCTGCACACCAACCGCGTAATACGGGTTGCCGGTAGCCACTAAGACAGCCCGCGCAATGGCTAGTACCGCCAACATCACTACCGTCGTCGTCAGTTGCCGGGCCGGATCATCGCGCAGCTTGCGCCCTGGGCGGCGCAGGTAGTACGTCAGACCGAGCGGAATTAGGAGGGCCAGAACTCCATAACCATATACAGCCAGGCGCTCGGAAGCCCGGGCTGCGGTTATCTCCTGGTGTTCCTCGATTAAGCGCTGATAGGCGTCCGGCTGGTGGCGCTGCAGCGCCGCCAATTCCTCTTCCGCGGGCAGCTCACGCCGCAGCCATTTGCGGTATTCCTCGTGTTCGGCCTTGAGCAACTCGTGCTCTTTCTTGGAAATCTGTCCGGCATCTGTCAGCAGTTGCTCGCGCGCGTAAACCTCGTGCTGGTTGGGGACCGCGGCCCAGGCCTCCTGCGCGGCGCGACTGGTCAGATCAGCCGCGTAGCGGTAGATGGCCCGCACCGGGCTATCTGCGCCGGCCGCTCCTGGCGCGGCAGCGTCGGGTTCGCGCCGCAGCATTCCGGCAATCGAGTTCTTCATCGACGCCTGTAGCGGGGCGGCGAACGCCTGCGAAGCGGCCGCAGCCACCACGTCGACCGCATCCGGCTGGGCGGTCGTGATGAGCTTCGAAACCGGTAGTTCGCGTTCCACGGCGGCTTTGCCGGCCTCGGGCGGTTCGATCAGCTTGGCCCGGTCCGCAGTTCGCCGAGCGGCGGCCTCGGCAGCCTCGACCAGGAGCGGGGTCTGGCTCTTGAGGCTGGAAACGGCTCGTTCGACGGCGCTCTGGAAGCGTGCTACTTCGCGCTGTTGTTCGCCGGCATCGGCCACTTTGGCGATTCGCAATAACTCGTCGCGGCCCGCCTCGTCCAGAATGATGCGGGTGCGGCGGGCTTCTTCTTGTAAGCGAGCCGGGTCGTCGGCGTGCACCTTCGCGAGCTGCAGGGCGTTCGTCAGGCGGCCGGCGATGTCCTTGAGCAAGGACACGTCCAGCTCGTAGTAATTCGGGCTGTTGTCGCGCGCCCGCCCGCGCATCTCGATGGTACGGGTGGCGTCCTCCAGCCTGAATTCAACCCGCGCCGCCAGCGCACGTGAGACTGTTTGCCCCTCGCGTATCCGGAACACCGGGCCGCCGGCGTTCACCAGGTAAGCCGCCAAAATCGCTAACCCCACCGCCAGGCCGATCGGCGCCAGGCTAACCTGCGCCGGCAGGCGACGATACCAACTCCAGCCGCGCTCGGCCTTGGAACGGCGGATTTCTCGGCGGCGGGCGGATGTTCTGCCAAACGGCCACATAAGACGTAACCAAATCAGTGCGGGCTACTGCTTCGTCTGTTCGCCAGCCGGGCTTGAACTCGGTAAGCCGCTGTCCGGGGCCGGCTCCGTCGGGGGGAGAGTACGGCGGCGATTATCAGACCGTGTCGGACGCCCGGCAGTCAGCGGCTCATCAGCGTAACGCGTCACGACGGCCTGCACCAGCTTATGGCGAATTATATCGACTTCCGTCAGGCGAAGAATAGCGATCCCCTCCACGCCGCGCAGCCGGCTAACCGCGTCCACCAGTCCGGAGGCCTGCCCGGGCTCCAGGTCGATCTGGCTGTCGTCACCGGTCACGATCATCTTGCTGTGGTGCCCAAGGCGGGTTAGGAACATCAACATCTGCGAAGGCGTGCAGTTCTGGGCTTCATCGAGAATGATTACCGCATTATTGAGCGTTCGACCGCGCATGTAAGCCAGCGGAATCACCTCAATGATGTCGTTTACCATAAACCGCTTGAGCTGGTCGAACGTCATCATGTCGTGCATGGCGTCGAACAGCGGGCGCAGGTAGGGGTTCACCTTCTGCTGCAGGTCGCCGGGCAAAAAGCCGAGCTTCTCGCCGGCTTCGACAGCCGGGCGGACGAGAACGATCCGGTTGGTATGCCCGGACTTGAGCAGGCTTACCGCGACGGCGACGGCCAGGTAGGTCTTGCCGGTACCGGCCGGCCCGGAGCAGAACACCATGTCATAGTCGAGCATGGCGCGGACGTAGCCGCGCTGGCCCTCGGTGCGCGGGGAGATAACGACATGCGGCGTGAATACCGCCAGCGCCTCGCCGGACGGGCGCTCCTGGGCGCCTGCGACGTCGGCCAGGGTTTGTTCGAGGGCGCGTTCGTCGATGTACTCGCGGCCGCGGATCAGCTCCTGCAGGCGTTCGACGACCGCCGCCGCGCGAGCGACTTGGGTCGGCTCGCCGACGATGCGGACGGTGTTATTGCGGGCCTGGAGCTGAACGTCGAGCGTCTGGCGAATGCGGCGTAAATAGGCGTCGCCGGGGCCGAATAGGGCGGCCCGCTTATGTGGCTCCTTTAAGGTCAGGGATAATTCCATCTACTATAGGTTATCCGGGCCCGGAGCGGCTGACCATGGGGGCTGAGCCACTGACTGTCGGGGGGCAGCTCAGCCGGAGGGGGCGGAATCAGCCGGCCTCGATTCAGCCGGCCGCCCTTACCAGTGGGCGTGGCCGAGCCCGCCGTCCGGCTTCAACCGGCGAAGCCCGGCCTGCGCCTTCCTACACTTCGCGACCTACGACTGGCCTAGCGCCTCCGCACCAGCATCAAGGCGGCCATCGCCAGCAGTCCCAGCGAGGCGGGCTCAGGGACCCAGTTGACTTGCATCGCATCGAAAATGAGGCCCCAACCCAACCCGGAATTCGGCGTCATCACGATTCTGGAAATCGGCGTATCGCTGTGCCACCCCTGCCAGCCCCACGTCACCGGCTCGACGGTCAGCGGGAGCGTACCGATCAGCGCTCCGGATGCGTCGCTGAACGTGATTGTGCCGTCTCCCACGGCCGCGTTCGTCGTGATATACGTTCCGAAGTCGGTCACGGGGTCCGCAAACTCGAAGATGGTATCGCCGGTCGTCGTGCCACCCATCCAGTCGCCCACAAATGGCGTCACGGTGCCGCCGGAGCCTGGCCAGGAATTGGTGATGACGACCGTGTGCGAAAAGGAATCGTCCATCGAGCATCGGCCACCGAAGATTTCGACCGGGGACGGATGCCCGCCGGGTGTAAGCCCGTCCTCAAAACCTTCTGTGGAATAGCCGGTGAACTCCGGAATTGGAACGACGTCCGCCGACGCCAAGCTTGCCGCGCACAGCAGCGAAGCAATTACAAACACATGCCGCAAACTCATGCTTCGACCTCCTATGTAGACTTGTCTGCCTTTCCTGCCCGCAGCGCCGCGGGCCTTCAACAATTAAAATACCCTGAAGAGCAATTCCATGCAAGCTTTTTTTTGGAAAGCTCAAAAAATTTCCCGCTATATCCGATAACTCGCCGCGCCGCTTTGTCGCCGCCATCGCGCGAATGCGGACCAAAGCGTCCACAACTTATCGGCACATGATCGAGCGCGCGTGTACATGAGCGTCTAAGCACCTGCCCCGACGCTACCCCAAACCGCGTTTTTGTACGGGCCGCCTGATCACCTGACCACCCGCCGATCCCGCCAGGCGGCGAGCACGCGCAGTCCACACCCACTCGTATTTCCAGCTTTGCTCTCGAAACCGAAGCTCAAAACCCCAACTACCATAACTCCGGTAGTGGAGAACAGGCGATGCTGGCCAGCCAACACGCGTTTTTCAGCAACATCCTCGACTACGCCGGCATGTTTCCGCCGGCGCAACTGCCGCTGGACGCCTCAATCCGCAACTACCTGCAATACCAGTCCGAGGCGGAATCCTGGCTGCTGGCGCGCTTCATTTGCCCAGCCGGCCGGCTGCACGACCTGCGGCCATACATTGCCGAACACGTCGGCAGCGGATCGCCACTGCGAATATCCGTGCTCGGTAGCGGCGGCGATAGGGCGGCGACTTTTCTGGACAATCTGAATAGCGATTTGAAGGCCACGGCGGACTTCCGGCAGGAGTTCGGCCCCGCGGTGGCGGTAGAGTGCTTTGAGGCGCGCCTTCCGGCCGGAGATTTGCTGGAGCCCGCTGACTTGCTGAGGATGACCTCCGCTACCTTCGCCGCCAAAGGTTCGGCGGCGCTGCCGCGCTTCTTCGAGCTGCCGGCGACCGCCAACTGGCCCCGCATCGCAAACGCCCTGGCCGCACTCCATCACGCCGCCTCACCCGAAGGACAGGGCGTGGCCGACGGACGTGCCTTGAATGGCCTGAAGCTGCGCTGCGGCGGAAGCGAGCCGGCCGCCATTCCTTCGGCCTCCCAAGTCGCGACTGCCATTGGAGCCTGTCTGTCCGCCTACGTTCCGCTGAAGTTCACCGCCGGCCTGCATCAGCCCGTGCGGTGCGTGGCCCCGGCGCTCGGAACGCGCGTGCACGGTTTTCTAAATCTCTTCGCGGCCGGCATCCTCGGCGCTTCGGCGGGCCTGGAGTACGACGAGCTGGTGGCGATAATCGAGGAAGAGGACGTTACTCAGTTCATTTTCTCCGATGATCTCTTTGCGTGGAACGGCGCGAAGGCCACAGTAAGCGAAATCGCCCACGCGCGTCACCGAAATGTCATCAGTTTCGGAAGTTGCAGTTTTGACGAACCGCGCGACGGATTGCGCGAACTGGGATACCTCTAACAATGGCTGAAAACATCATGCGTTCGACGCGCAGTGAACAGCGTTCGTTCATTGAGACGGATCCGGAGTCGCATTTTCCAATACAGAATTTGCCGTACGGCGTCTTCAAAAGACCCGGTGAAGAATCGCGCGTAGGGGTAGCGATCGGCGATATGGTCCTGGATTTGGCAGCACTCGAAGAGCGCGGGTTCTTCGAAGCCGCCGCACCCGGCGCGACGCCTCTCTTTCGCCGTCCGTCGCTGAATTACTTCATGTCATTGGGGCGGCCCGCCTGGCGACGGGTGCGGGCGATCATCAGCCGGCTCTTGAGCGCAGACGAGCCCAGGTTGCGCGATGATCCCGAATTGCGACGGGCCGTACTGCTGCCGCAGGCGAGCGTTGAAATGTGCCTGCCCGCCGAAATCGGCGACTACACTGATTTCTACTCCTCGCTCGAGCACGCCATGAACGTGGGCACCATGTTCCGGGGCCCGGAAAACGCGCTGCCGCCAAACTACCGCTGGATGCCGATCGCCTATCACGGCCGCGCCAGCTCGATCGTCCTCAGCGGCGCCGATCTGCACCGCCCGCGCGGCCAGACGCGACGCGAGCCCGGGGCCGCGCCGGAATTCGGGTCCAGCCGGCGGGTCGACTTTGAGTTGGAGATGGGCTTTTTTGTCGGGCCGGGCAACGAACTGGGCTGCCCGATTCCCGCCGACCAGGCCGCCGAGCACATCTTCGGCCTGGTCCTGGTAAACGACTGGAGCGCGCGCGATATCCAGCAATGGGAATATGTCCCCCTGGGGCCGTTTCTTGCGAAGAACTTCGGCACATCCATTTCACCCTGGGTAGTCACGCTCGATGCCCTAGAGCCGTTCCGCTGCGCCGGTCCAGAGCAAGACCCGCCCCCGCTGCCTTATCTCCGCAGCGAGGGCAAGCAGGCCTTTGATATCCACCTGGAGGTAACACTACAGCCCGCGGGCAGCCCGCTTCCGCACGTAATCTGCCGCTCAAACTACAAGTACCTCTATTGGAATATGTGCCAGCAACTGGCGCACCACACTATCACCGGCTGCAACCTCCGCCCGGGTGACTTGCTGGCCTCCGGCACGATCAGCGGCCCGGCCCCGGGTTCCTACGGCAGCCTCCTGGAGTTAGCCTGGCGCGGAGAACGGCCGCTCCAACTGCCGAATGGCCAAAGGCGCAGCTTCATCGAGGACGGGGACCGCATGGTAATGACCGCCTGGTGCCAGGGCGACGGCTACCGCGTAGGCTTCGGCGAACTGACGGGGCGAATTCTTCCGCCTCTTGATCCCTCGATCCCTTGATCCCTACCTATTTGCTAGTCCACGTTGAATCGCCCGCGCGCGTCACCCACGACGTGTGATAGTCCTTGTCTTCGAGGCCGGCCGCCACCGTCGTCAGCCGCAACGGCTCATGCGTGTCGCACATAACTGCCAGCTCGTTCGTCCGTTCGGTGCCGATGGATTTCTCGTACGTTCCCGGATGCGGCCCGTGCGTTACGCCCTGCGGGTGCAGGCTGATTGACTCAGGGCGAATACCCTTGCGAGACGTGAAGTCGCCGGCCACGTAATACAGCACCTCGTCCATATCCACGCTCGAATGCGCGTACGGGCAGGGGATCGCCTTCTCGTGGTAATCAACCTTGCGCGGCACGAACGAACACACCACGAAACCTTCGCCTGAAAAAGTCGTGTGAATCGTGGGCGGCAGGTGAACCAGGCCCGTCTTCGGCTGGTAATCATGGATGTTGAACGTGACCGGGTAGAGCACGCCGTCCCAGCCGACTACATCGAGCGGAAAATGTTTGTAGCGGTGGATTGTCAGCTCGTCGCTTGCCTTCACGACCAACTCGAACGGCCGGCTGCGCTGCTCCGGCTCAACAGCGAGTAGTTCCTGCGGCAGCCGGAAATCGCGGTGTGAGTACGGCGCGTAATCGGTCAGTTGCCCCCAACGGTTGCGGTAATCACTGGGAATTCCCAGTCGCGGCCGGCCCTCAAAAAACAGTAGCGTGCCGCGATCGTCCGCCAGACGCAGGCGGTAGGGTGTTGACTTGGGAATCAAAATGTAATCATGCTCGCGAAACGGCAGAACGCCATACACGCTGTCCACATAGCCACTGCCCTGCGTGACGAAAAAGAGCTCATCGCCATCGCCGTTGGAGAAGTAGCGCTGCGGTGACTCAGTCGGCTTGACGACGCCCAGGTGCAGGTGCCGCGTGACCATCAGCGTACGCCGGCCGGTCAGAAAATCCCCGCCCGGCGCCAGCTCCGCCGTCCGGATATGCCGGCGGTGCAGCGGCTGCTCCGCGACCAACTCCACCGGACAAAAGCCCGGCAAACGCAGCGCGGCCACCTCAAACTCGTCCGTCGGCGGCGTTCGATAATACAAAATGGAATAAGGGCCGTTGAATCCGTCGCGCGTGATCATCTGCTCCATCAGCAGCCGGCCGTCCTCATCATACAGTGCCGTGTGATGTTTAGCCGGAACGCGACCCAGTGTGTGACGGTGCAACATACGAGTAACCTTTGCTCTTTGACCTCGTCAAACGCCGTGGGCTTACATCGCTGCAATCACTATTCTAGCGCGAATTCACGTCGCCGGAGCCCTCCCACACGCCAGCCACAAAGCCCTGCAGCCGGGCAAAGTACTCGTCCGTAGCCAGGTACGGGCCACGAGCGTGCATCAGGTTCGGAAACTCAACGATCGTCACTTCACCCGGCGCCCGCGACAGAATATTCCGGATTTGCCCGGGTTTGGCATACTCATCGCGCCCGTAAACTACGGCAAAAATTGGCTGATGCACACGCATAAGCTGCTCCTCGATTCGCAGCCGCGGATCGAACACCTTCATGTAGTGCTCCACCCGCCCGCCGATGAGCAACCACGCCCGCCGCACTTGTTGCCGCAGAACGAGCAGCCCGTCCAGCACGACCGCGTTGACTGCCTCCGGCCGGGCCGCGGCTTGGGCTACCGTCGGCAGCGTCCCGACTGAGATTCCCATCAGGGTCACTTTGTCGCGGCCGGTCCGCGCCAGCGTCCAATCGAGCACGGCAGTGTGATCGGTAAGCAGCGTGTTGAACGATGGGCGGCCCGTGCTGCCGCCGAATCCCTGGAAGTCGTACATGACCATCGACCAGCCGTCGGCGTGCAGGTGCTTCGTCAGCAGCAAGTAGCATGGCAGCTCGCCTACCGCGCCGTAGGCCAGCAGAATGAGGCCGCGCTCCGGCTGCGCGGGGATGTACCAGACTCGCAGTATCTGGTCGTCAGCAGTTTTGACGAAGGCTTTCTCAAAGGGGATCCCGAGTTCCGCCGGGTCCTTCACCGTGGGCAAATCGGGCACACCGAAATCACTTTTGAGCTGTTCGCACGTCAATTCCGGCGCGAACGCGACGTCATTGGCGAGCGATAGGAACTGCTTTCTCGGAATCAGCGGGATACA
>Ga0123332_1003860_pt1 | contig 13461 bp, 10 predicted proteins | sample BioC12SIPDNA_4_FD_89958 | JGI IMG/M metagenome (GOLD analysis project Ga0123332, IMG submission 89958) | Anaerobic biogas reactor microbial communites from Washington, USA - Biogas_R2_A C12 SIP DNA | ecosystem: Engineered > Bioreactor > Anaerobic > Unclassified | place: Washington, USA...
GACCTGGCACGCGAACTCGCGCAACACGACGACGCGTCGCCGCTCGACCGGCTGCAGCGCGAGCGTCTCCGCATCCCAGCGCCGCGCGCCGTCGATGCGGGCCACCGTGAGCAGCCGCGGGCCGGGCGCCAGCCCCTCGAAGCGCAGCGTTGCCACCTGGTTTGCCTGTGTATCCAGGCTGTGGTTGACCGCGAGCACCGCCACCGCCCCCGCGCTAGTGCCCGCCAGCACACGCACATCGCGGTGATCCGACCGCGCCGCGACCTGCGTCTCGCCAAGCTGCGCCAGCATCTGGAAGACGAAATACTGCGAGCGCACCTCGCCGCCCACGCCGAACAGGCCAAAGCGATGTGGCACCTCGTTCCAGTGGCGGACCATGTTGGCGACGCCCCCTCGGGTGAAGAAGGGCGCGAAGTCCTCCGGATCGCACACCTGATCCCACAGGTGGTAGTAGAAGGAAGCGTCCAGCCCGGCGCTGCGCATCTCAAGGATCGCCGCGGCGACCGATGCCGCCCGTCGCGGGTCGAACGCCCCGTCCTCCACGCTGACCGGCGGGAAGTCACAGCTCCACTCGGTCACCATCAGCTCGGGCGCCAGCCCTGCCTCCTGCGCCAGCAGTCGGGCGATGCGTACGAGGTACCCGTGGCGTCCCGGGTCGCTGTGGTAGAGATGCCACGAGAGGAAATCGAGCGGTGTGCCGGTCCGCGCGCAGTGCTTGAGCAGGCCCGGCAGCGGCTCACGGTGCATCTCCGCCATCGCCGGACCGCCCACCTTCGCCTGCGGGAACGCCTCCAGTACCGCGCGCGCGGTCATCTCGTAGTAAGCGGCATAGTCCGCCGGGTCAAGGATGCGGTAGGGCGATCCGCCGCCCTCGCCCAGATCCGGCTCATTCCCGATCTCCCAATGCGTCACGATAGGCCGCTCGACCGAGTAACGGTGCACGAGCGCCCGCACGACCGCCTGCCACTCGCCCACGTCGGTCGGGCGCCACACGGCGTGGTCGATCGCAGGGTAGAGGGGTGGGGGCTTGATCGTGATCGCCGCGATCACGTTCGCCCCGGTGCGCGCCAGCGCATCCATGTACGGGTCGAGCCGCGACCAGTCGAACCGGTCGTGGTCGGGGTAGACGCGGAAGAACTCCTGGATGAAGATGCGGATCAGCCGTGGGCGGAGCGCTGCCGTCCCCTGCACGACCCGTTCGGGCAGCGGCAGGGGGTTGATCCCCCCGTGCCCCACCGAATGCCGCCACAGCGCCAGCGGCCCCAGCTCAGACTGCGTTTCGATCGTGATCCCGACCATCGCCCCTCCTGTGGCGGGCGCCGGGTCGCACTTCCTCCCCGGCGCCCATCCAACTAGCTCTATGGTGTCACGGATCTAGCTTCAGCCGCCTCTCGAGAAAGCACCCAAGCCGAGAATCGACCTGCCCTCGGCCCTAGCGCACCTGCTCCACCGCCCAATCCAACGCCGCCTGCAGCATCGCCTGGGGCGGCGTGGCGATCAGCCCCTCCTCGACCAGCAGCTCCGCCGTCCGCTGCGCTGCATCGATGTCGGCCTCGGCCTGGGCATAGGCCTCCTCACGTGTCAGCGTCACTCGCGCCAGCCCCTCCGCGACCGCCTGCATGGCCACGTCGGCGGCAACGGTGGGGAAGACGGCGCGCTCGTCCATCCGCGCGATGATGTTCTCGGAGTCGATGCCCCGCGCCTCGGCGAAGCTCGCCAACGACTGCGCTGCCGCGATCGTCATCCCGTCGGAGATCGCCCGCGCGCGCACCAGCAGCGCGCCCTTGAGGATGCCGGGGAAGCCGACCGAGTTGTTTACCTGATTGGGGAAGTCGCCGCGGCCCGTGGCAACGATCGTGGCCCCGGCCTCTTTCGCCTCGTAGGGGTATATCTCGGGCACGGGGTTGGCGCACGCGAAGACGATCGACTTCGACGCCATCCGGCCGACCGATGCCGGCTTCACGACGCCCGGCCCCGGGCGCGACGCGGCGATGAGCACGTCGGCCCCGGTCATGGCCGTGTCGAAGTCGTTGATACGGTCCGGGTTGGTCTGCTGGCACAGCTCCCACTTGCGGTAGAATCGCGGGTCGGTCTCGATGTCAACGCGGCCCTTGTGCAGTCCGCCGCGCGAGTCGAAGACCACCATCCGCGCCGGATCGCCGCCCGCCGCAAGGATGATGCGTGCAATGGTCGTGTTCGACGCGCCCGCGCCCAGCAGCACCATCCGTGCTTCTTCCAGCGGCTTGCCCACCAGCTTGAGCGCGTTGACCAGCCCGGCGAGCGTCACGCATGCCGTGCCCTGCGCGTCGTCGTGCCACACTGGGATGTCGCACGTCTCGCGCAGTGTGTCGAGCACCTTGAAGCAGTTGGGCTGCGAGATGTCCTCCAGGTTCACCGCGCCGAAGCTGGGCTGTACCATCCGCACGAAGTCGATGATCTTGTCGGCCGAGTGCTCGCCGTTCGCATCGCGACTGTCGATACACAGTGGCGTCGCGTCGATCCCCCCGAGGATCTTCATCAGGAAGGCCTTGCCTTCCATCACCCCCAGTCCGCCGGACGGGGTGACGTTGCCGTCGCCCAGCACACGTGTCGAATCGCTCACCACTGCGACGAAGTTGCCGCGGTTTGAGAGCTCATACGACGCGTCGATGTCGTCGCGGATGCCGGTCGAGATCGCAGACACGCCCGGCGTATACCACACATTGAACCAGTTGAAGCCGAACAGCCCCGCCTTGGGGACCGTCTGCAGCTTCCCGCGGTAGAAGCGATGCGCCTCAAGGGCGAGGCGCTTCAGAAAGAGCGTCTTGGCCCGCGCGGCCTGCTCCTCCGTCAAGTCGTGCGGGAGGGCTTCGTCCAGGTTTTCCAGCGTCAAGTCCAGGGTCTCTGCCATAGGTACCTCCTCATCGTGTGGGGCTGAGCGCGACCGCGCCCCGCCGGAATGATTGGCTGAATGACGTGCCGCCACGGCTTCCGCGCCGCCGTGGCTTCCGCGTCGCTACGGCTTCCGAGCCGCCACGGCTTCCGCGCCGCCACGGCTTCCGCGCCGCCACGGCTTCCGCGCCGCCACGGCTTCTGAGCCGCCACGGCTTCTGAGCCGCCACGGCTTCTGAGCCGCATCATATCATAGTGCCCCGGCGCTGCAAAGGCGTCGTGTGCCCCGAATCGCTGATTCCTCTGACATGAATGATCACGCAGCCCTCTGCGCGGCTGAAGCAGGAACCCGCCCCGCCCCAACCGGCGCCGACCATACGCCGCGTCCTGCACAATAGTTTGTAGGGGCAACCCATTCCTGCGGTCCTGCTGTACACCCAACCCCGCCTGGACGCAGACAGGCCTCCTCCACACTGGTCGCACGCCGGAATGGGTCGCCCTCTGCGCTCACTCTTGCCCCAGGGGGCTTGTATTTACTAGAAATCTATGCTATTAATAGATCGTATGAGTCTGAGGCCCCCCAGAAGACCCTACATCAATCCGTTGGGTCGGGGTATGGCACCAGGCCGAAGGGAGTGTGACGATGGACATGCTACTGTGTGCGCGCGAGGCCGAGGAACGCTGGCAGCGCCAATTCGCCGGGAAACGGGAACCGGTGATGCTCAGTCCGGGGCGCGGAGGAGCACGGGCGAGCTTCCTGAGTGGGCTGGTCTGCACGCTACGCGCCCTCTTCGCGGGGCCCTCGATAGCGATCCGCGAGTGCGCCTATCAGGTGTAGGCCGGGAAACCGTTGTGGAACAGCTTGGACCCATGTCAGGAGCCGGGCCTGCCGCGCGAGGGGCGGGCCCGGCTTGACATGCGGCCCAATTATGTTATCTTAACGCGCAGAAAGAAGTGGAGGTGCAAACTTGGGTAAGTCACATCGCGGTAAGGGTATCATCAGGCTGCCTCATCGGGGTCGCGGGACCTGCCCCAATTGCCAACGGACCGGGGTCAAGCTGTTGTACGACCGCACCGCAAAAGACGGCACAAAGGTGAAGGTCTGCAAACAGTGCCGCAATAAGGCACTCTAAGAGGTTACGCCAGAGACGCCCGCAAGGGCGTCTCTGCTTTTGCGTCTCAGCCGCTGACTCGACCAGATCTCACGCCGCCAGGCGTGTCTCCCTACCACGTAAGGTTCGCGTTCGCAGGAGGTTGGTATGCAGGTGCCCCTGACCCCGCTCGCGTTGCTCCCTTTGCTGCAAGCGACCGTTGATTCTCTGATTGCCGCCCAACTCACATCAGCCGACCATCCGGCGTACGGAGCCGTCGTCAACTCCGACGACGGTCGCCCGGCGCCCTGGGCCACCTCGGGCTTGATCACGGCCGGCGCCTATCTCTGTCTGGTACGTGGCGCGGAGGACCCGGCCCTGCTCACCCGGCTGATCGCCGCCGCGGACGCGCTCCTGGCGCTCCAGCGCCCCGGCGGCCTGGTCGACCTGCCCACGGTCAATATCGATTCCAGCCCCGACACGGGCTTCATGGTCCAGCAGCTCTGCACGGTGTTGTCGCTCGGGAAGGACGCTGCCTGGGGCGGCCCGCGCTGGGAGGCGCTGCTCGACCGGGTGGCAGCCTTCGTGCGCCGCGCCGTGCCCGGGATGGCTGCAGGTGGCTTCCACACGCCCAACCACCGCTGGGTCATCGCCGCAGCCCTCACCCAGGCCCACGCGCTCTTTCCCGATCTCGATGTCGCTCCTGCCATCGACGCCTACCTCGCTGAAGGCATCGACGTCGACGCCGAAGGATTCTACATCGAACGCAGCATTGGCACCTACGACGCCGTCAACGACCGCTCCTGGCTCCTGATCGCCGAGCACCGCCCGGTCCGGGACGAATTGGACGGTGTCGACCGCAACCTGACGCTCGACCTGCACCTGCTTCACGCCGACGGCACGGCCGAGACGGGCCTCTCGCACCGCCAAGACTACGGCCAACGCGCCGTGCCCACCGGCCTGATCCCTTCCCTCCTGCTGTACGACCGCCTGCGCCCGACGCCGCGCTTTGTCGCCGCCGCGAACGCGCTCTGGCGGCTCGCCCCGGCCCCCGGTGACCTGCTCTGGACGCTCTACGCGCTGCTGCGGTGTGGCAGCTCGGTCAGGCCAGGTGCTGTCGAGGGTGTCTCGCGAGCGGCGGCGCCCGCGCCGGCACCCGGCGCGCCCGCTGCCGCCTCGCACGAGGCAAAGGATCCTCTGGCAGGCGCCCCGGCGGAGTCCCTGCCCGCCGACTTCGCCCTGCACCTGCCGCTCAACGGCATCTGGCGTCTGCGCCGTGGCCCGCTGAGCGTCTCGGTCTTCCGCGACACGCCGCGCCTGCTCAGCTTCGGCTTCGGGCGCGCGATGATCAGCGCCGTGCGCATCGACCAGACCTATTTCGGGGGCGACTGTGGTCGCTTCATCGGCAACGCGCTGACGGTGGACGCGGGCGAGGTCGTGCTGCGGTCCGAAGGCCTCGGCCGCCCGCGGCGCCCGGGCTACGAGCTGCCGTTGGGGCGCCCAGTGCCACCGGAGCGCTGGGCCGAGACGGTCGCCGAGCGCGGGTTGCGGACCCTGCCGCCCGCCCTGAGCACGCTCACGCTCCGCGAGATCGACGGCGGGCTGGCGCTCCACTACCACACGCTGGACGGCATGCCGGGAGTCGCGGCGCAGGTGGCGCTGGACTTTGAACCGGGCGGCATCTGGGAGACCGCCGACACGCGTATGATGCCACAGCCGGGGCAGGTCCTCTTCCTCAAGCAGGGGTGGGGCGAGATGCGCTACGGCACCGATGTCATCCGGATCGAGGGCGGTGCCTACGCCCACAGCATGTGGGCGATGCGCGAGACGGTCCCTCCGGGCGAGAGCGTGCGCGTCCTGCTCACCTTCGATACGCCCATCGACCACGTGATCCGCCTCCGCGGCAGCTCCGGCCCCGACGCCGTCGTCCGTGGCTAAGGGCCTGCCAGCGACGTAGGGCGAAGTTCCACTTCGCCCATCCGCAGGCGAACTACAAGTTCGCCCTACGTAGGCGCAGCGGCAGCTCGGCGCGTGCGGCCACCAACCCCAACGGCCGCGTAGGGCGAAGTTCCACTTTGCCCATCCGGAGGCGAACTACAAGTTCGTCTACGTACCGATTGCGCGCCGCGCCGTTTGACGGTAGCATACCTCCGGGGCGCTCACCTACATACGCCCACGCTCACACCAGGAGGCGACCGTGTCCAAGTGCAGACTCAAGTTCTCGATGGCGATTAGCCCGGAGGCCGATCTGGAGGCGTTGCAGTTCGCATCGCAGTTGGGGGTCGAGTGCGCCTACACCTGGGTGCGCCCCGAGCAGCGCACTGTGGCGTACCTTACCGAACTCCGCCAGAAGGTCGAGGACGCCGGCCTCACGCTCCATATGACCGGCAGCATGGACGTGGGCAAGTCCGACAAGATCCACCTGGCCCTGCCCGGACGCGACGAGAAGATCGCCGAGTTCCAGGCCTTCGTGCGCGCCCTGGGCGAGGCGGGTATCCCCTATACGACCTTCACGTGGGAGCCCGACCAGGTGTGGAGCTCCGCGCCGTCGACCACGCGGGGTGGGGCGGTCGCGCGCCACGTGGATCTGGCCGAAATGCGGCAGCGGCCCTTCACCCACGGCAGAGCCTATACGTCTGGCGAGATCTGGGACAACTTCAGCTACTTCATCGAGCGCATGCTCCCCGTGTGCGAGGAGGCCAATGTCCGCCTGGCCCTGCATCCCAACGACCCGCCCGTCGACGAGCTGGGCGGCATCCCCTGTCTGATCCACGACTGGGCGTCGTACGATCGCGCCTTTGCCATCGCCGGCAGCCCCTACCTGGGGATGGAGTTCTGCGTTGGGTGCTGGCTGGAGGGGGGGCCGCGCTTCGGCAACGTGCTCGACGGTATCCGCCACTTCCACGCTGCGGGCAAGATCTTCATCGTGCACTTCCGCAACATCAAGGCCCCGCTGCCCGTCTTCGACGAGGTCTTCCTCGACGATGGGTACATGGACATGTACCAGGTCATGAAGACGCTCTGCGAGGTGGGCTACGCGGGCACGATGACGCTCGATCACACGCCCCGCTTCGTCGGTGACTACGCCAAAGGGGGCGGCACCGCCTACGCCATCGGCTATATGCGCGCGCTCAAGGAGCGCGCCGAAGCCGAACTCGCCTGCTGCTGACAACGCGCGCCGCGCCCACGGATAGGCGCGCAGCCGGCGCGTCGCGCAGTCTCCAGGGACAGTGCAGAGCGATGGTCCACGGGGACCATGGAAAAGCCAACGGGACGCTGATGGCACCCGCCGTCAGCGTCCCGTCGCGATCCAGCAGTTATTCGATTCCGAAAACAGCGGCTAGCGACCCCTGAACGGGTTGAGCGCCCGCAGCCATTGCTCGAGCCACGCAGCCCGGTTACCCCGCGCCGTGAACGAGACGAGTGTGACCGACGTCGGCGAGCAGGTGGCAGAGGCCTGGTTGTTGGTCAGAACCTCATCTACAGATGTGGTTGTGAGCGCCACCGTGTTCACATAGTCGCCGCCCACGTCCTCGACCGTGATATCGACGACCCAGCTGGCGGTCGGATCCTGCTCCAGTTCCGGCAAGGAAGCATTGAGATCGCAGGTGACGGCTTGTCCCACTGCGGTGCAGGTGCCCATGGGCGTTGCGACGCCGCCAACCGTCCGCGTCGAGACGAAGCTATCGTACGTGACGCCGCTCGGCAAGGTGTCCATGATACGTGCGTTCAGTGCTGTGCCGGGCCCGTTGTTGACGACCGTGATCCTGTAGGAAAGGTCCCCGCCGGTGCCCTGGATGCACTCCTTGGACACCTCGGCATCGGCGATCGGTGTGTCGATCTCGGCCCACAAACATGCCGTGTTGTCTGAAGACTCCTGCGTGATAAATTCCGGGTTGACCGCGCCTGGGTCGAACACGTTCTGGCAGTTGTCGTTCTGTGCGAAGCCGTGGATTGTCACCGTGTACTGAACGCCGCCACACGTGAAGAAGGGGTCCTCTGTCTGCGCAATGAACACCCGATCGGGGCACGGGGCATCGTCCGCGTCCCCATAGACGCACGTGCCAGCAGTGTTGCTCGTTTCATCAAGGGAGACTCGCGGGTTGATGGTGAAGGTGGTGTCCGTGTCGCCGTCGTCATCGCAGTCGATGGGCACCGTCAGCGCCAGATCAACCCATTCGAAGGAATTGTTTGAGTAGACGGGATTGTTATAGTGCGTGAAGGTGCCCAGGAAGAAGGGCGTATCAAGGGCTAGATTGACCTTGCTGTTCACGCCGTCGAAGCCAAAACCGCTCTGAAGCTCAAATTCGCCGCTGTTTCCGGGGCAGCGAAACCTCGAACTCAGACCCCCATAGCGGACCTGATTCTCATCAGTAAGGTAACCCCCGGAACTCTGAATGCTGGGGGTTGAGTCGCTCCAGGGGAATGGGGAGCCCGTCATACTCGCCCAGCCGTCGCAAGTGGCGCCATTGGTGTCGATCGTTCCCCATACCCCGTCGACATTGCCCACTCCGAATGCCATCACGACGCCCACAGACAACAACGTCACGGCAACCACACCCGCCAACCACAGAAGACCCTTGCGCACTTTCATAAGTCATTCCCTCCTCTGACTGAGCTCCGGCACGGGACGTCAGTGGTCACACTAACTCCCAGGTCAACCCACCGCCACGCACTCTGCCGACAGGAGGCCCGCCAACACGTCCTCCCTCGACGCAGTGAACTACCCGGTCACGATCCCCTTCGCGTCCCGCGGCGCACAGTCGTGAACATGCCGAGGAACACCAACCTTTTACATACTCACCATATCACAAAACCATGGTTAGTGCAAGCAATTGCTCAAGTACGTTAGTACCATCTTCCTAACCAAGATCGCGCGAGGATAGCACCTAGGCGCGTTGCTCGGCCTTGATCAGCGGGGTAGGGCGGGGGGCGGACCGACACAGAAAGAGGCCCGCGGGACGCGCACAGCGTGCGCTCTGCGCGTCCCGGCGAGCCAGGTCTCTATCCGACGTGCGAAAGCGGGCTTAGTGGCCCCAGAACGACAATAGCGCCCGCAGCCATTGCGGCAGCCTGGGCGCCTGGCTGCTCCGCGCCGTGAACGAGACGAGTGTGACCGACGTCGGCGAGCAGGTGGCAGAGGCCTGGTTGTTGGTCAGGACCTCATCCACGGACGTGGTAGTGAGCGACACCGTGTTCACATAGTCGCCGCCCACGTCCTCGACCATGATATCGACGGCCCACCTCGCGGTCGGGTCGTCCGCCAGCTCTGGCAAGACAGCATTGAGATCGCAGCTGACGGCTTGTCCATCTGCGGTGCAGGTGCCCATGGGCGTTGCGACGCCGCCAACCGTCCGCATCGAGACATAGCTGGCGTATGTGACGCCGTCCGGCAAGGTGTCCTCGAGATGCGCGCCCAGCGCTGTGCCGGGCCCGTTGTTGACGACCACAATCCTGTAGTAAAGGTCCCCGCCGGTGCTCTGGATGCATTCCTTGGACACCGCGGCGTCGGCAGGTGGCAGATCGATCTCGGCCCACAGACAGGCTGGGTTGGGTGATTGCTCCCGAGTCAGGAAGCGTGTGCTTACCTGGTTCTCATCGAACACGGTCTCGCAGTCGGCGTTCTGTAGGAAGCCGTAGACATTGACCGTGTAGTCAACGTTGTCACAGATGAAAGTCGGCATCTCTGGTTGCTCGATGAGCACCTGATCGGCGCACCCGTTCTCGTTGGGGCCTTCGAGATACGGGCACGGATCGGCATTGTTGATCGTTTCCTCCAGGTAGAATCGCGGGTTGATGGTGAAGGTGGTGTCCGTGTCGCCGTCGTCATCGCAGTCGATGGGCACCGTCAGCGCCAGATCGACCCACTCGAGGAGATCGGGCGCCGACTCGAGCGGGTTGTTATAGTGCGTAAAGGTGCCCAGGTAGAAGGGCTCATCGAGGCTCACGCCGACCACGCCGTTCACGCCGTCGAAGCCAAAGCCGCTCTGAGCGAGAAACCCGGTCCTGGTGTCGGGGCACACTGTATAGCCCGAAGGGAACCCATAGCGCACCTGATTCTCGTCAGCGAGGAACCCTCCCGAGCTCTGAATAGAGGGGTCCGTCGTGCTCCAGGGGAACTCCGAGCCCGTCATGCTCGCCCAGCCGTCGCACGAGGCACCGGACCCGTCCTCGATAGCGTCCCACACCCCGTCGACATTGCCCACCCCCAATGCCATCACGACGCCCACAGACAACAACGTCACGGCGACCACGCCCACCAGCCACAGCAGACCCTTGCGCGCTTTCATGAATCACTCCCCTTTCCTGACCGAACGCCGGCATACATCGTCAGTGGTCTAGCCACGCCCTCCGACCAGCAGGGATCCGGTCCGGCGACCAGGCTCCCAGCAAGCGATCATCAATCAGGATGCCGCGGACTACCTGGCCAAAGCCGCCCGTAGGCGCACCGCAGCGGGCAGTCGCAGACGATTCGAGGAACAACAACTATCTCCCCATACAATAGCACAAAAACATGGTCAGCACAAGCGGCCAGTCAAGCGCATTGGTTAAATCTTCCTAACCTGGATCGACGGGGCAAGCTGGTATAGCCCCCTGTCTCGACCACCTTGGCCGTAGGGAATATCGGGCTAGACTATGGGCTTAGCCGATGCGTTGCGGTACATCGGACTGTCGAAATGGCCGAATCGCCGGCCTCGAGGCGGCCACAACCATAACGTGATGGGTGAGGATTGCGCACCATGCCCAAGACGCTTCTCCGCAAGGGCTGGACCTTCGAAGAGTTCTCGGTTGGCGATACCTTCGTCACCGCCGGACGGACCGTCACCGAGGCGGATATCGTCGCGTTCGCGGGCCTCTCGGGCGACTTCACGCAGCTCCACACCAACGTCGAGGCTGCCCGGGAGGGCATCCCCGGCGAGCGCATCGCTCACGGTTTGTTGGGCCTCTCGATCGCCAGCGGCCTCCTGGCCCAACTGGGCTTCACCGAGGGGACCATCCTCGCCTTCCGCGAGCTGACCTGGAAGTTCCGGCAGCCCATCTTCATCGGCGATACGATCCGCGCCACGGCGACGGTCACCGGCACGCGCCTGGTCCCCCGCCTGGGCGGAGGTCTCGTCAAGCTCGATGTCGCAGTCACCAATCAGGCCGGTGCGTCCGTCCAGCGCGGCACATGGACGCTGCTCATCGCGAGCCGCCCGGCACAGGATGCGTGATCTGTCAATGTCCTTGATCGACACGCGATTGTCGCTCACCGCGCGCTACCCCCTCTGTCTTCCTGCGCCACCTCCGCCAATGTCGCCAGGAAGAGGTCGGCGTGGTTCAGGTTGATCATATCGGGCTGCCAGGCGATGGCCTGGCGGAAGGCTGCGGCGTCGCGCTCCTTCTCGTAGATCATGACCTTGATCCCCCGCGCGCGACACGCCGCCACCAGCGACTCGTGCATACGGTTCAGCCCGACCTCCACGATCTTCGCGCCAAGGGCCTTGTGCGCCTCGATGAGCTCCTTCGGGGTCTTCACGTTGACCTTCAGCGCTATCGTCGGGTCGAGCCCGTGGAAGAGCGCCATCAACGCATCGCTCCCCGACCAGATGAAGCACTCGCGCTGCATTCCGGTGGCATAGAGCAGATCCAGCAGCTGCTGTGGATGGGCGAACTTCACGTCCAGGAAGACCCGCGCGCGCCCCTTGATCCACGGCAGGAACTCGCGCAGCAGCGGGATGCGCTCTCCGGCGAAGGCCGGGCCGAACCAGCTCCCCGCGTCCAGCGCCGCCAGCTCCTTCGCCGTCAGCCCCAGGACGTAGCCGCTGCCGTCGGTGGTCCGGTCCACGGTCTCGTCGTGCATCAGCACCATCTCGCCGTCGCGGCTGGTCCAGATATCGACCTCGACGGTGTCGGCGCCCCAGTCGATCGCCTGCTGCGCCGCGGCGTAGGTGTTCTCGGGCGCTACGGCGTTCGCGCCCTTATGGCAGACGACCTCGATGGCGTTCCTCCGTCGGCATGCTGGCATATCGTTCATCCGTGCCTCCTCGCGCGCCCGTCTCCGCCACAGCGGAGTCGTCCCGACCGCGTCCCGCCGTGCCATAGCCGTCGCCGCTGCGCCGCCTTGGGTGGTGGCGCCAACGCCCTGCGGGCCAGATCGATCGTCATAGCCGCTCCTTCAGAGATGGGGTTCAGACTCGATTCGATCAATGAGCGCGAGGAGCTCACCGGCTGAGTGCACTGTGTAGTCGGGCGTTTCGTCGGCGTCCTCGGGCCGCGTGCGTCGCCGCTCGTTCGCGTGGTAGAAGATCGACACCAGGCCCAGGCGGTTGGCGCCCGCGATGTCGCGCTCCAGATGGTTGCCCACCATCGCCACGCGCCTGTAGTTTGCCGGCGCGATGCCCAGCGCGTCGAGCGCCGCGCGGAAGATGGCGGGGTGGGGCTTGCTCACGCCCACCACCTCCGAGATCGCCAGCGCGTCGAACAACCCCAGCACGCCGTGCTGGGCCAGCACGTTGGGCGGCGTCAGCGGGCGGCTGTCGGCGACCAGGGCCAGCAGATACCCGCGCGCCTTGAGCGTCCGCAACATCTCGACGGTGCCCGGGAAGAGCTCGGCCGAACGCGTGGTCGCGGTCTCGTCCTTGACCTCGGTCTCCTCGATCATCAGGGTATCGCCCAGGTCGAAGCACAGGGCGATGAAGGCACGGTTCGGTGCTGGCATAACCTCGCTCCTGCGCTATCGGGCCATGGAGGCGTTGCAACAGTGTGCAATCGCGCGCCAAGAAGACGCGATCCGGACATCTCGGACCACGTGGATATGCTCCCATGATCACCCGTATGGGCGCTTCTTGTCAAGGGGTCAGCGCGATCCCGTCTGGGACCGCGCGGGCCTGCGCGGTTCCCCGCGGATGCGCACGGTCCCGTCGCGCGGGCGTGAACCGGCCGTGCTCGCCCATAGCGCCTGCATGCACGCGACCTGCCGCGCCAAGGCCCTCCCCGTGGCAGGTCGCTGAGCTTACCTCACGCTGGGCTACGCTGTGCCCTGTAGCCACCCCGCGATCTCTGTCGCGTTCGGCAACCTGCCCGAACACTTCACCTCACCGTTGACCACCAGGGCGGGCGTGCTGGCGATGGGATAGCTCATGATGTCATTGATGTCGGTCACCTTGACGAAGGTGGCCTCAACACCGGCCTGTTCCGCCGCCTCGCGCGCGACCTGCTCCAATCGCTTGCACTTCGGGCATCCCGTGCCCAGGATCTTGATCTCCAACATCGGTTCTTGCTCCTTCTCTGAAAGAATGATCTTGTGGTCGAGCCGTGCCCGACCGCGTCACGCTACCAACTCGATCGCCTCTGGCGTCACCGGGGACAGTCCCTTGGCGAATCCGACGTCCTTCACCCGCAGGTGTCTGAAACTCGTGACCCCCGTTTTGCTCCAGCGTGTGGCGAGCACATCCGGTCGGGCGCCTGCCGGCTACCTCACGAACCAGCCGAAGATCAACCCCGACAGGGTGCTGAA
>Ga0123332_1003871_pt1 | contig 13436 bp, 16 predicted proteins | sample BioC12SIPDNA_4_FD_89958 | JGI IMG/M metagenome (GOLD analysis project Ga0123332, IMG submission 89958) | Anaerobic biogas reactor microbial communites from Washington, USA - Biogas_R2_A C12 SIP DNA | ecosystem: Engineered > Bioreactor > Anaerobic > Unclassified | place: Washington, USA...
CACCTCGCCCACCACGTCGACATGGGCGTGCCGTGGCGGAACCTGCCCCGCTACCACGAGGAGCTCCGCGCCAGCGGCTGGGTACCCGACGACCTCGAGTACCCGAGCTACGTCGACCTCTGGCGAGCCCTGGCCGCCGGCGAGGGCAGCAACCGCGTTACATCCGGGGTCTGACCCCAGACGTAACGCCCCGCCGCATGCGGATCTCGTCGCGGCACGCGTCGTCGGCGTCAGCCTCATCCGGGTCCACCGGGATCGCGGCGAACCCCGCCCGCTCGTACAGCCGGCGGGCGCCGTCGTTGCCGCGCATCACCCACAGCCCGACCTCCGACGCTCCGCCCGCGGCCGCCCATCCCACCAGGGCCTCGACGAGCGCCCGGGCGACCCCGCGCCGGCGGACGGCGGGAGCGGTCCACATCGACACCAGCTCCACCCCGGCGGAGTCGCCGTCGCGCCGGAACCCGACCACCAGCCCGACGACCGCACCGTCGGCCGCCCGGCCGGCGCCACCGTCGACGTCCGAGGCGACGGCGAGGAACGTCGTCCGCTCGTGCCCCTCGGACCCTTGGGACGCCCGCCGCTCCCACTCCTCCGCGGGCAGGGCGGCCTCGTCCGCGTGCCTGCTGGCGAAGGCGGTCGGTGCGTCGGCCAGGGCGGCCAGGCGCACCGACCTCAGCACCGCGGCCTCGTCGGCCCGGACGCGCCGGATCGTGGTCGGCATCGCCCGATCATGACCGCCCCGGTCCCGCACCACCCGCGCCTTTGCGTTACATCCGGGGTCAGACCCCAGATGTAACGCCGGGGGATAGGTTGCCGGGCGGAGCGGTGGCAGAGCGGACGAATGCACCGGTCTTGAAAACCGGCGACCCGCAAGGGTCCGGGGGTTCGAATCCCCCCCGCTCCGCTCCTGTCCTCGGGTGATCACCTGACGTTGTGAGGCGCATCCGCGCCCGCGGGGGACGATATCGTGCAGGCGGTCGTCAGATATCAAGGAGGCGTCGATGGCGCGCACGGTGGTGGACATCGATGACGAGGCGCTCGCCGCGGCAGCGAGGGAGCTGGGAACGAAGACGAAGGTCGAGACGGTGAACCGGGCCCTGGCGGAGATCGCCGCGCGGTCAGAGCGCTTGGCGTTCCTCGACACGCTGCGCGCGGCCGACGACGATCTGGAGGACGACGAGGTCATGGGCGAAGCGTGGCGGTAGCGAAGCACGTCGCCGACAAGTCGGCGTTCGAGCAGCAGCGCCACAGCGAGATTGCGGACGGGATCCTCAAGGCGCTCGCTACGGAGGGCGCGTTGCACATGACCGAGATCGTGGCCCTCGAGCTGCTCTACTCCGCCCGGAGCGTCGCGGACTACGAGTCCCGGTGGGAGGGACTCGCGTCGCTGCCGTGGCTCCACCTCGATGAGGCGGTGGCCGGCGAGGCGTTGGGTCTGCAACATCGCCTCGCGACGCGGGGCCAGCACCGCCGCCCGATCCCGGACCTGCTGGTCGCGGCGACCGCGATCGTCCACGACGCGACGGTGCTGCACTACGACCGCGACTTCGACCTGATAGCCGAGGTCTCCGACCTCTCGGCGCGCTGGATCATCCCGCCGGGAACCGGTCACGGTGGCCAGAGCGGAGATCGCTGAGCAGATCGGCGACGGCCGACCACGCGTCGGGGTTCGCGCCTTGTCCCACCCTCCCCGCCAGGTTGGTCAGGTTGGCGGCGCCCAGGGGTCGACGATGGTCAGCCCCGTCTCGTCGAAGTCCGCGACGTTGCGCGTGGCGAGGGTCGCTGCGTGGCTACGGCAGACGGCGGCGATCTGCGCGTCGGCGTGGCTGATGGGCCGGCCCAGATGGGATCGGTGCGCGGCGATGTCGGCGTAGTGGGCGGCGGCGACGAGGTCGAACGACAGCACCCGCTCGCCGAAGTCATCGTCGAGCACGGTCTGGACCGTCTCGGCGAGCCGCGTGCGACGTCGGCCGATCGGCAGCAGGGCGACCCCGTGCAGGAGCTCGGCGGCGGTGATGGTGGTGATGCACGTCTCGGAGGCGTCGAGGTCGTCGACCCAGGCGATGACCCGAGGTTCGGGCTCGGCCCTCATCAGCTCGGAGACGACGTTGGTGTCGAGGACGATCAAGTCGGGAGATCGGCGGCCCGTGCCGCGTCGTGTCGAGCGGGACGCGGGAGGTCGACGTGGTCGTCGGCGAACCGCTGGTGCACCCGGGTGCCGAGGCCGCGTGTCGGCGCTTCGTCGGCGCGCAGGACCTCGTCGAGGATGGCACGAACCTCCGCCTCCATCGACCGACCGTGGCGCGCCGCGCGGTGGCGCAACGCCTGCTTGAGCCGGTCATCGATGCGTCTGATGGTCAGTGTTGCCATGGCGGGGTCCCCTCGACCAGTGCATGCAATGAAGTCAATGCTAGCAATAGCTTCTCGTGATCGTGCTCGCCCACCGCCAGGCGTCGATGACGCCCACCGAACCGCAGCAGGACGCGAACTCGGACCTGGCATCGGGGTTCGAACGTCGCCCCCGCTCCGCTCGACCGCCCTGACGTGGGGATAACCGGCATCCACCGCCGGCCGGGGTGGGGTGGCCAGCATGAGCCGGGTGTCCGTGCCGCCGAAGCTGGTCGTCGGGGACCGGGTGGCGGTGGTGTCGCCGGCCAGCCCGCCCGACGCGGATGCCGTCGAGCGGGGCATGGCGACGCTGCGTCGCTGGGGGCTCCGGCCCGAGCTCGGTCAGCACGCGCTCGATCGCCGCGGCTACCTGGCGGGATCCGACGCCGACCGGCTGGCCGATCTCGACCGGGCGTGGCGCGACCCGGGGATCAGGGCGGTCTTCGCCACCCGCGGCGGCAAGGGCTCGTACCGCATCGCCGACCGGATCGACGTCGAGGCCTGCCGCCGCGATCCGAAGCCGCTGGTCGGGTTCAGCGACATCACCGTGCTGCACCTGAAGCTCGCCCGCGACGTCCGCGACGCCGGTGCGACGGGAGTGCACGGCCCGATGGTGGCCTGGGACGAGGACGTCGTCGGCGCCGACGCGATCGAGCGGCTCCGCCGGGCGGTCATGACCGACGCGCCCGTCGTCGTGCCCGTCGACCCGGCCGAGCCCACGGCGGCGCTGACGCGGGGCGGCCCGGTCAGCGGAACCCTCGTCGGAGGGAACCAGGACGCCATCGCCATAGCGGCGGGGTGGGCGCTGCCGTCGCTGGACGGAGCGATCCTGCTGCTGGAGGCGTACAACCTGCGCCTCGGCCACATCGACCGCCAGCTCACGATGCTGCGGAACGCCGGACATCTCGACGGCCTCGCCGCGGTCGCCGTCGGGCGGTACACCCGGTGCGGCCCCGAAGGGTCGGAGCCGTCGGAGTGGTCCCACCTCGACGTGCTGACCGAGCACCTCGACCGGTGGGGCGTGCCGGTGCTCGGCGGCCTGCCGATCGGCCACGGACCCGACCCGCACACCGTCCCGCTCGGCACCGCGGTGGCGATCGACCCCCGGGAGGGAACCCTGGTCGCCGACCCCGCCGTCCGCTGATCGACCGGCGGGGAGGGCCCGTCGGGGCCATGATGGCGGTGTGACCGATGACATCTGGGCACCGCTGGCGGAGGGCTTCGTCGAGGGTCACTACGGCTCCCTGCGCGGCCGGGTGCGCACCCACGTGGTCGACGCCCACCTGCGGGAGCACCTGGCGCCGCCGCCGGGGCGGGTGGTCGACGTCGGCGGTGGGGCCGGTCACCAGAGCATCCCGCTGGCGCGGGCGGGCTACGGGGTCACGATCGTCGACCCGTCGCCGGCGATGCTCGACCGGGCGGGCCGGGCGGTCGCCGCGCTGCCCGGGTCGGTAGCCGAGCGGATCCGCCTGGTCGAGGCCGACGGCGCGGCGGCGCCGGACGTGCTCGACGGCGCCACGTTCGACGGCGTGCTGTGCCACGGCGTCCTGATGTACCTCGACGACCCGACGCCGGTGGTCGGCGCCCTGTGCGCGCTGGCCGCGCCCGGCGGGCTCGTGTCGATCGTCGCCAAGAACGTCGAGGTGATGGCCATCCTCCCGGCGCACCGCGGCGACTGGGCCGCCGCGCTGGCCGCGTTCGACGAGGACCGCCAGGTGAACGGGCTGGGCGTCGACTCCCGCGGCGACTCGGTCGACCACCTCGGCGAACTCCTGCGGGAGCGGGGGGTCACGCCGGAGGCCTGGTACGGCGTGCGGCTCTTCACCGACGGCTGGGTGCCCGAGCGGGTCGACCGCGACCCGGAGGACCAGGTGCTCGCCGTCGAGCTGGAGGCCAGCCGCCGCGACCCCTACCGGCGGCTCAGCCGGATGTTCCACCTCGTCGGCCGGGCGGGCTGACGCCGAGGCGCACCGACCAGGGGGTCACCCGGTCCAGGTGGCGGCGATGGCGTCGGCCTCGGACTGCACGGTGTCGGCGTCGACGAGGTCGGCCGCGTCCTCGACCAGCACCGCGGCGCGGGCGTCGAGGATCTCCTGGGCGCGGCCGCCGTCGAACAGCTCGGCGCGCAGGTCGGCGAGGCGCTCCTCGTAGAGGGCCTGGAACCCGTCATCCGCGTGGAACCGTTCGACCAGCGGGTTGCTGCGCCCGAAGCCGCCCGGCCCGCCGCCCCCGCCCTCGGGCCGCATCGCCCCGGGCGGGTCGCCGCCGGGACCGCCGGGACCGCCGGCACCGCCGGGGGAGCCGCCACCGCCACCCCCGCCTTCCGGCCCACCGCCGGGGAGGCCACCGGGGAAGCCACCGCCGCCCGGCGCCCCGCCGGACCCGCCCGCGCCGCCTCCCATGCCGGTGCCGAAGGCCAGGTTGAGGTCCCACGGGACGACGGTGAAGCGCTCGGTCCCGGCGTCCCACCACAGGTAGCTGTTGTTGCCGGGGCCGTCGATGTCGTCGAAGTTCGCGACCAGCTCCATCATCGCCAGGTAGCTAGCGAAGGCGTCGACGTCGAGGCGCTCGTCGAGCTCGGCGGCGAAGGTGTCGTCGTCGGCCTCGTCGAGGAACCGCAGCAGGTCGATCAGCGGGGTCAGGTCGGCGACGTCCTTGCCGCCCTCCTGGTCGAACACCTCGTCGTAGGAAGCGGGGTCGTCGCCCCGGTAGCTCCAGTCGCCGGTGCTCTCGGACTTGTAGAGCGCGCCGAGGCCGTCGAAGGTCGTCTCGGACCACTCGTCGTCGTCGGGGTGCTCGACGATCAGGCGCAGCCGGGGGTCGCTGCCGCCGACGATGAAGCGGGCGGGGGCGGCCGCCTCCGACGCCAGGCCCGCCTCGGCGAGGAGGTCGAGCGCGACCGCCTCGTTGAGCGACGTGTCGCTGCCGTTGGACCGCACGACGATGTCCTCGTAGCGCTGGTGGGTCTGCCCGTCGACGAACCGGTCGAGCCGGATCAGCCACGGGAGGTCGACCGGGTCGGCGGCGGCGACGCCGCGCAGCGACGAGTTGCCCTTCAGGCGGATGCCCGCCCGTTCGTAGGTGGCGCCGTCGATCGTGACCGTCGCCTCGATCCAGGTCTTCTCGCCGGTCTCCTCGAACGTGGCGACCATCGCGTCGAGGTCGTCGGGGTCGACGTCGATCGCCAGGTCGTGGACGACCTCCGCGTCGAACAGGGCGACGTCGCCCGCGGCGACCTCGGTGTCGTCGGGGCCGCCCGACGCGGCCCCGGACCCGGTGTCGCCCCACCCGCACCCGGCGGCCGACAGCACCAGGGCGACGCCGACCGCGCCGACGGCGAGCGCCCGGCGGCGCAGGCGGGCGAGGCGCCCGACGGGCCCGAACCGTTCCCGCGGGCTCACCGGTGCTCCTCGCCGGGCCGCACCACGGATCGCACCCCGTGGTGGTGGAGGACCCGGTGCCACTTGTTGGCGGGGAGGTCGGGCTCGGCGGCGGCCAGGCCGACCGCGTACTTGCTGAGCCTGGTGGGCCGCACCCCGGCGCGCCAGAGCGCCCGGTCGAAGCGGCCGGGCCCGGGGCGGAGCGATTTGGTCTCGACGATCGTCAGCTCGTCGAGGTCGCCGAGCCGCACCGGTTCGCCGGACGCGGTCCGGACGTGGAGGCCGACGTCGACGGTGACCCGCTGATCGCACAGGAGCGTGGCCCGGTCGTAAGCGGTCACGAGCGCCGGCTCCAGGCGGTCGACGTGGGGGGCGACGACGTCGTGGCCGGCGAGGAAGGCGCGCCCGTCGGCGGTCAGCTCGTCCTCGGGGGCGAGCGGGTGCGGGATGCGGTCCTTGACCGTGCGGCCGCGGGCGCTGCGGCCCTTGACCTCGAGCCAGGACCGACCGGAGTCGACGTAGGTCCGGGTGCGGACCTTGAACCGCGACGGCCGTGACCGGGCCGCATCGCGGTGGCAGAGCCGGTCCGGGGTGTCGAAGTACGTGCTGCGGTAGGCGAACGTCGTGCGCCCCCCGATGCTGAGCACGCGGACATCGACGGCCGCGACCACCTCGGCCAGCCGCTCGGGCTCGACCAGGTACTTGCGGTCGTGTCGGGACTGGAGTGCGGCCACCGCCTGGATCCCCTCCAGGTCGATCGTCGGCCGCCCGGCGAGCGACCGCTCCAGCCGGGTCCGGGCCACGGGCAGGCGGCTCATCGGGGCCCGGCCGGGTCGAGGGCGGGCGTGGGGGGGACCGTGGGCCCCGCCGCGGCCGCGGCGGAGGTGGGCGGCCCCGCCGCGGGGTCGCGGCCGAGCTGGTAGCGGACGTCGACGACGGTGGTGTCCTGCACCAGGTCGACCCGGCGGATCGTCAGCCGGTGGACCCTTGCTCCGAGCAGGGTGGAGAGCTGCTCGCGGGCGGCGGCCTCGTCGGCGACCGCCCGGTCGAGCGTGACGACCTGGTGCCGGTACCCGGCGAACAGGCGGGGGTGGTCGCCGACCGCGACCGCGGCGACGATCGCCACCATCAGCGCCGCGCTGAGCCACGCCGGGTCGACGACGAACCCGCCGAGCAGGCCGAGCGTGAGGGCGGCGAAGTAGTAGGCGACCTCGCTCTGGTCCATCTCGGTCGACCGGAGGCGGATGATCGACAGCACGCCGAACAGGCCCAGGCCGAGACCGGCCGACACGCCGGCGGACGACAGGCCCTGGGTGACGCCGAGGACGCCGACGTTGATGCCGAGGAGGGCGACGACCATGTCGCGGCGCCGGTGGCGCGGGAAGTAGAGGACGAACACCAGGAAGGCGATCGCGACCAGGTCGAGGGCGAACAGTTGTGGAAGGGTCATCGGGGTTCCGGTGTCGGCTCGGTGTACGGCGGGTGGCGCCTGCGTGTCTTGATACGCGACGAACCTCAGGGATCCCTGGGAACCGCCCGGGTATCCACCGTGGGACGACGAGAGGAGCGCCATGGCGAGGATCGCGATCATCGGAGGGCACGGGAAGGTGGCGATGCGCCTGTCGCCCCTGCTGGTGGCACGCGGCGACGAGGTGACCTCGATCCTGCGCAACGAGGCGCACCGCGATGAAGTGGCCGCGACCGGCGCGACCCCGGTGGTCGCCGACGTCGAGCGTCTGGACCTCGACGCCCTCGCCGATCTGTTCCGGGGCCACGACGCGGTCGTGTGGTCGGCCGGCGCCGGCGGCGGGGACCCCGCCCGCACCCGCGCCGTCGACCGTGACGCCGCCATCCGGTCGATGGATGCCGCCGCGGCGGCCGGGGTCGTTCGCTACGTGATGGTGTCCTACCTCGGGGCCCGGCCCGACCACGGGGTGCCGCCCGACAGTTCGTTCTTCGCCTACGCCGAGGCCAAGGCGGCCGCCGACCAGCACCTGCGGGGCACCGCGCTGGCGTGGACGATCCTCGGCCCCGGGGCGCTGACGATGGACCGCGGCACCGGTCGCGTCGAGATCGGCGACGCGCCACGGCTCGACCACGTGTCGCGCGACGACGTGGCCGCGGTCGCCGCCGCGGTGCTCGCACGCCCCGACACGGTCGGCCGCTTCGTCGGGTTCAACCAGGGCGACACGCCGATCGACGAGGCCCTCGACGCGCTGACCCGCTGACCCGCCGACCCGCGGGCCGAACCGGTGAACTCGGGGCCGCGCCTACGGCAGGGGGTGGGCCTGGCCGGCGAGGACCGTGTCGATGACCCGGTCTACGAGGGCGTCGGCGGCGTCGTCGGTGGCGAACCCCATGAGCAGCACCTCGGCCACGCCGTGCACCGCGCACCACATCGTCAGGCTGGCCTCGGTGGCGTCGTCGACCGCCAGCGCCCCGGATTCGATGGCGTCGGCGGTGGCCCGGGCGGCGACGTCGAAGGCCCGGGCGGCGGGCGGGAAGGCGTCGGCGTCGGGCACCGGAACCGGCGGGAACCGGAACATCAGGGCGAACAGCTTGGGCGACGATCGGGCGTGGTCGACGTAGGCCCGGCTCAGGGCCCGGACGCGGTCGAGCGGGTCGTCGTCGCCCACCTCCTCGAAGCGCCGCGCGAGGGCCTCGAAGTGGGCGGCGGCCACCAGGGCGACCAGCTCCTCCTTGCTGCTCACGTACGCGTACAGCGCGGGGGCGGTGACCTCCAGGTCGCGGGCGACGGCGCGCAACGAGAAGCGGCCCAGGCCGTCGGCTTCGAGGTGGCGGCGGGCGGTGGCGATCACCAGCTCGCGCGTCAGCGACGGGGCCATGGCCCACCCTCCCAGATCGGGCTCAGGGCGTGGGGAACCAGTTGCCGTGGAACCCGAGCGGCACCCGCCGCGGCAGGTGCACGCGGGCGACCTCCTCCATGGCGCCGGCGTCGACGACGACGAGGTCCGAGCGGTCCTCGGCCAGGTCGGTGACGTAGTTGAGGATCCAGCCGGCGTCCTCGTCGTCGCGGGTCGGGTCGGGCGCGAACACCGGCTCGCCCGACACGCACCCGTCGCCGTAGCGGTGCACCTCCGACGTGCCGGCGTCGAGGTCGTGGCGGACGAAGCCGTCGAACTCGGCTTCGCCGTCGCCCCAGCGCCGGGCGGCGGCGACGTAGCCGTAGCGGGCGGGCAGCCCGGCGCGGCGGTCGTCGACGCGGGGGAAGTCGCCGGGGCGGTCGTCGAGCGGCGTGTCGGTGACGGCCCCGGTGGCGACGTCGATCCGCCAGCGGTGCAGCGTCGGCGGGGCGGCCCGGTCGCTGTCCCCGTCCTCACCGAAGCCGACGTTGAGCCGGTCGGTGCGGCACGCGTCGACGACGACCGCGTCGCCGTCGTCGTGCGCGTTCAGGACGTGGAACATCCAGAACAGGTCGGTGTCGAACCAGCGGACGCCGGCGTCGAGGTCGCGGCGGTCGAGCAGGCCGAAGCGGCTGCCGCGGTCGGGCTCCCAGCGGATGGCGGCCCCGCCGGTGAGGAACGACTCGAGGTCGAACACGGCGGGCAGGTCGAACAGCACGACGTAGCGGGAGCTGACGCCGAAGTCGTGCATCATCACCGGCGCGTCGAGGTCGACCTCGACCGAGCGCACCAGGTTCCCGGCGGCGTCGGCGACGTGCACGCGCAGGTACGGCGGGATCGGCGAGTAGCCGAAGAACACCATCTCGCCGGTGTCGGGGTCGATCTTCGGGTGGGCGGTCATCGGCCCGGAGAGGGCGCCGCCGAAGTCGTACTCGCCGACGGTCTCCAGGTCGAGGGTGACCTCGGTGGGCTTGGCCGCCTCCAGCAGGGCGAACGTGCGCCCGGCGTGGCGGACGACGTGGGTGTTGGCCGTGTTCTTCATCGGCCCGACCGTCTGGAGCACCTCGGGGTCGGGGAGCCGGTACTCGTTGAGGCCGCCGAAGAGGGCGTGGCCCGCGGCCCGCTCGGCGCGCAGCCCGGCCGAGTCGATCCAGCGGTTGCGGTAGCGGGCCCGGCCGCCGTCGAGGTGCACCCCGTGGAGCATCCCGTCGCCGTCGAAGATGTGGTAGCGGCCGAGCGGCGGGAGGGCGGGATTGGGGCCGTTGCGGACGAAGTGGCCGGTCAGCGCCTCGGGCAGGCGACCGGTGACGGCGAGGTCGGCGGCCTCGATCTCGTCCGCGACGGGGGCCCACGGGCCGGACAGGAAGGGCGACGCCTCGGCGTCGGGCAGGGCGGTCATGGCCGTCACCGTAATGGCTTGCCGACCTTCGGTAAACACTGTTTACTGACCGGGTGCCGCTCCCTCGGACCCTCATGTCCCGCGACGAACCGCGGGACCTCGACCTCCAGCTCGTCGCCGGGGAGTGGCCCTCGGGCCTCACCGGCGAGATGGTGATCAGCGCGCCGCACCCGCGCACGTTCGGCGGGCCGCACCCGTTCTTCGGCGAGGGCGTGGTGCACCGGCTGTCGCTCCAGCCCGGCACGCACGGCGCCGCGCCCGGAACCTTCGCCTGGCGGCACGCGCTGATCGACTCGCCGTCGGCCCGCCTGCGCGCCGCCCGCCCCGACGTCTTCAACGCCACCGTCGTCGGCGTGCAGTCGCCCTACGGCCTGCTCAACGCGGCCAACACCGCGCCCCTGCCGTGGGGCGACCGCCTCTTCTGCACGTGGGACGTCGGCCGGCCGGTCGAGGTCGACCCGCTGTCGCTCCGCTTCCTCGGCGACGTCGGCCACCGCGACCAGTGGAACGTCTTCGAGTTCGCGCCGCAGCCCCTCCTGCCGATGGTCACGAGCACCGCCCACCCGGTGATCGACCCCGACCGCGACGTGATGTGGACGGTCAACACGCTGCTCGGCCAGCTCGAGGTGGTGCGCTGGGACGGCGAGGGCCCGGTCGAGCGGTGGCCGGTCGAGGGCGGGGTCGTGCCCCAGTCGGTGCACACGATCACCCAGACCCGCGACCGGCTGATCATCGGCGACTGCGCCTTCAAGGTCGAGCCACAGGTGATCTTCGGCGGCGAACGCAGCGAGCCGACCAACCACGACGCCCCGCTGTACCTGATCCGCAAGGACGTCATCGAGGCGACCCCGCCCGGCACCCCCGTCCCCGCCGACGTGTTCCGGATCGCACCCGAGATCAACCACTACTACGCGGTCTACGACGATTCCGACGGCGTGCGGGTGCTGTTCGAGCACACCGAGAACGCCGACCTGGCGATGGTGCAAGGCGAGAACGACCTCGACCTCCTCGGCCGCCCGTGCGACCCGGCGCTGCGGGGCCTCTACGGGCTGCCGATGAGCCCCGACCGCACGTCGATCGTCGGCTTCGACCCCGACACCGGGAAGGTCGAGCACTACGCCGAGCAGGTCGACGCCGAGCGGCTGTGGACCCGGCAGCTCAACGCCATGGACTGGAGCACCGAGGGGATGTCGCACCCGACCCTCCACCACACCGTGCACCAGGGCTGGCGGCCGGAGGGGGCGACGCAGAAGATGCTCGCCCTCTACGCCGAGCGGGTCGACCGCGGCGCCTGGCCCGGCGAGGAGACCGCGCCGCTCGTCGTGTCGTCCCGGCGCGACGACCTCTCGGTCACGGCGACGTGGGAGCTGGCCCTCGACGACTTCCCGACCTCGCCGATCTTCGTGCCCCGCGGCGTCGGCGACGACCCGGCGCGCAGCCGCCACGCCGGCACCGACCCCGGCGGTCACGACGGTTGGATCGTGGTGCCGATCGGGAACGACGCGGGGTTCCGCGTCGAGGTGTTCGACGCCGCCGCCGTCGGCCGCGGGCCGGTGGCCACCCTCTCCGGCGGCGGCGTGACGCTGCCGCTCGTGCTGCACGCGGCGTGGATGCCCCGCGCCGTCGCCGCGCCCGAGCACCCGCGGCTGCGCTTCGCCGACGAGCTGGGCCGCGTCGGCGAGCTGCCCGACGACCTGGCCGACGTGGCGCGCCAGGTGGCCGACGACCTCGACCAGGGCGCGCCGCTCCCGGCCTGACCGACCTCAGGCGTCGCCGAGGTAGCCGGCCTCGACCGCGGCGAGCTGGTCGGTCAGCTCGGCGGCCGCGCCGGCGAGCACGACCCGGCCGCGCCGGAGCAGCACCGCCCGGTCGGCGACGGCCAGCGCCATGCGGACGTGCTGCTCGACGAGGAGCACGCCGACGCCGAGGTCGTCGGCGACGGCGCGCAGCATCGGGAGCAGCGCGTCGACGACCATCGGGGCCAGGCCGAGGCTCAGCTCGTCGACCATCAGCACCCGCGGCCCGGCGAGGAGGGCCCGGGCGACCGCCAGCATCTGCTGCTCGCCGCCCGACAGCAGCCCGGCCCGGCGGCCCCGGAGCTCGCGCAGGGCGGGGAAGCGGTCGAGCACCTCGGCCTCGCTCGGCGACCGGTCGGTGCGGCGGGTGAGGCGCAGGTGGTCGGCGACGGTCAGGTCGGCGAACAGGCCGCGGTCCTCGGGGACGTGCACCAGCCCGGAGCGGGCGAGCCCGGCCGCGTGGGCGGCGGCCCGCCGACGGCGCCGACGTCCCGACACCGCGACGTCACGGCCGTCGTAGCGGATCTCGCCGCCGAGGGCGGGCAGGAGGCCCGAGATCGTGAGCAGGGTCGTCGACTTCCCGGCGCCGTTCGCGCCGAGGAGCACGACGACCTCCCCCTCGTCGACGTGGAGGTCGAGGCCGTGCACGATCGGCACCCCGCCGTACCCGGCGACCAGCCCGCGGACCACGAGCACCGGCGCGGTCACGCCCCGCCCTCCCGGTCGTCCCGCTCGGTCTCCCCGGTGCGGTGGCCCTCGGTGCCGAGGTAGGCGGCGACGACCTCCGGGTTCGCCCGCACGTCGGCGGGTCGCCCGGTGGCGATGCACCGGCCGAGGTCGAGCACCGCGACCCGGTCGCACACGCCGAGCACCAGGGCCATGTCGTGGTCGACCAGCAGGATCGCGGTGCCCCGCTCGCGCACGTCGTGCAGCAGGAGGCCGAGGGCCGCCGACTCGGCCTCGTCGAGCCCGGCGGCCGGTTCGTCGAGCAGCACCAGGCGGGGCCGGGCGGCCAGGGCGCGGCCGAGGGCGACGAGGTGCCGCTGCCCGTTCGACAGCTCGGCCGGGTTGCGCTCGGCGACGTCGTCGAGGCCGAGGAGGGCGAGGGCCTCGTCGACGCCCTCCTCGTCGTGGTGCCGCGGCCAGAGGGCGTCGAGCAGAGTGTCGCGCCAGGTCGGCGTGGACGCCCCGACGAGGAGGTTCTGGCGCACGGTCAGGTCCTCGAACAGGTCGAGCCGCTGGAACGTCCGCACGAACCCGGCCCGGGCGCGGGCGTGGGGCGACGCGTCGGTGACGTCGCTCCCGGCGAAGCGCACCGAGCCGCCCGCCGGCCGGTGGAAGCCGGTCACCGCGTCGATCCACGACGTCTTGCCCGCGCCGTTGGGTCCGATCAGCCCGACGATCTCGCCGTCGCCGACGGTCAGGTCGACGCCGTCGACGGCGACCACGCCGCCGTAGCGCACGGTCAGCCCCCGGACCTCCAGCACGGGGGTCGCGTCGTCGGTCACGGTCCCGCTCATCCGGCCGCCTCCCCGGTGCGGCGGGCGCCGAGCGCGGCCAGGCGGGCGCGCCCGAGGCCGGCGATGCCCTCGGGCGCGGTGATCGCCAC
>Ga0123332_1003878_pt1 | contig 13423 bp, 8 predicted proteins | sample BioC12SIPDNA_4_FD_89958 | JGI IMG/M metagenome (GOLD analysis project Ga0123332, IMG submission 89958) | Anaerobic biogas reactor microbial communites from Washington, USA - Biogas_R2_A C12 SIP DNA | ecosystem: Engineered > Bioreactor > Anaerobic > Unclassified | place: Washington, USA...
AGGATCTATTCCGTGTGATGCGCGAACTCGCCAGGGGCGGCCACTCGATCATCTTTATCACACACAAGCTGCGTGAGGTCCTGGAGGTCGCTCATCGGATTGTGGCGATGCGCCAGGGCCGCGTGGTGGGAGAGTCGCTGCCCGAGTCGTCGACGCAGGCGACTCTGGCGGAGATGATGGTGGGCCGAAAGGTGATCCTGCAGGTTCCCAAGGGGCCGGCCCATGCCGATCAGGTCGTGCTCGAGGTGCGGGATTTGAGCATGTCCGCGACCAGAGGCGGAGTGGCCCTGAAGGACGTGAGCCTGGAGGTACACGCCGGCGAGATCCTGGGCGTGGCCGGAGTCCAGGGGAATGGCCAAACCGAGCTCGTCGAGGCGATCACCGGGCTGCGGCACGTTCAGAGCGGGGCCATCTCGATGAATGGATCCAACGTGACGGCCTGGTCCCCGCGACAGAGGTCATCGATGGGCATGGCGTATATCCCGGAGGACCGGCACCGCTTCGGGATGGTGGGCTCCTACAGCGTGGCAGAGAACCTCGTACTGAACACCTATCACCTTGAGCCCTACTCCAGGCGTGGCGTACGTGACGATGCCGCCATACGGGATCACGCGGAGCAACTGGTGCAGGCCTTTGATATCCGCACGCCAACGGTGGATACGGCCGCCGGATCGCTCTCGGGGGGAAACCAGCAGAAACTCGTGGTGGCGAGGGAGTTGGGACGCGAGGTGTCCCTCCTCGTTGCTAGCCAGCCGACCCGTGGAGTGGACGTCGGATCCATCGAGTTCATCCACCGGCAGATCGTGGCCCAGCGGGACCGGGGCATCGCTGTTTTGCTTGTCTCTGCTGAACTGGACGAAATCCTCACCCTCTCGGACCGGATAGCCGTGCTGTACGAGGGCGAGATCATCGCCACCGTCGAGGCCTCCCAGGCCACCCGTGAACAGTTGGGCCTGCTCATGGCAGGCGTTCGCGCTCCTTTGAACGCCTAGAGCGGCCTTTGTCCCCCGCTCGTTCTGTCTGAGAGATCCTCCATCTGGCTTTGGCCAAATCCTCCACCCGGTCGATGTGACCTCCATTCCGGTCGCGTATGCTGGCGTTGCAGGTGAATGACCACCCGTGCAGCGTTGCCGCTCCCCTCGGGAAGCGGCTTTTTCATACCCCCACACGAGGTTCGCCGTGGTTCTTTCCTATACCATGCCCGCGTTCGTCATCGAGCGTGACCTGAGCCGGTGCATCTCCTGCCAGGTCTGTGTACGGCAGTGTGCCAACGATGTGCACGTCTACGATATCGAGGATGACTGCGTGCACAGCCAGGATGCCCAGTGCGTTGGATGCCATCGCTGTGTCACGCTGTGCCCTACGCACGCCTTGAGCGTTCAGCGGAATCCTCTCGCGTTCCGCGCACATGCGAACTGGTCCGATCAGGCGCTTCGCAACATCTACCGCCAGGCGGAAAGTGGCGGAATGCTGCTCACCGGGATGGGCTGCGACCAGCCCTACCGCATCTATTGGGATCACATGCTGTTGAACGCCAGCCAGGTGACCAACCCGTCGATTGACCCGATGCGGGAGCCGATGGAGCTCACCACCTACCTCGGGGCCAAGCCCGAACGCGTAGCCTTCTCCGACGGGCGGGTTGAGACCGAGGTGGCTCCGCAGCTCCGCCTGGACGTTCCGATCATGTTCTCCGCTATGTCCTACGGATCGATCAGTTTTAACGCTTGTGAATCGCTGGCGCGCGCCTCCCGCGAGGCCGGCACCTTCTACAACACAGGTGAGGGCGGACTGCACCCTGCCCTGTACCAGTACGGGGCAAACACCATTGCTCAGGTGGCATCGGGCCGATTCGGAGTCCATCTAGAGTATCTGAATGCCGTTGCCGCGCTGGAGATAAAGATCGGTCAGGGAGCCAAGCCGGGGATCGGCGGACATCTACCCGGAGAAAAGGTAACGCCGGACATCTCAGCCACTCGGATGATTCCCGTGGGCACGGATGCGCTATCTCCGGCGCCCCATCACGACATCTACTCGATCGAAGATCTGCGCCAGCTCATCTATGCGCTTAAAGAAGCTACGGGTTACGCCAAGCCGGTGAGCGTCAAGGTGGCGGCCGTGCACAACATCGCGCCGATCGCCAGCGGCATCGTCCGCGCGGGCGCGGATATTGTAGCGATCGATGGGCTGCGCGGAGGAACTGGAGCCGCTCCCACGCAGGTGCGCAACAACGTGGGTATCCCCATCGAACTGGCCCTGGCCGCGGTGGACCAGCGCCTGAGAGACGAGGGGATCCGCCATCGCGCATCGCTGGTGGTTGCCGGGAGCATCCGCAGCAGCGCGGATGTCATCAAGGCGATCGCGCTGGGGGCCGATGCCGTCTATGTAGCCACTTCTGCTCTTGTCGCCATGGGCTGCCATCTCTGTCAGAACTGCTATACGGGCAAGTGCAATTGGGGAATCGCGACTCAGGATCCGTACCTTACCAAGAGGTTGAATTCGGACCTGGGCGCACAACGCCTGACGAATCTGCTCAGAGCCTGGAGCCTGGAGATCAAGGAGATGATGGGGGGGATGGGCTTGAACGCAATCGAAAGCCTGCGCGGACACCGGGACCATCTGCGGGGTGTGGGGCTGAATCAGGTCGAGCTGGATACCCTGGGCATCCGCGCGGCCGGCCAATAGGGGGTAGCCGTGAAGCGAATCGTCATCCATGAGGAGCACTGCATCGGCTGCCGACTCTGCGAGGTTCACTGTCTGGTACAGCACTCGTCGTCGCGCGATGTCATCAAGGCCTACAGACGAGAACGGGCTTTGATTATGCCCCGGCTGATCGTGGAGGAGAGCGGCCCGCTATCCTTCGCTCTACAGTGCCGCCAGTGCGACGAGCCCAGCTGTCTCGAGGCCTGCATCTCCGGGGCGATGCACCGTGATGAGCGGACCGGCGCGGTGGTGTGTGACGAATCTCGGTGTGTCGGCTGCTGGATGTGCATCATGGTGTGCCCCGCTGGCGCCATACGACAGAACCTTCTCGGCACGCATATCGCCAGCAAATGCGATCTCTGTTACGGCGCGGAAGAGCCGGCCTGTGTGGCCAACTGCCCCAACGGAGCCCTGACCTATGAGGATATACCGGATCAGGAGGAAGGCGCGGCATGAGGATCGTCATCATCGGCAACTCGGCGACGGCCGTTGGGGCCATCGAATCCATCCGCGAGCACGACCAGAGTGCCGAGATCACAGTCATCTCGGACGAAGGGCCAATGATCTACTCCCGGCCGATGCTGTCGCACTACCTGGCGGGAGAGATCGACCGTGCGCGGCTGGCCTACCGGCCTTCCGACTTTTGGACGCGGCACAACGTGGCCGTGATCGCCGACGATGCGGTCGTATCGATCGATCCGGTTGGACACTCCGTGGAGACCAACTCGGGGAGGGTAATCGGGTATGATCGCCTGCTGATCGCGACCGGCGGCCAGCCAATCGTCCCCCCCCTGCCGGGGCTGGATCTGGATGGCGTTTTTACCTTCACCCGGCAAGGAGACGCGACCCAACTGTCGCGGTTTCTGGAGGGTGTGAACTCGCCCCGCGCGCTGGTGGTGGGCGGAGGCATGATCGGCATAAAGGCCACGGACTCACTGTGGAAGCGTGGTGCCCATGTCACGATGGTCGAACTGGCCCCGATGATCCTCGCGGCCGCGCTCGATGGCCCGGCCTCGGAGATGGTATGTCGTCTGCTGCGAGAGAACGGCGTAGACGTCCGGACGGAGAACACCGTCACAGAGATCCACGGAGAGGATGGCCGCGTCCGCTATGCAACGCTCAAGGACGCGAGCACTGTTGAGTGCGACGTCGTGGTCTTTGGCATTGGCGTGCGACCCAACAGCGGGCTCGCAAATGCCGCGGGACTCAAGGTCAACCGTGGGATCTGTGTTGATGAGTTCATGCGGAGCTCCAACCCGCACATCTATGCCGCCGGCGATGTTGCTGAAGCCTATGATCTCGTGGTGGACATGAATCGAACCGTGGCGATCTGGCCGAATGCCTACCGGCAGGGCGCGATCGCCGGAGCTCACATGGTTGGCATCGAGCGCCCGGATCCGGGCGGCGTGGCGATGAACACTGTCGAGGTCATGGGCGTTCCGGCGATGTCGATCGGCAACGGTAATGCACCGGAAGAGGGGCATGACGTGCTCGTGCGGCTGGACGAGAGCGCCAATGTCTACAGGCGGCTGGTCCTCCGGGAGGGGCGTCTTGTTGGCGCGATACTCGTGGGGGAGATCGATCGGGCCGGCATCTATACCGGCCTGATCCGAAACCGAATCGACGTTGGGCAGCAGCGGCAGCGGCTGCTGGACGGGCACATGAGTCTGCTGTCAACTCCAGAGCAGTATCGCAAACACGTGGTCCGTGGCGCGGGCATCGAGGTGTAGGGGGTGACAATGTCCTGGTCTGACCTGGAGAATCGCTATGGCGACGACCGCGTCTCCAGCGCGTGCGGTCTGTTTGGGTTTATCGATACAACGGGCGAGCGGCACGATGGGCAGGCGGCGATCTCTGCCCTGACGAGCATGAAAGAACGCGGTAACGGGCTGGGAGCGGGCTATGCCGTGTACGGCTGCTATCCTCAACTGGCGGAAGCGTATGCTCTGCACGTGATGTGCCGTACGGAGGACGACCGGAAGGAGATGGCGCGCTATCTCGCGGGCGCTTTTGAGATTGTGCATCAGGAGCCTCTGCCGGTCCACAGTAGCGCTGGGGTAGTGGACGCGCCGCTGATCTGGCGGTTCTTTTGCGTGCCGAGGCAGGCCGATGACGGCGATAAGGATGCCGATGAGTACGTGGTGCGCGCTGTAATGACGGCAAACACTCGCATGGAGGGGGCGTATGTGTACTCCAGCGGTAAGAACCTGGGAATGTTCAAGGGAGTAGGCCATCCGGAGGAGATCGCCGAATACTTCCGGGTAGCGGACTATGCGGGCTATCTCTGGACGGCCCACAACCGGTTTCCGACGAACACACCGGGCTGGTGGGGCGGGGCGCATCCCTTTGGTCTGCTGGACTGGTCCGTGGTGCACAATGGCGAGATCTCCTCGTACGGCACCAACCGCAGGTACCTTGAGACAAAGGGCTACCACTGCACCATGCGAACAGATACGGAGGTCATGGCCTATGCAGCGGACCTGCTGATGCGCCGGCACGGATTGACTCCGAAACAGGCTGCCCTGGTGATGGCGAGCCCGCTTTGGAACGAGATCGAGGTGTTGCCGGAGGAGGAACAGCGCACCTGCCAGACGATCCGCCAAACCTACGGTCCTCTGTTGATGAATGGTCCCTTCACGGTCATCATCGCTCGCTCCGGCGAACTAATCGGTCTGGGGGACCGCATCCGGCTGAGGCCGCTGACCGCGGCGATCGCTGGCCCGATGCTTTATGTGTCTTCAGAGATCGCAGCTGTTCATCTGATAGAGAGGCAGGTGGAGGCTGTGTGGACGCCCTTCGGAGGTGAGCCTGTGATCGGGCGACTGGGCGAGGTTCCGGAGTGCCCTCGCGCGGTTCCAAAGAGGGTCGCGCGCATCATCGAGGAGCCGACGTATGGTTGATCTGAGATGGCTGACCTCGTTGGATCTGGTTCGATCGGAGAGCTCAGAAGAAGAGATCGAGGTGGATGCCAGAAGGCTGCCCTATCGAACCCTGAACGAACGCCTGGCAGAGCTGGTACGCCAGGGAGCCAGCCGGCTCAGGGTGCTTGCGGTATCCGGACAGCGCTACCTCGGCACGAACCTGATGGCGCCCGTCCGAGTCGCGATCGATGGCGTGCCCGGGAACGATCTGGGGGCCTTTATGGACGGCCCGCAGATAGAGGTGATGGGCGACGCACAGGATGGCTGCGGGAACACGATGAACAGCGGCCTGATCGCCGTTCATGGATCGGTGGGAGACATCGCAGGGCACTCTATGCGGGGAGGCACGATTCTCGTTCGAGATAACGCGGGATATCGTGTCGGGATCCACATGAAAGAGTACGGCGAGCGGTGCCCGGCCATCGTCATCGGCGGCACGGCACAGCACTTTCTGGGTGAGTATATGGCCGGTGGCGTCATCCTTGTGCTGGGGCGTTCCCTCGAGACTGGCGACATCCATCCCTCTCGATATATCGGAACGGGCATGCATGGCGGCGTCATCTACCTCCGGGGCAAGTTTGATGAGCGCTTTCTCGGCAAAGAGGTCGGCGTGGCGCCGTTGGATGACGACGATTGGGCTACGGTGCGGCAGTACGTGTTCGCCTATGCCCGGTATTTTGACGAGGATCCAGAGCCTCTTTTGCGGGGGAGCTATGCCAAGCTGTATCCACGCACGCGTCGGCCGTACGGCCGCCTCTATGCCTACTGACCGAGTAGGGCGATGGCTGTAATGGGACAATTCAAGGTGCCACCCGTTGCACGAGGTGACGAGGCGCTTGCGGAAGTTCAGCGTCCTTCGATCAAGGCGATGGAGGGTGGCGGCCGCCCAGCGATGCTGGTCATGGAAGATGGGAGCATCTTTGAGGGTCGTTCGTTGGCTGCCGAGGGAGAGTGGGTTGGCGAGGTGGTCTTTGTCACCAGCATGTCAGGGTACCAGGAGACGATCACCGACCCCTCGTATTGGGGGCAGATGGTGGTGTTCACCTGCCCGCATATCGGGAACGTCGGTGTAAACGACGAAGATGGGGAGTCTCGTGGGCCACACGTACGGGCCGTACTGGCCAGACGTATCACGCACCGGCCGAGCAGTTGGCGCTCCCAGCGATCCCTGCTCGATGTGTTGCGAGAGCGAGGCGTGCCTGCGGTGGATATGGTGGACACGCGGCGCCTGACGCTGCTGTTGCGGCAATCGGGCGTAATGCGCGGCGCGCTCTCCACGTTGTACCTGGATGCCTCGCGGTTGGAACAGATGGCACGGAGTGCTCCGGACATGAGCACGCTGGCTCCTGTTGAGGAGGTCACGCTATCCGAACGATGCGAGTGGGATCATGCCGTGCCCGAAGGCTGGCGCGGGCGGGATCGCTCGACGTCAGCGGCGTCGGGGCGACGCGTGGTGGTGATCGACTGCGGCGTGAAGGAGAACATCCTGCGCCTGCTTGTGGGCCTGGGCGTTGCCGTAACCGTCGTTACGGCCGCCACCACGGCTGAGGAGGTACTGGCGCTGCATCCAGACGGCGTGCTCATATCCAATGGCCCGGGCGATCCCGAGCAGGCCATCTCGACTATCAATACCGCTCGAGCACTGATGGGGCGCGTGCCCCTCTATGGCATCTGCCTGGGACACCAGATCATCTGCCTGGCCGCAGGAGGCCGCACCTACAAGCTGCCTTTTGGACATCACGGGAGCAATCACCCTGTGCAGGATACGAGAACGGGGCGCGTGGCCATCACGAGTCAGAACCACAACTATGCCATAGATCCTGAGAGCCTCGCTGGCCTGCCCTATAGCGTGACGCACCTGAACCTGTTCGATCACACTATTGAGGGCATTCGCCATCGGACGCTGCCGATCGCCAGTGTCCAGTTCCATCCAGAGTCGTCCCCGGGACCTCACGATAGCCTGGATCTGCTCGATGATTTCGTCAGCTGGCTTGCTCCAAAGGGAGAAGACCATGCCTCCACGGACTGATCTGCACAAGATCATGCTGATCGGATCGGGGCCGATCGTTATTGGCCAGGCCTGCGAGTTTGACTATTCCGGTACCCAGGCCTGCAAGGCTCTACGCGAAGAAGGCTACCAGACGCTTCTGGTCAACTCGAACCCCGCGACGATCATGACCGATCCGCTGACGGCGGACGCTACGTATATCGAACCGCTCACGCTGCCGGTTCTGGAGCGCATCATCGAGCGGGAGCGGCCGGACGCGCTGTTACCCACCATGGGAGGGCAGACCGCTCTGAACCTAGCCATGGATCTGCACTCGTCCGGCGTACTGCAGCGATTCGGTGTGAGCCTGATCGGCGCTTCGGCGGAGGCCATCGCCCTGGCCGAGGATCGCGATCTTTTTAGGGCCGCGATGTCCGAGATCGGACTGGCCGTTCCACGCAGCCAGGCTGTGACCTCGCTATCAGAGGCTCGCGTGGCTCTGGCAGAAACGGGTCTGCCGGCCATCATCCGTCCCTCCTACACGCTGGGCGGCACAGGAAGCGGCATCGCGTACAACAGGGCCGACTTTGAGAGCATGGTCGTTCGCGGACTCGAACAGAGCCCGGTCAACCAGGTCCTGGTCGAGGAATCGGTGATCGGGTGGAAAGAGTTCGAACTCGAGGTCATGCGCGACGCCGATGATGGGTTCGTGGTGATTTGCTCGATCGAGAACCTGGACGCAATGGGCGTTCACACCGGCGACAGTATCACCGTGGCGCCGGCACAGACCCTCACGGACAAGGAGTATCAGCGGCTCAGGGACATGGCTCGGCTGGTGATGCAGAGGGTGGGCGTAGAGACCGGCGGATCGAACGTCCAGTTCGCGGTGAATCCATCCGACGGGCGGGTTCTGACCATCGAGATGAACCCCCGAGTCTCTCGCTCCTCAGCGCTGGCCTCCAAGGCCACTGGCTTTCCGATCGCCAAGATCGCCGCCAAGTTGGCCGTGGGTTACCGGTTGCACGAGTTGGCCAACGATATCACCAGGGTGACGCCTGCGTCCTTTGAGCCCGCGTTGGATTACGTTGTGGTCAAGGCGCCGCGTTGGAACCTGGACAAGTTCCCGAGCGCTGATCCCACACTGGGCACGCAGATGAAGTCCGTTGGCGAGGTCATGGCCATTGGGCGCACGTTTGGAGAGGCCCTGAACAAGGCTCTGTGTTCTCGCGAGGATGGTCACGACGGGCTCTTTGAGCGCGTCCCCACGAGCATGGATCTGGACGAGTTGCGCGCAAGCCTGCGTACGCCAACGGCGGAGCGGATCTTTGCCCTGGTGCCGGCGCTGGAGGCCGGTCTGACCGTGGCCGAGATCTCTGCTTTGTCGGCGTTCGATCCCTGGTTCGTGGACGAGATCGATGGCCTCCGCCGCTTGAGAGACCGGATCGTCGGACGGTCTCTCAAGAGCCTGACGGCGGGGCTACTGAGAGAGGCCAAGCTGAACGGCTTCTCCGACGCGCTGATCGGCCGCCTTCTCAGGCCTGCGCACACGGAGGCGGAGGTGCGGCAGAGACGACTGGCTCTCGAGATTCGCCCGGTATACAGCCGCGTGGACACCTGCGCAGCAGAGTTCCCGGCCCATACGCCCTATCTGTACAGCACCTACGAGTCGATCTGCGAGGCGGAGCCAACGGACAGGCGGAAGCTTCTGGTGGTGGGAAGCGGCCCCAATCGGATCGGCCAGGGCATCGAGTTCGACTATTGCTGTACGCAGGCCTCATTCGCTTTCCGGGAACTCGGTTACGAGACGATCATGGTGAACTGCAACCCGGAAACGGTGTCCACCGACTATGACACGAGCGATCGCCTCTACTTTGAGCCCCTCACGTTGGAACACATCCTGAACATCATTGATCTGGAGCGGCCGGAGGGCGTGATCGTCCAGTTCGGCGGGCAGACGCCCCTGAAACTGGTGAAACGACTGGCCGGAGCCGGTGTGCCCATCCTGGGCACCGGAGCCGACGCGATGGATCTGGCCGAAGACCGCGAGCGCTTTGGGGCGCTGATGCGCGATATCGGGCTGCCGATGCCGGCCCATGGGGTAGCGCGCTCATTGCCGGAGGCCGCGGCCGTCGCCGATCGGATCGGCTACCCCGTGATCGTGCGGCCTTCGTATGTGCTCGGCGGCCGCGCCATGGCGATCGTGTACTCTTCTGAGGAGCTTTTGCGCTATGCGCGCTCGGCCGTTCAGGTCTCCGAGGATGGCCCCCTTCTGATCGATCGCTATCTTGAGGGCGCGATCGAGCTCGATGTCGACTGCGTCTGCGACGGTGTAGCCGTTCGCATCGCGGCGATCATGGAGCAGATCGAGCTGGCCGGTGTGCACTCTGGAGATAGTGCGTGTGTTATCCCTACGGTCGCCGTTCCGGAGCGGACGCTCCGCACCATCCGTGACTACACCCGAAAGCTGGCGCTGGCTCTAGGCACCGTGGGCTGCCTGAACATTCAGTATGCTGTTTTGGGAGATACCGTCTACATCCTCGAAGCCAACCCGCGTGCGTCGCGGACGCTCCCATACGTCAGCAAGGCTACCGGTGTGCCCTGGGTGCGGGTGGCCTGTCGCGTGCTCGCGGGCGAGTCGCTTGACGCCATGGGTGTGCCCGCGGAGCCCACCCTGGAAGGCTACTTTGTTAAGGAGGTTGTGCTCCCCTTTGACCGGTTCCCTCGCGAGCCCGTGATCCTCGGCCCGGAGATGCGATCGACAGGCGAGGTGATGGGTATGGATGCGGAGTTTGGGTTCGCCTACGCCAAGGCACAGATGGCCGCGGGTAACTCGCTCCCAACGTCCGGCACCGCCTTTCTCAGCATCGCAGATGGAGACAAGGATGCTCTCGTCGCCGTGGCCACCACCCTCAGCGGCCTGGGCTTTCGCCTTCTGGGGACACGGGGTACAGCGGAGCACCTGAGGGGGCGAGGCCTTGCCGTGGAAACGGTGAACAAGGTGAGCGAGGGGCGCCCAAACGGCGAGGATTTGATCATCAACGGCGAGATTGACTTGATGATCAATACACCGCTGGGGAGCCGTTCCGTGACTGATGAGCACCGTCTGCGCCAGGCTGCTATCGCACATCGTGTGCCGGTTATCACCACTCTATCGGCTGCTAAAGCAGCTGCCTCGGCAATCTCCTCCATCAAGGCGGGGCAGCTATCGGTGCATAGTCTGCAGGAGTATGGGCATGGTCGCAAGGAATAGGCACACGACCGTGCGGGAAGTCCGCGATCTGGCCCTGGGGACCGCGGCTGAGATGGTCGCTGGTGCGCAGGGGCTCGATCGCGAGGTCCTCTGGGTCACCGGACTGCGCGCCACGTACCCGCTCTTTCCGGATCTGGATGCCGGACACCTGGCGATCGGCAGCCCTGAGGTGGCCCGCCGCATCGATGCCCAGCTGTCTCTGAGCTATCTCATCAACGAGCTGGCTCGGGCCCAGGCGGCGGCTCTGGTGATCGATGAGACGCCTTCGCAGGACGCCGTGGATCTGGCCAATGAGCTGGGCCTGCCTCTGTTCCGAGTTCCTCCTTCGTCCGACTTGCGGCAGCTGGAAAGGGAGACCCTGCGTGCGGTGCTGGATCGCGAGGGACAGGAGGCTCGGAGGGCAGAGGAGTGGAGGCAGAGCTACCACGAGCTGCTATCGGCCCGTGGTGCTGGCGCCGTGGTTCAGCGCCTTGCCGAAGAGTTTGACATAGAGGTCGAGTTGCGTGATACGGCGGATAACACGCTGCAGTGCGCCGGAAAGGACGGGGACGGCGGACACTTGGGGAAGCGCATGGCGGACTACCCCGTGATGGTCGCCGGAAGGGAACTCGGCTGTATCCGCGTTCTCGGACTGGAGCAGGCCTCCTCTCTGCTACCGATCGCGGCCAGACAGGCGGCCGAAGTGTGCGCGCTCGAGATGATCCAGGCCTGTATTCGCCAGGAGGCGGAGGACCAACTCGGTGCGGAACTGGTGACGGATCTGGTATCCTCGCACTCGGACGTGGAGGGGGTGCTCGGACGGCTCACGCGCCAGGGGTATGATGTCTCTCCCGGGCGCAGGCATGTGGCAATTGCCCTGGGAGTCACCGCCAAGCGGGCGTCCGCGCTAGATTCGATAGCCGCCGGCCTGGAGAGCGATCTGCGCTTTGCGGCAAGGCGCGAAGGCGTGTGCACCTTGCTGCTGGGCTATCAGGACACGCGTCTTTGCCTCGTCTCTTTCCCCGCTGAGGTGAGCGATCAGAGAGTCCGGTCGTGGACTGCGCAGGCCGCGGGCCCTCTTGCTTCGCGAGAGTGTCGAGTGGCCGTCAGCCGTGCCGTATCTGGTGCGACGGCCTTGCCTCAAGCGGTGCAGCAGGCCCTGGCCTGCGAGGCGATGGGCAGACGTATGCGGGATTGGTCCGGTCCGCTGTACTATGCCGATCTCGGCCTCTATCGCCTTCTTCTCGGCCTGCGCGATCAATCCGAAGTGCAACGGTTCTACAGCGATACCCTCGGGCCCCTGGTGGCCTATGACGGTGACCACAACACCGATCTCGTGGGAACGCTGGCCGCCTTCTTTGAGCAGAACACAAACGCCAGCGAGACGGCACGCCGGCTGTTCATTCACCGCAACACCCTCAACTACCGGATGCAGCGCATTTCCGAGATCGTCGGGCTGGACCTCGATAGTGCGGACACGCGCCTGGCCCTTCAGGTCGCGCTGAGAATTCACTCTCTGATGGGTTCAGGCGGGTTCGTTGTGCAATGTGCACAGGATGGCGCGGGCATTCCTCGGTATCCTTGAACGATGCCCTAACCAGGGCACCGGGCTACTATTCTTTCGAGTTTCAGCATGTCAGGAGGTTGTATGGTTGCCACAAGTCAGGAGTCGATCATCAAGGCGGTTCGGGACAACGGGGTCCGCTTCATCAGTCTGCAGTTCACGGACATCATGGGCACCGTCAAGACCATCACCGTGCCTGTCAGCCAGCTCGAGAATGTGATGCAGAACGGCATCTGGTTCGATGGATCATCGATCCAGGGCTTTGTCCGCATCAGCGAGAGCGACATGTTTCTGCGCCCGGACCTGAACACGTTCGCGATCATCCCCTGGCTGAACAGCACCCATGGCACGGCGCGCTTTGTGTGTGACGTGTTCACGCCCGATGGCGTGCCCTTTGTGGGCGCTCCGCGGACCATCCTTGCCTCCGCCATGGCCGAGGCGGCATCGATGGGGTATGAATACCGGGTGGGCCCGGAACTCGAGTTCTTTCTCTTTGAGACCAACGATGCCGGAACGCCCATTCCGGGGGCGGCCCACGATGATGCGGGCTACTTTGACCTGACCGCTGACCGAGGCTCGCTCGTGCGCGATGATATGATCAACGCGCTTGAGCCATTCGGTATCGATGTGGAGGCGGGGCACCACGAGGTGGCCAACGGCCAGCACGAAATCGACTTTCGCTACGGGCATGCCCTCACGACGGCTGACGCTGCGGTAACCTTCAAGTATGTATTGAAGGCGATCGCCAAGCAGCATGGGGTGTATGCGACCTTTATGCCCAAGCCCATACGGGGCATCAACGGATCGGGAATGCACGTGCATCAGAGCCTGGCGGACACGGAGACAGGGACCAACCTGTTCTACGACGGGGATGACAAGTACGGCCTGTCCAAACTGGCCAAGCACTTTATCGCAGGGCAGCTCGCCCACGCACGGGGAATGGCCGCCGTACTGGCGCCCTTGGTCAACTCCTACAAGAGACTCGTGCCCGGTTATGAGGCCCCTGTCTATATCTCCTGGGC
>Ga0123332_1003879_pt1 | contig 13418 bp, 12 predicted proteins | sample BioC12SIPDNA_4_FD_89958 | JGI IMG/M metagenome (GOLD analysis project Ga0123332, IMG submission 89958) | Anaerobic biogas reactor microbial communites from Washington, USA - Biogas_R2_A C12 SIP DNA | ecosystem: Engineered > Bioreactor > Anaerobic > Unclassified | place: Washington, USA...
ATGACCCAGGCCGAGTTTGAGAGCGCCGTCTTCTGTTCCGACATCGGCCACAGCGCCACCTACAGCGATACGAGCGGCGTCTGGAAGGGGCTGCCCCTCTGGTTCCTCGTCGGTTGGGTCGATGACGTGACTAGCCATGGCCCCGGCGCCTTCAACGACGATCTCGCCGCCCTCGGCTACGACGTCAGGGTGATTGCCAGCGATGGCTTCAGTTACACGTTCCCCATCTCGGATGTGGCCCGCAACGAGAACATCGTTGTGGCCTACATGCTCGACGATGCGGAGCTGGCGCCGGATTCATACCCGCTCAGGCTGGTCGGAAGTGACCTGACCTCGGGCAAGCAGAAGGTGAGGCAGATCGTCAGGATCGAACTCCTTAATCTGCCGGAGTTTCGTGTATTCCTGCCGTTGATCGGCAAGAGCTATTGAGCGCCCGTCTCGATCGCGCCGATCGGAACGGCTGCTGAGAAGAGGACGGGGGAGGACGACGAGTCGCCGCCCTCCCCCGTGAGGTGAACGATCGACCCAGACGGCGGATGCTGTCTGGCGTTCGGCGCTATCTGGAAACCGGCGACCGTAACCGGTAGTCTTTGGAGGACGGCATGGTCATCAGATCAATAAGGATCCTTGTTGGACTGGTGCTGGTACTGTCGGTTGCGCTCATCCCGACCCGTCCGGTTGCGGCAGATGCGACCGCCTCGATACGCATCGTCAAGTACGCCCGCGACGGCGTCACCATTCTGGGCGAGCGAACCATCAGCTACACGGAGATGCAGTCCCAGTTGCCTGTGCAGGGCGATGGGGCCAGGACCTACTATCATCAGGGCCCCACCTTTGACGACGCCAACCTGTGGGATCCCGATGAGTCGCTGAATCTGAAGATCAAGGGAGCGCTGCAGGGTACAGATCTCCGTGACCTGTGCAATCTCGTGGGCGGGATGTCTGCGGGCGACACGGTCCGGATCACGGCCTCCGATGGGTTCGGCAAGACGTTCGACTACGCCAATGTCTACAACCCGGCTCCCCGGCAGGGCAAGATCGTCATCGCCTGGTATTCCGACCAGGGCGGCTATGTGCCGGCGTGGGGCGATGGCATGATGTTGGCGTTCTTCGCCGAGACGACCAATGCCGCCGGGCAGTATGTGTTCGGCAACGAGGACATGCGCCAGACGCTCCCGGAGAGCCGGTGGCATTACTACGACATCTACCCATCCTCCAACGGGTACACGATCAAGAACATCAGCGAGATCGCCATCTACTCCAATATCGGCGCGGCGGCGAGCCCGGAGCGGGAACGCGCAGACCTGAACGTCACGGCAACGGTGGTCCTGCCGGAGGTGGGCATCTCGCTGAGCCGAAGCGCGGTCGACTATGGGGAGGTCGAGCCGGGTGGGACCTCGCCCGTTGTCGATGTGGGCATCACGAACACTGGCTCCCGGCGCGTCGCAGTGACGCTGGAAGTGCAGGGCAAGAGCGACGTCGCTCAGAGATTCTACGAGCGTTCGTTCTTCGTCGATGGCGTCGCCTACGCTGGCCGCAGCTCGGCAGTGGCGACTATCGGCAAAGGCCTGACGAAGAATCTGACCACCCAACTGAGGGTCCCGCTGGACTGGGACGAGGGAGGGCGACAGGACGCTCTGTTCATCTTCTGGGCGGAGGCGACGGATTGACCTTGAGGCTCGGGGCCGCCCTCACGTGGGCGGCGCTCATTACGATGGGACTGGCGGGTCTTGCGCCTGGAACGGGCGTGGCGGCCCGCGCCGGCGACGTCGCGCCCCTCTGGGGCCCGTACATCACCCGCACGACCGAGACCGGCGCCGCCATCAACTGGAAGACGGAGGGGCCGACCTGGGGCGTGGTGCAGTACGCGACGGAGGAGCAGTACACGCTCCACGGCGGCTTCGAGAACTCCGTGGTCGACTCGGAAGCCCGGCAGCTGCATCAGGTCAGCCTCGAGGACCTCGAGCCTGCCGAAGCCTACCGCTACCGGGTCTGGATACTGGGCCCCGACGTGCGCCCGGATGCCTTCGCCGCGCAGGCGGGCTCCGACGTCGCGCTGTGGCTGCAGCGCAACGGCTCGACCACCCGGGAGGGCGGGTTCAGGACGCTGGGAGGGGACGCCTTCACCTTCATCGTCTACGGCGATACGCAGGAGCAGACCCCCTGGTTCACACAGATGGACAGGCACAAACTGGTCGCCGACTACATCGCTCAGGAGGAGGACGTCGCGTTCGTCGTGCACCTTGGGGATTTCACCTACGATGCGGACGATGTTGCAGGTTGGGACGCGTTCTTCGAAGCGGCCCGTGAGATGCTGGCCAATAACACGCTCTATCCCGTGATAGGCAACCACGAGAACAACTCGCCAGTCTACGACGAGATCTTCGGCATGCCCCAGGTCTATCGCTTTCGCTCCGGCGCGGCGCGGTTTCTCGTGCTCGACACCAATAGTTGGGCCGACTACGAGGCGCAGAAGCGTTGGCTTCAGGATGAGCTCAGCGCGCCATCCCAGTGGGATTTTGTCTTCTATCACCACCCCGCCTACAGCTCCGACACCCGGAACTACGGGGGCTGGGAGCTGTCGCGCAGCTATTGGGAGGACGTGCTGGTCGAGGCGGGTGTGACTGCCGTGTTCAGCGGCCACGTTCACGCGTACGAGCGCTACCGGGTGCGTGGGCTGAACCACTTCGTGGTGGGCACTGGCGGCGGGGCGCTGGCCGATCTGAGCGCTGAGGCACCCGCAGGCAGCCAGAACCGCCTGGCCAAGACGCTGGGCTACGCCAGGGTGACCGTGGACCACGAACGGGTCGTCGTCAGCTTCATCAAGGCAGCCCGCGTCTCGGACGATAATCGTCAGGTGCTGGAGGTCTATCCCTTCGGCAGCGTCCTTGAATCGGTCACCCTCGAGCCAGGCGGGGGGGGCGGACTCCCGCTGAGCCCTGAGGGCGAGTTCAGGGTGTCGCCGGTGTCACTGCGCCTCGATGTCGACCGCGGCGGCAGCCGCCGCTTCAATGTGCGGATCACCTCCAGCCGCGATGCGCAAGTCTATGTGGACACCGAGGACCTTCCGTTTGACGTGCAGCCAACCACCCTACAGATGCGGGGGTCAGAGCAGGCGCAGCGGGTTGAGCTGGAGCTGTTCAGCGACGGGACCGTTCCCGACGGCGAGTACCAGGGGAAGATCACGTTCCTGTGTGACGCGGGGACTCACGTCGCCCTCGGCGTCAAGGTCGGGACCACGGTCACTCAGACCGGACAGGGGGCGCGGTGGCCTGGAAGCGGACTGACGGACAACCTGGTCCTGATCGTCGCGGTCGTTGTTGTCGCGGCCGCCAACGCGGGCGGCTATGTGGCCTACCGAAAATACAAGGCTCGGATAGATGGAGCGAAGGACGCCAGAGAGGATGAGTAAACTCGCGATTCGGTTTCTGTTGTTGGCTGGTCTGCTGGCCCTGCTGGGTGGTTCCCCACCGTCCGCTCTCGCGGCTGGAGCGACCACTGAGCTTCAGATCATCAAGTACGCGGCGGATGGGACCACTGTCCTCGCGGAGATGACAGTCTCGTACGAGTGGATGGAGGAGCATCTGCCGGTCCACGGTGATGGCGCCACACACTACTACCATCAGGGCCCCGTGTTCGAGGGCGAGATGTGGGACCCGTCGGAGACCCAGAACCTGAAGGACAAGGGCGCCGTGATGGGCGCGAATGCCCGCGACCTGTGCGACCTTGTGGGGGGCATGGCGCCCGGTGACGAGGTGAGCTTCGTGGCGGTTGACGGCTGGCACACGGAGTTCGCTTACGAGAACGTCTACGAGCCGCTGGAGAGGCAGGGGCCGATCGTCCTGACCTGGTACAACGGCGCTGAGCCTGAATCTGGCGAGAAGTACGGGACCGGCTATCCGGGCCTCGAAGGGTACCACACCGCGATGCAGATTGTCTTCATGGCCGGCACGACGAACGACGCGGGCCAGTATGTCTTCGGCAACGATGATATGCGCGTGTGTCTGCCTCAGGAGGAGTACCAGCACTTCTACCAGGGCCTGCCCAGCACCAACGGGCTGTCGGGCAAGTGGATCGATCGCCTGATCATCTACTCGCAGGAGGACGCGTCGTCTGCGGGGGCCTCATCGCAGCCCAGCTCGGCCGAGCCGCAGTCCGACACGGCCGGCGTAGGGGCCGGGCCCGAGACATCCCAGTCGGGGAGCGCCGGCCTCCTGACCCCTCTGCTGTGGGTGGCCCTGGCATGCGGCGTCATCGGCCTGGCGCTGATCCTGTTCGCATTCTATCGTCTGCGGAGGCGCTAAACTGAGAAGTCTATTTGCACGCGAGTCCAGAAGTACGCTGTTCATCCTGCTGGCCGGACTGCTTTTCCTGGCCGGCGCGCTGTTGGTCGGCGCGCGGGTGTGGGTGGGACGCGGACAGACCGAATCCGTGGAATGGGAGCTCACCCTCACCGGCCGCGAGGGGCAACAACTGACCCTCTCCTATGAAGAGCTGCTGTCGCTGTCCGATGTGGAGACCACGGGGGGATTCTTCTCCTCCGTCGGCGTCGTCTACGGGCCGTACACGGTCCGGGGAATCCGGCTTGAGACGCTGCTGGATCTGGTCGGCGGCATAACGCCATCCGACGTCCTGCTCGTGGCCGCCAGCGATGGCTACTCCGCCGTGTTCGACTACCGGCAGCTCCACGGCGAGATCGACACGTTCGAGACGGGCACGCTGAGGCTGGTTCCACAGGGCGCCATCGAGTTTCTCCTGATTGTGGAGCAGGACGGGGCGCCGCTGGCCGAGAGCGACGGCAAGCCGTTGAGGTTGGCGGTCACCAGCCCCGATGGCCTCCTCACCGAGGGCCACTGGTGGGTCAAGTGGGTCAATCACCTGGAAGTTCGCACCCTCACGCAGGCCAACGGCGCCGCGAGATGAGCGCATGAACTGGCGGACTTACGGACAGCGTCTGCTTGTGGCGCTCCTGGCGGGTAGCTTCCTGTCGCTGACTCCCACGGCGTGCAGTCCGGCGGCCCAGGAGCCGGTCGAGCTGAAGGTGATCTGCGCTGGCAGCCTGATGGCGCCGTTCACTGAGGTCGAGAAAGCGTACGAGGCGCAGAACCCACGCGTCGATGTCCTGACCGAGGGCCACGGCAGCGTCCAGGTGATCCGGTACGTCACTGAGCTTGAATCCGGGGCGGATGTCATCGCGGTCGCGGACCACTCGCTGATTCCAGCGATGATGTACAACGTCCACATGCCGGACAGCAGTCGTGGCTACGCCGATTGGTATATCCAGTTCGCCACGAATACGCTGGGCCTCGCCTATACCTCCGACAGCAGATACGCTGATGAGATCACCGTTGACAACTGGTACGAGATCCTCTCGCGTCCCGATGTGCGGCTGGGCGTGCCCGACCCGCGGTTTGATGCCTGCGGGTACCGAGCTCTCATGGCGTGCTGGCTCGCGGGCCTCCTGTACGACGATGCCGACCTCTTCCACGCTGTGTTGGGCGATTTCGAGTACCCGATCTCGCCGCAGGTACAGGATCGTCAGTGCACGATTCTTGTGCCCGAGATCATCAGGCCCCAGAAGGTGAGCGTCCGAGGATCGAGCGTGGTGCTGCTTGGCATCCTGGAGTCGGGCGACATCGACTATGCCTTCGAGTACAAGAGCGTAGCCCAGCAGAGGGGCCTCCAATTCTTGGAGTTCCCCCCCGAGATTAACCTCGGATCCGATGATTTCCGAAGCCTCGGCTATGACCTCCGGGTAAAGATCGACTACCAGCGGTTCGCGTCACTGATCCCGGACTTCGTCTGCCAGGAGATCCTGTACGGTGTGACGATACCGGCCAACAGCCCCCATCCCGAGGAGGCGCTGGACTACCTCAAGTTCCTGTTGGGCCCCGAGGGACGGAGGATATTCGCCGAACACCACCATCCGTTCGTACCGTTTGTCGTCGATCGGCCGGAGCATCTCCCGGATGATCTGGGATATCTGCTGGGATCGGGGCAGTGACCGGCGGCCGCGGACCCGTGTCGAGCTTCAGGCGCCTGCGGGCGTGCGCCGCCTGGATCGCGCGGCGCGGGCTCACCGGCGTCTTCATGCTCCTCGGCCTCGCCATCTTCCTGTTCATCACCGTGCCGCTGCTCAAGATGCTGCTGTCCTCGGCAGCGGAGCCCCATATATTCTGGCAGACGCTCGTCGACCGGCAGGTTGTTGCGGCCATCTGGCTCACGCTCTACGCTGCGCTCATCGCCACAGCGGTGGGCTTCCTCCTGGGCGTCCCGCTGGCCTACCTGCTGGCCCGGTGCGAGTTCGCCGGCAAGAAGCTGGTCGAGGGACTGATCGATGTCCCCATCGTCGTACCGCACACCGCCGCGGGCATCGCGCTGCTCTTCGTGTTCGGGCGATCGTTCGCTGTCGGCAGCGCGTTCGAGAGGATCGGCGTCACGTTCGTCGATTCGACCGCCGGGATCGTCGTTGCCATGCTGTTCGTCAGCGTCCCCTTCCTGATCGACTCGGCCAAAGAGGGGTTCAGGGGCGTCGATGTGCGGTTGGAGCGGGTGGCGCGCACGCTGGGTGCAACGCCCTGGCAGGTGTTCGTGCATATCTCATTCCCCCTGGCGTGGCAGAGCATCGTGGCGGGCGGAATCATGATGTGGGCGCGCGGCATCAGCGAGTTCGGCGCTGTCGTCATCCTCACCTATCACCCGATGATCGCGCCCGTCCTTGTCTTCGAGCGCTTCGAGGCGTTCGGCCTGGACTACGCACGCCCGGTCGCCGTTCTGCTGATCATCGTCAGTGCGCTCGTGTTCGTCGCCTTACGCGTGCTCACCGGGCGAGGTCGGCGGACGTGATCGAGATCCGGAACCTCTCGGTCGTACTCGGCGCCTTCGCGCTCCACGGCGTCAACCTCGCGGTGCAGACAGGCGAGTACTTCATCATGCTCGGCCCCACTGGCGCTGGCAAGACCGTGCTGCTCGAGTCGATCGCCGGGGTTCAGCCCATTCTGTCCGGCGAGATCTGGCTGGGCGGTAGAAACGTCACCCAACTGGAGCCCGAGCAGCGGCGGGCGAGCATCGTCTATCAGGATCACATGCTCTTCCCGCACTACACGGTGCGCGAGAACGTCACCTTTGGGCCGAGAATGCGCCGTCAGGCGCCCGCCCAGGTCGCGGCCGCGCTGGAGCGGGCCGTCGCGCTGCTGGGGATCGAGCGCCTGCTCCACAGGAGGCCCGACACGCTCAGCGGCGGCGAGAGACAGAAGGTCGCGCTGGCCAGGGCGATTGTCACCGACCCGGAGGTGCTTCTGCTGGATGAGCCTCTCGGCGCGTTGGACCCTCAGACCCGTGAGGGCGTCCAGCAGGAACTGATCAGGCTCCAGGCCGAGCTGGGTATCACGGTCCTGCACGTCACCCACGATTTCGAGGAAGCGGTCATCATGGGAGACCGCATCGCCGTGATCGGCGACGGGGCGATCAGGCAGGTGGGCGCACCGGACGAGGTGTTCCGGCATCCCAACTCCGAGTTCGTCGCGCGCTTCACGATGACGAGCAACGTGTTCGCCGGGGCGGCGGTCAAGGAGGACGGTGGGAGAGCGGTCTTCATCGTTGACGGCGTCCGCATCGTGACCGGCGCTGACCTGGAGGGGCCCTGTCACGCGTCTATCCGCCCCGAGGACATCCTGATCGCCGACGCTGCCGCAGCCGCGTTTCCCGACGATGGGTGCAATCGCTTCACCGGCGTGATCACGCAGATCGTCCAGAAAGGCTCGGTCGTTCTGGTCACCGCCGCTCTGCCGCCGCCCCTGGTATGCCTGCTCACCCGCCGTGCATACGGGGAGATGGGCCTGCGTGTGGGTCAGGCCGTGCGCCTCACCGTCGCGCCGTCCGCCGTGCATCTCTTCCGCGGCTAGGCGCTCCCCGGCCGCTCGGGCCGGATCACCCGCCGCCTTGCCAATCGGCCCATTGCGCGTACAATCGATCCCGTAGTCAGGGTCCGCCGCCGCACACCTCGAACCGATCCTGCAGGCTGCCCATCGCGTGGTGACGGAATGAATGCGCCCCTGTTGTCCACCAAGTTCTACATCCCAGCGCTCCGCGCCGAGTGGGTTTCCCGCCGGCGCCTGCTCGAGCGCCTCGACGAGGGGCGGCGGCTGGGGCGCGGCCTCACACTCGTCGCGGCGCCCGCCGGCTATGGCAAGACGTCGCTCATCGCAACGTGGGCGCGCCAGGGCGACTGGCCCGCCGCCTGGCTCTCGCTCGACGAGAACGACGACGACCCGATCCGCTTCTGGACCTACGCTATCGCCGCTCTCCAGACCGTGCGGCCCGACGTCGGCGAGACCACGCTCGCGATGATCCGCGCTATGCCGCCGTCGCCCATCGACGCGGCGCTGACCGCGCTCATCAACGAACTGGCCGAGGATCCTGCGCCGGTCGTCCTCGTGCTCGACGACTATCAGGTAATCCGCACGCCCGCGATTCACGATGGCGTCGCCTTCCTCATCGAGTACCCGCCGCCGCAGATGCACCTGGTGCTCTCCACGCGCATCGATCCGCCGCTGAACGTCGCCCGGCTGCGCGTCAACCGGCGGATGACCGAGGTGCGCGCCGGCGACCTGCGGTTCACGCCCGACGAGGCGGCGCGCTTCCTCAATGACGTGAGCGGGTTGGGTCTCTCGTCCGATGACATCGCGGCCCTCGAGATCCGCACCGAGGGCTGGATCGCCGGGCTGCAGGTCGCGGCGATGGCCATGCAGGGGCGGGATGACGTGCCCGGGTTCATCGACGCGTTCAGCGGGAGCCACCGGCATATCCTCAGCTATCTGATTGAGGAGGTGTTCCTCCGCCAGCCGGCGCACGTACAGGATTTCCTCCTGCGCACGTCCATCCTCAATCGTCTCAGCGGGTCGCTGTGCGACGCCGTCCGGCGGAGCCTGGATGCGTCCCGCGGCGCCCCTCAGGAGCCTGCCGCGGCCGGGCCCGGCTCCGGGCAGGAGATCCTGGAGGAGCTGGAGGCCTCCAACCTGTTCGTCGTGCCGCTGGACGAGGCGGGTCGCTGGTACCGCTACCACCACCTTTTCGCGGACGCACTCCGCGCCCGGCTTCAGCGCGACGCCTCCGGGGACGAGATCCAGGCCCTGCATCGCGCGGCCAGCGACTGGCACGAGCGGCGCGGCCACATCGATGAGGCGGTGGGGCACGCGTTCCGCATCGAGGACTACGAGCGGGTGGGGGGGCTGATCGAGCGGCACGCCGGCCCCATGATCGGCCGCAGCGAACTGACGACGTTGCTGCGGTGGCTTGGGGCTCTGCCCGACGGCGTGGTTCGGACGTCGGCCACGCTCAGTATGATCTACGCCTGGGCGCTGCTGGCCAGCAGCCAGATTGACGCGGTCGAGCCCAGGCTGCGTGACGTCGAGCACGCGCTGGGGATCGTCGCCGACCGCGTCGCTGACCCGGCGGAGCTCCCGCCCGACCTGCGGGGGGCGCTGGGCGAGCTACTCTGCGTGCGGGCGAACCTGGCGTTCCACGGCGGCGATCTGTCGCGCGTCCTGGCTCTGTCTCAACGGGCAGCCGGCTGCCTCGACGACCGCATGGGGACGAGCGTCTTCCACTCGCCGGCCGTCCTCCGCAGTGTGATCGCGTTCAACACCGCGCTGGCCCACGAATACAGCGGCGACTTGGACCAGGCCAGCGACATGTTCGAGCGGACGATCTCGCTCAGCATCTCGGTGGAGAATCCGCATCTGGTGATGATCTCGTTCAGCCATCTGGCGACCATTCAGCAGGTCCAGGGGCGCCTGTACCTGGCGGACGAGACGTGCCGGCGGGCCATTCGGTTCGCTGAGGAAAGCGCGTCGCCGCCCTCGCCCTTCCTGGGCCTCGTCTACGTCGCGCTGGGCGCGGCGCTGCTCGAGTGGAACGAGCTGGAGCGGGCAGAGGAGGCGCTCAACCGGGGCGTCGAGCTGGCGCGGCCGTGGAACACCTGGGAGACGCTGGTGGCCGGCGCCATCAGCCAGGCCCGGTTGATGGCGGCGCGGGCCGAGTGGGACGCGGCCGACCGGCTGCTGGATGATCTGGCCGGCGCGCTGCCGCTGCTTCAGGCGCCGTGGGGCATGCCGCGCATCCGGGCCGAGCAGGCGCACCTGGCCGTCCGCCGGGGCGACCTGGGCGCGGCGCGGACCTGGTTGGCCGAGCTCGATCTGACGGGCGACCGCGATCCGCCTTTCGGACGCGAGCCCGAGGCCATCGTCCTGGCGCGGGCGCTGGCCGTGGTCGGCCGGCCCGAGGCGGCCCGCCGTCTCTGCGACCGGCTGTTCGAGGCCGCCCAGGCGGGCGGGCGGTTGGGGCGCGCCGTCGAGGTGCTGGCGGTGCGCGCGCTCGCGCTCGACGCGCAGGGTGAGGCTGGCGCGGCGCTCGCCGACGTGCGCCGCGCGCTGACGCTGGCTGAACCGGAGGGCTATATCCGAGTCTTCGTGGACGAGGGCGTCGCGATGGCGCGCCTGCTGCAGCGGGTCGGCGTGGCGCCGCGGTACGTCGCACGGCTCCTGGCCGCCTTCCCGCCCACGCCGCCGCCCGCCGCCGCCGCGGTCCAGGCCGTTTCGTCCCCAGCGTCAGAGCTTGTCGAGCCCCTCAGCGATCGGGAGCTGGAGACGCTGAGGCTGATGGCCCAGGGGCTGACGAATCAGGAGATTGCCGAGGCGCTCACGCTGTCGGTCAACACGATCAAGACCCACGCCCGCAATATCTACGGCAAACTCGGCGTCAGCAACCGCACCGAGGCCGCCGCCCGCGCCCGGGAACTGCGGTTGATCTCGGCGCGCTGACCGCGCCGCTCCCTCTCGCCCGATCCCGCATCGCCCAGACGGGTATCGGGGACGCGCGCCCATCGTCCGCTCACCCGCCGTGGTCCGGCGGAATCACCCGCGCAATCATCCTTCTGGGCGCTGACGGCCCCGCCTTCTCCTGCTATACTGACATCAGCTTCAAGAGACTGTGAGTCGATCGATCAGGAGGGATGACGTGCAGGAAACAGGAGCGACGCTGACGCTGATACTCAAGGCCGTCGCGATGGCGATGGGTGTGGCGGTCCTGGTGCTGGGTGCGCTGGGCGCCGCCGCGGCGAACACCCTGGTGATGCTGCTGGGCATCGGGCTGTCCGCGCTGGCCCTCGCTGCGTTTCAGAAGTGAAGGAGTGAGTCATATGAATGAGGTAGTGCTTCGAATCGAGGGATTCCGCAAGACTTACGGCGATCTCGTCGCCGTGGAAGACCTGAGCCTGACGGTGTACCGGGGTGAGATCTTCGGCTTGCTGGGGCCCAACGGCGCCGGCAAGACCAGCACATTGGAGTGTCTGGAGGGGCTGCGCAAGCCGGACGGCGGCGCGCTCGACATCCTCGGCGTCGACCCCGCGCGCCAGCCGGGCCGGCTGCGCGATCTGATCGGCGTCCAGCTCCAATTGGCCGGGCTGCCCGGATCTATGACGGTTCGAGAGGCCATGCGTTTCTTCTCGGCCTACCACCGCGTCGCCCCACGGGACGATCTGCTGGCGCGGCTGGGATTGGGCGAGAAGATGAACAGCCAGTACAGCGAGCTGTCCACCGGACAGCAGCGGCGCCTGGCGTTAGCGCTGGCGGTGGCGCATCGTCCGCCGGTCGTCTTCCTGGATGAACCCACCGCCGGGCTCGACGTCGAATCGCGGGCCGAGCTCCACGCCATGATGCACGAGCTGCGTGACGCGGGCGCGACGATCCTGCTCGCCACGCACGATATGGCCGAGGCCGAGAAGATGGCCGACCGCGTGGCGATCCTGTTGCGCGGCCGGGTCGCCGCGGCCGGCTCGCCGCGCGAGCTGACCGCCGCCGGTGCGGGGATGACCAAGGTCTCCATTCGGACCGAACAATCGCTGCTGTTTCAGAATGGGGCGCAGTTCCCCGCGGCCGAGCGGCACACCGTCGCCGACGACTACACCGTCTACTTCAGCACGGATCCCGGCGCGACGGTGTCGGCCATCCTCGATCACGTCACAACACACGGCGACCGGCTGATCGACCTGCGCGTCGAGCGTCCGTCGCTGGAGGAACGGTTCCTTGAGATCACGCACACAGGAGGCGCCCGATGACTGCCTTTGCCCACCACTTCGCCTACGAGTTCAAGACGGGGCTGCGCAACCCAACCCTGATGTTGATGAATTACCTGTTCCCGCTCGCGTTCTACGCCATGATGGGCCTGGTCATGATCGAGATCAACCCGCTCTTCACGGACACGATCGTCCCAGCCATGGCGGTGTTCGTGGCTATGGTCAGCACAGTCCTGGGGCTGCCCGGTCCGCTCGTCGAGTCCCGCGAGGCCGGTATCTACCGCAGCTACAAGGTGAACGGCGTCCCGGCGCTTTCGATCCTCTCGATCCCGGCGCTTTCGACGATCTTCCACGTCCTGATTGTGACCGCGATCATCATCGTCACCGCCTCGCCGTTCTTCGGCGGCGTGCTGCCCGAGAGCTGGGGCGGCTTCGCGGGCGTCACGCTTGTGATCGTGTTCGCTATGGGCGCGTTGGGGTTACTCATCAGCGTCGTCGCCGGCGGGTCGCGTTCGACCGTGCTCTTCTCCCAGCTCATCTTCCTGCCATCCACGCTGATCAGCGGGCTGACCATGCCGTTGGAGGCGCTGCCCGCGTCGGTGCGGCCTGTCTCGGCGCTGCTGCCCGCCACGCACGCCATGCAGGCTTATCAGGGCCTCGCGTACGGCCGCGAGGCGCTCATTGACCCGTGGGCCTCCGTCGCGATCCTGGGCGCCGGCGGGCTGCTGGCCCTGGGACTGGCCATCTATCTTTTCAACTGGGACAGCCGCAACGACGCCCGGCGTGGGCGACCGCTGCTGGCGCTGTTGGCGATCGTCCCGTACGTGGCCGGCGTGTTCTTGATGGGCTGAGCGGGGCGGTCAGGGCGAACGAACCGCTCCGCGCCGCGGGATGGGACGAGGGCAAATGAACGAGGCAATCTACGAAATCCGGGTTCAGGGGTATCTCGGCGACGAATGGTCGGAGTGGCTGGGCGACGTCTCGAGCGCGATGGAGGAGGGCGGCTCGACGCTGCTCCGCACCGCGCCGCTGGATCAGGCGGCGCTGCACGGCCTGTTGCTCAGGCTGCACGATCTCGGCACAGCGTTGATCTCGGTGCAGTGCGTCGCGAGATGCTCACACGATGATGATGAATGAACGGCGCGCCGCCCGCATAGGCGTGCGCTCCGTCGGACACAGAAGCAGTGGGTGGGCGAGGACGCGCTGGGCGCGCCGCCCACCCACCGTCCAGAAGGCGATACGTGCGATATCTGCAGACTGGGCCGTTCGTCGAGCGACTACGCTCCCCGCTTGATCAGCCGGTAGACGGCGATCACGATGATCGCGCCGATCACCGCCACAATGA